>Ga0256845_1000081_pt1 | contig 81372 bp, 77 predicted proteins | sample RiftiametaG_FD_189101 | JGI IMG/M metagenome (GOLD analysis project Ga0256845, IMG submission 189101) | Tube worm associated microbial communities from hydrothermal vent at the East Pacific Rise, Pacific Ocean - Riftia | ecosystem: Host-associated > Annelida > Integument > Unclassified ...
ATTATCCCATTATCTAAATCGGATATGATTTTTTCCTTTAAAGCAAAAGGTAATACTACTCTTTTTTTCTTCTTTTTATCCATTACAACTATAATTTAGTTGTATAGCTATTTCAGGACAAGACAAAACATTAAATTAAATAAAAATAGAATTCATCTTGGTGGTATTGATGTGGAAACGGCAAAATTGGTGTGTGATTCTGTTATAACTGAAGCGGAATATAATCATTTGTACTATAAATCTAGAGTTTTATTAATGACATTAGTTCTGTTTGATGTTGAAGCAGGTATTCCTCCAACCTTAAATAATGAAAATAAAAAAAATAAATTTATAGGGTACTCAGATTTTAAAATTCAACTTACTGATGTCATAAAATGTGGCGGTGAAGAGATTGTATTGGAAGATTTAAAAATTAAATTAGAGATCTTTATTGATGAAAACACACCTAATTACACAATTTCAATTTATCAACAACCAAATACTTCTTACAGGCTATATGTTAATACTCAAAATATAATTCATGAAGTAATTGATGAATTAAGAAATGAAAAATCCTTAGAATTATATGGTATTCCGATTTTAGAAAACACAAACCTAGAGCAAATAAAGATGATTGAAGAGCTATTTCCGGAAAGCATTTTAGAAGCAGAAAATAAAGATGTCCTTATTTACATGTAAAAATTAAATGGATATTAATTTTAAAGTCATTTTGTGTTGGAAGTTTATTGAGTAAATAAAAATCCCTTACTGAGTATTCAGTAAGGGATTTAATATGTTTTGACTAAAGCTAATTCTTTAGTCTAGGATCTAATACTCTATCCAAGTAACGTTCTCATATTTACTTTAGCATCAACAATAGAGAATAAATCAGCAATAGCTACACGCTCTTGCTTCATTGTATCTCTATCTCTAATTGTTACCATATTATCTTCTAACGTTTCGTAATCAATTGTAATCGCTAAAGGTGTTCCAATAACATCTTGTTTTCTATATCTTTTTCCAACTTGACCTTTTTCATCATACTGACAATTGAAATCTAATTGAAGCTTAGCCATAATTTCTCTTGCTTTTTCTGGTAAACCATCTTTTTTAGTTAATGGTAAAATAGCAACTTTGTATGGTGCTAAAGCAGCAGGAATAGCCATAACCGTTCGTTCAGAACCATCATCTAATTTCTCAACTTTGTAAGATGAAGATAATACAGATAAAAACATTCTATCTAAACCAACAGACGTTTCTACTACGAAAGGTACATACGATTCATTAGTTTCTGGATCAAAATATCTTAATTTTTTTCCTGAATGTGCTTCATGTTGTTTTAAATCAAAATCAGTTCTTGAGTGAATTCCTTCTAATTCTTTAAATCCAAATGGGTAGTTAAACTCAATGTCAGCAGCAGCATTTGCATAATGAGCCATTTTTATATGATCATGCGAACGGTAATTATCGTCTCCTAAGCCTAACGCTAAATGCCATTTCATTCTATACTCTTTCCAGTACTCATACCATTTCATTTCCTCACCTGGACGTACAAAAAATTGCATTTCCATTTGTTCAAACTCACGCATTCTAAAAATAAACTGTCTGGCAACAATCTCGTTTCTGAAAGCTTTACCAATTTGAGCAATTCCAAAAGGAATTTTCATTGATCCTGATTTTTGAACGTTTAAGTAATTCACAAAAATACCTTGAGCCGTTTCTGGTCTTAAGTATATTTTAGCAGATTCTCCAGATACTGAACCAAGCTCAGTAGAAAACATTAAGTTAAATTGCTTAACATCCGTCCAGTTTGCTGATCCACTAACAGGACAAGTAATCTTTAAATCTTCAATTAATACTTTAATAGCATCTAAATCTTCATTATTTAAACCATCACGCATTCTATCCTCAATCCCTTTGATTTCAGTTTCTCTACGTAATACATTTGGATTAGTCGCTCTAAATTCAGCTTCATTAAAATCATCACCAAAACGTTTTACACCTTTAGCAACATCTTTATTAATTTTAGCTCTAATTTTTTCAATATGTTCTTCAATTAAAACATCAGCTCTATATCTTTTGTTAGAGTCTTTGTTATCAATTAATGGATCATTAAAAGCATCAACGTGTCCACTTGCTTTCCAAGTTTCAGGCGCCATAAAAATTGCAGCATCAAGACCAACAATATTTTCGTGCATTTGCACCATAGATTTCCACCAGTAACTTTTAATGTTATTTTTAAGTTCAGAACCTAATTGACCGTAGTCATAGGTAGCACTTAAACCATCATAAATCTCACTACTTGGAAATACAAATCCAAATTCTTTTGCGTGACCAATAATGTCTTTTAATCTATCTTCTTGAGCTGCCATTTTTTAATTTTTTCACAAATATAATGTATTTACTAGTGTTTTATAGGATACTAGATAAAAAGATTCATTAGGTAATAAAAAAAGCAGATAGCGCAAGAGTTAAGAAACAAAAAAAAAGAGAAAGCAATGCTCTCTCTCTTAATATTTTTTTGTGACTATAAGCAAAATTCGTCAGTCTTGAATTTTGTGTCTATATGAAAATGAAATACGTTATGCTTCTCCAACTGGACCACCAAAGTTCATTGGAATAGGAGGCTGATGTCCTGAAACTTTAATTGGACCATTTACCTGTTCAAACTTTTTTACATTGTCTGCTAATGCCTGCATTAACTTTTTTGCGTTATCAGGTGTTAGAACTATTCTAGATTTAACTTTTGCTTTAGGAACACCTGGCATCATTTGTACAAAGTCAACTATAAATTCGCTTTGTGAATGAGTAATTACTGAAAGGTTAGAATATATTCCTCCAGCCATTTCTTCAGATAATTCTATGTTTATTTGGTTGTCTTTTTGATCGTCCATTGCTCTTAAATTTTATATAACAAATATACAAGATTAAAACTATATACTAAGGGATAAACAAAAAAACAACTCAATAATTGAGTTGTTTTTAATCTTTTTTAATAAATAGTACGGATTATAATTGTCCTTCTGAATGATATTGACCTAATTTCCAGATTTCTATTTTCAATAAAATTCCATCAGAATCATATTTGTATAATTTACCATCCCAAAGTCTTCCGTTTTTAAATTTTCCGTCCATCTCTAATTCCTTATCTGCATTATAAGTTTTATTGAATCCATTTTTTTCAAAAGGCTTACCATTTGTATCTCTTCCTACACCTGTTGGTCCGTCACCTCCAATTTCTTCGACAATTACTTCAGGTATATTAATCTCTTTTTCTTCTTTAGATGCAATAGTTCCATCTTCTGCATAAGTAATAACTTGTTTTATTTCCCCAGTTTCAGTATATCTAATTTGCTTCCCAGTTTTTATACCATTCTTAGTTTCATATTCTAGCCAAATTTGACCATTTGGGTGAAACATTTTTTGAACACCATCTTCTTTACCTTGTTCGTTAAAGTTTTTCTCCTGCTTAACTTGACCGTCTTCAAAATATCTTTTGAAAGCACCAATCATTCTCTTATTTCCGCGAGTTCCAACTTCTTTAGTTTGTCCGTTTTCAAAAGATCTTGTATAGTCTCCTTTAGCTCTTCCGTGTACATAATTACCAACTAACCTAGGAGTTATTCCATCCATATGGTATTTTGTCCAAATTCCATTTTTATGATCATCTAAATATGGTCCTTCTTCTATTTTACCTTCTTCTGGATAACCTTTTTCTGGTATATCTTTTCCAAAGTATACCCAAGGTCCTTGCTTTTTCCCATCAATATCTGTTACGTTCTTTGGCTCTTCTTCTTGTTCAGTTAAGTTTATAGTAGATTCAACTTTAATGTCAGCTGCGTAAATATATGACGTCAAAATTAGTAGTGTTAAAAGTAAAAAGTTTTTCATGACAAAGGGGGTTTTATTACAGACACAATTTATACATTATAAATCAACTAAGCAAATTTTTTAGATAAAGTAATCTTTTTATAAGATGAAATTGTTAATAACAGAGATTTTAATTTTTAAAAGGGGTTTTTTAATGAGGATTGACATTTTCTAGCATGATTTTAGTAGTCTTATCTAGATTAAACTCGGCTTTCCAACCCCAGTCCTTACTAGCCTCCGTATCATTAATGCTTTTAGGCCATGAATCAGCAATTTTTTGTCTAAAATCTGGATTATACTCAATTTTAAATGTAGGTAAAATTGATTGGATGGTATTATATATGTCTTCTGGTGTGAAAGAAATTCCTGAAATATTGTAGCTAGACCTAATCTTTACAGATTCTTTAGGTGCTTCCATTAAATCAATTGTTGCTCTAATAGCATCTGTCATATACATCATTGGCAATGACGTATCTTTATCTAGGAAGCAATTGTAATCTTCTCCTTTTTTAGCGGAATAAAATATGTCAACAGCATAATCAGTAGTACCTCCACCTGGTAAAGATGTGTATGATATTAAGCCAGGGTATCTAATACTTCTAACATCTACACCGTATTGGTTGAAATAGTACTCACACCATCTCTCTCCGGCTAATTTACTTATGCCATAGACAGTAGAAGGTTCCATAATTGTATATTGAGGTGTGTTCTCTCTAGGAGTGGTTGGACCAAATACAGCAATTGAACTGGGCCAAAATATTTTTTTAATAGTTCCTTCTTTAGCTAAATTTAAAATATTGAATAAGCCTTCCATATTTAACTTCCATGCAAAATCAGGATGTTTTTCAGCCGTAGCTGACAATAATGCGGCTAAAAGATAAACTTCTGTAATAGCATGTTTAGCGATAACTGTAGATATCATTTCTTTATCTAAGATATCTAATTTTTCAAAAGCACCAGAATTTAAAACAGTCTGACTAGGTTCTTTTATATCTGCTGCAACTACTGAGTCGTTTCCAAATCTATTTCTTAATTCTAAAACTAACTCTGTTCCAATTTGACCAGAAGCGCCTATTACTAATACTTTTTTCATATTTCTAATTTATTGCTTACAAAGCTAAAAAAATATTTTTATTTCCTTTGAATTTTCACTTTTTTCAATCGGACTTAATTTTGAATTATTACGTATCTTTGTTGAAAACAATAAGATGAAAAATTTATTATACATACTACCATTGATTCTTTTATCATGTAATACTGAATCTTCTGAAGTAAATACTGAAATTCAAAAAGTTGAAATTGCTAAAAAAGACATTAAAGCAGATACTGAAATTAAAATTGAAATTGAAGGAATGACTTGTGAAATGGGTTGTGTAACTACAATTAGAAACAAGGTAAATAGAATGAAAGGTGTAACTAAGTTTGACATGGACTTTGATGTTGAACGCAGTTCAGACTTTTCTACAATCCAATTTGATTCAAGAGTTGTCTCAAGTGATGATATTAAAAATAGGATTGAGGGAATAGCGCAAGGTATTTATTCTGTTGTTGATTTACAGGAGTTTAAATTGAATAAATAATTTTAAAGAAAATATGCGTTTACCAAATACTTCAAATAAAACGGTTCTTATTTCAGTTTTAGATTGGGGTTTTGGTCATGTGACAAGATGTATTCCAATAATTCAATCATTAATTCAATCAAATAACATTATTGTTTTTGCTGGGAATGAGAAGCAAATTAGTTTTATCGAAAAGGAGTTTCCTACTATTAAAACAGAATATTTGGAAGGGTATAATATTGAGTTGTCATCTAAACAAAATACATACTTTCAAATCATAGGACAAGTTTTTAAAATTACAAGAGCTATTAAATCTGAAAATGCTTTTGTGAAAAATATGATTTCAAAGTACTCTATTGATTTAATTTTATCCGATAACAGATATGGGTTTAGACATTCAGCAGTTAAGTCTATTTTCATCAGTCATCAGTTGAATTTGTATTTACCAACGTTTAGTGATAGTGTAAATAAGATGTTATCTAAAATGATAAATCAATTCAATGAAGTTTGGATTGCTGATGATGAGGTAATAAACTTGGCTGGGCAATTATCAAACCCTTTATATTTAGAGATACCACATAAATATTTAGGTTTGTTATCTAGGTTTAAAATGAATAAAACTAGTATTAAATATGACTATTTGATTATAGTAAGTGGTCCAAATCCTGAAAACTCATTATTTTTAGCTGACATAGAAACATTAGTTTGTAATTCTGTTCTAAAGTTTGCAATTGTGAGTACTGTGCAATCTACTAGTGAATTAAATGAGGTAGATTACTTTTATAATTCAACAACTATGGAATTGAATGCTTTATTAAATTCATCTGGCGTTGTTATTTCTAAATCGGGTTATACTACATTAATGGAGTTAAGTGTTTTAAATAAAAAAGCAATTTTAATTCCGACTAAGGGCCAATTTGAACAAGAGTATTTAGCTCGTTATATCGAAAATGATTCATTTCGATTTATTAAAAATAGCGCAGAAATTAAAAATTTGTTGGCTTAATAACCTTCAGCATTTATTTTTGAATAATGTTCGTACTTATATTTTATATAAGTAATCAAATCATAATCTTTTGCTGTTTTTAAAAAGCTATCATTTAAGTTTAAGAAGGTAATGAATGAATCAAACTCTTCATCTTCCAAATCTATAATATCATTATGAACATATAATCGTAGTATTTCTTTTACAACGTTTCTTTTTTGATCTTCATACTCCATTTCTGCAATCAATCGTTTTGTTTTTTCTCGTTTACTAAAAGCAACATATAAAGCCGTAATTGGACTTTCAAAGGCATTAGCTGCTGTTACTGTTGGGACTTCTCTTTTAGCAATTGACGCTCTTTCTTTTTGAAGTTCTTCTAACGTTTTATAAGTTGTAACTTCTACCTCTTTTGCTACAAATGAATTTAATTCTAAGTAAACCTTAATATCATATTTCTTTTTATAAGCTTTATTTTTAAATGAAATGTATTGCGTTTTGTAACCTGTTACAGACAAACCTACTAGATCAGATTTTTTAACAGTAATTTTAAACGTACCATCATAACTTCCGAAAATCCCTTTACCTGCAGTCCTATTGACAATCATAACATTGTAAAATGAAACGAATTTTGAAGAGTCGATTACCTTTCCTGTAATAGTAATTAATGAATCGTTATAATTAGGTTTTACTTTAATCGAATCAGATTGACTAATAGATAAAAAACTAATTGATAGTAATAAAGAAAGGAATAATATATTTTTCACGATTCAAAACTATAAAAAAATAGGTAAATTACTTTTATTTTTAATAATATTTAACATTGAAACTATTTTAGACCTAAACTAATTTATAGATTAATCCTAGGCTGAAGATTAATTATAGATACTTTGTCATTTTAAATTATCAATCTAAACCGTTTTAGGTTGAGGTGAATAAAAATAATAAATTCAATTATGTTTTTTGGCACATCTTTTGTATCTTTAACATTAAATTGAAAGATATGAAAACGTTATTTAAAGTAATTACCATAAGTGCTTTTTTGATAGGGTCAAATGTTTGGGCTCAAACTCCAGATCAAAACCCAAATTATAAAGAGAGTCAGAATAGATATGTTGAACAAAAAATTGAATTGACTAAAAATCAAAGTCAGACTATTCAAGATACTTATGAAGCATACGATTGGACAGAAAATAAATTGAAAGAAAAAAATGCCCGTATTCAAAGGCGTCATGAAATTAGAACCATGAGACATCAACGTAATAATGTATGTTATTCATCTCATAGACATAGAAACAATTATAATAATGGATACTATAATAATGGGTATAACAACAATAATGGATATTACGGGAATAATTATGGAGGAAATAACTATTCAAATCCAGTAACAAATATTGGTAATACGCTTTTAACAACAGCTGTCTTAGGAACTACTCTTTATTATTTATTAAAATAAAAACAATCAAGATGAAAAAAATATTTTTAAACCTTGCACTTGCGAGTGCATTAGTGATAGGTGTGCAAAGTTGTCACAATGTTAGTAGAGTTGATGTTGATAGTACAATGGATATCAGTGGGAAGTGGAATGATGTAGATTCAAGGTTAACAGCTGAAGCATTGACTGAACAAATTCTAGGAGATTTATGGCTTAATCAATTCCAAAAAGAGAACCAAAAAAAGCCTGTTGTTATTGTTGGATTTGTTAAAAATAAAAGTCATGAACACATAGAAGCAGAAACATTTATGAAAGATATTGAACGTTCTTTTATTAAATCTCAAAAGATTAGATTAGTTCAAGGTGGTGATAAACGTGAAGCGATTAGAGGTGAGCGTGCTGATCAACAAACTAACTCTTCTGTAAGTACAATGAAACAATTTGGATTAGAAGTTGGTGCTGATTTTATGATTCAAGGTGACATAAACACAATTGTTGATGTTTATAAAAGAAAAAAAGTAGTGTATTATCAAGTTAATTTAGAATTAACTCACCTACAAACTAATGAAATAGTTTGGATAGGTGAAAAGAAAATTAAGAAGTACGTTAAAAATTAATCCCAGCCTTTTATAAGGTTTATGTTAATAACTCAATAAAAGTCGGGAACTGAAAATGTTTCCGACTTTTTTAAAAACACCCAATATGTTTCACAAGTTTAAATATTTGATTAGTGCATTGCTTTTAGTGGCAACGTTACAATCTTGTGCAACGTATTATGATAAAGCTCAAAAGATTGAAAGTGCATTGTTGGTGCATGATTATGATAAAGCTAAAAAATCAATAACGCACAATAAATTTTTACAAAAGAAAAGAAATTCGTTACTATTCCATTTAGAAATGGGAAAAGTATATCATTTAGAGAATGATTTTGATACATCCAATTATCATTTTAATATTGCAGATGGTTTGATGGAGGAGAATGCTGTAGTTACTGATTTTTTGGTATCTACGATAGTAAATCCTAATATGCAAGTTTATAGAGCAAATGCAAATGAAAAAATTGTGATCCACTATTATAAGGCATTAAATTATTTACAATTGGGTAAAATTGATGATGCTGTAGTTGAAGCTCGAAAATTGAATTTAAAAGAACAGGCATTATTTATAGATAAAAAAGGAAAGGATAAGAAGTATGCTCAAGATCCGTTTGGCTTACTGTTAATGGGGATGATTTATGAAGCAGACAATGATTTCAATAATGCTTTTATTACGTATAGAAATGCATATGAATATTATCAAAAGTCAAAAGTTTTTAAAGATAAAATGCCTGCTACTTTAATTTCTGATGTAAATAGGACAGCAAAATTTTCTGGTATTAATTATAATGTAGGAAGTGATATCACAGTTTCTACAAAAGGAGAGGGAGGAGAGCTTATTTTATTTTGGGAAAATGGATTAGCTCCTATTAAACGAGAAAAGAATGTTTATTTTACAATGATTCAGGGGAATAAAAAAGGAGTATACTTTTTTTCTGATCAAAATAGTAATCTGCAAATTCCAATTACTTATGATTTTAGTAATGGAGATAAAGAGTTTAACCCATCAGATATTGGTTTGTTACGTATTTCTAGTTCATATTTTGAATCAAGACCTATGTATAATCACAGAGCTAGTTTAAATGTTAATAATAAACCATATTATTTTAATATGGGTGAAGATATTGAGCAATTAGCATTTCAAATGGAGAAGGAAGATTATTTAAAAGAGTTGGGAAAAAGGTTAACTCGTATGGTTGTTAAAAAGGTTGCAGAATTAGCACTAGCTGATCAAAATGAAGCAGCAGGTTTAGCTTTGGGTATTGCAAACTTTGCAATGGAAAAAGCGGACACAAGAAATTGGCAGTCTCTACCAAATCAAATTTATTACGCTAGAATTCCATTAAAAAAAGGACAGAATAAAGTTGTAGTTACTTTGGAGAATGGTAAACAAGTTAGTTTAGATGTTTTAGGAAAAGGCGGTATGCAATTTAAGAGTGTTGTGACTTATTAATAAGGTAATACTAGTGTGTTATGCCCCAATCAATTCAATAGTTTCTTTAGAGGCCGCTTGTTCGGCTTCTTTTTTGTTCTTTCCGGAACCCATACCCCAATCTTTGTGATTTATTTTTACAATCACTTTATATTGATGCTTGTTTTGTTTTGAAGCTTCTTCAGCTAAAATAAATTCAATTGGTAGTTTGTTCTTTTGACACCAAATTAAGATTGTACTTTTAAAATCAACATTTTCACGTATTACCCTATTCACGTCAATGTGTTTCCTTAATATATAATCGATAAATACTTTTTGAGTAGTTTCAAAATTTGAATCTAGATACAAAGCACCAATTAATGCTTCAAATGCATTACCTTCAAGTGTTGATGTGTTTATTGATCTTGATGAACTATATTTAATGTGATTTATTAATCCCATTTTTTCACCAATAGAACCAAGCATTTTACGACTTACAATTTTAGATTTTAATTTCGTTAATTCACCTTCATCTTTTTGAGGAAATCTCTCAAATAAATATTGGGCAACAATTAAATCTAAAACTCTATCTCCTAAATACTCTAATCTTTCATTACTCTCCAAATTAGCAATAGAATTACTATGAGATTTATGCATGAAAGATTTTTCAAATAATTCAATATTATTTGGTCTGTACCCTAAGGTTTTGAGTAGAAATGTACTCAATTCAATATTTTTTTTTGAACTCTTTTTTTTAGAGAAAATTTTAAGCAAGATACTTAGTCATTATAAGCTTTGAAAATCATTGAAGTATTATGTCCACCAAATCCAAAAGTATTTGTTAAAGCTATATTTACTTCTCTTTTTTGAGCTTTGTTAAGTGTCAAGTTTAGTTTTGGGTCAATATCAGGGTCAACTGTAGTATGGTTGATTGTTGGAGGTATAATATTGTGTTGAATTGCTTTAATACAAGCAATTGCTTCAATAGCTCCAGCAGCACCTAATAAGTGTCCTGTCATTGATTTTGTAGATGAGATGTTTAAGTCATAAGCATCTTCTCCAAATACTTCTTTAATGGCTATTGTTTCGGCAACATCTCCAAGTGGAGTAGAAGTACCATGCACATTAATGTAATCTACATCTGCTGTTGAAATACCAGCTTCTCTTAAGGCTTCTTTCATTACCAATTTAGCACCAATTCCTTCTGGATGTGGAGCTGTAATGTGATAAGCATCTGCAGATAATCCAGATCCAATAACTTCAGCATAAATTTTAGCACCACGTGCTTTAGCATGTTCTAATTCTTCTAAAATAATAGCTCCAGAACCTTCACCTAAAACAAAACCTTCTCTTTCTTTATCGAAAGGTCTAGAAGCCGATTGTGGTGAATCATTTCTTGTTGATAATGCTCTTAAAGCATTAAATCCACCAATTCCAGATTCATTAACTGCAGCTTCCGATCCACCAGACATAATAAGGTCTGATTTACCTAAACGAATTAAGTTAAAGGCATCAATCATTGCATTTGTAGCTGATGCACAAGCAGCAACTGTAACGTAATTAGGTCCTCTAAATCCATATTTAATAGAAATGTGGCCTGCAACAATATCAGCAATCATTTTTGGAATAAAGAAAGGATTATATCTTGGTGTTCCATCTCCACTTGCAAAGTTTGCAGCTTCATCTTGGAATGTTTTTAAACCACCAATACCAGATCCCCAAATTACTCCAGCTCTGTTTAAATCGATTTTTTCTACATCAATCCCAGAGTCTGCCATAGCTTCCGCACTGGAAACCATGGCATACTGAGAAAATTGATCTAGTTTTCTAGCTTCTTTACGATCTAAATGATCTTGAACGTTGAAGTTTTTTAATTCACACGCAAATTGTGTTTTAAATTTTGACGCATCAAAGTGAGCAATTGGTGCAGCTCCGCTAACCCCATTCACTAAAGAATTCCAGTATTCATCAACTGTATTTCCAATAGGCGTTAATGCCCCTAGTCCAGTAATTACAACTCTTTTTAATTCCATTCTAATACGTATTTAAAACTAACCTTTTGTGTTAACTAAATTTTACAAATTACTTTGCGTTTCCTTCAATGTACTCGATAGCGTTTCCAACTGTTTGGATTTTTTCTGCTTGATCATCTGGAATTGCAATATTGAATTCTTTTTCAAATTCCATAATTAATTCTACAGTATCTAATGAATCAGCTCCTAAATCGTTTGTGAAACTCGCTTCTACAGTAACCTCATCTTCAGCTACTCCTAATTTATCTACAATAATAGATATTACTCTTGATTTTACATCTGACATAATTTCTTATTTTTTTAATGGTTCTCAGTCTGCAAAGAAAATGTTAATCATTCAGAAATCAAAATTTATCGGTAATAAAATGCAATTTCATTTAATTTTTTTCTTTTTAAACTTGGAACCGTACACTCTTGTGAAGGATATCCAATAGGTAATAATAGATAAGGTTTTTCATTTTCAGGCCTACCCAAAACAGCTGATATAAAGCCCATTGGGCTTGGTGTGTGTGTTAATGTAACTAGTCCAGCATTGTGTATTGCAGCTATTAAAAGACCGCTTGCAATGCCAACAGATTCATTTACATAATAATTATTTATTTTTTTTCCATTTTCATCAAAATCATATGGTTTTCTCATAACTATGATAATCCATGGGGCAATATCTATGAATTCTTTGATATCATCTGTGCCTAATTGTTCTAAATCATCTTTCCAGGTATCACTCATTCTAGATTTATAATTAATACGTTCTTCAATTTCAGCTTTTTCTCTTAATTCATGCTTTAACGTTTTATTGCTTATAACACAAAATGTCCATGGTTGTTTATGTGCCCCAGAAGGAGCGGTATTTGCAGTTTTAATTATATTATTAATGACTTCCTCAGGAACAGCTTTGTCTGAAAAAAATCGGACGGAACGCCTTTTGTCCATTAATTCATAGAATTCTTGTGAAGCTTTTGTCGATTCTTCTTCAGATTTCGTATCTATCCTATATGGAATGTGTAAATGTTCGTTTTGAGACATAATTGATTGTGATATTTAACCTAAAAGTAATTATTTTATTTTTAGTGTTCCCTTTTCTGAATTAAAATTTTGAATTAAATCGATTTATAGGTGATTTATGACGTTTACTCATTTTAGTTTCTAATGTATTTTGTGAAACCAATGTATTAGATAAATAATTAATTACTTTTGATAAAATTTTGAAATGAAAAAAATATATCATCTATCAACTTGTAGTACTTGTATTAGAATTATCAAGGAATTAAATCCAGATAGTACAGTTGTATTACAAGATATTAAAACCGAAAGAATCACAGAAAGTCAATTGGAAGAAATGAAATTATTGGCAGGAAGTTATGAAGCATTGTTTTCTAAAAGAGCAATGAAATATAAAGCCTTAGGATTGAAGGATAAGAGTTTAGTTGAAAGTGATTTTAAGAATTATATTTTAGAAGAATATACGTTTTTAAAACGACCTGTTATTATCGTAGATGATGAAATATTTGTTGGTAATTCTAAATCGAATATTGAAGAAGCTAAAGTTCACTTTTAATGTCAAAAAAAGTACTATCCCATATTGCCCTTTTTACCGTTAATCTAATGTATGGAGCAAATTATGTGGTTGCAAAAGGTGTAATGCCAAAATACGTAGGTCCAAATGGTTTTATACTTATGAGGGTTTTAGGCGCTATTCTATTATTTTGGACAATCTTACTTTTTAGATTAGAAAAAGTAGCTAAAAAAGATTTATTTACCCTAGCATTATGTGGATTGTTTGGCGTTGGGATTAACCAATTACTATTTTTTAACGGCTTAATGAGAACGTCTCCTTTGAATGCATCATTAATAATGACATCAACTCCAATCATTGTATTTGTGTTATCTATGTTTGTACTAAAAGAAAGAGCGACCAAAAATAAATTAATTGGAATTGGTTTAGGTGCAATTGGTTCAATAAATTTGATTCTTATAGGGAGTGATGGTGGTGCGGATTCGTCTTCTTTAGGAGACTTATTTATCATTCTAAATGCGTTATCGTATTCTATTTATTTAGTACTAGTCAAACCATTAATGTCAAAATATAGGCCATTAACAGTTATTACTTGGGTGTTCACTTTCGGTTTAATTTACGTATTAATCTGGCCGTTTTCTATTTCTGAGTTTTCTGTTGTAGACTGGAATTTAATGCCTAATGATATTCCATGGCGAATTGCTTTCGTTGTCATAGGAGTTACTTTTTTGCCATATCTTCTAAATGTGTTAGCGCTTAAAAATGTATCGCCTTCCATTGCAAGTAGTTATATTTATTTTCAACCTATGATAGCGAGTGGGTTTATATACTTATCCTTTCTATTAGGTTTAGAGGATTATACAGCTGACTTTTCTGTGTGGAAACTAGCAAGTGCTTTGTTTATATTTGTTGGTGTCTATTTGGTGAGTAAAAAATAGTTGAAGAAAAGACACTATGATTCCTTGAACAGATTTATAGTTCGTTTAGTATGTCAGGACTTATAGGTTTAATCTTACTTCTATATCTACTGATAACTTTTCCATTTTCATCAATTAATATTTTTTCAAAGTTCCAATGAATTGGCCCAGTAAATGATTTGTTTTTTTGTTTGGTTAACCATTTAAATAAAGGGTGGATATCTTTTCCTTTAACAGATACTTTACTGGCGATTAAAAAAGTAACACCATAATTCTTTTCGCAAAACGTAGCAATCTCAGAGTCCGAACCTGGCTCTTGTTTACCAAAATTGTTTGCAGGAAAACCAATGACAACAACTTTGTCTCCATATTTTTCATGTAATTCTTGAAGTTGCTTGTATTGTGAAGTAAACCCACATTTACTTGCTGTGTTTATGATTATTATTTTTTTACCTTTAAATTGTTCAAGAGAAACAGTTTCATTATTAATGTCTTTAAAACTGAAAGAATAAATGTCTGTTTGTGCAAAGGTGATTAATGTAAATAGTATAAAAATTGTGCTTAAAATTGTTTTCATATGATAAAGGTAGTTTATTTCTATTCATTTAATATTAATCTAACTGTTTTATAATCTTTTAATCAATAAAAATTATGTTGTATTTTCAAGATATAATTAAAATTTTGTACTTTTACAATAATATAATTCTGAGAACAAATACATGAAAGCATATTTAGATTTAATTCAAGACATTTTAGATAATGGGACTCAAAAAGGAGACCGAACAGGAACAGGAACAAAAAGTGTTTTTGGTCGTCAAATTAGGTTTGATTTGAGTAAAGGATTTCCAATGGTTACGACTAAGAAATTACATTTGAAATCTATTGTTCACGAATTATTATGGTTTATTAAAGGCGATACTAACATTAAGTATTTGAATGATAATGGTGTTAAAATATGGAATGCTTGGGCGGATGAAAACGGAGATTTAGGGCCTGTTTACGGTGCGCAATGGAGGAATTGGAATGGTGAAGGTATTGACCAATTAGCTATGGTTGTTGACCAATTAAAAACTAACCCTGACAGTCGTAGGATTATGATTTCTGCTTGGAACCCTTCAGTCATGCCAGATACTTCTAAAACGTTTTCTGATAATGTGGCTAATGGAAAAGCTGCTCTACCACCATGTCATGCATTCTTTCAATTTTATGTAGCTGATGGTAAACTATCATGTCAACTCTATCAAAGATCTGCAGATGTATTTTTAGGTGTACCTTTTAATATTGCATCTTATGCTTTAATGGTAATGATGTTAGCTCAAGTTTGTGATTTAGAAGTAGGTGAATTTATTCATTCTTTTGGAGATGTTCATTTATATAATAATCATTTTGAACAAGTCCAATTACAAGTCAATCGTGAACCTAAGAAGTTACCTCAAATAAAAATGAATCCAGCCATAAAAAATATTGAAGATTTTAAGTTTGAAGATTTTGAATTAATAGGTTATGAACACCATGAGCATATCAAAGGAACAGTGTCAGTTTAAAATAACCTACTCTGTACTTCCACTTCTACACTATGCTAAAATATAGTTGGTCATTTACAGTTGTAAATTCTCAATCCATTTTTTATCGCATATCTTGAATTGAAAATTCATAATAAGTCAAACCTTTGACTCAAAATAAATTATTAGGTATTAAAAAAATATTATAACCAGCAAATGATAAAATTAATAGTAGCAAAAGCAAAGAATGATGTTATTGGAAAAGACAATGATTTAATTTGGCATTTACCCGCTGACATGCGTTTCTTTACGCAATCTACTAAAGGGCATGTTGTGATAATGGGAAGAAAAAATTGGGATTCTATCCCTTTAAAGTACCGTCCGCTATTTGGTAGGATTAATGCGGTAGTCACTCGAAATAAAGAGTTTTCTCACCCAGATTGTGATACATTTAATTCTATTGAAGACTCTATTTCTTTTTATCAAAAAAATAATCCAGAATTAGATATTTTTATCATTGGTGGTGGTCAGATTTATGAATATTCGATTAAAAATAATTTAGTTGATGAACTCTTAATAACATTTATTGATTACAGTTATGAAGGAGATACTTGGTTTCCTAAATTTGACGAGTCAATTTGGACAAAGGAAATGATAATGGATTATAAGAAAGATGATAAAAATCCACATGATTTTAAAGTGTATAAATATTTGAAAAAGTAAATGCGAAAACATGGGTTAAATAATAATTTTAAAAGTGGAAAAAAAAGAATATTTGCTTTTACTCTTATATTATGTATTAGCGGTTATTTTTTTGATTTTCTTTTATACAATCTTTCAGAGCAAACTGTCTTAATCACTATTGACTTTCTAGTTATTATTAGTCTCTCAACTATATTAATATTATTTTTTTTAAAGAAAAGGGCTAATTTTAAAACATTAAATATTGTAGCATCTTGGATAATGATTGGATCCATTATTATAGCGAATCTTTTTTTTATGAATGATTTGTTTTCAAATTCGGTCGCCGAACTTTATTTAATAAGAGGTTATATATTTGCCATAATAATCGCTTCAGTAACAACAGGCATGTTAGGAAGTTATAAACAACTATATTTACAGTTACTTGCCATTATGGGAACTGTTGTTTATTTAAGTTTTACTCATGACTATGAATTTTTAAAGAACAATTTAATTTTGTTTTTACTAGTATCGTTCGGTTTTGGTAGTGTAATTTCTTTTTTTGGATTTTATACTCAGTCATTTTCTAAAAAAGTTCAAAAGCAGAATAGAGTTTTAGAGGTTAAGAATAGTGAAGTAACGGATAGTATTGTTTATGCCAAACGAATACAAAATGCAATTTTGCCAAATAAAACTAAGATTAAAACAGTTTTACCAAATTTATCTTTTTTATATATTGAAAAAGACATTGTTGCTGGTGACTTTTATTTTGTAGAAGAATTTGAAAAAAGAAAGTATTTTGGAGTAGCTGACGCAACTGGACATGGTGTTCCTGGCGCACTTGTGTCTATTGTTTGTTTAAATGCTTTAGGCAGGGTGTTAAGAGAGAATGAAGGCCTTGTTGCTCCGAATGAAATTTTAAATCACACAAGAAAAATTATTATTGAAGAATTGAATAAAAATGTGGTTAATGTAAATGACGGTATGGACATTGGCTTGTGTTCTATTTATGAGAATAAATTGGAATTTTCAGGTGCTAATATATCATTATTTATGGTTAGAAACGGTGAGTTAATTATACATAAGGGGGATAGACAGCCTATTGGTAATTATCATACAAATAATGAGTATTCGTTATATTCTATAGAATTAGAAAAGGGAGACACTGTATATGTTACTACTGATGGTTATTATGACCAATTTGGGGAAGCAACAGGTAAAAAGTATAAGGTGAAAAGATATAAAGAATTTTTGCCAACAATAAACCATCTTTCAATTACTGAGCAGAAGCAAGCTTTAAGAAATGAGTTTTATGATTGGAAAGGGAGTTATGATCAGATAGATGATGTCTGTTTATTAATCTTCAAATATTAAGTTATGAATAAATTTACGTTTGTTTTAGTTATGTTATTTACAAGATTTGAATATTTCATTCAATACATCTAATAAAATAATAGGATTTTTCTTAGCGACAAGTATCCCATGTAAACCCATAGTATATTCAGCACCAAAATATGTAAAAGAAAAAAAGTTTGTAGAATCAGATATTACGTTTAAATCTGAAGAATTAAATATACAGGTGTATTAATACTCCCTAAAAAAATAAAAAAAGGGACACCGATTTTTATTTTTGTTCATGGGGCTGGACCAAATTACTTTTCAAAAAGTTATACAAAGCTTAATCATTTATTCTTAGAAGGAGATGGGGGTACCAAATCCGTCAGGATATAGGATTCAAAGCTCAGTTCCAAAATATGTTATAGAAGATATAAGTAGTTGGCTTAAATGAGCAAAGTAGACTAGACTGTTAATTTATTCCTCTTCTTCAATTCTATTACTAGCAAATGCAGATGGAACTAAGTTTGGAATTAACTTAAGAACTACAGGTAGAATAATTGCCCCACCAGGTAGCATAAAAAGGGCTAAGGAAGGAATTGTTTTGGCTAAATCAAAAAATTGAGCTTTAACTTTTTCTTTTTCATCTTTAGTTAAGTCACGTTGAGTAGATTTTGAAATTAAACTAACTAATTCTTTACTGTTTTTTAACTCTATTGCTAATTTATCTTTATTTCTACCTAATATTTTTGACCAACGTTTTCCTGCTCCGCTTAACATCAATTCTACATCATTTTTACCACTTAAAAATAATGAATCGTGCTGATTAGATAATGCAAAACTTTGAATAGCAATGTAAGCGTTATCTCTGTCTGCAATTTTCAAGTTTAGTTTTATGGTTAAATCGGTTAAAAACTGCTCTTCTAATATAGATAGTCCATCAGTAGTCCATAACGTAAGAATTGATATTTCTAATACAAAACGTCTTAATAACCAAGAATTTTCAAAAATAAAATTAATATCATTTAAAGATTTGTTGGTTTCAAAAAATGACTCAGCTTCATGTTTTTGATTTGAATTTAAATTAGCAGAAGCCAAAAATAGTTTAAAAATTCCTTTTTCCTCATCAGAAATGTATCCATCAGATTTTGCTGATAGGGCTACAATTTTAACTAAATCTAGCATTATTTCTGAGCGCTTTTCAACTAAATTAATGGAAGGATTGGCTGATAAATAATCTTGATATATGACTAAATCATGGAATAATAGCCCATTGTATAAATAAGTAGTTACTATTTTATTTGCAATATTTCCTTTGATTTTAACGCGTTGACTAATGATGGATTCAACTTTCTCGAATACGTCTAACTTGGAAAAATTTAACCAACCTTTTTTAGCTTTCTCTAATTGAGTACTTTCATAAAAATGGACGAATCTATTTAATGATTCTTCAAGGTTTTTGTGACTTATTTTTCCTTTATCTATATAATCTACCAAAAATAAACCTTCTAATAATAAAATTTTAAAAGATTCATCTAAACTTAGCTTCTTGATAAATTTATCATCTAAAAAAACAAAACTTGTAGGATGGCCATACATTAATCCTGTAGGTTGAATAATGGTGTAAATTAATTCTTCAGAATTTAAAATACGTCCAGGGAATTTTTGCAAAACAGTTTCGTAATTTTCGATTAATGAAAAATATTTTTTTACCCAACCTTTACTACTAGGACTAATAGCCATTTATTTTCTAAATTTTAACCAAAAGTAGTAATATTTTTAAGTTTGGTATAAATTTAGAGTTACTTTTGTAATGATGAAAAAAATGATTTTACTTTTGACGCTTTTTAATATGCTCTCATTTCATAGCTATACGCAGCTTGATGTAGTGAAAATTAAAGCATTACCTCAGTCTATAATTGAAACATCAGGCTTAGTGTTTTATCAAAATAAGTACTTAATTACACATAATGATGGTGGTAATAAAAGCGATTTATTTGTTTTAGATACACTAGGGAATTTGATTAAAAAGATTAAATTAATTGAGACTAAAAATAAAGATTGGGAAGACTTAACTCAAGATGATAAAGGAAATCTGTATGTAGGTGATTTTGGAAACAATTTCAATATGCGTAAAAAATCTCAAATTTATATCGTTAAAAAAGGATTTATATTTAAAGATGAAGTCAAAACAGAAAAAATTTCCTTTTGGTTTGAAGATCAAGTTAAATATCCTCCTAAAAAAGAGAATTTAAATTATGACTGTGAAGCATTTTTCTATAAGGATGGATTTTTATATTTATTGACTAAATGTAGATCAGTACCATTTACAGGTATTTCTAATGTCTATAGAATTCCGGCAAAAAAAGGAAAACATAAGGCAAAGCTAGTAGGGCAATTTCAATTATGTAGCACAGCTTGGCAATTTTGTTCAGTAACAGCTGCCGATTATGATCAAAGAACTAATACGTTAAGCATATTAACGTATGGGAAGTTGTATGTGGTTTCAAATATAAAGAATAATAAATTTTGGAATGGAGATATTAAAAAGTATAATGTCCCAAGTATTAGTCAGCGAGAAGCGATTGCTTTTGTGTCACCATTTAAATGGTATATGACAGATGAGTTTAAAAAAGGATTTGGGGGCGGAAATTTATATAAATTAACAGTGAAATAAGTTTAACTCATTTTTATTCCTGGCTAAAGTAGTATAATAATCAATTTTTAAAAAATGAAAACAATAATATTTGACATGGACGGAATTTTAATTAATTCAGAACCATTGTGGAAAATAGCTGAAATAGAAGCATTTGCTAAAGTAGGGTTAAATACTAGCGCTACTGATTTTGCTGAATCTGTTGGATTAAGAATTGATGAGGTAGTTCAACTCTGGCATGATAAAGTTAAATGGACTAATAAAACGGTTAAAGAGGTTGAGGATGATATCGTAGCGATTGTGATTAGAGAAATCCATGCCCAAGGTGAGGAGATGCTAGGTGTAACTGATTTACTAAAATCACTAAAATCAAAAGGGTATAAAATTGGTTTAGCGACTTCTTCTTACCAACGAATTATTGATGCTGTGTTAACTAAATTAAATATTGGAGACTATTTTGATGTTGTACATTCTGCAGAGCATGAAAAATTTGGTAAACCGCATCCAGCTGTATTCATTTCTACTGCAAACCTATTAGATGTTAAGTGTTCAGATTGTTTAGTATTTGAAGATTCTTTAAATGGTGTGATTTCTGCAAAAGCTGCAAGAATGAAAGTAGTTGCCGTACCTGAAGCATGTAATGGATCAAATCCTAAGTTAATTGTGGCAGACTTAATTATTAACTCATTAACAGATTTTGATGTAGAAACAATTGATAGTTTATTTTAGTAAGTGAGAAAAAGGAGTAGGGGGATGAAGCGGTTTTGACGCGTTGGGTGAAGTCGTGAAACAGTAAAACGGTGAACCCGTTACCAAATCACCGCATAACTGTATCACCGAAGCCTTCATTCACTTGTTAGTGTTGAGAAGTAATAAAAAATTAGCTGTACTTGACTAATTTTAGCTTTATTTTTGAAGTGAAGGTGTTAATTTTAAGAATTTTAGTAAATGGATAATGAAGATAAAGGTAATGCTCAAGAAATATGGGTAGTTGTTAAAACCAACCCAAGGGCTGAGAAGAAAGTGGACGAGCGTTTGAGTAATGCTGGCTTTACAACCTATTTACCGTTATTAACTACGCTTAAAGTGTGGAGTGATCGAAAAAAGAAAGTGATCACGCCGTTAATACCGTCTACTTTATTTGTTAAAACTACGCCTAAATTAGTGACTACCATATACGCTATAAATGGTATACATTCGGTATTGAAATTTTTAGGGAAACCCGCTATTGTTCATGACTATGAGATTGAAAACCTTCAGATTTTACTCAATCAAAAATCGGAGTCTGATTTAGAACTGGTGGATAGGTATCAAAAAGGAGAACTAGTGCAGGTGGTGAGTGGCCCATTTAAAGGGTTGGTAGCAAATGTATTAAAATCAACTTCTAGTTTCAGGTTAGTGGTTGAAATTGAAAGTTTGGGGTCTGGTTTTGTGGTTAATGTATCTAAAAGTTGTGTGGAAAAGTGGGTTAAGATAAATAGTTAATGATTTATTTTTGGTAAAATATGCACATATAGAGAAGCTAATGTACATCCATAATTAAAAAAGAGAACCAAGAAAGAGGGAGGGGTTCATAAAAATAATTAGTTTTGTAGCTATAATAAAATTTGATCAATGAAAAAAAATATTTTTTACTTAGGCCTTATAACTGTACTTTTAACAGTGCTCACTGCCTGTAAAACACGTGAAAAATTAATTTATTTTCAAGATGGTGTGTCAGGAAATGATACTTCTGGAGTTAATACAAGTACGTATACGCCTACCTTAAAAAAAGATGATTTATTATCTATTATAGTCACTGGAGACGATCCTGAAACGGCAATCCCTTTTAATTTACCAGTACCAACTGGTGTTGCTGCGGGTGTTTCTGGATATACAACTGGAAATTCAGAACGATTAGGGTATTTAATTGATGAAACCGGGGCGGTGAATATGCCTTTTCTTGGTGAAATTCAATTAAGTGGATTATCAAGGTCAGAAGCGACTTCACTTATTGAAGAGCGGTTGTTAATTTATGTAAATAATCCAATCGTTAACATTCAAATTTTAAATTATAAAGTTACTATATTAGGAGATGTCAATCGACCAGGTACATTCAAAATTCCAAATGAAAGAATCACCCTTTTAGAAGCTGTTGGTTTAGCAGGAGATTTAAATATTACGGGAAACAGAAAAAATGTATTAGTGATTAGAGATACAGATGGTGTGAAAACTGAATATCGTATCGATTTAACAACTTCAGCGCTGTTTAGTTCTCCTGTTTATTATTTAGAACAAAACGACATGGTGTATGTGGAGCCTAATGGTAATGCACGTTCAAAATCATCTTTATTAGTGACGTCTTCAGGGATCTTAATTTCATTAACAGCATTAATTCTAACAACTATAAGTATTATTACTAAATAATACGCTAGAAATTAAACTAATTTATTCCCTACTACTTTTATTTTATATCTTGTAATATTTACTATATTTGCAGTAATTGATTCTTATTGTTAGGTAGTACAACGTACTAAAAATAAGATATGAATGGACGTATAACCCTTTGAATACAATACTAAATATAACAAAGCTTGTGGAAGTGCACACTACAAGTAAGTATACAAGAATAAAGGGGGGTAAGTCCTTTATGGGTTACAGGTGAAGGATTTCCTTCGCCTTTTTTTGATTACCCTTTGTTAGTACAATGTTGATTGTGACTGACGGTGGCGTAGCCATATAATAATTAGAATAAAATCACTGATGACAGAAGCTGAAAAGAACAATGTATACATGAAGGAGCTAATTGAAGCATTTCCTGAAAATTTGACAGAAGCACTTGCTATAGCGAATCGAAATCCTCTAAAAAAAAGATATCCTAAATTTAACAATGTTCTTATTTGTGGAATGGGTGGTTCAGGTATTGGTGGTAAATTAGTGGCGTCATGGATTGTAGATGAGCTAAATATTCCTGTCAATTTTTGTCAAGATTATACGTTGCCGAATTATGTAGATGGGAATACATTAATTATTGCGTCTTCTAACTCTGGAAATACAGAAGAAACCTTGTCAGCTGCTGAGGAGGGACGAAAAAATGGAGCTGCAATTATAGGGATCTGTTCTGGTGGTAAATTACAGCTCTTTTGTAACCAATGGGATTACGATTGTATTATTATTCCTGGTGGTACGCCTCCGCGAACAGCATTAGCTTTTTCAATTATACAATTGGTTCATATATTTGGAGAATTAAATTTAATTGAGAAAACTAAATTAAAAGAATTCACAACAGCTAAAGCCGTGTTAATTTCAAATATAGATGAAATTCATAGGGAAGCAAAACAGTTGGCTGATTTCATTAATGGTAGAGAATTGATTATTTACAGTGAAGCGAAAGATGAAGCAGTTGCTATTCGTGCGAGACAACAATTTAATGAAAACAGTAAGGTGTTATGTAATCACCATACTATTCCAGAAATGAACCATAATGAATTAGTAGGTTGGTACGGTGGAGCAGACCGTTATGCCGTTTTATTTTTAAATACCACTGACTGGCATCCACAAAATAATAAACGATTAATGTTTTCTATTGACACAATTAAAAAGAGTACGAATCACATATACTCTTTATCTGCAAAAGGAGACTCAAATCTTGAGCGGTCATTGTATTTAATCCACATTATTGATTGGGCCTCTTTGTATTTGGCACAAACCAATGGTATTGATTCTGTTTATATTGGCGTAATCAACAGCTTAAAAAGTTCTTTACAAAACTAAATCAATTTAAATAATTGATAATTAAATATATTATGACACAAAAAGTAGCATTTATTACGGGAGTAACAGGTCAAGATGGCGCTTATTTAAGTGAATTTCTTTTAAAAAAAGGATACATTGTTCATGGGCTAAAAAGACGTTCGTCTTTGTTTAATACCGATAGAATTGATCATTTGTATCAAGATCCGCACATTGAAAATCGTAATTTTATTCTTCACTATGGAGATATGACGGATAGTACAAATCTGATTCGGTTAATTAAAGAAATTCAACCAGATGAAATTTATAATTTGGCAGCCATGAGTCATGTGCATGTGTCTTTTGAAATACCTGAATACACTGGAAATGCAGATGGATTAGGAACGCTTAGAATTTTAGACGCGGTTCGTTTGTTAGGTTTAGAACAAAAAACACGTATTTATCAGGCGTCAACTTCTGAATTGTATGGTAAAGTACAAGAAGTGCCTCAATCAGAAACGACTCCTTTTTATCCACGTAGCCCCTATGCTGTGGCAAAAATGTATGCCTTTTGGATTACAGTAAACTATAGAGAAGCGTATGATATGTATGCCTGTAACGGTATTTTATTCAACCACGAATCTCCACTTAGAGGAGAAACGTTTGTGACGCGTAAAATTACGCGTGCGGCTTCAAAAATTGCTTTAGGACTTCAAGATAAATTCTATTTAGGAAATTTAGATGCCCAACGTGATTGGGGACATGCGAAAGATTATGTCCGCATGATGTGGATGATTTTACAAGCAGATAACCCAGAGGATTGGGTAATTGCAACTGGTAAAACAACTCCGGTGAGAGAGTTTGTACGTATGGCATTTGCAGAAGTAGGTATTGAACTCCAATTCAAAGGAACAGGTGTAAACGAAACAGCAACGGTTGTTAAATGTAATGATCCTAAATTTCAAATTGAAATAGGGAAAGAAGTATTGGCAGTAGATGAAAAATATTTTAGACCAACTGAAGTTGAATTATTAATAGGAGACCCTACAAAAGCAAAAGAAAAATTAGGTTGGGAATGTCAATATGACCTGGAAGACCTTGTGAAAGATATGATGCAAAGTGATGTCAAATTGATGCAAAAAGACCAGTATTTAAAAGATGGTGGGTACAGTACGTTAAATTATTTTGAGTAGGTTGATCAGTGATGCGGTGATACAGTGATACGGTGAAAAAATTGGGTCAGTGATACAGGGATTCAGTGAAACGGATAACCACATCACCGAATAAAAACCACATCACTCGTCATCGCATAACCGAAAACCATATCACCGAATAAAAACCGATTCACCGAAAACAAAAAATGACTCATAAGGATTTAGACGTTTGGAAATTAAGTATTGATTTAGTTTTAAAAGTTTACCAATGTACAAAAACGATACCTACAGAAGAAAAGTTTGGATTGATATCTCAAATGAAAAGATCTGCTGTTTCAGTACCTTCTAATATTGCCGAAGGTGCTGGTAGATCATCTACGAAAGAATTTATACGGTTTTTGGATATTGCTAACGGTTCTTTAAGTGAACTTGAAACACAATTAATAATTGCTCAAAAATTAAATTATTCGGAAACTGAAGATCTAGTAATCAATGAGCTTACTGTTATTAGAAAAATGCTTTATCGATTAAAAGAATCTTTAAGAAAAAAATTGTAAACAGTTAGGCAGTGAGACAGTAACGTGAGTGATTCAGTGAAACAGTTAAATAACTGCGTACATCACCGAATCACCAATAACCGAATCACCAAATCACCAATAAATCATGAACAAAAACATTAAAATATACATTGCAGGCCACCGTGGAATGGTGGGTTCTGCAATTTGGAGAAATTTAAGCGCCAAAGGCTACACCAATTTAATCGGTAGAACTTCTGCTGAATTAGATTTGAGAAACCAAATGGCTGTGATTGATTTTTATCAAACGGAAAAGCCAGAAGTGGTGATAGATGCCGCTGCTAGAGTTGGAGGGATATTAGCGAATAGTGAATACCCTTACCAATTCTTAATGGAGAATATGCAAATTCAGAATAACCTAATTGATGGGGCACATCAAAATGGCGTTCAGAAATTTATTTTCTTAGGGAGTTCTTGTATTTACCCTAGATTAGCACCTCAACCTTTAAAAGAAGACAGCCTATTAACATCTTCTTTAGAACCAACAAATGAATGGTATGCCATTGCTAAAATAGCTGGTTTGAAAGCATGTGAAGCCATTAATAAACAATTTGGTAAAGATTTTGTCAGTTTAATGCCAACCAATTTATATGGTACACACGATAATTTTGATTTAAACTCATCTCATGTGTTGCCTGCTATGATTCGTAAGTTTCATGAGGCAAAATTGAATAATAATTCGCCTGTCGAATTATGGGGTTCTGGTACACCAATGCGTGAATTTTTATTTGTAGACGATATGGCAGACGCTGTAGTATATGCCTTTGAACATAAGTTACCAGACAGTTTATACAATATTGGAACAGGTATAGATTTAACCATTAAAGACTTGGCTGAGCTAATTCAAAAAACGGTCGGCCATACAGGACATATTGAATGGGATGCCACAAAGCCAGATGGGACACCACGTAAGTTAATGGATGTATCAAAAATGACAGATGCAGGTTGGAGGGCAGAAACTATTTTAAAAGAGGGGGTTAAAAAAACCTATACTTGGTTTTTGGACAATATAAATGAATTCAAAAAAGTAAGACTCAATACATAATTATTAAAACATTTTGAAGAAGTTGATACTAATTCTGTTAGTACTTACGTTAGTTATTTGCTTGATACCTAATTTACATATTGAACAATGGGTAGAGGTTCGAAATTATATATAGCACATAGATGTAAGTTACTTCCGTGTACTTACTGTATATATATTACAAAACGTAAAAACAACGATACTTTTAATTATTATAGTATTGCTTACTTTTTCCATTGCGATAGAATTACTACAGTTTTTTATTCCTAAAAGAAGTGCAGACATAATGGATATTGTAAGTAATATATTAGGTATCATATTTGGGAGGGAGAGTTATCAATTGTTTAAAAAAAAGAAACTATAATTTATAGAGAAGTGTACAATTAATTCAGTAATTAAATTTTATCCTAATAAAATTTATACACAAAAGTTAATAAAAGAATAATCATAAAATCAGTAAAAAAATTGAATTTAGCGCAATTATATAAATCAAAAAAAGTACTCGTAATTATTGATCAAGCTATCATATCTGGTAGTTCATTTGTGTTAAGTTATATTGCAGCATTAAAATTAGAGAAATTTGAATTTGGTGCTTTTATGTTATTAATAACACTATCCAACTATTTATTTACATTCCATGCATCACTTGTCACACAGCCATATCAAATAAATCTATCGAAAATAAATAAATCAATGCTTATTAAAGCAGGCAATGTCTTAACGATACTAATCTTTACAATATTTTGTATCGGTTTTTTCTTGTACATTTATTTGAAACCATCATATGATATATTTCTAATTATTAATTATTTATTATTTGCCGGATTTTACATTTTTCATGAATTTATAAGACGAATTGAACAGTCAAATGGTAACTATTCACGATTAATTATATTTGATGGAATAGCCTATGGAATGCGAATTATTGGTGTTTTATTAGTCTCTACTTTTTATCTTAATGACAATTTTGTAGCTTGGGTTTTATTTATTTCAAACTTGACGTATATGCTTTCTATATTTTATTTCAAATGGAAAGATAAAAAACTTACACATGGAAATGGAAAAATAAAATTGAACTCATTACTAGAAGAGGGTAAGTGGATCATAGGTTCAACGTTTGTTTTTTTTCTTTCAAGTCAGCTTTATATTTTTATTATTGCAACATTCAATAGTTTAGAAGATGTTGCAATCATTTCGGCAGTATTATTGCCTGTTGGTTTACTACGACCAATTTCTATAGGTGCTGAAGGCTATATTGTACCTAATGTAAATAAAATAGAAAAAAAACATCAGTGGTATGGGTTCATTAAAGAATCATCCTTCTTTTATATACCAATTATCTTAATTTCATTGATTCTAATTTTATTCCCGAAACCTATTATTGATTTTTTTTTTAATGATAAATATACTGAATCTAGTATTTATCTCTGTTTAGCAGCTATAAATTCATTAATTAGTATTACTATATATTTTATTAGTTTTTATCTAAGAATTATATTCGAAAATAATAATTTATTTAAAATAAATGTTTTATCACTAATATTGACATTTCCTTGGGGTGTATGGCTTATCGCCAATAATGGAGTGGAAGCATATTTTTTTGTTTTAATAAGTAATAATTTAATTATTTTGAGTTTATCAATCCTTTTAGTAAGGAAAAATAGAGTATGACTTTATTTAAAAGACTTAAATTTGGACTATTTATATCTGTTTTTCCGATATTTGGAATTAGTATAATGGATAATTCGGGATTAACTACTTTAAGCTCAACAGATCCAACATTTTTGCTAAGAGGTTTTTATTTGTTAATTAGTTTATTTTCTATTATTTCTATTAATAAATATTTACCAAAAATAACATCTTTAAATAATCCTTTCAAGACTTTTTATTTATTTTATATTGGAGGTATGATTTTATCTATTCTAATAAATGAACCTACTAGTATTAAAAGTTGGTTAAGATTAATTGAAATTTTCATTATAAGTTATTTAGGAATAATATCAATTTATAACTTAATTCGATTAAAAGGTATTGATCAAACGATAGACTTATTTTTTAAAATTATAGTCTCTCAGTTTATTTTTGTAATTTATTTGATTATATTTTTTTTTATAGTTAAAAAGGATCTAGTCTATGTTATAACAGAATCTAGAGGTGCTAGATTAGGAGCTTCTTTTATTCAACCAAATACACTAGCTTTAGGCTGTGTTTGTTTTTTTATTTCACTTAATTATATTATTCAAAAAAACAAAATAATAATAAAGTATGTTTGGCTAATGATTTTATCAATAACGTTGTTACTTTTAACAGGAAGTAGTAGTGGTGTATTAGTTTTTATTTTGGCTTTGTTTTTTATTATTTATAATAGAATCACGCCTTTAAAAAAAATATTCGTACGTTCTTTCGTTTTAATTTTTGTAGTTTTAGGAATCTTTATTTTAGATTTTTCTTATTTTAATAATTACATCTCTAGTCATGGTACTTGGGAAACGAGATTAATAATTTATAGGTATGCGATTATTGGAGTGATAGATAATTCATTAACTGGCGTTGGGCCATTTCTTGGTATAAAAGAATATTTGGAATTACATGTTTCAAATGAATTCTCATACTTCACAGCTAAACATACACATAATCTGTTTTTAGATTTGTTTTTAACCCAAGGTATACTTATTGGTTTTCCAATGTTTATTATTTTAATTAAAATACTGTTTAAATCTTTATTATTTCAATTTAGTAAGATGAAAAGTAAGTCTTTTGTCAGTTTACATCTTATTATAATTGTGGTAATTATTCATGGTCTAATTGAATCATCATTTTTTGGAGTTTTTAAACCATTTTGTCATAATTATATCATTTTATCAATATTACTTATTTCTTTTAATTATAAACGTCAAAAAAATCAACAATAAATTTGATCTCACTTGGGTATGAAATTCAATAATAATATATTACAACAAAATAATCATAAAGAAAATTTAATTGAATTTTTGGATTCACTTTCTAATGAATTCGATTATGCCATATTACATCATGCCCATCGAATATTTAGTGGTAGGGATGATATTGATTTAATAGTAAATTGTAGTAAAATTGAAATTCAAAATTATATAAAGAAATTTGTCCAAGATAAAGGTTATTTATTAGGAAGTTATTATACTATTGATAAATCAATTTATAGATTTGATATTTTTTATTATTTTAATAATAAATTGTTCAAAATTGAATTAGATTGTGCTTGTAAGGGAAATAAATCAGACCTTTTAGGAATTAATACAACTAAATTATTAAAGAATAAGGTGATAATTAATGTTGATGGATATGACTGTTTCAAAGTTAACAATCAAAGTGAAATAGAATATTATATTAAAAAGAAGGCATTTAAAAAAAATGAAATTAAACCTCACGTTCATTATCTTAAATCTTTAGATCCCGAATTAACTGAAGATGGTATTATTGATAGATATAATGTTTGGCAAAACTATTTTTCATCCTTTCTATTTAAACTTAAATTTGTTAAAAATAAAATATCACTTTTAACTCATAGAATTAATGAAAAACCATCTGTGACTATATGTTTTCTAGGACCTGATGGAAGTGGGAAAAGTACAATAATAAACAAATTACAAAAAGAAAAATTATTTATTAATAATTATTACTTTCATTTAAAACCACTTATTGTTGACAATGCTAACACTAAGAATGTTGTAGCCAATCCTCATGACAAACCTGTTTATTCTGGTTTCAAATCTTATCTTAAATTATTGTATTTTATTTTTGAATATAACTTAGGTTGGATTAAAAACATATGGCCGCTTAAAATTAAATCTTCCCTAATAATTTTCGATAGATATTATGATGACATATTTGTTGATTATAAACGTTATCGTTTTGGAGGTAAGGTTGTCTTTGCTAAATTAGTAAAAAAAATAATTCCAAAACCAGATATCTATTTCATTTTAACTGCGGATGCTCAGGTGATATATAATAGGAAGAAGGAAGTTACTTTTGATGAATTAGAGAGACAAATTAGTGGATATAATGAATTATCTGATCAAAAAAAATACTACCGTATTGATGTAGATAAAACACCCAATGAAATTACAAAAGAAATAATACTAATTTTAATGTCTAAATTAAATGAATAAAGACTGTTTTTATTCCGATAACATCTATTTATCACTTCCTAGTTTAAAAAGTGAAAAGGTAGCACTGGCTATTGATTCCTCTGCACTGGTGTATAAGTCCATCAAACTTTATCAGCCTTTTTCAAAGAAAGCAATTTATTTTAAACGATTATTGAAATTTTTATTAACAAATTTTAATTTTATTTTTAAAAAAGTATTACCTACACAAGTACATATTAAGGGAGATTTCATCATTTATCTAGAAGAAAAATTAGATGTTGACTTAGTTTCTTCGGTATATTATTCTACAGCCAATGATAAAGTAGTATTACAATTGTTAAGTAACAATAAGATAATAGGGTATTTGAAGTTTCCTTTGAATGAAGTTGGAATAATGCGTGTCAAGAATGAGAAAAAAGCGATTGAAACTTTTTCTAATCTAGGAATAGTTGATGTATATCGTTTTGCAGATTACTATAATGAAATTCCGTACATTCTAATAAATGAAGTTGAAGGGACTGTTGAAAATGTTGCGCATGATAAATTAATAGTATTGCTTGATAAGTTCAAAAAAATTGAAACATTTAGACTTAATGCACATCCCAGAATTTTACAATTATTTATAGGTTTAAAAAATAATAACTTATATGAGGAATCAAATATTTTAGAAAGTATTTGTAATAAATCAACTATTTATTATCATGAAGTTTTTGAACATGGCGACTTTGCCCCATGGAATCTTATTTCTAATCAAATAGATGTTATTCCTTTTGATTTTGAATATTATGAAGAATTTGGGTTGGAATATTTTGATATAATTAAATATTACTATCAAATCGCTACTTTATTAGAAAATATTCCTGTAGATAAAATACTTAATTTTATTAATAGTAAAATTGAAATTGATGAGATAAAAATGTTATTTCAAGTTTTTCTAATTAAAGAGATTTTACAAAGAAAAGAAAATCAATCATCTACGTCATTCGAAAAGCATGCACTTTTAGTATTATCTAATGGACAAAAATAAAATTTTATTATCTGCTTACGCATGTGAACCTAATAAAGGTTCAGAACCTGGTGTTGGCTGGAATTGGGCTATAGAAATAGCTAAAAGGGGGCATGATGTAGTTGTGTTAACAAGAAAAAATAATAGAGAAATTATTGAAAAGGAAAAGAATAAACCTCTTAATCTTACTTTTATCTATTACGATTTACCTTATAGTTTAATGTGGCTAAAAAAGGTGTTTGGAGTACAATTGTACTATTTTTTATGGCAAATTGGTATATATTTTTTTGTAAAAAAACAATTGAAATATCTACAACTAGATTTCATTCACCATATTACATTTGTTGCGATTCGTAAATACAGTTTTTTGAGTTTGATTGACATTCCTTTTTACTATGGTCCGCTTGGTGGTGGTGAAAATTGTCCTAGCTATTTGTTGAAAAATGAATCCGTCAAAAATAAAACAAAAGAATTTATTAGAAACAGTTTAAATAGAATATTGCGCTTTAATGTTTTGTCTAATTATATGTTTTCTAGGGCTCGTAAAATATTTGTAACAACAGAACAATCTGCACACTACATAAATACTCGATTTAAGAGTAAGTTGATTGTATCCGCTGCTATTGGAACTACTACCATTGAAACTGAAAGTGATATTGCTAATGAACATAATTCACCTATTCAACTTTTATATGTAGGGCATTTTATTTATTGGAAAGGTTTACAAATTTGTTTTGATGCTTTAAAAACTGTAAGTGAAAATGGCGTCAAATTTGAATTAACTTTGGTTGGTAAAGGAAATGAAGAAGAAACCTTAAGAAAAAAAATGAAAATTTTAAAATTAGATGCTAATATTGAATGGATAAATTGGGTACCCCAAGATCAATTAGCTTTCATTTATAAAAAAAATGATTTATTTTTATTTCCAAGCTTACATGACAGCGGGGGAATGGTTGTTTTAGAAGCAATGAGCTTAGGCTTACCCATTGTTTGTTTAGATATTGGAGGACCTGGGTATTTTGTTAATGAGTCAGTTGGTTCAAAAATTACAGTATTACATAAAACGTATGATGAAGTTGTTACTGATTATGCTGGTGCAATTATTAAATTTTCAAAAGATCACCAATTATTGAATGATAAGTCATGTAATGCAGCACTTCATGTTTCCCAATATTCTTGGCGTAATACTATTGATAAAGTATATTCAATTATAGAACATGATTTTAATTTGTTAAAGAAATAATGAAAATTTTAATCATCCATACTAAATACCATCTTGCTGGTGGTGAAGACGCTGTGGTAGCTCAGGAAGCTGAATTACTGAAACAACAATATGAAGTGGAAGTGTTGTACTTTCAAAATCATACGGGTATTAGAGGTTTATTTCAATTTCTAATCTCTATTTGGAATATTAATGCGAGTCGTAAAGTACGACTTAAAATTAAACAATTTCAGCCTGATGTGGTTCATTTACATAACTTTCATTTTGCCAGTGGTCCTCTTATTATTCGTACAGTAAAAAAAATGGGTGTACCATTGGTACAAACTTTACACAATTATCGCTTATTATGCCCCTCAGCCATTTTATTGCATAATAATCAATTATTTTTAGACAGTTTGCATCAAGAATTTCCTTGGTCGGCTATTCGAAAAAGTGTGTATAGAAATTCGAGTGTATTGACGTTCTGGTTGGCTATTGTGTTTTGGTTTCACAAAAAAATAGGTACCTTTAAAAAAGTAGATAAGTACATTTGTTTAACTGAATTTTCAAAACAACTGATAGAAAAATCTAAATTAGAAATAGAACCACAGCAATTAGTGGTAAAACCAAATTTCGTAAAAAGAGTTCAGAAAATACAAGTGGCAGTTAGAAAAAATCATTTTTTATTTGTCGGTCGTTTATCAGAAGAAAAGGGAATAGATGTCTTATTACGAGCATTTGAAAATTCAGAATTTGTCTTAAAAATTGCAGGAAATGGGCCATTAGAAGAAATGGTTAAACAAAAAGCTAATGAATGTACAAATATTATTTACTTAGGTTCACTTAACGGTCAACAAGTAAATGAAGAATTAAGTATATCGCAAGCGCTAATTTTATCTTCCATTTGTTATGAAGGTATGCCTATGACAATATTAGAAGCTTTTTCTGCCAAAACACCAGTGATAGCATCTAACTTGGGTGCAATGTCGACCATAGTTAAACATCAAAACAATGGATTACATTTTGAAGTTGGTAATGTAAGTGATTTAAAAGCTAAAATTAACGAATGGCTTAATTTTTCAGTAGAAAAAAAAGAAGAATTCAGGCAACAGGCATTTAATAGTTATCATACTTATTATGCTCCAGAACAACAAATGGAGTATTTTGATGATATTTATACCTCAGTATTATAATCATAATGAAAAAAATAATCTCTTTAAATATCACGTGTGGGTCGTATCAAACTTTTGTTGATCAGATAGTTGGGTTAGCCGAAACAAGAATATTTTCTTATGTATGTGTAGCCAATGTGCATATGTGCATAGAAGCTGTTTACTCTAAATCGTTTGCTAATACTGTAAATGGTGCGAATTTAGTTACACCAGATGGTATGCCTTTAGCAAAAGCAATCAACTTATTGTATGGAGTCAAACAAGACCGCGTAGCAGGTATGGATTTATTACCAGACTTACTAGCTAAAGCTGAAGAAAAGGAACTAGATGTTTTTTTTTATGGTGGTACAGAAGTAATGTTGGAGCATACTAAAAGGTTTATTAATGTTAATTACCCTTTACTTGTTAATCAAAATTATTATAGTCCACCATTTCGTCCGTTAACGGTTGAAGAAGAAAATGAAGTGATTCATAAAATTAATTCAAGCGGTGCTCATCTTGTGTTTGTGGCATTAGGTTGTCCTAAGCAAGAAAAATGGATGGCTTCTATGAAAGGGCGAATCAATGCTTGTATGATTGGCATAGGCGGAGCATTACCTGTCATGATTGGTATGCAGAAACGTGCACCTGAATGGATGCAAAACTTAAGTTTAGAATGGCTGTTTAGGCTAGCTCAGGAACCCAAACGCTTATTCAAACGTTATTTTGTCACCAATACGCTTTTTTTATGGTTACTATTTAAATCATGGGTGCGTATAAAAGTCCTAAAAAAATAGTAATTTTATGTTTATTAACTCTATGAAAATCCTTGTCAATTATGCTTAAATTTTTAGCCTCAAATCGCTTTTCCCGTTATATGAAAGTTGTTTTTTTATTTTGGGATTTAATTTTATTAGGTGCATCCTATATCCTATCCTGTTATTTACGCAGCGGTAACTTGAACTGTTTAACTAATAAAGACGACCAAACGACCTTAGTGATGACGCTATTAATTTGGATAATTTTGGTGGTGTCAAGAGATGCTTATAACATCATTCGAATTGAAAAAATATATAAAACATTGGGGCATACTATTAAGCTCGTTTTGATACATTTGGGGGGAGTCGCTTTGTTTATTATGGTCTTAAATTTTGATGATGTGTCTCGATTAAGAATGCTTTATTTTTATGTTCTATTTTTTGTTTTAGTGCTTTTCTTTCGCATTATCTTTTTAAAAATACTCAAATATGCACGAGCAAAAGGTTATAACTTCAAAAATGTAATCATTATTGGCGCCAATGAAATGGGAGAACGCATGAATCAAATTTTAAATAATGACCTCTCATATGGGTATAAAGTAGCAGGTGTATTTTGCAATGCACTGGACCCAACTGTTAACCATACTATGGCTCATTTGGGTGAATTAGATGACGTTAAAGATTATTTAGAACACAATAAAGTGGACGAAATGTTTATTGCATTGGATTATAAAGGAACAGATCGTATTCCAAAATTAATTCAACTGTGTGAGCGCTATATGGTTCGCTTAAAAATCATCCCCAATTTTCAGCAATACACTAAAATGAGGAGAGTGAATATTGATTTTTATGAAAATACACCAGTTTTAATGTTGCGTAAGGAGCCGCAGGAATTTGTTGGGAATCGTTTACTAAAAAATGGGTTTGACTTCTTATTTTCATTGTTCGTTATTGTTTTTATCTTTAGTTGGTTGTTCCCCATTTTAATTGCGTTAGTCAAATTAAGTTCAAAAGGACCAGCCTTTTTTAAACAAAAACGATCTGGAGAGAACAATGAAACGTTTACCTGTTTTAAATTTCGTACCATGAAAGTGAATGCGGTATCGGATGAGTTACAGTCCAAAAAAGGCGATCCTAGAATTACCAAAATTGGGGCATTTATGCGGAAGACCAATTTAGATGAGTTACCGCAATTTTTTAATGTGTTGTTTGGCCAAATGTCTGTGGTGGGTCCAAGGCCTCATATGCTGAAACATACCGTTGAGTATTCAGAATTGATTAATAACTATTTAGTGAGGCATTTTGTAAAGCCTGGTATTACGGGATGGGCACAAGTCAAAGGGTATAGAGGAGAGACAAAAGAATTGATTGATATGAAAAACCGTGTGGAATTCGATATTTGGTATATTGAAAACTGGACCTTTTTACTGGACCTTAAAATTATTTGGATGACAGTCACCAATATGCTGAAGGGAGAAAAAAATGCAAATTAATTTAGTTCACATTTTTAGCAACTATTTTACTACTTTAACGTAAACAAACCAACTTAAAAAAAATATTTTGATAGATACACAAGATCAAACACAACAAGAGCTTGAAGACCATGTTGATATTCGTAAAATACTTTTCAAATACATTTCGTATTGGAAGTGGATAATCTTGAGCGGAGGGTTGTTTTTGGCCTTTGCTTTTTTGTATTTAAGATATACACAACCTATTTATGTGTCTAAGGCCACTTTATTAATTAAAGACGATAAAAAAGGAGGTAGTTTACCAGGGATGGCTATTTTTGATGAGTTAGGGTTGTCTGGTGGTTCTGGTAATTTGGAAAATGAAATCCAAATTTTAAAATCAAGAAAACTGACTGAATTAGTGATCAAAAAAATGGGACTAAATAAACGTTATTTTGTACGTGGTAAACGGAATGGTCTTACTTCAAATGAAGTGTATGCAAATAATCCTATTCAACTAGTACATGTGGTACATGATAGTTTATTGTTTCCACAAAGTATGGGGTTTGATGTCACTCTTATTGATGAATTTTATTTTGATCTATCGGAAGCGGATGGAACCGAGTTTGGTAGAGTCAAATTTGGTGAAGAAGTTATAACGGCCATTGGTCCAATCGTTATTCATAAAACGGAGTGGTTTGATAAAAAACAGTATGGATTAGAGTATATTGTGTCTATTACACCATTAACTAAAACGATTACTTCACTTCAAAATAGAATAAGTGTTGGTAAAATTAATAAAGAAGCACAAATCTTGCTGTTAAGTTTGAAAGGAGCTGTAGTTCAAAAGAATAATGATATTATTAATGGATTGATCTTTGAGCATGAATTGGAAGAAATTAAAGACAAAAATGAAGTGGCAGAGAATACCCGTGATTTTATTAAAGACCGGATGATTTTTATCAGTAGAGAATTGTCTGAAGTAGACAGTGCGAGTTCGCAGTTTAAACGAACCAATAATTTAATTGATGTTAGTTTAAATGCTGAGTTGTTATTAGGGAAGGATAGTGAGATAGAAAAAGAAATTATTGAAACTAATATTCAGTTAGAATTGGTGCGCTTCATGAGTGAATTAATTGATAAGAGTGAGAAGATAGTTGATTTATTACCTAGTAATTTAGGTTTTACTGATCAGTCAGTGGCCGCTATGATTGGGAATTATAATGCTATGGTATTAGAACGTAACCGTTTGTTACAAGGGTCTTCTACTCAAAATCCAATCGCCTTAAAATTAGAAGAACATTTAATCACGATCAAAGAAAGCTTAAAGGGGAGTTTGATAAATGTTGTGTCAACAGCAAAAATGAAGTTGACTGCATTAAATTCAAAAGCTAAACTATATAATTCTAAATTGGCATCTATGCCTGGGTATGAAAAAGAATACAGAGATATATTTAGACAGCAACAGATAAAGGAAACGTTGTATTTGTATTTGTTAGAAAAACGGGAAGAAAATGAAATAGCCTTGGTGGCTACAGTAGCTAATTCTAAAGTAGTGGATGCTGCCTATAGTGATGGCATATCTGTGTCTCCAAAAAAGAAAATGATTTACCTAGGGGCGTTGTTCCTTGGGTTTTTATTACCAATCGGTATTATTTATATAATCGATTTATTAGATAATAAGGTACATGCTATTGCTGATTTAGAAAAATTTGGCTTACCACATGTAGCTGTTATTCCACTGAGTAAAGAAGATGATAAATTGGTGGCATTGAATAATCCGCGATCACTGTTGTCAGAAGCCTATCGAATTTTAAGAACGAATATGTCTTTCTTATTTACCGAATATAAAGACAAAGGAAACACTGTGTTGGTGACCTCTACAATTGGAGGAGAAGGTAAAACGTTTGTATCATTAAACATTGCCCATTCATTAGCGTTAACTGGTAAAAAAACGGTAGTACTTGGTTTGGATTTAAGAGCACCCAAACTATTGCAATATTTAGAATTAACGCAAGGTGGTGTTAAAGGGGTTTCGGATTTTATTGTCAATCCGAGTCTATCATCTACTGATATTGCGTTCCCCATTGCAGGTACAGAGAATCTATTTATGATTCCGTCTGGTACGATTCCGCCAAACCCAAGTGAATTGTTAATGCTACCCCGTTTTGAGGAATTATTGGAGCAAATTAAAAAAGAGTATGATTATGTTATTGTAGATACAGCACCAGTTAGTTTAGTGACTGATACGTTAATTGCTGCTCATATCGCAGATGTGTCCTTATATGTAGTGAGAGCTGATAAATTAGATAAGGAAATGTTAAAAGTACCAGCTCGCTTATATAAGGAGAAGAAATTAAAAAATATGACCGTTGTGTTGAACGGAGTAAGTAATAAAAAAGGAAGATCGTCTGGCTTAGAATATGGTTATGGTTATGGCTATGGTTATGGCTATGGGGTGGATTCTGAACCAAAGAAATGGTGGAAAAAGAAAAAATAGATTGTTTTCTTACCGTTTTTCTTTAATTTAAGCTAAGATTTTATAAAATTTAATAGGACCTGTTTCAATACATTGAAACAGGTTTTTTTGTGGAATATAAGGATTGTTTACGGCATAGTTATGATGAATTTCGATACTCTTCGGTAAACTAACACACCGCCATGAAACGTAAGACTGATGAATTTGCATCACCACATCACTGTATCGCTAAATCACCACTTATTTCGATACTTCGGTAAACTCAGTACAAACGCAGCTCAACACACCGCAATGAACAGCAATAAACTGCAATGTGACGGAGTATGGAGAAATGCAAAAAAATGCTAAAGAATTTTAGTTGACTTAAAAAAAGTTAAAAACGTCAGTTCGAGTGTTTATAATAAAAGCGTTAGCGGTTATATTATAAATGCGCTGCGTTGAGCTTGTCGAAATGTATCGAGAACATAGTAAGTGGAAAAGTATGACTGATGAATTTACATCACCGCGCCACCAAATAACCGAATCACCACATCACCGAATCACTGTATAACCGCATCACTAAATAACCCAATAACAAAAAAAACACCGATACTATTCATATAGTATCGGTGTTTTTGTATTTTTAGTTTTTAATTCCTTAATCAATTAAGAAGCTAAAAATTAGTGTATTATTTTAATTGTATTTTTTTAAATCGGTTAGGGAAACCACGCATACTTATTCCTGACAACCAACATGTTAATCCTACTGATAGTGTAGAGAAATTACTCATACCTTGTCGATTAAGGTAAGCAGATCTGTCAATGGTGTGATCTTGTAAGGCTAACATATTAAATGAAAAATCAAGATCTAAAGACAATGGTACTTTATTAAAATGGTATTGAGGATTTAAACCAACTCTAAGATCTATTACATCATCATTTCCTTTAATAAATGGGTCTTGTGAGTTTGGATTTAATTTTTTCCATTCTTTAGCTTTAATTGTTGCTATACCAAATCCTGCATGTAAATTTAAACCAAAGTTTTTGATGTTAAAGTTAGCCACTTCACTAATACTTAAAATAGCTTGTAGTGACATACGAAGAGCAGTAGAACCACCAAAAGATGGAGTTAAAGCCTTTTTAGAGTTAAATGTACTAAAGCCAATGTCTCCTTTAAACCCCCAATACTTACTTACCATATAACCTAAACCACCTTGAACGTTAAATCCAGGACTTAAAGTGATGTTATCAGTAACTGCTCCTCCAAAACGAGTTCCAACTCTAAGGTCTGCAAATGCTCCTGTTTTAGATTTGGGGTTATGAGTAATAGTTTGCGCTTCAGTTGTGAAGGTAACTATTGTCAATAGGACTAAAAGAATAATATTTTTCATAGTAATATATATAATAAAGTGTAAAGATAATACTTTTAATTTAGAATAGTATAATTAATCTTTAGTATTCATCTAATGTATTGATTTTTAATAGATGTAGAAGCTCAAAAAATAAACTATTTTGTGAAATTTATATTTTGTTTTTCAAAGAAATAATTCCCTATTAAGTGATTAATTATAATATGTTTTTTTTAGTTTAAAAAGGGCATTAATAATTTAAATTAAGTCCGCAAACCAAAAGGCTGAATCCCAGTCTTTATTTTCAGTTGATTTGTATTCTTTCTTTACAATTTTTGCAACAATGACAGGAATTGGTTTGTTAAAAATTGGCCCATCATATACAAAGCTGTGGAATTCTCCATTTTCACCGCAAACATCAACACCTTCAGGTAAATCATCAATAAATGATTGGTCTAATTCTCTCCCTGCAAATGATTTATCTAAAAGATTTGCATTGATAGATACTACTTTGGCTTTAAAACCTAAATCAAAAAATTCTTGAATAATGTCTGAGGTTGGTCGATCCCATAAAGGAAAATGTGCAGTAACCCCAATGGACTCTAATTGGTGTTCACGATAAGTTTTTAAATCCTCTAAAAATATATCTCCAAATACACAGTTATTCATGTGCTGTTGTGTGAAAAAATTCATTTTTTCAGTCACTAATTTACCATAATCTTCCATGGATGCATCTTTGACAATTCGCATGGTTTCAAGTGGAATATCTAGGGATTCGGCTTGTAATTTCAATAGATTTAAGCTTACCCCGTGCATTGAAATTCTATTGTGTTCGGCGCTCAAGTTGGTAAGCAAATAGTCTATTGAAAGTGAATTAGCTTTAAGTATGTGATATAAGGCGAGTGAAGAATCTTTACCTCCACTCCAGTTCATAAATGCTTTTTTCATGATTATTTTGAATTAGTATTCCATTTTACAATGATTTTCCCAATTGATTTTCTGTTTTCCAAAAAATCGTGAGCATCAGCAATATTGTCAACAGAATATTCACCACCAACATGTGGATTTAATTTTCCATCGGTGATAAGTTGAGTTACTTCATTTAAGCAAGTGTTAAGTAGTTTTGGTTTATTATCTCCAACTTTCAACATATTTACGCCAATCACACTTTTTGATCGCATCATTAGACCTATAGGTAACATGAGTCCCATTTTTCTAATAAAATTTAGACTTGAAAGTAGTCCCCATTTTTTTCCAGATAACTCTGAACCACCAAATATCATGACTTTACCACCAGAACCTATTAGAGCAAAGTCTTTTTTAAATGTAGATCCAGCAATAGGATTAAACGTACAATCTAATCGATCTTTTTTCAATACTTCATTAATTTCTACTTGATAATCTTCAGTGCGATAATTAATTGCATAATCCGCACCATGTTTTTTAATGTAATCTAATTTTTCTGAAGAACCTGCATTTGCAAATACAATACAACCTTTCAGTTTACATAATTGAATTAATGCAGTACCAACTCCACCAGCTCCAGCATGAATCATAACACGATCACCTTCAAATAGATTTGTAGCGACATGTGTCATGTAATAGGCTGTAACGTATTGCGTTGCGATACAAAGTGCTTTTCCCGTTTCCATGTCATCTATGACAACACAACCATAATCTTTAGAAATAGCATATTCAGCGTAGCCACCAAAACGAGTGAAACAAACCACGCGTTTTCCGATTAGTGATGGATCACAATCTGTTCCAACTTCTTCTACTGTTCCAACTACCTCATAGCCTAAAATCGAAGGCATTTTGGGAGCCTCTTTATATAATCCATTTCTAGCCATGACATCAGCATAATTTAATCCAAAAGCTTCCACTTTTATTAGAAGGTCATCAGTTGATGTGATTTTTGGTTTTTCAGTCTCTCTTATTTCAAATGCGTGATGAGGATCTCCTTTTTTTGTTAAAAATATAGCTTTCATAAAATGAATTTGTAAGTACAAAGATATGAAAAGGCTTTTAAAAGATACTAGACTATTTCGCTTTTAGATTCAAACTGAAGTAGTTGTTTAGAGCATCTACATAGCTGTTTCATTAGTTCATTAGATAGCTACTTCACTAGATAACTACTACACTACATAACAGCTTCTCTGCAAACTGCCTCACCAAACTAGGATATAAACATATTTTTCATGTTAAGCTTTGTTAATAAAAGAATTAAAAGCGTTAATTAGCGTTAAAAATTGTAGGTATTACCGAAAAATCTATGCAAATTTGTGGTTCTGAAAAAAAATGAGTTTAAAAGATAAATTAAATACCGGTAATATTCCAAAGCACGTAGCCATAATAATGGATGGAAACGGACGTTGGGCAAAACAAAGAGGACAAGAACGATTGTTTGGTCATGCCATGGGTGTGGAGTCTGTTCGTGAAGCATTAAAAGCCGCTACCGAATGTGGAGTTGATTATTTAACATTGTATGCTTTTTCAACAGAAAATTGGAATAGACCTCAAACAGAAGTAGACGGGTTAATGGCTATTTTAGTGGATACTATTACCAAAGAAATTGAGTCATTGCATAAAAATAATGTAGTTGTTAAAACAATTGGTGATCTGAATGGTTTGCCTGGAGAATGCGGATTAGAATTAAAAAAAGCGACTGAAATTACAACAAAAAATACAGGTACTACTTTAATTTTAGCACTCAACTATAGTGCAAGAACTGAAATGATTTCAGCAATTAAATCAATGGCTAATCAATATAAAAATGGGGAACTTGAAGAGTCCGATTTTGATTCAGATTTAGTGGATAAAAATTTATATACAGCTGGAATTCCGGATCCGGAATTATTGATTAGAACAAGTGGTGAATTAAGAATTAGTAATTTTTTACTTTGGCAAATTGCTTATAGTGAGTTATACTTTACTGAAAAATTATGGCCCGAATTTAAAAAAGAAGATTTTTACCAAGCTATTTTTGATTATCAGAATAGAGAAAGAAGGTTTGGTTTAGTAAGCGAACAAATTAATAAATAAGAATGAAAATTAAATTTATCATATTCAGTATTGTTTTACTTTTAGTAAGTGGAAATAGTATAGCACAAAAAACGATCGGTGGAAACGCTAATTTTAATTTTTTAAGCCCTAAAAAATACACTATTGCTGCAACTAAAATTTCAGGTGTGCCTCAATATGATCATGACGCCATTAGAGTTATATCTGGATTAACGCCTGGGAAGGAAGTTACAATACCTGGTGATGATATTTCAAAAGCAATTAAAAATCTATGGGCGCAAGATTTATTTTCTAATGTTGAAGTAATAGCAGACAAAGTGATTGATGATGAAATATTTTTGAATATTATTTTAACAGGAAGAGCAAAGCTAGCTAAATTTAAAATTAATGGTGTAAGAAAGGGTGAAGCGGATAAAATTAGAGAGATAATTAATTTATATTCTGGTAAAACAATTACTGAACAATTAGCCACTAATACTGAAAATTTGGTGAGAGGATTTTTTCAAGAAAAAGGATTTTTAAATACAACTGTTAAGGTAGATCAGATTTCTGATACAGCGTCATTTAATGCTAATATTTTTGTGATTAACGTTGTGAAAAGTAAACGAGTAAAGATTCAATCGATCAATATACATGGAAATGAAGATGTTGATTTAAGTCAATATAATTCTAAGATAAAGAAATATAGAAAAGGACTTAGTGTTTCTGATGGCGGAATTAGGCGTGGAATGAAAGATACAAAGCAACAGGGAATTATGAGAATTTTTTCACGTTCTAAATTTAACCAAACTGCGTACAATAGGGATAAAGCAACGATTATTGAACGATTTAATGCGGTTGGGTTAAGAGATGCAGAAATCATTAATGATAGTGTTTATACTATTGATGAAAAACATTTGGCAATTGATATTTTTATAGAGAAAGGTGAAAAATATTATTTTGGAGATGTAACTTGGGTGGGTAATTCGAAATACTCATCAGGTATGTTGGATACATTGTTAGGGATTAAAAATGGAGATGTTTTTGATAAAATGTTATTAGACCAGCGTTTATTCATGAGTCCTGATAGTAGGGATGTAACATCATTATATATGGATAGAGGGTATTTATTCTTTAATGTAACACCAGTTGAGGTAAATATTGATGAGAATAACCACATTAATTATGAATTGAGAATAAGTGAAGGTAAGGAAGCAAGAATTGGAGAAATTCGTATTTTCGGTAATACTAAGACTAATGATCACGTGATTAGACGTGAAATTAGAACTAAGCCTGGTGATTTATTTAGTAGAGCAGATATAATTAGAACACAAAGAGAATTATCGCAACTAGGATACTTTGATGCTGAACAGTTTCAAATTAATCCTATTCCAAACCCAGTGGATGGAACCGTAGATATTGAATATACAGTGGTGGAAAAATCGTCTGATCAAATTGAATTGTCTGGTGGTTATGGTGGTGGCCGTTTAATTGGTACATTAGGATTAACATTTACTAATTTCTCAACAAAAAATATATTTAAAAAAGGGGCATGGACTCCATTACCGTCAGGTGATGGACAAAGGTTATCAATTAGGGGTCAAACTTATGGTAAAGGATATCAATCTTATAATTTATCATTTACTGAACCTTGGTTAGGTGGTAAAAAGCCAACCTCATTAACAACATATGTGAATCACGCTTTAATATCTAATGGTTTAGCGTTTGATGATCCATTAAGAAGTCAAACTTCAATCACTACGCTAGGAGTTGGGTTAGGTTCTAGGTTAAAATGGCCAGATGATTACTTTTCAACTTATACTGAATTAAGTTACTCATATTATGATTTAAAGAAAGCGACTGCTTTTGTATTTGAAGATGGATATTCAAATGACATTTCTTTAAAAATGGTTATTTCAAGAAACTCAGTTGATAGTCCAATATACCCAAGAGGAGGTTCTAAATTTACGTTAACTGGAAAAAGTTCATTACCATATTCTGTATTTGATGGAATAGAGGACTATTCTGAACTGTCTGATCAAGAGCTATACAAATTTGCGGAATATTATAAAGTAAAGTTTACTGGAGAATGGTATATGCCAATATCTAAGAATAAAAAATTAATTGCGGTTCCTAAATTTGGTTATGGATTTATGGGAGCTTATTCAGCTAGTAAAGGTCAAACACCTTTTCAACGTTTCTATTTAGGAGGTTCTGGTTTGAGTGGATCTTATAATCAAGATGGGAGAGAGCTTATTACTTTAAGAGGATACAACGTTCAAAATGGTTTATCTCCTGCATCAGGAAGTGCATTAATAGCTAAGTACTCTATGGAGTTGAGATACCCTTTATCGTTAAACCCAAGTGCTACTATTTATGGACTTATGTTTGCTGAAGCAGGAAATGTATATAATAAGGCTAGTGATTTTAACCCATTTGATGTTAAGCGATCAGCAGGTGTTGGTGTAAGAGTATTTTTACCAATGTTTGGTATGTTAGGTGTTGATTTTGCTTGGGGATTTGATGAAATTGGTATTGATGGAGTAGGTGCAACAAAGATTAATGGGGATATAAAAAACAAAGGATATACGTTTGGTTTCTTCCCTATTATAGGAATGACATTAGGGGATTTATAATTTATTGTATATTTAAGCGTTAAACTTTTTAAAATAAACTATTATGAAAATTTTTTTATATTCAAAATTCAATAAAAATATTTTACTTATTGCCATTGCACTGTTAGGATTTTCTACACTGTCATCTGCACAAAGGTATTGTTATGTTGATACTCAATATATATTAGATGCAATTCCTGAATATGCAAACGCACAGTTGGAAATTGATAGATTGTCAATTGAATGGCAAAACCAAATTGAAGCTAAATTTGCTTTGGTAGACAAGAAGAGAAGAGATTATGAAGCTGAAGCTATATTGTTGCCAGCTGAAATTAAAAAACAAAGAGAAAAAGAAATTAATGAACTTGATAAAAAAGCGAGAGAATTGCAAAAGAAATATTTCGGTGTAGGAGGTGAATTATTTACAAAAAGAGAAGAGTTAATTCAACCAATTCAAGATGAGATCTTTAAAGCTATTAAAGATGTGTCTTCTGAAAAAAAATATGCTTTTGTTTTTGATAAAGCAAATCAATCTAATTTGCTTTTTGCAGATCCTAAATATAACATTAGTGATTTAGTTTTAAGAAAAATGGACATTGTCGTAAAGAAAAAGTAATTTTAGGCACGCAATTTGAATATAGAAGCTAGAACTATAAAATAGATTAAAAATGAAAAATCAATCAATAAATAAACAAGTAAACAAAATGAGTAAAAGATTATTAATTATCGCTATCGCCATATTTGGATTTGGTGTATTCAATTCACAAGCACAAAGTGCAAAAATTGGTCATGTTGACTATGTAAAAGTTTTAGATAGTTTGCCAACAAAAATGCAAGCGGATGCTGATATGCAAATATTTTTAGCAGATGGTCAAAAGACGATTGCTGATATGGAAGCGCAATTACAAAAAGATTATGAAGTTTATATGACAGAGCAAGCTGACTTATCTCCATTAATTAGAGAAATGAAAGAAAAAGCGATACAAGAACAACAACAATTGTTACAATACAAAAAGGAGTCGTTAGAAGCTGATTTGAAAATTTTGAACGAAAGATTATATACACCTTTAGAAGCAAATTTAACTAAAGCAGTTAAAACTGTTGCGGACAAAAATAAATTAACTTATGTTTTAGAAGCAAGTGGTTTACTTTATGTAAATGGTGGTTTGGATTTAACTAAGGAAGTTAAAACTGAATTAAAAAAATTAGAGGCAGCACGAGTTTCAGTTGCTCAGTAACAATTAATTTTTTATAAAACTAAAAGGTGTTGGTTTTTAACTAACACCTTTTTTTGTACCTTTATACTAATGAATAAACCTATTGGCATATTTGATTCTGGAATTGGTGGACTGACCGTAGCGAATGCTATCTCTAAGTTGCTGCCTAACGAACAAATAATATATTTTGGGGACACTGCTCATTTGCCTTATGGTGATAAGTCTCCAGAGCTTATTCATAGCTTTGTTAAGAATATAAGTCAATTCTTGCTAGAAAAAGAAAGGTGTAAATCAGTTATCATTGCTTGTAATACTGCCTCCGCAACATCTTACGAGTTCCTAAGAGATAGGCATAAAGGCTCGTATCCAATTATTAATGTAATTGACCCGATTATAGAAGCTATTGTTGAAGATGATACTTTAAACAATATTGGTTTAATTGCAACTAAGACTACGATTGAATCTGGTGTATATCAAGAAAAGATGTCTCGTAGAAATCCTAATATTGAAATGAATGTTTTATCTACACCGCTATTGGCCCCTATGATAGAAGAAGGGTTTAGTAGAGATAAGATAAGTCATACGATTATTGAAAACTATCTGAGTCATCCAAAGTTTAAAAATATTGATGCATTAATTTTGGGCTGTACTCATTATGTCTTAATAAAAGACGAAATTAACGACTTTTTCAATGGTAGGGTAAAATTGTTTGATTCAACTGATTTGTTAGCCTTAAAGCTCAAGGGAATTCTAAAAAAAGAAAGTTTGCTCTCTCAATCTAAGTTGAGTATTAATAAGTTTTATGTATCTGACTTAACTGCTGGATTTAAAGAATCAGCATCTAGATTTTATGAAGATGAGGTTAAGTTGGTGTTAAAAACATTGTAAAATTGTTTGGTAGTTAACACAAATTCACGAATAAGGTTCTTTTAGATTTGAGAACTTTGATTTGTTAAGTTTTAAAATCGATTTTACTATTTTCTATGGTTGTATACGTTTTTGCGTAATCCTAAACAAAGTAGGTTAGTTTATGTATCGCGAATATAAAAATCGAAGCGTTCTTATATCTATTTACCCATAAAAAGGTTTAATCATAAAGTATACAATGGGTCCAGTTACAGAAACGTATAACCAAATTGGAAACGTATATTTTGCTAACTTTTTATGTGAGTTTATATTATTTGCCCATCCTTTTAAGTAAGTTAACAATACCATTGGAATAACTGCAATACTTAAAATAATGTGACTGATTAAAATCACGTAATATACTAATGCGTCATATCCTAATTGACCTTTTTCTATATCACTAAGTGTTCCATCATGGTTGAGATCTCCGTATTTTGTATCTCCACTGGTAGAATGATATAGAATGTAACCCACTAGGAATAAGATTGATCCTAAAATTGCAAATCTAATTAAGAGTCTATGTCGTTTTTTATTTCCATTTTTTATTGAAATGACTGCTAAGACTAATAATACAGCTATGGTAAGATTTATAGCTGAATAAACTGGAGGCAAAAAACTAAAGTCATAGCCTTCTATTTTAATTCCAAATAGTACGGCAATTGCTATTGGTATTATAACAGCTAGAGTAATTACTAATGTTTTGTACTTAGTTTCAATTGTGTTAGTTTCCATATTCTTTAGCTATCAATAATCTTATGTCATTTTCTAATTGCTGAACTTCATCTGGGTTTGTCCCATCATAAGCTCCTCTAATTCTACCTTCTCTATCTATAAGCATAAAATATTCTGAATGTAAAAAGCCACCTTCTGCTTTTTCATCAACATCAGCATTTACTTTGTAACCGTGTTTTCCAATGTCATAAGTGTAGTCTTGTGAGCCATAGAGAAAAAACCAATCATCTCTAGTGTCAACTTCTTTTTCAGTAATATAGGCGTTCAATCTTGCTAATGTGTCTCTTCCTGGATCAATTGTATGAGATAGTATTATTAATTCATCAATGTCTTTTGTGTTTTCATGTAGTACTTTCATATTACCTGTCATTATAGGACATATTGAAGGACAATTGGTAAAGAAAAAATCGGCTACATAAATTTTACCTTTCACGGTTTCATTTGTAATAACTGAACTATCATGGGCTGTAAAATAAAAAGGAGGAATAGTATGGAATATGGTGTCTGTTATGTTTCCATCCATATCATAATCGTAATCTTTTTCACCAATAAAGGGTAAAGCGTAGGTTGATGTAATAGGTAAAATATCCTGTTCAGGTTCAGAAGAGCAAGATGTACAAGACTGTATATTACAAACCATAAACGATAAGAAAAGCAACTGAAGTGTAATTGCAAATAATCCTGTATATTTGTTTATGAATTTCATTTATCTTACACCACGTTTTTCGTCAAAATCAACTTTCTTAAGTACTTTTAATATGTCAAAGTAATTACTTACGTCCGAATAGCTTCTTGCACCAGTAAAACCTCTTACATGACCTTTTTTGTCGATTAATAGCATGCTGTTTATAAAAGCTTTTGTTCCAACTTCATCATTACTTGGAGTGGAAGGTAAATCATAAAAGTGTTGATTTGCAACTGTAAATTCAAATAGTGGCTTAGGATCTCCTGTAGCAATTATCCACAGGTTTGGATCGTACCCATTAATTTGTTTGACTTCTTCTATTAATTTATCAGAAATACTGTCTACTTGATTACCATCATGATCTGTTAATACAGTTAGTATTATGACATCATCATAACTATCTGTATTTTTAGATAACTTTGAGTAGAATATTTCATCAAAATGTAAGAAATACATTCCACAATCGTCTGGACAAGAATTTTGAATTGTTGTAACAACAAGAAATTTATTTTTAAATGAATTACGAGTGATTTGTTTTCCTTCAATCGTAGTTAAGTTAAAGTTAGGTATAGTATATAACGTTGAATCGCTTACTTTACCATTCGTATCATATTCGAATTGATGTACACCTAAATAAGGTAATTCAACAAATTTATTTTCAACATTTTTGGCTAAAAAATAAATTAAAGAACCCGGACCAAAAAGTACGAGAATCATTAATCCTAGCCTTTTTAATCCGGGCATAATATAAGTGTATTAATTTTTATATTCTAAATTCGTTCCAAGTTGCTCCAACAGCAGCACCTTCATTTAGTACTTGGAATAATAAATATAGAATAAAAATGATGTATGGTAATAATACCATCATTCTAAACGTTTTTCTCTCTTCACCTAAGTGCATAAATACCATGACAATATATCCAGCCTTAATCACTGTTAATATAATGTAACCCCATTTAATAAACTCCCAAGCAGCACCTGCTGCATCTTTTGGATAAAAAACACCTACTAAAACTTCAACCGCAGTAATGATTGAAAGGATAGCAGTAACTTTCCAAATTTCTTTTCTTTTTTTCTTTCCTTCTTCTTCAGAATGGTGTGCATCTAAAGAATACTCAATAATATCATCTCTTAACATAATGTACGTTTTTTAAAATATGATTTAATAATTTAAACTAAATAGTAGAATGTAAATACAAATACCCATACTAAATCAATAAAGTGCCAGTATAAACCAACTTTTTCAACCATTTCATAATGTCCTCTACGTTCGTAAGTTCCATTGATGGCATTAATTAGTATAACAATATTAAATATAACTCCTGTTAATACGTGAAATCCATGAAATCCTGTAATAAAGAAGAAATAATCTGCATATTGTACTGGACCGTATGAATTATAAGCTAACGTGGCGTTATCTGCCCATGTAGAGATGTCTCCATCTGCACCAGCAATAAAAGTACTCCACTCCCACACTTGAGAACCTAAGAATATCATTCCTCCAACAACTGTAAATGCTAACCATTTAATAACTCCTTTTTTATCCATTCTGTGTCCAGCTTCAACGGCTAATACCATTGTTACAGAACTCACAATTAAAATAAATGTCATTAACGCAACATATAATAATGGCAAATGTGCATGCGTAAATGGAAAGTGAGTAAAAACTTGTTCTGCTGCAGGCCATTCCATAGCAATTTCTGGGTTTGCAAATTTTGCAAATCCTAATGAAGTTAATAGTGCTCCAAATGTCAAGGCATCTGAAACCAAGAAAAACCACATCATGATTTTTCCGTATCCCATACTAAATGGTGACACTTTACCACCCCAAAGAGTGGCTGAATCGATTTGTTTAGAAGCTGGTGTGCTCATAATTTAATTTTAGTTTGTGCAAGTTTAGCGATAAAAAATAAGAAATGTATATAAATACACCCATAAAATTCCCAAAAAGTGCCAATAAATTGATCCGATTTTAAGTCCTATGTAATTACTATATGTGTATTTTCGTTTCAATGCATTGATAAACAACACTAAAAGGGTTATGATTCCAGCTAGCCAATGTAAGCCGTGTACAACGACAAAAGCGAATACAAAACTTCCTGTCTTATTTTGAGCCTTATTCAGTTGATTGATGAGATAAGCTGAAAATTCTTTATCACCTTGGTAAAACTTTCTGTTTTTGTAAGTAACAGGTTTGTTCGCATATTTTACTGTAAAGTCTTCTCCATATTTTCCTACCATAACAAAATCACCACTTCCACTTACAATAGAATGAGAAAATCGTTTCAATCTCATTTTTTGCTCTGGTGATAAACTAAAATTATTGATCTCTAATCTATTATTCAAATGTAAAATGGGTTGGTTTTTATACTGTAACATAAAAATGCCATAGTTAGAAATTGGTTGTTGATTTTGGTTTGATACGTTGAATAATTCTGTACAAAACAAATCCATTTTTGTTTTCAATTCAGATTCAATGACTTCACCTTGATAGAAATAATTATATCCATCAAAAGAAATCTCTTTATTGTTATAAAATAGATTATAGAATTCGCCATATTTACCATCAACATTAATAATACCACCTCTAGCAGCATTACCATTTTCAGACATAGTTTTGAAACCTTGATATTGAAAATATCCAAAACCTAAACCAACGATTAAAGCTAGACCAAGTAATGGTATGGCTAGTTTTTCTTTTTTAAGTTTAATAAAATGTGATGCACCATAAATGGCTAAACTACTTATTAATATAAATATCGTACTAATTAAAAATTGGTTCGGTATTTTGATATCTACCCAAAAGTCTGATCCTTTTGAAACAATGTATCCACTAGTTATTCCTGCAAAAAGCATGATAATAGAGAATATTGATACCCAAAGTAAATTCTTTTTTACTTTCTCTTGCTGATCCTGTGTAAGTTGGTTTGGATTTTTATTCACGATTAAATTTGGTTAAATACGTATAAAAATTGTATGATTGGTAAATAGAAGAATGAAGCAAACATTAATTTACGTGCTAATTTATCTTCTTTTGTAATGTAAAATTGTAATGCAATGGCAAAGAAGCCTATTCCTGCTAATGTTCCTACTATAAGGCTAATCATTCCTGTTTGTTCATATATATAGGGTAAAATACCTGCAGGTATCATTATGAAAGCTGATACTAAAATCCATACAGCTGAAGTTTTATTTTTTCTTCCTTTTGATGGTAATAGTGAAAACCCTCCTTTTTTATAGTCATCATCTAGTACCCAAGCAATAGCCCAAAAATGAGGAAATTGCCAAATGAATTGTACAAAAAACATGATTCCGGCAAACATTCCAAATTCTCCAGAAAATGCAACTGCTCCTAACATTGGTGGGATTGCTCCAGGAAATGCACCAATAAATACTGCCCAAGGTGTAATTTGTTTTAATGGCGTATATATAACCACATACATAACTAAAGAAAGTAAACCTAAAAGAGCAGAATATAAGTTAATTTGATAGAGTAGAATTAAACCTAATAGCCCGAAAGAAATGGCGGCTAACATTGCTTCAGTTGTTGACATTCTTCCTGTTGGCAGAGGTCTATTTATTGTTCTTGACATTTTTTTATCAATATCTTGTTCAATGATTTGATTAAAGGCATTTGATGAACCAGTAATTGAAAATCCTCCAATAACTAAATATATAAAATCAAGACAGAATGAACCTCCAGCGAAAAAATAACCAGAAATAGCAGATAGGACTACTAAAAAGGATAACCTTAATTTTAATAGCATTACATAATCTTGAACCTTAGATGTTGTTTTTAATTCTTGCTCGATAATAATTTCTTGGTTTGACACAACTATTTTTAAAAATGCAAAGATATAATTTTTTATTAATATTTTGACACTGCTTAGCTATTGAAAATCAATTTAAATATATCTGTTGAATTGATGGTTTTAAATCAATTTACCTATGGTCTATATCAGGAGTCTAACTTTAATAATCTGAATAATTATTCCAAATTCTTGATTTTATTCCAATTTGAAAAAAATGATTATTCTGGATACTACTGTTATTAATTTGAAATCGATAATTATATCTTGCAAATGCATATATATTTATGTGAGGAAACAGGGCATATTCATAAATCAGTTGATTATTAAAAACGTTTGTTTTTAAACCTTGCTGTGTTTCATGACCATACTCCCCATCTCTATCTGTATAAGAGTGAAATATATTTTGTCCATAATTGATAGCTGAAGTATCTATTCCATAGGAAGTATAATTTGTTTTATTTGTGAACTGGTGTTTTCCTTTTCGATAAGAAATGATAGCGATTAGTTCATGAAAGTTAGCACCGATAGGGTGAGCTATAGCTTGATTCATTTGTCCATAATTTTGAGCCGAATGTTTATGTGAATAAGTGAATGGTCGAACATAATTATATTCTGTTTGAACATATAAGTTTTTTACAATAAAATCATTAGCTTTAATCCCAATCTGCATACCATATTTATTTGCCCACCAATTATTACCAGATTTTAGTTCCGCTAATAGAAACTCATCTAATATGAATTGAAAATATAATTGATGCTGATGTCTAGTTTTATAGCTCATGTTTAATCCTAATAAGACATTGTCTGCGGATCCAGATGCGTATTCTACAGGTCTATAAAAAACAAAAGGGTTTAAGTAATTCACATCAAAACCTCTATCTGACAAACTGTCTTTTCCTTGCATGACTACTGTTTCAAAAACACTTAAATTAAATTCCTTTGTAATGTTCCAGCTTAAATAGTGACTTGCAGAATATTTAATTGCATTAGCAGGTTGTTGGTTTGGTACTTGATAAATATCTTTCCAAACTTGAAACAAATTAACATATTTAATATTAGCAAATGAAGTTTCTAATTTAAAGAATGGATTTGAGGACACATTATCTGATAATAACAAAGATCTATAGCCGTCTCCAAAAAAGTTCTTACTATGTCCTCCTAGTATTGTAAAGAACTTATTTAATTTATAAGCGCCAATGATATCAATGTTTTGATACATATTATCCACCATTTTTTGACCTTTCCCTGGATAAACAAAACTAGTGTTAATAATGGAGTCTATAAAGTAATTGTTTTTTGAGTAAGTTGGTAAGTATTTTGCTGAAATGTAAAAATTATCGCCACTAAAATCTATTCCTAAGCCTAAGCCTAAATCATAAGTTAGATTTTTATAATTGTCAAAGCCGATAGATATATTTGTGATTGGATATGTTTTAATTTTGTATGTTGCCTTATTAATATATCCACACATATCTGGATTTTTCCTAAAAATTATACTGGATAATATTAGCTTTTGTTTTTTAGTATTTTTATGTTCTAAAACTAGGTAAGGCTTTACAGCACTATGAATATTTGATTTTAAAATAAAACTCTGATGTAAAGTGTCATTTCTATAGTGCAAGTCAGTTATTTTTAACTGTGCAGTACTTGAAAAAGAAATACATAAAATTAAAATAATATGTAGAATTATTGACCTCATTTATCTCCTTTTATAGTAAACAGAAAATGCGATAAAAGCAAGGGCTACTAATGCACATATTCCAAATGTAATAGATGAATATTGTGTTGGTATAAATAGAGCTGTTGCAATTATTGTAAGATTAAACCCGAAAATAATAAAAATGACCTTTTTATGTCCATAACCTTTTTCTCTTAATTTGTGATGTAAATGATTACTGTCAGCTTCAAAAGGAGAACCACCATTTATAGACCTAATTAGAAACACTCGAAAAGTATCAAGAAGTGGGTATGATAAAATAGCGATTGCTAACATTGGGGTAGAAATGTGTTCTACTAGTGGAGGTAAAAAAGTAGTTGGTGTCTCTATCAATGCTATAGTTAAAACACTTAAAATAGCACCAATTGTAAGGGAACCAGAATCTCCCATGAAAATCCGAGCAGGATTAAAATTAAAAATTAAAAACCCAAATAATGCGCCTGCTAAAGAAAAGGATACAAGTGTCCAGTGAGGTTGGTTCGAATAATAGAACCAAAAACCAAAAATCATTGACGCTATTAATCCAATACCGGATGCTAATCCATCCACACCATCTACTAGATTTATTGCATTTACTATAACGATATAAACAAAGATTGAAATCAATAATTGTGCATATTCTGGGAATAAGATATCCATTCCAAACATGCCATGAACAGAAGTTATTTTCATACCTCCCATGGACACAAGAATAAATCCTACAATGATGTGTGCAATAAGCTTCTTTGAGGGAGACATACCAATAATATCATCTTTAATTCCTACAAAAAATAATAAAACTAAACTAGCCATTAGATATAAGAATGGACTAATTATTTTAACGGTTTGTTCGTTGTCAGGGAACCACAAAAAACAAGCGAATAGAAAGGCACTAAAAATTATAACACCTCCAATCGTAGGTGTACTTATATGATGATTTTTTCTGTCTTCTTTAGGTTCGTCAACCAAATGTTTAATCTTAGCTACTTTTATCAATGAAGGTGTTGCTAATAATACAACCCCAAATGCTGTCAAGAAAGCCATCATGTAGTGATAATAATTCATTTACCAGTCAAGTTTTTTATTTCTAATCTTTGTTCTTACCCCAAAATAGATGTAATTTGTGATAGTTGGTTCAATATAATCATTTTTTTGTCTAAATAAATAACCTCCGAATAGTTGTAGGTTGTAATTTTTATTAAATCGATACCCTAATTCCAATTGGTTATAGAATACGTTTTTTTTAGCTTGCGAAATTAGGTTTATAGAAGACTTTGGTTCAAGAATATCATTTCCAATATTAAGTGAATCATTTTGATATTGAGAAGAAAAAATTGTTTTGTTTTGGACAAAAAAGCCGTTATTTTCGTAAGTTAAGATAGTTACTAGCTCATTAAATGAATTTTCGATTGGATGTGCTAAAGATAAATTGTTGTGTGAGTAATTATATCTCTTTTGGTTCGATAAATACGTGTTTTGGATGGCTCTATTGAATTCTATTCTCAAGTCTAATTTGTTAATTATCAAATCATAAGATTTAATTCCAATTTGAAAAGATGACAGTCTTGAATTGTCGATTAATAGTTGCCCGTATATTTTATTATTTTTGAATGTGAATGAACTTCCGATTCCAAATACAGAATTATAATTTAGAGCTTCTGTTCCTTTTGCTAAAGAGTTAATACCTATAACAGGATTCAAGAACAAGTAATCTGGTTTGTGCGAGCCTAAAGAGTCCGTACTTCTCCAATTACTGCCTTCAAATAAGCTAATATTGAAGTTTTTTGTTACTGAATAATCTAAATGATGAAATACCCCTATTTTTCTTTCAAAAGTAGGTTCAGGTGTACTAAATTTTATTAATCGGTAGGGATTAGTTAAGGAGGCATAGATTAAGTTATATTGTAATTTACCATCAAAAAGGAAAAATTCAGTTTTTGCAAAAGGGTAGTTACCGCTAAAATCAGATAAGAAAAGTGAACGATATCCATCTCCGATAAATTGATTTCCATTTCCAAACTGAAAATTTAAGTTTTTTGTAGCTACAATGGAAAGACTACCTTCTGCAAAGGCAAAATCATAACCCGTTCCTTTAAATGGTTTTGTTCTTCCATACATTGGGACATAACCAGATTCTTGTTTGTACTTATTTCCACTTAATCTAAATTCGCCATGACTGTCAATATATTCGGATTGATAGTCTGGAACAATAATTTGAGTTTCATAAATTGAAGTAGAAAAGGATACACTATTAAAAAAGCGAGCTTGAACTCTTATTCCTCTTGTGTTCCAATACATTCTTGTTAAGGAGTCCCCACTTCCACCTTTTCCTATTTCTAAATCTAAAACAGGATCAATTGAACACCAAAAATCATCTCCTTTAAAAATTATTAAATTTTCTTTAAATAATTTTTGAGTTAATGTATAATATACTTTTCTTTTAGAATAGTAAATTGAATCTCTGTTAGTTTTTAAATCTAAAATAGGTTTAACTGATAAGTGTTTTTGATAATTAGTTGTTAATTCAGAATTGAGATTAAATCTTTCAATTTCAGAATGGTAATAGTTTGAGTTAGGGAAATATAATTGAGCTGTCAAATTATATGGTATAAACATGAGCAATAGAAGAGTAGTAACTCTTATAAAACTATATATATTTAACTTTTTGTTCATTCAGCTACAATGATACGGATTACCTATAAATAAATTCCAAATTGTGAGCATAAAAAAACCTTGTAATTCAAATGAAATACAAGGTTTTCTTAAACTATTTAATGTTAGTCTATGATTTCAATTTTTTCAATTAAATCACCTTCTCTAATATCATCTACAATATCAACACCGTCAATAACTTTACCAAAACAAGTATGGTTTCCATCTAAGTGTGCTGTATTTGTTCTACTGTGGCAAACAAAAAATTGAGAGCCACCAGTATTTCTGCCTGCATGTGCCATAGATAAAACACCTCTTTCATGATGCTGTTTTTCAGCTGTTACCTCACAATCAATTGTGTAACCTGGACCACCAACTCCTGTTCCTTTAGGGCAACCACCTTGAATTACAAAATCAGGTAAAACTCTGTGAAAAGTTAAACCATCATAAAATCCATCTTTCGCTAAAGACGTAAAATTTGTCACTGTTATTGGTGTTTCTTCAGCATATAATTCTGCTGTCATTTTTCCTTTACTTGTATGTATAATTGCTTTCATTCTATTTTATTTTTTCTACAAAATTACAAAATATTATTAAAGTGCTACGCCTCATAATTCAATTATAATTCCTTTATTTGTATCAAAAATATAAAAATGCCAGAATTTAACCAATCAAACGATACTAATCAAAACTTTAATCAAATAAAATCTTTACCTAATGCTACAGCTGTTTTAGTGCTCGGTATTTTGTCAATTGTGATGTGTTGGACTTATGGTGTTGTAGGGCTGGTTTTAGGAATTATAGCTTTAGTTTTACACAAAAAGGATAAAGCTATGTATAATGCAAATCCTTATGGATATGAGGGATCATTTAAAAATTCACAAGCAGGAAATGTATGTGCAATTATTGGAGTGTCGTTATCAGCATTGTTTTTTGTATATATCATCTTTATTGTAGGGCTCTTTGCAACTGTAGCAACAAGCGGGGTCTTTGATCATATTAATAACATAAATTACTAATTAAGTTTTATGTTAGAATGTCATTGGAAATCAACATATGGCATTGACTGTTTTGGGTGTGGCTTTCAAAGGGCTTTAAACTTATTGTTTGAAGGTAATTTAATAGAAAGTTTCAAAATCTACCCTGCATTGGTTCCAATTATATTTACATTCATTTATACTGGGCTTCATTTAAAATTAAAATTTAAGAATGGTGCAAGACATATCATTATATTTTTTTCCAGTTCAGTTGCAATCATGTTGATTAGTTATTTTTATAAGCTACTTTTGTGACATGCAAAAAGAAAGTTATAATTTTTCAGAATTTGGTTTTTCATCTCAAATCATTAGAGATTTAGTTTCTAATACACCAAAAACTAAGCAGTTTATTGATTCCTTTTTTTCAATAAAGGGATTTGAAACCCAAATTGAATCGAAACAATTTTCAGAGGAAAATAGAATTGTTTTGTATAATGCTTTAACGGAACAGAATAAGTCAGTTAGATTAACAGATCAAAGTCAAAGAAATATTGATTTATTAAAGGCTACTAATACGTTCACAATTACAACTGGGCATCAATTAAATTTTTTGACTGGACCTTTATATTCTATTTATAAGATTATTCAAGTTGTTATTTGGGCAGAGAATTTAAACGAAATATATCCATCTTATAAATTTATCCCTACCTTTTGGATGGCAAGTGAAGATCATGATTTTGAAGAAATAAATCATATTAACTTATTCAATTCTAAATTTGAATTGGAAGCTGAAAATCAATCTAATTTTATTGCTGGTAAAATGACACCTACCAATTTTGAAGAGATTGAAAGAGAAATGTTATCTAAGTTTTCTGATGAAAACTTAAAGAGTAAGGTGAAGCATTTTCTTTCATTTTATAAAGATAAAAATTTAGCGAATGCAACTCGTAGTTTATTAAATGAGCTTTTTGGCGAATATGGATTAGTCATTCTAGATGGAGATGATAAAGACCTAAAACAATTGTTTTTGCCAACGATTAAAAGGGAGTTAGAAGAATCAGTAACGTTTGAGAATGTAACGGATTCAAATAAAGAGTTAGATCAAGCTGGATATCATAATCAAGTGTTTTTACGTGAGTGTAATTTGTTTTATATTGAAAATGAAACGACTCGTCATAGAATTATAAAAACTGATGAAGGATTTGAAATAAATAATAAGTTATTTACTAAATCTGAACTGGTAGCAATTGCAAATGAGTTTCCGAAACGATTTTCACCTAATGCTTTAATGCGTCCTGTTTATCAAGAAACAATTTTGCCAAACCTTGTTTACTTTGGAGGTGGAGGTGAGATCGCATATTGGCTACAATTAAGATCTTTATTTAATGATTTGTCTATTTCATTTCCATTATTAAGAGTGAGAGATTCTTATGTTTTATTGTCAGAAAAGCAAATTGAAATGCTTGATGAATTAGCATATTCTGTATTAGATTTGAAACAAAATGTAGATGATTTGTCTAAGACTTATGTAAAAGAAAACTCTACTTCTGATATTAGTATGGATGATGAAATTAAATTATTTAATGAGATAAGAGATAAGTTAGTACTAAAGGTTGAAACTAAGGATGTTGGAATTCAACGATTTATTGAAGGCGAATTAGTTAAGATTGAAAGCCAATTAGATAAGATTGAAAAAAAACTTATTCAAAATGAGAAGAAGAATTTAGAGAAATCAATCAAACAAATTCAAAGATTAAAGGATAAGATTTATCCAAAAAATGGATTTCAAGAACGTTTTGAGAATTTTTTACAATATGTAAATAATGAAAATTTTATTATAGATTTAAAAGTAGTGACTGAAAATAATTTATCTGAAGATCCTCAGATACAAATCATTAAAATTTAATATAAAATTTATTGGTGTTATTATTATATTCTTTTGTGAACTTAATGGTAATCAAAATATTAATTACACAGAAGTAAATTCTTCTATTGAAAAATCAATTGATTCATTATTGAAGGTGGAAAGTTTAATAACGTTGTAAAAATTGTAAAAGCAGATAGTGTTATATTTCAAAAATGCAAAGGTTATTCTGATTTTAAGAAAAAAATAATTCATTAATAATGATGATAAATTTGTGATTGGTTCAATAAGTAAACAAATTATCGCTGTACTTACTATTACAATTTTATGAAGAAAGCCAATTAGCATTATCAGACACAATTGGGCAGGAATGGAAGAATAGAATAAGGATTCATCAATTGTTAACGCATACTCATAGAATAGTTAGTTTGTCTAACGATTTAGGAAATGAACCAGGAACCAAATTTAACTACTTTCAAATAGGTTATGATTTATTAGCAAAAATTCATGAGAAAATTACGTGAACTACTTTTTAAGAAACAGTAACTTTTTTTAAGAAGTATGATTTGAACAAAAGGTTTCATCCTAACTCATTAAATGAAAAGATAGTGTTTAGGATATGAGAACATAGATAATCAATTAGTGTAACAATTGATTATTAAAAAAGGAAATATTTAAGTTAATGAAATCAAGGTATGCCATTCGTATACATTCAGTTTTGGAGAGGTTGAATATGGGTATGATTTACTGTTTTAAAGTAAAATAAAAATAATGTCCAGATTAGTACTTTAGGATAGGTTCCAGGATTTGTGTCTTGTTGTTTTTATTTTCGAGAATCAAACTATAATATAGTGATTTTAGAAAAAGGTGCTCAAGGAATTCCTGATTTTTGGACATGTTTTAAGATACAAGTTCAACTTTTAGAATTGATAAAGGCGTTGAATAAAAAAGGCTGAACAAAATGTCCAGCCTAATTATTTTTAAGTTTTTAAATTCTTACTTCCAAGTAAAAATTGGTAAGTCTTTCATTAGTTCATTAACGTCTAATTTGATTTCAGCTAAAACAGAGTCATTATCCTTATTCATTAATGCGCGATCTATTAATTCAACAATTTGAGGAATTTTATCTTCTTTAACACCTCTAGTTGTTAAGGCAGCAGATCCTATTCTAATTCCTGAAGTTACAAATGGTGATTTGTCATCAAATGGCACCATGTTTTTATTAACTGTAATATCAGCTTTAACTAAAGCATTTTCAGCATCTTTTCCAGTAATGTCTTTTGAACGTAAATCAATTAACATAGAGTGGTTATCAGTTCCGCCAGAAATAATTTTATAACCTAAGTTTACCATTTCAGAAGCTAACAGTCTAGAATTCGCAACAACTTGAGTCATATAAGTTTTAAATTCTGGTTTTAAAGCTTCTCCAAATGCAACTGCTTTTGCAGCAATAACATGTTCTAAAGGTCCACCTTGAGAACCTGGAAATACTGCAGAATCTAATAATGAACTCATTTTTCTAACCACACCTTTCATAGTTTTTTTACCAAAAGGGTTATCAAAATCATGACGCATCATGATAATTCCACCTCTTGGGCCACGTAATGTTTTATGAGTCGTTGTCGTTACAATATGACAATGATCAAATGGATCATTTAATAATCCCGTTGCAATTAATCCTGCTGGGTGAGAAATGTCGGCTAAAATTAAAGCACCAATTTCATCAGCCACTTTTCTTACAGCTTCATAATTCCAATCTCTAGAATAGGCAGAAGCTCCTAAAATAATTAATTTTGGTTGTTCTTTCCTTGCAATTTCAGCTAATTTATCATAATCAATTAAACCTGTAGATTCTTCAACTCCGTAAAATGAAGTTTTGAATAGTTTACCTGAAAAGTTAACTGGAGAACCATGAGTTAAATGACCACCATGCGATAAATCAAATCCTAAAATTTTGTCACCAGGTTCTAAACAAGCCAATGTTACAGCAAAGTTGGCTTGAGATCCTGAATGTGGTTGAACATTTGCCCAAGTGATATTAAACAATTTTTTTAATCTGTCAATAGCTAGATTTTCAACTTTATCCACAACTTGACATCCTCCATAGTATCTCTTACCTGGTAAACCTTCAGCGTATTTATTTGTTAAGATTGACCCCATTGCGGTCATTACATCTTCACTTACAAAGTTTTCCGAAGCAATTAGTTCAATACCTTCTAATTGTCTAACTTTTTCTTCTTGAATTAAATCAAATATTATCTTATCCATTTCTTTCTGATTTTAGGCAACAAATATACATAATAGAAATAATTCTGTATGTAAATAAGTATGAATTTTAATGAAATGTAACTTTTGTGTCTAATTTTAGTATATAAATAATTACAAAAGTGTACTTTTGGCACTGAATATATAGAAAATCAATGAGTCAGAACAAACCAGCTTTGCAATCCCAGAAATTAGTAGAAACTAAAGATTTAGTTTTTATTTGGAAATTAATATTAAAAAATATTGCAATTTTGATTTTTATCCCAGTACTGGCTTATATAGTTGGGTATGTTTATACATACAGGTTAACTGATGTATATGGTTCAAAAGTACAATTGCTTTTAAAATCTAATGATACGTATGATTATCAAGATCAAATTTATAAAGGGCTTGGGGCTTATGATGCGTATATGGATTTGCAAAATCAAATGCGAATAATTCAGTCCAATGACTTTATCGGAGAAATTGTTGATAAAATAGATGTAAACACATCTACTTCCATTATTGGTCGATTAAAGAAAAAGGAAGTTTTTGAAACTTTACCATTTAAATCTGAGATTATAGTAATTAATCCAGGTATTTATGAAAAATCAATGCATCTAAAAATAATTAACAATACAGATTATACTGTTTCTTATTTAAAAGGAGATAATGAAATAAAAAGAGCGTATAAGTTTGATAGTCTTTTTATTAATGAAGATTTCACAATTAAGTTAGTTAAACAATATGCGTTTGATGAAAATAGCTCTAATGTTGTAGAGCCCATTTATGAATTTATTTGTCACTCAAGAAATAACTTGATTGGGAAATATAGAAGTGGAATTAGTATAGAAAATGTACAACATACATCAATATTAGAAATAACAGCATTGGATGATATTCAAAAAAGAGGTAAACGTTTTTTAGATACATTGACAACTGTGTATATTGATTTTTCAAAAAAGAATCAACTAGAAGTTAATCAAAACACTTTAGAAAATATTGAAAAACAAATTGATACAATTAGCAAATTCATTATTGAGAAGGAAATTGAATTATTAGAATACAAAGACAATAACGCAATTTTGCACTTGAGTAAAGAAGAAAATGAATATTTTAATAAATATTTAGAATATACTCAACAAAAAAGGGATCTTGTACATAAAAGAAATTCTTTAGAATCTTTGGAGGCATATGTTATTAATTTAGGAGAAGAACACTTTCTACCACCTTCTTTCATTATTTTAAAAGGTGACATTTATTTAAATTCAACAATAAGTAAAATATATGAGTTACAATTAGATTTAAAATCAAAGGAAGCTTCATTATTACCAAATAATGAAAATATAATTAACATCAAAAAAAATATATCAGTGTATAAAAAAGATGTTTTAATTTATGTTGATAATTTAAAGAAAGTAATAAAAAATGAGATTAAAATGGTGGATCTTTATATTAATAATAATAAATCAAATATAAAAAAAATACCTGTTTCTGAACAAGGAATTTCTAATATTAAGCGTGAACTAGATGTGAATAATAAAATGTATTTATACTTATTAGAGAAAAAGACAAATACGTTAATAGCACGAGCTGGTATTATTCCTCAAGTACGTTTAGTAGAGACAGCCTCAGTTTTGGGAGTTGTACAACCTAATAAGTCTAAATTGATTAGATTGTTTGTACTTGGAGGGTTTGTTTTTGCGCTGTTTATTGCTGTTGTGAGAAAATTGTTTTTTGAAAAAATAGAAAATGTTGGTGAATTGGTAGCTGCCACAGGTTTGACTGTTACTGGAGGGATACCTTTCATTAGAGAGATGGATTCTAAATTAATTGTTACTCAAAAGCCAAAAGCGCAAATTACGGAAAGTTTTAGAACACTTAGAACTAATATGTCTTATCTAGGTGACAATAAAACGGATAAAGCAAAAACAATTTTAATTTCATCTTTCTTCCCAGGTGAAGGTAAAACATTTACATCTTCAAATACATCAGCTTTAATTGCAATGAGTGATAAAAAGGTACTGATAATCGATTTTGATTTACATAAACCAAAAATTCATAAAACGTTTGAAATTGAAAATACGAAAGGGATTTCTAGTTTACTTATTCGTAAAAACACATTAGATGAGATTATCCATAAAGAAATAAGGCCAAATTTAGATGTCATTACGGCCGGTCCAATTCCGCCTAATCCATCTGAGTTAATTCACAAAAAAGAAATGAAAGCGTTTTTTGATGAAGTAAAAGAACGTTATGATTATATTATTGTAGATACCCCTCCTTTTGGTTTGTTAAATGATGCGTTAGAGTTAATGAATTATATAGATACATTTTTAGTCGTGCTGAATACCAAGGTAATTCGTAGAAAAGGATTACGTTCTATTGAAGAATTATTATCTAAAAATGATAAAGTGTCTGTTGGTTTAGTATTAAATGGTATAAAGAAAACACGTTTCCAATATTACTATTCAAAATATTCTTATAATTACAACTATGGTTATAATTATGGGTATGGATATGGATATGGAGATGGGTATTCTGATTATGTTGATGAAGATTAATTCTTTCCATTCTTGATTGTCGATTTAAAATATTACTTTTGCACTTTAAAAATAAGAGCAAAAAAATGATTAACGTAAATAATTTATCTCTACAATTCGGTAAAAAAGTTTTATTTGATGATGTTAACCTAAAATTTATTAACGGAAACTGTTATGGTGTAATTGGTGCTAATGGTGCTGGTAAATCTACATTCCTTAAAATTTTAACTGGTGATCAAGATCCTAATAGAGGAACTGTATCTATCGAACCTGGTAGAAGAATGGCTGTGTTGAGTCAAGACCACCATGAGTTTGATGAATATACTGTACTTAACACAGTAATGAAAGGACATAATGAGTTATGGAAAATTATTGAAGAGAAAGATGCTTTATATGCAAAACCTGATTTTTCTGAAGCTGATGGTATGCGTACTGCCGAATTAGAAGGTGAGTTTGCAGAAATGGATGGATGGAATGCCGAAAATGATGCAGCAACTATCTTGTCTAATATGGGAATAAAAGAAGATCAGCATTATATGACAATGGCTGATTTACCTTCAGATTTGAAGGTAAGAGTATTATTAGGTCAAGCCTTATTTGGAAATCCGGACATATTAGTATTGGATGAGCCTACAAATGATTTAGACAGAAGAACAATTTCGTGGTTGGAAGATTTCTTATTAGATTTTAAAAATTTAGTAATTGTAGTATCTCACGATAGACACTTTTTAGATACGGTTTGTACTAATATTTGTGATATTGATTATAGTAGAATTAATATTTTTACTGGTAATTATTCATTCTGGTACAAATCATCTCAATTAGCATCTCGTCAAGCGTCTGACCAAAATAGAAAAATGGATGACAAGCGTAAGGAGCTGCAAGAGTTTATTTCTCGTTTTTCTGCCAATGCTTCTAAATCTAAACAAGCAACGAGTAGACGTAAATTGTTGGATAAATTAACGCTGGAAGATATTAAACCGTCTTCTAGAAAGTATCCAGGAATCATTTTTGAGCAAGAACGTGAAGCTGGAGATCAAATTTTACATATTAATGATTTATCAAAAACTATTGATGGAGTATCACTGTTCTCAAAGTTAAACTTAAATGTTTCTAAAGGAGATAAAATTGCTTTCATTTCTAAAAATACGTTAGCAATTACTTCTTTATTCAATATATTAATGGGTGACGATTCTGCGGATGAGGGTACTTTTGAATATGGAACGACTATAAAGCAATCGTTTTTACCAAACGATAATACAGAGTTTTTTAAGTCGGATGACAACTTGGTAGATTGGCTACGTCAATTTGCTGAAAATGATGAGGAGAGAGATGAAGTTTTTGTTAGAGGTTTCTTAGGAAAGATGCTTTTCTCAGGTGAGGAAGCATTAAAATCTTCAAAAGTATTGTCTGGTGGTGAAAAGGTTCGTTGTATGTTATCTCGTCAAATGTTTAGACGAGCTAATTTATTACTATTAGATGAACCTACAAATCACTTGGATTTAGAATCAATTACAGCCTTTAATAATTCTTTAATAAGTTTCCCTGGACAAATACTATTTACATCTCATGATCATGAGTTTGTTTCTACTGTTGCTACAAGAATTGTTGAAATAGGACCAAATGGATATGTTGATAAAATGATGCCTTATGATGCCTACTTGAAAGATGAAAAGATTCAAGCTCAAGTTGAAGGCTTATATTTATAATGAACTTTAAAAAAATTGCACCTTATTTTGTTGATGTTTGGCAATACATTGTCATTATATTAATTTTCATATTGGGTGCAATTTTTATTTTGTAAATTCGTTTTATGGAAAAAGTAAAATCTGTTGATGAGTTTTTTTTAAACTTACAGTCGTGGAATGATGAATTATCTGCTTTAAGAACTGTGTTGTTAGAAACAGAATTAAAGGAAGATATAAAATGGGGGATACCGACCTATGTCTTAGGCGGAAAAAATATTGTTTCATTTGCTGGGTTTAAAAATCATTTTGCACTTTGGTTTTTCAATGGTGCGTTTTTAACTGATTCAACTAATGTTTTGACTAATGCGCAAGAAGGTAAAACAAAAGCATTAAGGCAATGGTGTTTTAAAACGAAAGAAGATATTAACGTAAAACTGCTACTTTCTTATGTCTTAGAAGCTATTGAAAATCAAAAAGAAGGAAAGGTAATTGCGCCTGTTAAAAATACAAATGTTGATATACCTTGTGAGTTAAAAGACGCATTAGATTCAGATACTCAATTATTAAAGTGTTTTAATTCTTTAACAAAAGGTAGGCAAAAGGAATATTGTAATTATATTTCGGAAGCGAAAATGAGAAGTAACCAAAACTAAGCGACTTATGAAAATTATTCCAATGATAAAGGAATCTGTAGGATTACATGATAAATATAAAAAGGTCTAGGTTATCAAATACATAGAATCTAAATATATTGATAAACAGAAATGGGATAAAACTATCTCAAATAATGCTGTGAATAATGTATTTATGTACAGTTGGTATCTAGATGCTGTTTCCGACAATTGGGGTGGAGTAGTTCATGATAATTATTCAACTCTTTTTCCTGCCACTTATAGTAATAAATTTAGGGTCAAGCAATTTAATCAAGCGCTCTTTACAAGAGAGTTTGAGGTCGTTGGAGCTGATTTTAAATTTGAAGAATGTATTCCTTTACTTAAAAGTCAGTTCAAAAAGATTCAGTTTAGGTCTTCAAGAGGATTAAATATAGCGAATACGGAAAGAGTGCATCAGATCATTCATTTGGATGATGAGTTTGATTGTAATTACTCGACCAATGCAAAACGATTAATTAAAAAATCTAATAAAAACTACACCTATAGAATTGTAAAGTGTATAGATGAATTAATTGAGTTAGTTGAACAAAATGTAGCACATAAGATTAAAGAATTTACCCCTGATAATATAGCAAAATTAAAAGAGTTAATGAATTGTGCTGCTAGTAAAAATAAAGGCGAAACAATTGCCGTTTTTGAAAATGAAACGATTGTTGCAGCAGGATTCTTTTTGAAAGATAAATCTACTGTAACCTATTTGAAAGGGGCATCAATTGATATAGCTAAGAAGAACGGAGCTATGTTTGGTTTGATGAATTATGCGTTTTCGAGTTATAATACCGACTATTCAATTTTTGATTTTGGAGGCTCTAACATAGAAAGTGTAGCGAATTTTTACAAAAAATTTGGAGCAAAGGATAAAATATACTACGAGTATACAATAAATGATTTACCTTTATGGTTTAAGTTATTAAAGAAATTTAAAAAATAATGTCAAAAAAAACAATACTTATAATTGGTAGTTCAGGAGGATTAGGTTCTTCTTTATTAAATAGTTTTGATGAAACTAAATTTAATTTGGCATTGCATTATTATTCTAATCCATTTCCTATTCAATCAGAGAATTATAAAGCCTACAAAGCTGATATTACTCAAGAAAGTGAAGTGGAAAAATTAATTGAAGATGTAGTTAATGATTTTGGTACTATTGACGTTATTATAAATACGGCCGGTATTACAATTAGTGAAATGTCTTGGAAAGCTAATTTATCAAATTGGGATAAGACAATAGCTATAAATTTAACAGGCCCTTTTTTGGTAACTAAACATGCGTTACCTCATATGAGAAAAAACAGATTTGGAAGAATTATTTTCATGTCTTCAATTGTAGCACAAACAGGTTTTGTTGGAGCGTCAGCTTATGCAGCTTCAAAGGCGGGATTGTTTGGTTTGGCTAAAACAATTTCAAAAGAGGTGGCTAATAAAGGAATTACTGCTAATTCTATTGCGTTGGGTTACTTCAATGCGGGTATGATAGAAGACGTGCCTCAAGCAATGCAAGATCAATTAAAAGAAGCTATTCCTGTTTCTGCGTTAGGTAAACCAAAAGAATTAGCTGAATTAATTAAATACGTTATTTCTGAAAATGCTTCTTATTTAACGGGTCAAACTCTTAATTTGAATGGCGGTTTATACGTTTAATATTATATAGAATTTATTTTTTGAAAATTTGCTTTACCAATAGGAAATATCTATAGTTGGAGAGTTTGACGTAGATTAAATTTTATTAACAATTCTTAGGTCGTGGCTAAAGTCCAAATAAATAATAAAGCTTATCTTTGATGTATACACATAGATTATGATTCACAATTTAAGCGAACAAAATTCAATATTTAATCACTTTATTTCAGAGATTAGAGACCATGTCATTCAAAAAGATTCTATGCGTTTTCGTAGAAATTTGGAGCGTATAGGTGAAGTTTTAGGGTATGAATTAAGTAAAACTCTTAGTTATTCAAAAACTGAAATCACAACTCCTTTAGGAGTTTCGGAATCAGAAATATTAGATAACCAACCTGTGATAGCTACAATTTTAAGGGCAGGTTTGCCTTTACATCAAGGGGTGTTAAATTATTTTGATAAGGCCGAAAATTCATTTGTTTCAGCGTATAGAAAACATCATAAAAGTGGTGAGTTCGAAATTCATGTTGATTATTTGGCCTCTCCAAGTATTGAGGATAAAACGTTAATACTTACTGATCCTATGTTGGCTACTGGTCAATCAATGTTAGCTGTTTATAAAGCATTGTTGCAATTGGGTACTCCAAAAAAAATTCATTTGGTTGTGGCTGTGGCAAGTCAAGAAGCTGTTGATTTTATATTATCTAAACTACCTAGAAACACTGAGTTGTGGGTTGGTGCCATTGATGCTGAGTTAACAGCACAATCATATATAGTACCTGGATTAGGTGATGCAGGGGATTTAGCTTACGGAATAAAAAATTAATAATGAATTTGATATATTTTTTAACACAATTTGGTTTTGGAACTGTAAAGTATTTATTTTCTCAATGGGGAGCATTAGCATACATTAAAGCTTCAGGTGAAATAGAATTGAGTTTCTTTAACATTTTTGTGCCGACCTATTTAGGTGCAGTAGTGAGCATGTCAATTTTTTATTTTTCAAGTGATTTCTTAATGGAAAGAGCACATAAAAAGCGAGAATTAAAATTAAGAGAAGCTTTAGAGAAAGGTGTCGTTTTAAAACAGAAAAAGATTTTCACTAAGATGAATAAGTTAATGGTGAAAGCGAAACAACGCTTTGGAATCTATGCCTTAACAATTATAGCACCTTTGTTTTTTAGTATCCCACTAGGTTCAATTATCTGCGCAAAATTTTATGGAGACAGAAAACAAACCTTTCCGCTCATGATTCTTTTTACCGGAATATATGGTGTATTAACGACTCTACTAATTGTTTTGATTAATGGATAGTATTAAACATATCTTTTTTGATTTAGATCACACATTATGGGATTTTGATAAAAATTCAGAAGAAGCATTGACGGATATATATGCTGAATTAAATTTGAATTTAAAAGTGAGTTCATTTGAACGCTTTTTAAAGAAATACCGTGAAATTAATCAGCGCTATTGGAATTTGTATCGTCAAAATTTAGTGACTAAAGAACAGGTTCGGGATGGTAGATTTATTGATGCCCTAACATTTTTTAAGTTTGAAAATGCAATTGAGTTAGGTCATAAAATGAGCCAGTTATATGTGTCTACGAGTCCGTATAAAACAAATCTTTTTCCTTTTACTCATCAGGTATTACGTCAATTAAAGTCAAAGTATAAGCTTCATATTATCACGAATGGATTTGTTGAGGTACAACATATTAAATTGAGTAAATCTAATTTAACGGACTATTTTGATGTGGTGGTGTGTTCTGAGGAAACTGGGCATAAAAAACCGCATAAATCTGTATTTGATCTAGCTATGAAGTTGGCAAATACAACTGCAAATGAATCTGTTATGATAGGAGATAGTTATGAGGCAGACGTAATGGGAGGGCTAAGAGCTGGTATGAAAGCGATATGGTTTAATCCTGAAAATCAACACTCTAAAAAAGAATTAGTTCAGGTGGAATGTTTGAGTGAAATCCCTATTCTTTTTAACGTTTAATCGAAATATAAATCAACTCGTTAGTTTTATTATTTAGAATCATTCTAAACTGTGATTTAAGTCACAAAGCACTATGATTTTGCGTGCAGTATTTTTACATTTGCGACTTAAAACTAAATTCTAAAATAGATATGTCTAAGACTGTCAAGTTAAGGAAAGGTTTGGATATCAAACTGATAGGTGTTGCCGGCAAAGTGAAAGACTCTGTTCAACAAGCATCTGTGTTTGCTATTAAACCAACTGATTTCCATGGTGTAACGCCAAAGATGGTTGTAAAAGAGGGTGACAAGGTGAAAGCTGGTGATGTTATTTTCTTTAACAAGTATCAAGAAGATGTAAAGTTTTTATCACCTGTTTCTGGAGAAATCAAGGAAGTGGTGAGAGGAGCTAAACGAAAAATTCTTGAAGTATTAATTTCAGCAGATTCTTCTATTGAGTACAAAGATTTCGGCGTTAAAGCTGCAGAATCTATGTCCTCAGAAGATGTTAAAGCGCATGTGTTAGCAACTGGATTATGGCCTCTTATTAAAATGAGACCATGTGACGTTGTTGCAAAAGCTACTGATACTCCAAAAGCAATTTTTGTTTCTGCATTTGATTCTTCTCCTTTAGCAATCGATTATGATTATGCTTTACATGGTGAAGAAAAATCATTTCAGGCGGGACTAGAAGTCTTAAAACAATTAACAACTGGTAAAGTTCATTTAACAATGAACGGATCTGTTAATCCTGATGTTGTATTCACTGGTGCTAAAGGTGTTGAGATGAATAAAATATCTGGTAAACATCCTGCTGGAAATGTGGGGACTCAAATTCATCATATTGATCCAATCAATAAAGGTGAAGTTGTTTGGACAGTTAATGCACAAGATGTTGTTTTAATTGGACGTGTGTTTACGACAGGAAAGTTTGATATGGCAAAAATTATTGCTGTAACTGGTTCTGAAGTAAAAAATCCAAAATACATTAAAACAATTGTTGGTACGTCAGTTAAACATATTTTAACTGGTCAAATTGAAGGTGATAATAATAGAGTTATTTCTGGAAATGTATTAACAGGAGATAAAATTTCTGAAGACGGTTATTTAGGATACTATCATTCACAAATTACTGTTATACCTGAAGGTAACGAACCAATGTTTGTAGCTACTAAAGGTTGGTTAGGTTTAGGCCTAAACAAATTTTCTGTAAATAGAACTTATTTCTCTTGGTTAACACCAAATAAAGAAAGAAGTTTAGATACGAATCTTAACGGTGAAATTAGATCATTTGTAATGACTGGAGAAATGGAAAAAGTATTCCCTTTCGATATCTACCCAATGCATTTAGTTAAATCTGTTATGTATAACGATTTAGATGAAATGGAAAGTTTAGGGATTTATGAAGTTGCACCAGAAGATTTTGCACTTTGTGAATTTGTTTGTACATCTAAAGTTGACATCCAAGATGTTATCCGTAAAGGATTAGATGAAGTATACAACGAATGTTTATAATATTAATTTCAAATAAATAAAAAAACGTGAAATCAATTGAAAAAATGATGCGAAAGTTTGAACCACAGCATGATAGCAAGTGGTCAAAACTACATCCTGCATGGGACGCATTTTATACCTTTTTGTTTACGCCCGGCGAAACAACTCAAAAGGGATCGCATATCCGTGACGGTATCGATTTAAAAAGAACAATGTTTACTGTTGTTATTGCTTTAATTCCTTGTTTATTGTTTGGTATGTATAATACTGGACATTGGCATTATGCTTCTATAGGTGAAGCAGGAGAATTTATGGATAATTTTGGTGCTAAATTTGGATATGGTTTATTAAGAACTTTACCAATTGTAATAGTATCTTATGGTGTTGGTTTAGGTGTTGAATTTATATTCGCCATTAGAAACGGACATGCTATTCAAGAAGGGTTCTTAGTGTCTGGAATGTTAATACCTTTAGTAGTGCCTGTTGATGTACCTTTATGGATGGTAGCTGTAGCTGTGATTTTTGCAGTAGTTATTGGGAAAGAAGTATTTGGTGGAACAGGAATGAACATTGTAAATGTGGCCTTAACAACAAGAGCTTTCTTATTTATTGGTTATCCAACTATGATGTCTGGTGACAAAGTATGGGTTGGTGGACTTGGAGATGAAGGAACTAAAATAGCTGATGGATTCTCTGGTGCTACACCACTTGGTGATTTAGCCACTGCTGCCAGTGTACATGGCGAGAATGTTACTGCACTTGAAAAAATTACAGCTTTAGAAGCTAAGATGACGTCAATGCCAGAATTAACTGAACAATTAACTGCTAAGATTGCTGCCTTAAGAGATATTATTGCATCTAATACTGCTGTAGTTGAAAGTAAAATAGCAATGCTTCCATCTTTAATGGATTCTGTTTTTGGAAACATTATGGGATCTATTGGTGAAACGTCTGTTTTAGCAATCGGAATAGGAGCCTTTATATTATTATATTCAGGAATTGGATCTTGGCGTATTATGTTATCATTTATCGCAGGTGGATTTGTAATGGGATTACTGTTTAATTTGTGGGGAGCTAATCCATTCATGGATGTGCCACCTTTACAACAATTAGCGTTAGGTGGTTTTGCATTTGGTGCTGTATTTATGATCACCGATCCAGTTACAGGATGTCAAACTAACACGGGTAAATTCATTTATGGATTTTTAGCTGGTTTCTTTGCTATTTTAGTAAGAGTATTTAATACAGCATTCCCTGAAGGTGTAATGATGTCTATTTTATTCTTCAATGTAATGGCTCCATTAATTGATCATTATGTGATTCAAGCTAATGTATCACGTAGAATGAAAAGATTAAAAACTAAAAATTCATAATCATGGCGTTTAATAAAGAAGGAAACGGATACACAGTTCTATTTGCTGCTATATTAGTAGCTGTAGTAGGTGCAGGATTAGCTGCATTATCAGTAGGTTTAAAACCTGCGCAACAAGCAAATGTTAAAATCAAGAACAAAATGGACATCTTAGGTGCCATTAAAATTGATGCGACAAGAAAAACTGCTGATGATTTATACACGCAATACATTAGTGCAGATGACTGTTTAGTTTTAGACGAAAATGGAAATTTAAAAGAAGGTGTTGAAGTAGTTGGTATTGACATTAAGAAGGAATATAAAGAAGAAATCGGTGGTAAATTAGAAGCTGCTGATATGAATTATCCTTTATATATGGCAGATGTTGATGGTGCAAAGAAATATATTATTCCAATGGTAGGTTCTGGTTTATGGGGACCAATTTGGGGATATGTTGCTGTAAATGATGATTTAGAATCTATTTATGGCGCTACATTTTTTCATAAAGGTGAAACACCTGGTTTAGGTGCTGAAATCTCTACGACTATGTTTCAAGATCAATTTACGGATGAAGAAATTTCAACTAATGGTGTTTACACTAAAATGTTGATGATGAAAGATGCTTCTGGTCAATCTCAACTGCATAAAGTAGATGGAATTACTGGTGGTACTATTACATCTAAAGGTGTGGAAGAAATGTTAGATAGAACACTTCAGGTTTATGTAGATTATTTCAAAAAATTAAAATAATTAAAGATGAGCGAAAAAGAAAAAGAACCTTTATTCTCTAAAAAGAATAAAAAGTTAATAACAGATCCTTTAGGAGACAATAACCCAGTTACTATTCAAGTATTAGGGATTTGTTCAGCTTTAGCGATTACTGTTTCTATAGTACAAGCTTTAACAATGACAGCTGCTGTATTATTCGTTTTAGTGGCAGGTAACGTAATCATCTCAATGATGAGAAACATTATTCCACCAAAAATTAGAATTATTGTTCAGTTAGTAGTAGTGGCATCTCTTGTAATTATTGTAAATGAAATGTTGAAAGCGTTTATGCCTGATTTAGGAGCGAAATTATCTGTATTTGTGGGGCTGATTATTACCAACTGTATTATTATGGGTCGTTTTGAAGCTTTTGCAATGGCAAACAAACCTTGGGCTTCTGCTCTAGATGGTGTTGGTAATGCATTAGGATATGGTTTTGTATTAGTAGTAGTGTCATTCATTAGAGAATTATTTGGAACTGGTAAATTAGCCGGTTTAGAAATATTCGGAAATTCTATTGAAGGAACAGGATTATATTCTACTGGATACATGAATAACAACCTTGTTATTTTAGCACCATTTGCGTTAATCGCTGTTGCCCTTGTTATTTGGGTACAAAGAGCTATTAATAAATCATTAGTTGAAGGACATTAAAATATAAAATCATGGATCATTATATAGAAATATTTTTAAAAGCGATTTTTAGTGAAAATATGATTTTTGCATACTTCTTAGGTATGTGTTCATATTTAGCTGTATCAAAAACTGTAAAAACTGCTGTAGGTTTAGGATTTGCAGTCATCTTTGTATTAGGAGTTACTATTCCAGTAAACTGGTTGTTAGAAAACTATGTGTTAATGCCTGGTGCGTTAACTTGGTTAGACCCAACTTATGCTGATTTAGACTTGAGCTTCTTATCATTTATTATGTTTATTGCTGTTATTGCATCTATTGTACAATTAGTTGAAATGTTAGTTGAGAAATTTGCCCCTGCTTTATACGGAGCTTTAGGTATTTTCTTACCATTGATTGCAGTTAACTGTGCCATTTTAGGTGGTGCGTTATTTATGCAAGAGAGACAATATGCAACAATTGGTGAAGCAACAACTTTCGGAATTGGTTCTGGATTTGGTTGGTTATTAGCTATTGTAGCGATTGCAGCAATTAGGGAAAAAATCAGATACTCAAACGTTCCTGCGCCTTTAAGAGGTTTAGGTATTACATTCATCATTACTGGTTTAATGGCGATCGCGTTTATGAGTTTTGGAGGAATGTAATTTATAATATAAAACAAATTAGAAATGGTACAAGTTATAATTATAGCAGTAATCTTTTTTGCATTAGTAATCTTATCATTAGTTGGTATGTTACTTTTTGTAAAAGCAAAAATATCACCATCAGGTAAAATTAAAATTACCATTAATGGTGATAAAGTAATTGAAGTTAACGGTGGAGATACATTATTATCTACGTTAAGTGGTGCAGGAATCTTTTTGCCATCTGCTTGTGGTGGAGGTGGAACATGTATTCAATGTACATGCCACGTGAAATCTGGTGGTGGAGAAATTTTACCAACTGAAAAGCCTCACTTCTCTCGTAAAGATATTTCGGAAGGAATTCGCTTAGGATGTCAAGTAAAGGTAAAAGAAGACATGGCTATTGAAGTAGAAGAAGAAGTTCTTGGAATTAAAGAATGGGAAGCTGTTGTTACTTCAAACTTTAACGTAGCAACATACATTAAAGAATTCATAGTTGAAATCCCTGAGGATATGGACTATAAGGCAGGGGGGTATATTCAAATTAAGATCCCTAAATGTGAAATTAAGTTTTCAGAAATGGATGTAACGGCTCACCCATTAGATCATCCAGGTGAACCAAAGAAGTTTGAAAAAGACTGGGCTGATGGACCATTTGCATTACGTCATTTAGTAATGAAAAATCCTGAGGAAGTAGTAAGAGCTTACTCAATGGCTAGTTACCCTGCAGAAGGGCGTAAAATAATGTTAAACGTAAGAGTTGCGGCACCACCATTTGATCCAAAAACAAAAACTTGGATGAATGTGAATCCTGGTGTAGCATCATCATATATCTTTAACTTAAAAGAAGGAGATAAAGCTGTTGTTTCTGGACCTTACGGTGAATTCTTTATTAACGAGTCTGACGCTGAAATGTTATATGTAGGTGGTGGAGCAGGTATGGCACCAATGCGTTCTCACTTATATGAATTATTCAAAACTTTAAAAACGGGTCGTAAAGTATCGTATTGGTACGGAGGTCGTTCTAGAGCTGAATTATTCTACATTCACTACTTTAGAGATTTAGAGAAAGACTTTCCTAATTTCAAATTTCACTTAGTATTATCTAATGCTACTGAAGCTGATAAATGGGTAAATAAAAAAGATGTTAACGATACTGAAGGTGATGGGTTTACTGGATTTGTTCACCAAGTAGTAATTGATGAATATTTATCTAAACATGAAGCACCAGAAGATATTGAATTTTATTTCTGTGGACCACCAATGATGAATCAAGCAGTTATCACAATGTGTGATGAGTGGGGTGTACCACCAGAAAACGTTAGATTTGATGATTTCGGTTAATCAATATTAGGATTAAAATTATAAAACTACTCAAATTTTGAGTAGCTTTTTTTGTATATTTGTATTCTATGAAAAGAGCTTTTTATATTATTCTATTACTTTTAATTGGTAAATTTAGTTTGGGACAATGGACTGAGATTACCAGTCCTGTATCAAATTCGTTATATAGTGTAGATATGCATTCGTCTGGAACTTGTTTTGCAGGTGGAATTCCATTAATTAAGTCAACAGATTTTGGGATAACATGGGCTGAAATACAATTTACGGGACCAAATCAAGTGTATTATGATTTTTTAATACATAATAGCGTGAAAGTAATTGATGCAAATACCATTTTTGTTGCTGGTAAACAAATCTCTCCTTCACGACCGGTTATTTTGAAAACTACTGATGGAGGGGTGACATGGAGTCATCATATTTTTAATTTGCATAATAGTGAGATTAAAAGTATTGATTTTTATGATAATTTAAATGGAGTAGCTGTTGGAACATCAGGATATAATTACTATACAATTGATGGTGGTGTTACATGGAACTCAGTGCCAACTGGAGGTAATAATTACTTTAGGTCTGTAAAATATATAAGTGTAAACGAAATAATAGCAGTAGGGTTTAAATCTGGAGGTGGTGTGATATCGAAATCATTTAATGGAGGAGTAACTTGGGCTACTGACTTTTACCCTTTAGAAAGTTTTTATTCTTTAGAGTATGATCCTAATACGAATGTTTGTAGTGTAAGTTCTAATTATAGTTCTAGTTGTAAGCTTTTTTTAAGTACGAATCAAGGTAATTCATGGACTTCAGAATACTTAGAACCCAATTCTCCTTCTAGTCATGAAGCTATTTCTCAAGACACTTTAATGTATGGTGGTGCTTCTGGTATCAAATTAAAAGTGCAATCTAATTTTTTTGAATATGATATTCCGTTAATTGAAAATATTAAAGCATTAGAATTTAATTCGGATATTGGATTAGCCGTATCACAATACACGGGCAAAATTTATAGGTATTCGTCTTCAAATGCTATTAATTTAGAACCAACCGTTGATTTTGATATGCCATATATATGTCAAGGTGATTTTTTAACCGTTACACCTTCTAATACTTTGTTAGATTCTTATGAGTGGCTAAAAGATGGCGTTAGCATATCAAATAGTCAAACGTTGGCCTATCAGCTTTTACCGAGTGAATTTGGTTATTCACAATTTGAGTTAGTATACTCTTATAACGGTGTTTTTGATACAGTTAGTAATAATGTCTATATAAATCAATCTCCCATAGTGTCTGATTTTACGACCAATTTGGATACGACAGTTTGTGAAAACCCTAATGGTCAACTTATTAACGTGTATAACCTTAATACAACGACAGGGTATACGCTAATGAAAAATGGTACAGAACTCTCTCCATATCAAATATCTGGTTCAACTGTTATATACAATATTGGAGCATATTCAAATAATTTTGATATTGAAATTATAAAATGGAAAATTAATAATTGTGACTCTGTAGCTATGGTAAAGCAATATACAGTAGTGGTTGATTCGTATTCAGATGTGAACCAGTTTTTTTATGCCTTAGATACAATTGTGTGCATAGGCGATAGTAGCCAAATTGTAATCCCAAATCCAGATATTAATTATGAGTATAATTTGTATCAAAATAATGTTTTAGTGCGGTCTGATACGGCTGTGTCTGATACACTATTTTTATGGACTAGTAGTATTGACGTCAATAGTAATTTTACTATTGAAATTATTTCACCGAATGGGTGTTCGATTGAATTATCACAAAATGATTCAATTCAAATTGATTATGTTAGTGCTGATTTTGATTTAGAGACTACTTATTTTTTAAAGGATTCTATAATTAGTATTGATACTTCTAATATTATAGGCCATCAATATAACTGGACTGTTAGTAATAATCCTTCGGTATTATTAGATACATTAACTATTTTACCACAAATCGCTTATAATTCAAATGGATATTACAGTATTGTATTAGAGGTTGAAACTGAATTTGCAGCATGTACCGATTCAAAGTTAGACTCTTTACAAATATTTACAATAGCTCCCGATTCTATGGATAATGAATTTTGTTGGGTAAAAGAAATGGACTTACCAATAATTTTAGAAAATACTATTGATCTAGAAGGTAATATTATTTGTGTAGGTTATGTAAGAAGGCCAATGTCATTTGGGTATTCTAATTGCGCGGTAATTCAAAAATATAACTCTCAAGGGCTATTGTTGTGGGAATACGAACATCCAAATTTAACTCAATCCATTCATAAAAGTACAATGTTTGGATCTGTTACAACAGATGGTCTGGGTAATATATATATAACAGGAGCAAATGAAACAACTCAATTTATCCTTTCAGATACTACTTTTTATTTCGGACAATTTTGGGGAGAAGACCAACATACTTATTTACTAAAACTGTCCCCCAGTGGGGATTTCGTTTGGTGGAATAAAGGAATTGGAAGTACAAATGGAGGTTTTGCCGATGTTTTGGTTAATAATAACAAATTATATAGTTCAATAAACCAAGCAAGTGGTTTATTTCAATTTCAAGATACTCTGTCAACATTTGTTGGGGGTGGTGTTCGAGTTGTTAAAATGGACTTAAACGGTAATTATTTAGAAAATTATTATGCAGCTTGTTCATATCAAAGTGTTGCATCTGATATTCAACCGGAATATTCTTATCCTAATAGGAGAGTTTCCGTAGGACCGGAAATTTTTATGGGCTCTGATAATATTATGTATTTGTCTGGTGAAACCAGAGGAGGAATTGGGTTTGGTTCCTTTCCTTTATCGTTTTCAATTTCAAATTGTAGAGTATATTATATTGCAAAACTGGATGTAAATAACCTTTCTACAAACGATTGGTTAGGATCACAGAAAACATCAACTGTTAATTATGGATATGGTAATAATCCAGGTGATTGTACAAATAGAGGAGCAATTTTAAGTTCTAGTATTGATAGTGATAATAATATTTTTCAATCAATCAATTGGTCTAAGGAAACTGTGGTAAATACAGCTAAACGTAAGTATTATTCTATGATTTACAAATTTGATTCAAATTTGAATCTAATTTGGGATAAAAGCTTAATGTCAGATATCTACACCAATAATTTTGGTGGTCATATTTCGGATATTTTCAGTTCTCATAATAATTTATATTTTGTTGGAACTAAATATAAAGAATGGATATCTTTGAATAATTCACAACCTGAATATTTACTTCCTAATAGTAATGTTCATAATATGTTTATTGGTAAAATTAACTCTGTTGGAAATTTAACTTTTTTATCTCAAATTGGGCAAGGGGATTCCGAATTTGCTTACGAAATTGGGGGTACTGAATGTGGAGATGTATTTATATCTGGAAGATCAACTGGATTTGGATATTCTTCAAATTTAGCAGATTCAACCTTTAATTTTGAATTAAGTGGTGTAAATTATGGTGCAATAACAGGAAATTTCATGTTTAAACTCTCAGACTCATTGTGTGTAACTGGAGGATGCTATTCTTTATGTCAAGACTCAACTCTTTTTCCAAATCCAACTATTTTATATACAGACACAACACTGATTATATCAAATTTTCAAGAATACCAGTGGTTTTTAAATGGAGATACAATTCTTGGTGCAATAAATCAAACTTATGAATATTGTCTTGTCCTGAAATAGCTATACAACTAAATTATAGTTGTAATGGATAAAAAGAAGAAAAAAAGAGTAGTATTACCTTTTGCTTTAAAGGAAAAAATCATATCCGATTTAGATAATGGGATAAT
>Ga0256845_1000082_pt1 | contig 80642 bp, 115 predicted proteins | sample RiftiametaG_FD_189101 | JGI IMG/M metagenome (GOLD analysis project Ga0256845, IMG submission 189101) | Tube worm associated microbial communities from hydrothermal vent at the East Pacific Rise, Pacific Ocean - Riftia | ecosystem: Host-associated > Annelida > Integument > Unclassified ...
CCTGGTGGGCAGTTGGAAACAAGTAGCGCATTTGTGTTCTGTGGTGATATTCCTGCATCACCGATTCCTCCGGCTAATACCCAGTCTGTAGTCGTGTCTAAAACTTGGGTGCTGGCGTTCGTTGTTTTAACTGCGCTAACGTGAAGTGGATTTGTCACGATAAACCGTTCTCGAATTGTGACTTGCCAGCTTTCGCTGGCGGTGGTGGATGTGCGTAATATCCACCATACGAAGTCTTTGAATGACTGATTTACATAGTCCTCTTTGTTTGAATAGCTGGCTATGTTGCCTACGTTGCCGGGGGCTTTGCGTTGAGATGCTTCGCTCCACGCTGACGCTGGTGCAATATCTCCGTCTATTTTTACTTGGATGATCTGGTCGTGCCCCCGTTCATAGTAATGCTCGTATCCCAGCCAAAAAACCTTGTCGCCAGCACCTAGAGTCGCCGTGATGGCTGTTTCGATTTCATATTCTGGAATAGATTGACCTACCATTAAAGAATGCTCGTCTTTTGAAAGATGATAGAATTCATCATTGCTATCATCTCCACCCTGTTTCTCAGTTGTGTTATTATGAACTATGGCCCCACCTAGCCATATCCAGTCAGTTCCACCGTAGACACCAAATCGCTTGGTGTCAGATGCAAAGGCAGTCATTCCTCTCTCTGATGAAAGAGCTTCGATGTTTGCTTTTGTATCTACGTAATCCACGAGGGGCAGACCGACGACATGGCCATTATGTATCATTGTTTTGCTATGTACTCCACTAAGAAGCCTATGAATCCGACACTAGCATTGATTGTGTCGTTTATGTCGTTCCCTTCTCTGGACACGCAGAGAGTAATAACATCATTAACCTCTACATATCGCAATGGCAAAGTATATAGAACGCTGACTTTATCTATTGTTACTGGAATTGTTATGTTAATACCTTCTGTTTCTATAGTGTTATCGAAGTCCTCACCTATCTCTCCGTATCTCGCGGCGAGCCATCCTCTGTAGTCACCCGTTGCGAACGGCACAGCTAACGCCTTTACACTAAGATCGGAATGGAAATTTAACGGACAGATAAAATGACCACAGGCGACGCTGATGACATCGTTAGGTAGCGTCCAACCTCGCACGCTCATTGCGAGATAATCCTTCGGTGTAATTAAGTCCTCTCCGTGATCGGCTGGTACTAAGAATTTGACGGACTTTAATGGTGGATAATATGAGATTGGCATTAGCTCCACACCTCCATTTCAATGACAGTACCCGCTACGGCGGATGCGAAATATAATGCACCTGACATGAATACGCCGTCTTTCCAGTACTCGCTATTTGCTTTTAGGGTCTGATACGGTGCGGTTGGCGCGGCGACCTTTCCAGTTACCCAGGCAAAACGTACATCTTCCGACGAGCGGCAACGGAACGAAATAGCCTTGCAATTGCTAGGTAACGCTTGGGAGTATTCGGTGTTGGCAAGTGTTAACTCGATATTGTATGTAGTTACCGTCGTTGCCGGAGCTACATTATCTTCATCCGCGACGCCGACGTGCATTACGCCCACGCGCTGCCCATTTATAAGCTCGCTGGTTACAGCACTGAGTAGAGTGGCCCATAATCCACCTGCTCCGTCAGACTGTGTGAGAAATAACATTTCGCGTTGGTTTGGGCCACCTTCTTGCGGCGCCGCTGGTATATCAGCCATTTACATTCTCCTTATGCAATCCCCATAATCGTCAACAGCGTTGATGTAGTTGACGTGTATTCTGTCAGATTGAGCGTGACACTCAAATTTCTAGCTCCCGTAGCTATTTGATCTATATTCATCCTAAGCAACGTACCAGGCAACAATATCTGTTCTGCGCTAGTTGCAGAAATTGCAGTGTGATTAGTATCATTATACACTAATTCCGGTTTGTCGGCAAAATCAAACATGCTTACAAATGCGTTTCCACCATCTGACGACTTCTCGATGTCCACAACGGTCGATCCGCTAGATCCCTTCGATTCAATATACAATATGATGGAATTTACTTTGCAGAGTGCCGGGACTACCCAAATCCCGTCAACCTCATCGTATACAGCTAACGGCCCATCAGCATGCCATCTTGCAACAACTCTAGATACACCTCTGCTACCAGATGTTCCTCCCGCAGAGTTGATCCATATCCATTCTGTTTCAGCGTAATATCCGATTTTTTGAATATCAGTAGCGTATGCAAACATCCCCGTCTCTGAATAAGACGATTCTATTTCAATCCGAGTCGCTTTGTATGTAATTAGCGGTCGGCCATACACCCTGTCATCGTGGATCATGTCGCGGACTTCTCGTATATTGCCACGATTACACCACCGCTCCCGCTGACAGCTTTCGCCCATACTGCCTTATAAGTCAAGGACGGCCCAGCAAATTCATAGCTATCACCTGGGCCAATTGCTATCCCCGAATTATCAACGGGAGCACTGCCGGTATGCAGAAAAATCCAATCCGCCGTATCCATATTCGTGATTCTCAAAACACTTCTAGTCGCATTTGCCGATACTAAACTTGCGGCGGTCTCGGAAACTGTAGCCGTAGAAGCTATATCCCCGCCTTCGGACACATGTGGAGCTACTACCAAACGCCCACGTGAGTCAACAGCGATCTGGACGGCATCACCCTCGTCAACTGATGATGGAGCAGATGTATATTTGCCGCCGATTATTACCGGGTAACTAATACTGGCATTTCCACTTTGAGCAGGGCCGCCAACTGCCATAGCAGCAAGGGCTTCCCCATCCTCTGTAACAAGATTACTCCCGGCCATGAAGATAGCAGCGTCAACGCTCCCAGCATTTACATAACCCAAAAATAATAATGGAAGTCCTGGTGAATCACCACTCTTTGGAGTTGACGGTAATGTCATTGCAAAGCCTCCTTAGCTTTCATATCCAACACCGGTTAGTGTAAGTAAGTTTACCGGCATCGTTCTATAGTCATATATTACCACATTCAAACCTCTGGCTCCATCAGCGACATCTACGATGTCTAAACGTAGCCACATGCCCTCTCGAAATCCTCCGAGACCGACGACCCCATCAGCGACTAACGTGGTATCATTATACGCCAGCGTTGGCCGTGTAGATAACAACGTCTCCCACGAGCCAGATAAATCATTAGTGCCTTTTATGTCAATCTCAGTTGAACCTGAATTTCCAAGTACATCGCAAGTGAGTTTAACACCAGCGGGCCTCGTGGTCACCGGTAGATATTTATATCCACCAACACCATCTAGTGCAACCAGTGCCCCGGTGACGTTCCACTCTATTGGTGGATAGGGTAACTGTAGTTCCTCTTTTGGAATCTTTCTTCCATGTATCCACTGACTCCATGCGCTCTTGATGAAAGAGTTACTTACCGCTCGGACACGGGCATACACGGCAGTATATTGCTCCGTTATAAAAGTACATCCCATAGTAACGGCGGCTGTGTGAGCGTCGTTATGATCGTCGACTTCTGATACTTGTACTTCATACCCACCGATAAAATCAGGCCACCCCGACCACCGGAAAATAATAATATTTTCCATTTCAATGACTCGAAATCCAGAAGGCATTCTTGTGATGCCTATGCTATCATTACCATCGCTACTACTCGGAGAGCCGCCGACGCGACGGATTTGTGCAACCCCAGTTGTTATCCAAACTGGTGACCCAATAGGACGCACGCACACGATTCTGTCACCTTCGCTTACAGCAAACGGAACGTTTATTTTGACCGTAGTCCCGTCTGTTAGTATAACACGAGCATTATTGCCCGGCGTCATTGAAAGAATTGTACCAAGAACAGAGTCGCGGGGTCTAACCTTGTCCATATATTTGTTTAACGCTTGGGTCAACTCATTGCTCATAATGCCTCGCTGCTATACGAGCTTTGTAGCTTCCATTTGTTTCAAGTGTAAAATCCCCGGAATTGTGAATCCATTTTTCGCCATTGGCCAAGAAAACATCTCCGGGTTCCATTAAGGGAAAAGCATATCCCTGAACCTCCAATGTGCGAAAAGTCTCTCTGGATTTGCGTTGAACCCTTTCGGCTTCAATTAATGCACCTTCGTATGTAAGGATGTTTGGATTCTGGGCTATATTAAATTGTGAACCAACTTTATCAACGGAATCGACATGTAAATATTCAGCTTCGGGTAATGCGCTTACCGCCCGTACAATCCCAGACAATGCTCTGTAATTATTGGTTTGGCGTACTCCCCTGGCTTGGTTAATATAATTAATTAAATTGTATTCTGCATCTCTGGGAACCGGGGAATAGTATCTAGCCGTGCCGTCATACCTAGCAAATAAATGTAATGGTAATCCAAGTACAAGCCGCCCCAATCCGGATGTTACAGATTCTCCTGGATCAACACTTGCATTTTTGGCGAACCCACCCAGGTCATTTATTTCTATAAGAACTGTACCCGCGTTATCCATGATTAAATACACACTTTCTGAACTAACGTCATAATCCACTTTGATTGCATTCGCGGCCACAAGACTATCGCCCACATACACGGCGACGATTTTGTATTCGACGTTCAATTTATAATTTACTATTTCATGAAATAGAATGCGTGCGTATACATCTTCGGAGCCGCGAGGCCAGCGTGAACGAGTAGACCCAGTTGAGTCAAAGAATTCTATATGTGCATCCGTAAAGCGTACACCCACTCCGCTTGCAATTGCGTCGGGTGGGCCAGAGCCAACCATGTATGACGCGCCATCAATTATCGAACCGCCGATAATAATGTTACCTCCGGCTTTGCAAAGTTTAATTGTCCCGTAATCGGTCGCTGTAATATGATGGCCTGAGCGCGAAAACACACCACTGGTTTCCCCGTCTGCTATTGTCCAAGGCCTTGCATCATATAAACATTTATGTATTCCAGCGATAGATAACAGCGCAGCTATGCCTTCGGCTATACTTAAAGAGAATTGCGTGTCATAACATTGGAATTTATCGAAGTGAATCATATTTCCACTTCCGTGTCATTCGAGTCTATTGCGGTAATTCCGTTCCATGTTTCTCCCTTAAAACTATTATCGGGCATATCAAGGTTACCTGTCTTGTTGATAAATATTCCGTTATCCCAATCGTATAATAATACTCCATTTTGTCCATACAATGTAACATATGGGCGGCTATTTATATACATTATATCAATTCCGGGATAGGGGTCTCCTATTACATCAGTGGGAATAATAGCGGTATCATGAGTTGCAAATCCATCGTCAGACAAATAAAGATATGCTCTATTCTTACTAATCGCCGCAAACAAACCGTTTCGCTGTGCGATATTATGTCCTGCCGACGTTATTGTAATTGGTATATCAAGCGGCTCATAATTGCCGGCCCATTTACACGGCCCCTCTAGCTCATCAAATGAAATATAATTATACCCATTTCCACCTGGGGTGGGATCACTCATAATCCATCCCGTGTTTCTAAGTCTAGCCAAGGGGGCGACGGCCCAGTTCGGGCATACTGCAATGGCAACATCATTGCTCGGTAAAGTACAACAAGCATAATTTGCGACTTGACAATTTCCACATTCTAAATCTTCAAGGTTACCTGAATATCCAACTGGTATAGTATTGTGTAGTACCCGCATGGGGACGGTGTCTCCATAAGGAGGATGATAAACTGCGTTGCCTGCTTGGGAACCACTTTTCGCATCAACAGAACTGAGCAATACCCAGTATCCATGAATCTCCCATTTTGGATGCATGCCCAGTGCCGAGTAATACACCTGTATTCTTGCCCTTGCCCCATGTTCATATTCATCCATGTGCTTCCCCGCGCATCTAAGCAAAAATTCCTTTTCGAGCCATACTGTTTTGCTCATGTTCGGCGTTGTGAAAACATATTTATCCTCAAATGTTTTCGAGCACTCCCAAGATATATCGCCGGAATTATATATTGCTACCATAGGTTCACAACTTCCGGGATGTACTTTATTAGAGGTTGCTGTTATTTTGATCGATACACTTTTCCCACCCCCCGTATCGGGAGAGGCTTCTGCCCACCCATAAAGTTTGATATAAGCATAGTATGCCTTTTCATCATTTTCACGTGCCGCGAAATCTAGAGTTATAGCGCCCCCGTTATAGCAATGGTTTCCTGGACGCGGCGGAGGGCATTTTTCTGTTTTTTGATACGCGTCCGGAAAATATGTTCTATCTCCCGGCTCCCCAGAAGATGAAAAGTTAAACGCCCCGCCAGCGGGATCGTTTAATATTGAATGGCCTGCAAAAATTTCGTTTTCGTTATCGTACCAACTAAGATACCGCGATGCCGGAATACGTTGGAATCCAGCATAGGTAGATTTTGACTTAACGGATTGACCTTTGTAAGCAAATGTAGCATCAACATCTCCACCAAGATAGCGAGTACCTTCTGGATCAAACATCAACATTACTCCAGAAGCGTTGGGACTCTGCAATACACGACCGCCAGTCCTGCAATCATCCGGAGAATAGTCTGAACATATTGGTTCCCAATGATAGTGGTGATAATCTGAATATGCGGCAAATGGATCATATTTAACTGCTGTTCCAGAATATCCACTTAGATACAACCAGTAATGGCTTGTTCTTGTTCCAAATTGCAAACTAAAGGGGGCATCATATATAGGGATATAACGCATTAGCCATTCTTCTTCTTCTCCTGGTAACTGATGCCAATATCCCTGAACGGGAGAAATGTCAATCCACGTCGGGTTCAATGCACCTATATTACGTGTAATATAAATTTTTGTGGTATATGATTTGTTTTCCGTGTGTATCACGAATGCCACGATTCCACCGTTCTGTTCTTCTTCAACGGGTGGCTCCCACGGAGGTGGCGGCCACTCCGGGTCCCCTGGCGGGTCGCCCGGATCATCAGGCGGCTCCCACGGAGCTTTGGGTTCTGGAATCTTTCCAACGACACCAAAGTGGCCGGGAAACGCGCCTTTCTCGGAGATGGCTTCTAATAGTAACGAATAATTTACTCCGTCTGTCGAATAGTACATTCTGTGCAAGGCGTAACGAACTTGGTAACGAAGCCATGCTTCATTTGCCAGACTCGCGCTCACGGAAGCGAGAACAAATGACTCTAACTCTTGTGATGTATTACGAGTTCCGGGATAATGCGTAATAGCGGCTGTTCCGCTGTCTGGATTCCAGGTAGCTTGGGTGAGAATATACGCGGCTACCCCACGGGCCAAGAGGCCAACCATTTCCTCTGAGGCCGAGTCATACTTGTACCAGGCTTGGCAAAATCCATTCAATGCGTCCGGAACGAATGTTGAAAATGCAACGACACGCCCCCCTGTAAATTCAGTTGGCTCCAACACGCGTTTCTCTTCGAGTAGTGGTGTATTCCACGATCCCTCGACAGCCACGGTATGTGTCATACCTCCGTAGTTTGTATCAGCCTTAGTGTTGTCTCTGTAGTCATCATGTCCACCCGTGAGGGCGGGTATCTCTACGAAATACCCGCTCTTTCTATCTAACCATGCAAGCACATCGGTTGCATTGATCGTCACGACGTTCCCGCCGCTGGGGGAATTCTCATACGAGATGGTATTACTCTCGCCAAGAAATACGGCGGTGCGGATCGACTCGTCTGCATAGTGATAACCAATCTCGAATATTAACATGACCGGTTGTTGATCTGCCAAGAAGTCCATCAGTTCCGTGCTACCGAATAACTTCAATCCGCTCAGCCCCGCTTTAACACGCAGGTTCAGACTCCCTCCGAGTATTAAATCAGTGACATCCATCTGCACGTTTGGGTTGTGAACGCTGACTCGATAGTTTGCATGCGAACTATACATGACTCCATCGTTACAACAGTACATCCTATCATCCGTCACCGCAAAGAAACTGCGCTGGCCGTCTGTTGGCGGGAACCGTAACGGTGTAGGGATCTCCCATGCTCTTCCGTATGTGCTCATGGTAATGGCGAGCATATTATTTCCATAGGCGTCACTTTCATAGATGATGCCAACAGATTGTGGGGTAACAAACATGTTCGCGTTTCTCACTATGTGGTTTATATCCGTTTCTCCCGTAGCAACGGTGTAGTGATCCGAGTAACGTTCGTTGATGTATATTAACGTGGCGACCATTGTTGTTTTCTTGATAGTCCAGGCCGCATTAATTCCTTGCGCCTCGGCGGCCTGATACGGGATACCTTCGCCGGAGATAAGCACAACGTCATGATCCTCACGTGCCTTTGCATCAAACGTATTTATCGCGTAAGGCCAATACACCTCAGACATTATGATGTCTGTACCATTCCAACACCCCAAACGAGAAACGGAGTCAGAATGTCTAAAGACAAAATGCACTTTGTCCTTAGCCGCGACCCCGATTTTAACAATCGTGGAGGATGGTGTCGTTTTAAGTGTTGTTGCACCAGTTGTCAGGTCAATTGCATATAACCCGTTGTTGTGTGTGAAGTATCCTAGTTTTTCTCCATCCGCAACACCCAGATTGCCGGGAGGCGCACCAATGTCGTATGAGCCAGAGGTAACAGTTGTCCCATCCCATCGCCAATAGTCAATCGAATTCTCATTTATTGCTAAGACGATCACTGTATTAGAATCGTATAAACCTATCGCGCTCACATTATCCGGGACGGCTGTGGCTGATGCGTTCCAAGAAAAACCAAACTTTTCGAGGATCAACTTCGACTGCGTGTCCCCAGGGCCGGACAATAATTTATCTATTTGAGCCTGTGTTAAATCTGTAATCAAGCAGGAGCCTCCAAGTCAACTAACTCTATAGCCACATCGAATTTATTTAACAATGGATCAAGGTTGTTTATATCAGATATACTTTTAAGCGCAACGCTCTTGATATACCCGGAATGATCCACTCCGTCGTCGACATGTACATTGTCTATGAATTCTAACACTTTTCCAAGCAATGTACATAAGTAGTCGTATTCCGCTCGTGTAACCCGTAGCATGAATCGCCAGTCATGATGCACAACCGGTAATCCATTCGAGTTTACAACACGGGCCACGTATGTATACCCGGTGTGAGAACGGCTCACGCCTATTTGGGCAGTTGGTATGTCACTGCGTTTAGTAGCTTTCCACCTTGCCGCTGGTGCATTGTCAATATCGCGTGGAACCAGTGGATCATCTAAGTGTATATGGCACTTAACAGTCATTAACTTAACTCCAATTCCTTAGCTATGGATAATCCTTCGACGGCTCCGGCACGGGCATCGTTGGTGTTCACCGAGACGTTCACACTTCTGACATCCTGGCTAACAATCGCTCCTAGTATCTGTTGAAGCACGCTGATAACTCGTGGGTCTCCGCTATTAGCCAGTGCGTTCAGATTCGAGTTCGTCAAAGGCCCAACTCTCTGCTCGAAAGTCTTGGTCAGATTGCTATTCAGGACATACTCACCCGGATGAAGGACAGCCGTGCCACCCTCACCGGTGTATCCGCCGTTCGCGTAATATTTAATCCGCCCCGTGCTCACGCCACCGCCCAATGCGCTTCTTAATCTGCGGGCCCCGGCTGCGGCGGAGCGCAATGACGCACTGAGCGAACCAAATATCTCAACGCTCCGCGCCCCCTCATTGGTAATCTTGCTCACGCCAGCCTGGAAGTTCTGGACTGTCATTTGGATTGCCTGGATTGCTCGCTGTTGTGCATAGGTTAACCGTAGGTGCTGCTGAGCATTTTGCAGGGATCGTTGCTGACGATTGAGTTGGTTCATCGTCATCGCTCGATTGATCGCATTTAGACGCATGCGCAAAGCCGTTTCCTGCTCGAAGTATGCGTTTTGCCGAGCGAAACGGGTACTCTCCCATTCCATTCTTTTGTTATGCCGATCTTGCGCTGTGTTGAAGTCTTCTTCTGCCCATTGGCGTTGTATGTCTAAGCGACTTCTCTGTTCATCTATCTGTGATTGGCCAAGCGCAAACTTGATAGTCCCTCTGTCCTGTTGCCGGAGCAAGGCCCTCCGTTGCCGTCCCGTGGCGTATTTGAGGTTTTCCTGTATATCCTCCATAGCCCACGCAAAATCGAGCTGGGACGTATTTTGTCTAAAATTCAGATCGCTTTCAGACCAACCAATTCGCGTCATGCTACGGTTAAAATTCTTTAGCAAGTCATCCATTCCCCATTGCCATTGAATTTCGAATCGGCTCCACGAATCTTGCATTTGTTCGCGCTGCTTCTGGACGCCGATGTTGAAGAGTTGATCTTGTATATCCAATTTCTCCGGGACAAACTTCAAGTTGTCGGCTAAGTCCTCGAATTGCAGGCTCAGCTTAAACATGGAGTCTCGATACCCCTCAGCCGCACTTTCGATTTGAAGCTGTTGTAATCCTTTTCCCTCAACGGCCCCGAACGCAGGCATCATTCCGTCACCCGATCCAAACTTCTCTATGGCGTCCAGCCCTTTGTGGGCAACCTGTATCGGGATAGCATCTTGAGCGAATCCGACAAAAGCGTTGTGCATTGCGGCCTCGAATGTACCACCTTGTCCTATGTACGACTCTATGCCTTGATACTGTTCACCATCAACTTTGAACCCATATCGCATTGCTTGCCCTAACTCCGTGTCAGAACTTGGCAAATTTTCATATCCGATCTGGAATCCGCGAGTTGTCTGTTTCTGGAAAATTGCAGGCATTGATTCCCCACCGCCGAACCAGCTTTGCAATACATCCGGGAGCGCATCCCATAAGCTCTCGGATTTCATCTTGCTTGCGGCCCATGGATTCCCGGATTGTACTTGCGTGAGCATACGCATCGCGTCGTTTTGCTTCTGGACAAACTCTTCGTCTACTGGAAGTGTCTGCATACCATACAGGGGGTCTACGCGCCCCGGTACTGCGACCTCCATTCCAGTGACCAAACTTTGCACCTCTTTAGTCAATAGCGGAAGCGTGTTGAACATTTGCGCTTCGCTTCTGACCAGGGAATCTCTCTGGCTTTGCAGTGGCAACTGTCCGGCTTGAGCAACAAAAGAATCGTTGTAAGTTAGGCCAAGCGAGCCGAGTGCGTTTGCTGTACTGTAATATTGCGCAAGACCGGCTCGTTCAGTGACGCTCTGGTTTTCTTGAGAAAAGTCTTCAATAGACTTTGTGACAACTTGTCCCATTCCCTGTTTTGCGCCTGCGTATTGTAGGAAACCGGACATAGCTTGTGGAAGCATGCCTTTAATTGACATGTTTTCGTAAGCCGATCCGGTGAATGCTTGTTTGAGGAAATCCAGTTGCGCCGCTTCTGTAGTCTTTCCTTCTCCCATTGCCTGAACCCAGGACAAACTCATTTGATATGTAGCTTCGGGAGAAAGGCCAACCAGTCTTGTGTCTAAGACATTACCAAGCATCGTCCCAATTTCAGCCCCCCTGGACTGAAATTCATTTCCGGGTACAGCTCTCCGCATACCAGTTGTTGCGACATTTCCCCACAACGATCCGGCTATTTGCAATCGTTCGTCTCTCATTTCTCCGGTTGCGCCACCGGAAATTCCAACACGGAGTGATTCAAATTCCTTTCCCCCACGCGAACCGAACATGTACGACCGTGTGGCACCATTTACATTACCGGTTGATTCAAAGTCCTTTTTTATGTCAGTCCAGTATGGTAAAGCCGCATCATTGTACGCGGATGTATAATTTCCTTGTTTTGCATATTCTCTAGCTACAAACAGACGGTTTGCTGGCGATGCGTTTCCAGCCGCAACCTCAGCTTTCATTTTATCTGTGTCTTTTGCTTCCCCGGCGACCCGTAACCCTCCGAGCGTTAGGCCGGTCAGAGTGGTAGCGGCTAATCCGATTGGCCCAGCTGATCCGGCTATCATTGGAAGCATAGATGCAAGATTAGCAGCAACCAACCCAGTACCAATTGCGGCCCCACCTATACCGAGAACATCAGATACAGTTTGACTCCCAAGCCCATCACCGCCAAGCATGCCATTCGCGCCAGCCATTATGTATCCACCGGTGCGCATGCGAGACATTTTCATCTGTTGTAAATTTTCGACGACGTTCTGGCTACCTCTATCTATACCTGCGCCTCCCATCATACGATAGGCGTTCATTTGGTTTTGATACTGTTGATACTGTTCCCCGCCGCCAATCAGCGGTTGCAGAAATTGTCTGAACATCCGGGAAGTAAAGAACAGATCGGAACCCAATCCGGTGCGCGGATTTTTAAGTCGCTCGAAGAATCCTTTAATCCCACCACGTTCCGGTTTATCCCCGAACATACCTATGCCGAGTGAGGCAACATCGCCACGTTCTACAAGTTGTCTTTCCTCATCGGACATCTCCCCCGCTTGCCCGGCAATCTCTTTATATTTCCTGAACACTTCGCGCCCGCGTTGAACCTCAGCAACTTCTTCTTTTGTGAGCTTGCGTTTGTTATTCTCCAAACTCTTGCTCATCTTTTCTAGGTTCTCTACCCACCCGCGCATTACGGGGGTTGCTTTTTTAAGTAAGGCTACGAACTGCTCATCGGTCTGCGTTTGCGGGCCGTCTATTCTTCTCTGTGCCGATTGCTGAGCGAAGCGGGTCTCTAAACTTGACATAACATCAGGCGATAGCACATTGGAAAACTTTCTCGCTAGAGTCATGTCGTCTTTTGATACTTCGCCGTTCAGCAATTTGTCGCTGAGAGCGGTGGCCATAGCAAGTGTTTCAGGATTCACCTCCACCTGCACGCCACGCGCACCCCCGGATGTAGTCTTTGTCTTGGAGATGCGCCCGCGTATAACGCCACTTGGTTGAGTTGTTTCTGCCGTTGCCGTTTCCACCTCTGTAGCTACGGCCTCTGTATCCGGGGCGGTGAATTTTTTAGTTGCCGCTTCGAGGTATCGTTTGCGTATGTTTTCTTTTAGTGCCCCGATCTGTTCCGCCATGCCCGGTATGCCCGTGAACCCCGGCCCGACTTTTTGCAAGTCGCCAAGTGTCAGGGAGTCCGCGTTCTTGAGTAACACGTCAAGCGTTTCTTGTGCGGCGGCCAAGCGTTCCTCCGAGACTTTCGGCGCGGGTGCGGCTGAGGATTTTGCGTCGCTACCAACGCTCTGTATACGCCGGATACGCCACTGCTCTTCAAATTTGGCGACCTCTTTTTCCAGTTCCGGCATGCCCTTGGCGCCAGCTTTCGCCGCAGTGATTTCATTATAATTCAGAGAGTCGGAACGCTCGCGTAAGCTCTGCATCATAACGTTAGCTGCTTCCTTGCGCTCCGGGGATACATCAACACGGTTCTGCGCCGCGTCTATCACTTGTTGTTCGTATCGCGCTTTGATTTCAGCGACCGCCTTTGGGTCTAATGCGCTCTCAACTATTTTCAACGCGGACAGATCTTTCCTAGATAACACATCTCTACTTTGCAATGTGCTCAGAAGTCCTTGCGCACGCGCGGCGTCCTGTTGGCTTATCGGGGCTTGTTTCTTTTCCTTCCCCGTTATGGCGGCATCCAATCTCTGTTGTTTGTACAAGGCCTGGATTTCTTCCAGGTCTGCCAGGCTTACCGCGTCGCCCTGTTCCTTAAGGACGGCCATATCGGTACTTGTAATCTTCTTGCGCTGACGCAAGGCCGCCACTAACGCCGCCGCTCGCTTCTGTTGTTCGGGCGCCGGCGGGGGCGGCGCGTCAAGAGCTTTTTGCATGTCGTCAATGCTCAAGTACAACGGCGACATTTGTTTCTTCTGCGTGGTTGTGAGCGGAGTATAGTTCGTGGGCTTTGATTCAGGCCCTGTGATCGCGGCGTTTAATTCCTGTTTGTCGTATCGTTCTTGGATAGCGTCGAATCGCTCCTGTCCAATAACGCCGATGTACTTCTTTAATGCCGTGATGTCCTTCGATCTGATCTTGTCGCGTTCCTCTAATGTGGAGGCTAACGACAAAGCCATGTTGCTTATATCTTCCGGTATCTCTTTCACGGCTTCTGCTCCTGCCGTGTATTCCCCGCTCAATATGGCCTCGCTCGTTTTCTGGAAGCTCGGCAATAGTTTAGCCATAGGCTCCGCAAATGACTCTATGCTTTTAGCTAAATCCTCGAATCCGGCTTCACGCATGGTCTCCGCTGTGGCAAGGATGGCTTTCGAGGAAGTTTCTAATCTCTCGGTCATCCTGAACCAATCTTGTTTCCCTTGCTGGGAAGTCGGCTCGCCGATAGCCATCATCTCTTGAGCACGTCGTATCTGCCATTGATATGATTGCGCCATCGCGCCACCCTCGCCAAATTGAGAGTACGCGATCTTGCGGGTCATACCGGCATCCATGTACGGATTGCGCCCTGTAGCCGCCAGTATATTTGCTAGGGTATTGGAAGCATTGACTGTGTGAATCGAAGGGGGCTTCACATTGCTGACAAGATCGACAGCCGCGTCAAATTGCCCGGCAACAACAGATTTAGTTCTCCGTGCAAGGCCGGGATCGAATTGCCCGGATGCCATTGCGGATAAGCCTTTTAGGAAACGAGGCCCTACGCTGTTGTAATCCACGACGGGTAACGTATACCGTCGTGCCATCTCGAAAATCTGAGCCATTATACCGCCCAATTGTTCACCGATGTCGTTCTGTTGCGCGTTTATCTGGGCTTCGGGTTGGGGTATGTTCTCCGGGGCTGGCGTAGCTGTCACCGCCTGTGTTTCGTCCGGTGTGGGCACAGTGAAATTGGATGCCTTGAAACCAGCAGCTGCGTCTACGGGTATATTCTTTCTTTCCTCTGCGCGTTCGTTCAGCAGGACGTTCCGCCGTCTACCGGGATCAAAGCTGGGAGCAGCAGACGCGGAGGCTATTCTGGCAACCTCGTCCGCTGGCAGTTTCTCTAAATTGCGTAATAGTTTGGCCTCCCCAGTGGAAATTCTGGCATCGAGCATTTCTCCGGGCAAGTTCCTGTTATAGTATTGCGGAGTAGCGTTGACCACTTCATCTTTCCACACTCCACCGGTTTCATTCATAGCCCTATCAGCTATCGCGTCTAATACCGTACGTGGTACTACCCTTTCTATCAAGTCTTTGATTGTTTTAACAACCGGATTGTCTGACAAATGCTCTGTGCCAATAGACATCGCCAATTCTTCTGGGGAGTATGGGAATCGTTGGTTTATCTTGCCCTCTGCTATAGGTGCTTTAATTGCTTTGATCATGCTTCTGACGTAATGCCCTGCATCATCGCCGCTCGTCATACCCCCTATAATATCCCGAATGAACCCGGATTTGAAGCCGCCTAACTGCATGCTGATGATATTATCTTGCGGCCCCATCGCACGAACGGACTTGCCCTCGAATGGGTTAAAGAACGTTCTGGCCGTTCGGTACAAGCGGGATATGGCATCTTCCTCTCGCTTAGTCAGCCCTTTCAAGTCCAAAGACCGCTGGTATAAGTTTGAAGCCTTTGCAATGTCTTCGTAGGCCTCAAGCATCTCTTTACCCTTGAGTCTCCCTTCGTCAACCGCGTTGAGAAATGCGCCGTTCAGTACGCGCAGGAAGGTATAAGTTGGCCCCATATTACGCTTAGCTTTAACGTAATCTATTGATCCTTGACTGATCTGTGCTGTTGTCGCAAAGAGTTCGTCTGGATCGTTGTTGACGTATTCACCGTCCCCGTTTCTCTTCACGAGTTTGAGCGACTTAAGGAATCGCTCCATTGGCGTGCCTTGTTCTGACTCGATCAGATCGTTCATGTCGCTGTAAATTGCCGACATCTGACTACCCGGAGCCGGATTCTCAGAGGCCATCCGCGCTAACGCCCCGGCAAATCGCTCGTCGTCAGATATGAGGTGTAACATTGCCTTGTCATCGGATGGATCAACGCCGAAGGTTGCCCCACGTATTCCAGCACGGAATAATGTAACGTATCGATGCGCCTGCTTTATCGTGTCGACCCCTTGAGGTAACGCGCCCATCTCTAGCAATCTAGCCAAACTGTGTTTCTCAACTTGCCGGGCAGTCATGGCTTTCCCGCCAATATGCGCCTTGCGTAAATCGCCAGTCTCTTTGTCTAGCGACACATTGCGCGTGAATTGAAGCAGGGCGGTGTCGAAGTCAACATCCGCCGACGCCGGTTCGTAAATTGAGTCAGAGGCCATTGTGTGTAACTGTTGGGTCATCGGGGCGTTCATCAATTCGAGAGCTATGTCAGATAATCCCTCTACCTCAAACGGATTGACCATACGCATTGGCAGAACTGAGTACAGAGGATCGGTTTCCGGTCTGCGGAAGAATGTTACCGCTTCGCCGTCAAGTTGGCTGTATAAATCGGACAGGATGTTCTGTTGCTCCGCAACATTCTCGGCTCGTGCCAGTTGCCCGCGCAGGCCGGGAACCATTTCTATCAGGTCTCGCGGCGGTATAAACACTCCACCTTCTGGCATGTTCATGTGGTATTGATAACCGACGTACAGCGCATTGCGCAACTGCTTGTTTTGCACTCCGACATGTATGGCTTCTGTGTTAGCGAGTTCTTTCAATCTTGCGCGGTATTTGTCGACTCTGTCTATCTGATACTCACCTTTGCTAGTCGTACTCGTCAGCAAACCAAACATCTCCCGGCTCGTACGTTCCAACTCTTCACCGGTTGCCGGATCAATGGTAGACATCTGCGCTATTGCCGACAACGATGGCAGATAAACGTCGGTTCCCTCAAGGTGAATTGGGGCAACGGTGTCGAGTCCCTCGTATTTGCCTAGCAACTTCCTGAACAAGTCGGACGATCTGAAATTTGGCCCCTTCTTCTCGCGGATTTCATCCATCACTTCGTTAACAGTTTGAGCGGGAAGGGTCAGAATATGTTCGTCTTCCTTAACTGGGCTTCCCTCCATTATCTTGTTCGCCCTAATGATGGATGCGTTGGTCAGTTGCGCACGTCGTGCCTTGCGTTGTATCCCTTCGTACATTTCTGGGTTTGACACTTTATACAGCATTGCCTCTTCTGAGTTCAATTGCGTGTTACCATGTGTAAACTCTGCCGTAACCGGGAACAAGGCGTCCATAGTCACGAACGAAACTTTGTCTTGGTCTCCCATTTTGAGCGCGTATGATGCTGCCTGTGCGCCAGTCGTCAGGGAAATCTCCCCCTCGCCGGTCTGCGCTCGCTCGAAGAGTTGGCGCGTAGCCTCAATCATCTCTTCTTCGCTATAATCGCTGGTCAGGAAATCGTTAAATGTGTTGTCCCCGATGGCGTCAGCTACAGCCGTGGCAAATGAGGGCAGAGACTTTATGTCGTCTGATCCCAATACCATCGTCAGTCGTTTTCCGTCCTCACTCAACGCCTCCGCGTCACTCTCGCCAAAAAGCTCTTCTGCCATTTCGTACGTGAGTGTACGCATATACGCCTTGATCCCCATGTGTTTGCTAGTAAAGTTTGAGGTGCGTGCTACCAGGGGCAGTGATATGGAAGCACCCTCACCCTTGAAACCTTCCGAGGCGCGAAACTCTTTACTGTCTACGTTTAGCCCGACTTCCGAGTACGAGTTCCCCACAGCGAGATGCACGGGGACTTGTACGCTCTCACCCTTTTTCTGATCCCACTCCTTGCGGAAGCCTATGCGTATACGTCCATCGGCGGTACGGATTGTGTCACCCGATAGGAATTTATCATCCCAAGTGAATCCGTCTGGTACATCAAACCGTTTGTTCAATTGCGTTTCTGCCATCACTTGCTTGACGCCCTTCGGGAGGATGATATATCCCATACCCTGAGAGATGGCTCCGGTGTTTAGCACGGCCAGCCTATAATTATTCCCTCTGTTCGGGCGTGATGAAGACGAAGCTCCTTTGGTAACGCCAATCGCGCTTGTAATGCGGTCTTGCCTGCCAGCAGTCACCGCAAGTGGGCCTTGCGAGCGGAGGGCTTTCCATGCATCCTTTGCAAATTTCACGGCTTTGTACGACGGACGACCGATGAAATATCGACCGCTTGCTGCTTTCGTCATGCCGGGGACTCTACTTAGATATTCATCCACAGGGAAGGCTACGATTCTTGATTCTTTGTCTCCGCCCTCCGTATTTGTGTCGTTTGCTGGCCGGTACATAAGTCGACCAGGCTTTAGGTCTTGAATGTTTACGCCCCGCAATTGTATACTATTTGCATCCGTCCATGTCCTCACTGGCGGTGCGCCGGGTGATGTATCCGGTCTAGTCAGCCCGCTGTTTTTGCCCTTAATACGGGCCGCCAGTGCGCGTTCCATTGCCTCGAATACACCCACGCTTCGCGGAGTCTCAGCCGCCAATGTCGGGTCTACTCCGCGTTCCGGCTTATCAACGATTGGAGTTGCCGCATATCCGCCGATGACCGGGCCGTGCGGCGTGAGTTTTATGGGGATATTGTAATCTTGTCCACCCTGCGCAACTACCATAACCGAGTAGCCCGGACTGTATTCTCTGAACCCCATAACGGTATACCCGCCCGGTATTTCGTCACCGGTTTTCACCGTTTCTCCGCCGATACGTAATGCGCTCTGTGGTTTTCCGGCAATATATGTGAGTTCCGGCGAAAATCCGGTGTGGCTAATAGAAGTCCCCTGCGCTTGTGTGGCGGTAATAAGTCGTAATGCCTGGCTGGGGTCTCCGGCAACATCGTGTTGTATGGACACTCGACTTATGCTGACACCACTATTGATCGTGGACAACAGGGCGTTCAAAGTTTCAAATTCTTTCTCCTCGCCGCCAACTGTTGCGGAGAATTTATCGCCCACTCCCACTCTAACTGTTATGGGCACGGGTTTAACCGCTTTGGTCTTTCTGCTGAGTTGTACCGGCTTCCGTATTTTGATTTCCGGGACGGAGAACGTGGGTTGTGAAGACTTTGCGGTGGGGGCGGCTAAGGCAGCCGCTTGTAGAGCTTTCACGTCATCAGACGTAAGCTCTCCCGCTATAGCATGCTCGACAATCGAGGCTATTGCGGAACCTGGCAACACGGAAGCGGCTCGTGCCAACCTAGCCTTCGTTTCCCGTGCATATTCTCCCGTGAGTGTCCAGGTACTGCGCTCGGTGGGCTGGCTTTGTTTCTCGCGCACGGTTTTGCTGTTGACGATGACTCCGCGTACCTCTATGTCGTCCGGGCCGTACTTGTACCAGTCTTTATATTTTGTCCCGGCAAGTATTGATTGCCGTTGACCTTCGGGCAAATCGAACCATCTCTGGCGGTACTCGTCAAGTTGGGCTTGGTAGTTTTTTGTGTACCGGGCCGCGTGTGGCCCTTTGAAGTCGTCTATGACAATATATCTTTTCCCATTCACCTTAAGCAACACTATGGCATCCGGCCTGAAATAGCCTTGTGAGTGTTTCTTTGCAATGCTCTCTGGGATAATGTGTTCCTGCGCGAGTTTACGCAGTGAGCTTTCGCGCTCATACTCTGTGGAACCAGATACTTGTCTGTCAAGGATTTTCTTGGCTTCGCTGGGGTCGCCCACTATATCTTCTAACGCATATTGCATCAGGTTGTGGGCCGTGTAGTTTCCACCACCTGTCGGATTGGACAGGTCTTTATCTATTGCGTTGTGGATTACACTACCGGCTTGGAGCCATTCGGGGTTTACTTCTTCTAATCCGAGGGCACGCCGCAACAGATTACTGGCCTCTAGCGCGGCTGCTCTGTTGTCACGTGTTACGTTGTTTAGAACATAGTTTACTACTTGAAATACAGCGTCGGTATCAGTCTCGGTGTAACCTAACGAACTGGGCCATATCCCGTTTATATCGAACTTCATGCGTGTTCCCGTTCGTATCTAGCTGCTATCTCGCGGTTGAGTTCAGCTAGTTTGGCGGCTTCCACCTCAAGTTGAAAGGCGGCTTCATAGTACATGGAGAGAACGTGCGGAAGCTCTAAATATGGGGTCGGTGCGGATTTGTTATGTTGATAGAGCACCCATTCGTAGGGCACTCTATCAACAGATTCGGGTTCATTTAGTATTTTTTCTACCGTAGCTTTGAAGTGGTCTATTCGTTGTGTCAGTTTCTTCGTCTCGAAACGGATCCCATGTTGGGTTGGCCCGCCATACCACTTCCATGATCATGTCCCGAATTGAATACTTTTTCATGTCGACTTTTCCATCTTTTGGTCGCCATGTCATCATCTGTTTGTCGAGATCGGTTAACCCCCACACCTTCCGGTATTCCGTGAATGTCAGAGATTCCTTGAAGATCAAATCGCCGTTCTCGTCAACGATGTCGGTTTCAACGGACGCGCAGAAAGCGTCAACCATGCTACGATAAAGGGCGGGGAGCATTGAAACTTTGTAACTCCCATCGTTGTCAGACGCGGGACTCCAAGTGTTAGTCAAAAGCTCTCCGCGTCTGATGTTCAACTCAGAGCTTGCTTGCTTAGCCTGAATGGTGATCGTGTCTCCACTGTCGAGTGTGAATATCTGCGTAGCGGTTAGTGGTACGTCTAGCTTATGGATTAGTACAGCCATTTTTATCTCCTTGCAATGTGATATTGTGATTGTATCACACTTTTGGGATTAGAAGAAGTACGCGCTGTCTTCCTCCGCATCTGGCATAACCACCATCACTCCACTCCCCGTTGCGCGGAAGCTGCTTAACGCCCGTTGTTTCAGGTGGAATATAGTGTTCGCCGCGACATCAATACCTTGAGCCGGGGCTGTGACCGGATCGCTTCCCCACCATAATTTAGCAGAACTTTTCACTTGAATGGTTGCTCCATACATACCTGCGGCCCCAGGGACGATGCTGTCTTCCGGATCGGATGTTAGCGTAATTGCTATTGACATAGTTCACCTCAAATAGTTCGCATGCGAACTATGGGCTACATAACGGTAGCCCATAGTGCATACGAGAGTTAAGTTACGGAGTTTGTGGGACATCGTCGCCGTAGGGGGTGGAGCGGGAGTTGGTGATGGTGATAACGGAATAGTGAGATTCAATAACAAACGTGTCGCCGGTGGCAGGAGCGGTAATCCACGGACGTTGCGGGATGACAGTACCTTCGCTCGTGCCGTCACGATACCCGGCAATGAAACGAACTTGCCCGGCCCCGTTCCCGGATGTGATGCGGATAAACTTCCCGATCACGTCGTCTTCGGATAAGGCGTCGAGGTCTGCGTGGGTCAACGCGCCGGTGACAATGTTAGCGTCTGCCGCCAAAGTCATCGGGCCGTAAATCGGGTTATTCGTACCACAGGGCTGAACGGGGCGACCGACGAACTCAAGTTCAACAATGTCGTTACCCTGCAACCTCGGAGCACCCTGCAATTCCCAGACAGTCTCCGGGAAGTACCCCTCGATACCGAACACTTCATTCGTTCCGGTAATCTTTTGCGGAGACACACAACGGAAGTAGCTATCGGATTTGAACACATCAGGAGAGAACCGACGCATCACCTGAGTAATGCTTCCACCCGTTGCAATCAAGGAGAACAGTTCGTGAGAACGTACGCGATAGGTGTAGCGCAACTCCGCGCTGGCTCCTTGAACCGTGATGTCGTCCTGCTCATAAGCACCGACCAACATCTCTTGGGCTGCGTCCAATGCCTGATACGCATAATTCACGGTCAACTGGCGAACCGGCAACTTCCGACCGGCAAAAGGTTCCTTGAATGTCTTGAAGACACTTTCGGGAATAGAGGTTTTTGGAATAGTGATGGGACACTCAGCCTCAAGCCAATTCACGTCAACTTCTTCCATGAAAATAGCGTAAGCCATAGCAGATGTAGGAGCCAGAGCAAAAGAGCCGTCAACATGGGCCGTAGTAGTCCCGGCAACAATACCGGAGATTACATACATACCCACGGAATCGCCGTTAGCATCCCACACCTCGATCCAGTGACCCTTGTACAAATCATCGGTCGTGAAGGCCGCACTGTCCACAACGCTGGTGAGCGTGCCACCAGTCGGGTGCGTAGAATCCAAGATGATGTAGTAGTCGCCATTTTCGCACTCTTCAAACATTTCGCCATCAACGCGCAATACGTAGTTACCATCAGAATCAACGACCTTCTGATTTACACGGCGCGTACCTTTGCCGAGGATACTAATCCAGTCGTTCACGTTAACAGCAGCGTACACGTCAGGCTGTACGTAAATTTGGCGGATGTTCCCACCAAGAGCTTGCGCACCCAGCGCATACATCGCGCCGGACGACACGACAACGGCAGGTGGTTCAAATGTGATTACGGTTGCGGTATTCGTAGTAACCGTTCGCCAGCCCACACCTTCAATATAGACACCGGCGCCGACGAGAGAATCAACGGCGTAAGAAGCCGCACTGTCAGTCAGGGTTGTCGCCGTCGTGTCTGCCGTGGTCGCGGCCCACATCGGAGCATCAACCAAGTAGTCAGTTCCGGTCGCAATCAGAGCACTGGCAGCGGGGCTGAACGTAATCTCAGTCGTGGTGTGGGAAACGATAGTTCTCCACCCCACGCCGTCAATATAAACGCGCATCCCCACAAGCCCCACGAAGTTGGCGGTCGAATCAATCAACGTGTTAACTGTACCGTCAGAGTCCGTAGTGCTCATTGTGGTCGCAGAAGTGGGGGCCTTCGGGCCAATCAAACTAGAGCGATCAACAAACTTCATCGCTCCGTTAATCCCGAACACCCGTGCCCGCTGGTTAATATCCACCGTCATCAATCCAGCGGCAGGAATATTCAGGACCGCCGAGATAATACGGGAATCCTCGTGAACCTCAAGTGCGTCCGAGGCCGGGCCGATACCGGGCAAGTACTTGAAGAAGGAAAGCCACGGCAAATTACCGGCCCGTGAACTTTCGTCCAGCATAAACGAGTGCTCGCCAATCCCCGTGCCTTCATACTCAGACAGGATCGCGCCGCTCAAAGCGTATAGAATCCACCCGAAAGTGTCTTCCATACGTGGTTGCAAGGTATAAGACCCAGCGACGTTGTACCCCGCACGATACGCGCCCGTGGGGAACATCGTCCCGCCAATTTCAGCCTCAAGCATCCGCTGGTCAATTTGCGGGGACACATCAACAGTCGTGGCATTGAAAGTTAATATATTGCCACCAGTTGGGTAGTACGTAATAGCATCGGGGGACGGAGAACCGTCCTTCGACAAGTACCCCAAACGGTTACTTTGTAACAAAAAACCCATCCTTCCTTTAGTCGAGATCAGAGCCATAATATTTACTCCTATAAGGGTTGTAATAAGCGGACGCCTCCCAGAACACGAAGTACGTCCATATCCATGACTTGTCGCCGCCCTGTTCTTTTACATCAACATGATCAACGACAATATCCATAACTGACCACCGTCCGTCTGTACTAGAGAACACGTCCGGCATTACATTGATAATGTCCTGCGTCTGAGCTTTGTAATACTCGGCTTCGACCAGGGCTTCCTCGCGTGCCTTCTTACTGCGGGCGAAGTTGAATTGTAGATGAGCTACGCCGCGCAATAACCAAGCTTGGTTTCCACCAATCTCGTCATCTGCCATTTTGAACCTGCGTTTGTCTGTAGGGACGGTGGCATAACGCCGGTCAATCCATCCACTGCTCAGAGATGACGGATCCATGTCCCGTAGCGTGATCGCCTGAACGGTTTTCACTGGAGATGCGTGTAGCGGGCCTTTCTTGATAATCCCGGTATCGTTTCCTAGCGCGTCTTGTAACGCTTTTAGCATACGATCCGAAATATCAACCTTCACGCTGTTAACGATTTCGGCCATAAGTACCTCTCGGATTAGGTAACATCAGTTCCCGTTTCTGTTTAGGCCAGTGGCGCATTTCCTCTTCGTATTGATCGCGCAGGAATTTAATTGCAAGGATAAGCGGAATGTCTTCCGGATTCCCACTATCAAGCCCTGTGTTGAATTGGTTTAGCGTGCTGTCAGATATTACTTTAGGGAACTGCATGTAGGCTGATGATAACAACAAAACACCCTTGACCGACCAGGCCGGAATCGGGATAATCAGATTCTTATCTTCCGGGTCAATGATTTGCGGGTAATACGAGTAGTAAAAGACTTGCACTTCGCCCGTGAAGTTAACGAAATGCAATGTGCCAGACGGAAATTCGTACCAACCCAACGCATCATCATCATCATCGGGGATGGACGGATAGCGAATCATCAACAAGCCTTCGCCAACCGCCCGTACCCCGTGCATTTGAAGATAGTCGGACGGCATCAACAACGACCCCGTATTGGTTACGGTGGCGTTATAGATTCCACCGTAAGCCCAATGCGAAGCCAGTGTGCGCAATGCTGCATTGACTGAGGATACACCGTTTGACTCCGGCAACGTATCTTCGTCAATTTCGGCTGCTATCAGCCGCTCCAACTCTCCCCAAGTTAACATTAGAACGTCAGTGCCGCCGCGCGATTACCGAAGCTGCCAGCGCAGAAGTAAACCTCGTAGAGATCAGGGTTCCACACATTCGGCGCACCGCGCATATTCCAGGACATGCGCCACATTGCCTCGAAATCGTCAACGGGCACTGGTTCGTGGAACTTCACCTTTTGCGTCATAGCAAATACGTGAGCACCACGCGCCGCGTTGATGACTACGGGGTGAATATGTTGTGCTTTGGTCAAGAAGGCAACGACACTCCGGTCTGCCGTGATCGTTGTGGTTGTTCCGTTAGCGGAGTCCGCAATAGGAACAGATGCGCCACTCGCCGCAATCTCGGTGGTGTAATCGAGCAATACTGGGGTGCGGAAGGTGATCTTCGTCAAGGCGTCCCCGCTTTCGGTGACATTCTCAACGCTTTCAACTTCCAACGTATGCGTCATGCCATCGTACCATGCGACGCCGTAGTTGATGCCGAAATAATCGTAACCCAGCGTCCCAGAAGGCAACGTTTGGACGGTGTGCAAGGTAACTCGCTCGCCCGGCACAATGGTTCCCGCTGCAAGTTGCGACACTAGAATATAGTGCATCGCCTTGTCTGAACCGAGGCCAACATATTGATACCCATCTACTGCCCGTACCTCCGGGTCTGGTGCGCCATCATTAGCCACGATACCGCTATCAGTTCCACGAGTTGCAACAAAATTCGTGTCCGTTGATAGATACTTATATACCAACGCCTGCGCATCAACCATGCCGGAGTTCCACAGCGCAGATACATCCCACGGCCCCTCAGCAAAGGTAAAGCCCTTGTAGTCAATTTGGCTTCCGCGCACCAACAAGCGAGGATCGCGCAAGGTGCGTAAGTCAACCATGAAGTCGTTCTTTTGGTTCCACAAGTCATGAATGACACCGGGGGTGGTCATCGCAAGCAGTTGCCCGGCTTTACCGGGGATTGGTTGCAAGTATGTACCATACTGTTGCATAGTCGCCTGAACTCGTGCGCTCAAGCGGAGTTTGATTTGCCCAAGCATGGACAATTGGAATGTGCTTTGGGTGTCCCGGCCAATATCGGCGAAGGAACTACCTTGCCCTTGCGGGCCGTAGAATTGATGTAACGCACGACGCAGGAATTGATTGCGTGCAATATGTTCCATCGTCCAGACTACGGAGTAGCCAAGTTGCTGTGCGGCAACCGACATCAGCAACTGTTCTTTGCTGATACCACCTTCAATCCACTGGTTCAACAATGGGTCGAGGTCGTGCATTTGAACTTTTTGCCCGTAGTGTTTGTGGCCCGTCAGTTTCTTGTTTCTCGATCCCCAGGTCATAGGATCAACATAAAGCTGACGAGTCCCAATCGGATTCGCGTTAACCATTCCCGGCAAAGCCTCAAAAGCTGTGACCGTATTCTTTTCCGGTGATGCTTTCAGGTCAACGTATTGCAACATCGGCGACCAGAAAGCGGCTTTGTGAAAGCCGGTAGCTAGAATCGCGTCATAGACATCCCATTGGTTTCTATCGAATACCTCAACGGGATTCGCGCTGTAATAAGCGTCAAGTGACATTGTATGCCTCCATTATTTTCTGATGACGGCCATTCGTTCGGAGGACAACCGCATTACGGTATTAGTGTCTCCGCTAAAGATAGCCTGTTGAATTTCGTTGTCGATCTCGTCAAGAGTGCGAGCTTTCCCGAAGGCCGCCGCACCGTTCTGTGTCGGAGGTTGCTGCGGTAACGCGGACTCCTCCTCCTTCTTGGCCTCCGGTTGCGCAACAGGTTCGGGTTTAACCTCGTCCGATTGCGGCGCGGGTTTCAAGAAGGCTTCGAGTTTAGGTAAAGACTCCGCCAGTTCCTCGACGGGCAGGGTGCTTGACAATACTAAGTCGCGCACAGCCGCACTGCTCATAAGTTCCGCATGATCGGCGAGGGCGGACAGTCTTTCGTACTTCTTGCGAGCGGCTTCTAACTCTGGGATAGCCTCAAGTCGTTTGGCTTGCTCTTCCAGCTTCGTCGTGAGATCGGTAACGATCTTTGATTCTTCGGTTAATCGTTGCTGTAGTTGTTCCTGCGTGCCTTTGTATCCATTGACGGCATCTGCATGCTTGGCAATAGCGGCTTCCGCTTTGCTTAACTGAGCAACGAGTTCATCGAGTTTTTCTTGAGTAAGGTCTTTCAACTTCATGATTCTCCTTTGAATGTCACGGCCTGTTCGGTCATGGCTCTATTGGCATCTCTAGTGATCGCCTGTTGTGCTTGGACTATAACGTCCGACCAGCCATTCTCACGGGCCGCATCGAGAATGATGTGCAATACTCGGATTGCCGGGATTCTCTTCGCGTGCCGTTGTGTAATAGCAAGCAAGGCATTACGTCGTGTGCTTACGTCAATTCCATACATACGAATTAACCAAACGCAACAATACGCACGTGCGCGGTTTGGTCTCCGGCTGGAAGTTCAACAGTCAGGGCGAATGGGGACGCAACGCTCATGCCGGGATTGTCTAGCCCGGTAGCGAAGAATGGATACGCTCCCAAAACTGCGGTTTCGCCGGTGGCCGTGGTGACGTTCGCCACAACGCCATCGCGGTCAGATTTCACCAAAATGAACTTTGCTTTAGATGCCACACCTAACTGCGCAAGAATTGCCTCAAGCGCAATGGCGGAAGCCCCAGGCGCAACGTTGAGCGTTTGCTGGGCCAGTTCGTTGTATTCGGTTGCGTGGGTGACGTTTTCAGTAACGTCGTTACTCGCAATACCTAATGTAATATTAGCAGTAGCCATGTTTCACTCCTTAATAAAAAGCTATAACTCGCAGGTGCGCGGTCTCATCGCTTGCAGCTACGGGTAAAACTACGCCAAATTCAAATGGAGTCGCAACGCTCATACCGGCCTCGGACGCGGTAAAGAAGAATGGATACGCGCCAGTCACAACGATGTTGTCATCGTCAGTTGCTAAGTCAGCCATAGTTTTAAGCTGAACGAGCACTCCATCAATATCAGATGATACAAACAACGCCTTGATCTTCGTCGGCGCCCCCATCTGAGCCAAAATCGCGGTTAGGTCAGTAACCGTATCGTCCGGTTTCAGGTTAAGGCGATGGTCTAGTTTCTCGGCAAAATCAAAAGTTTTATCGACTTCATGTTCGCCGACAACCACACCACCATCCGTATCCGTGAGAACCATGTGCATTCTTGTCTGTGGCATTAACTAGCCTCCTTTGCTATCACGAGGCGGATTTCAGTACCGGAATCCGCAGACACAAGAATACCCTTAGGAAAGAACCCATGCACAAAGAAGAAGTCTGTGACGTGCCCCTCAATGCTGATACCGTAGTATACGGTGATGGGTTTGCTCGCCCGTAGGTAAATAAGATTTGCTCCAATCGTCATTGCCATTTGTTTACGCTTCAATAGTCCGGTAGTCATTACGTCAATAACATGCTCGGACATTTGCATCTTCAAGGCAATGTCGTCAAGATGAAAAGGGCCTTCTTGCGCATCACGAGTGATGCGCATCTGCCCGGTTACTTCAAGTAGTTGCGGTGGGGTATCAGCCATTGTTTACGTACCTGAAAATACCAACGAGTGCGCCTTTGGTGACAGATATTACCTTGACGCTCATTCCCGGCAGGATTTTCGTTCCACCAGCAGGAATCACTATATCGAAGTCTGACGTACTGATCGCTGTCTTTACGTCCCGCATACATACCAATATATCGTCCGCTGCTTCACCGCTCGAAATTACAACATCTCGCGGTTGTGACGAAGCGAACTCATAAAAGTCATTCAGCGTTCCCGTTGTCTTGATCGGCTTTTCCATCGTTCTCTTTACCTCCTTGTATAATTTGTTCTTCGGCCCGGATTATTTCTTGTTCTTCAATGGGATCAGGGATGTCACCGAATTGTTGCATTGCTCTCAGCTGACTTATCAAACCGGCTGATCGTCGTTGCACCATTTCATTTAGCAACTCCAACCTGTCTTGCGGTAACATGTCGGGCCATGTTTGGCTTATGCTGGTATCGTTGCCGTTAGACGAAGCGATACCTAAGGCATGTAAACCCAATATTGTGATGCGGGCTAATTCGTTTAACCCACGTTCGGCGTACGTGCGCTCCACTGTACTGTGCGCAACAAGGGGCCAGAATCGGGATCGTAATGTCATACTGCTACGCTGTGACCCTTCGTCTACACCCAATGCTACTAGGGGGATGCGGCTGAGATACAAAATCATATCCCACATCCAATCAGCGAACGCCGCCCCGTCCTTGATCGTGCTACCGGAACTCATAGTCTCGATATGCGGAGCACGGCGACTATCAAGGTTTTCTCCAAGCGCGTACACTTTGCGTCGTCCGAAATATATTTGTTCGGGGGCCGCTACGTTATATCCCCATGCCTCAAACGTGGCTCCGTCGCGCACGCTGTCACTTACATCTGCGACTCTGGCATTGAACTCTTTAATGAGGGCATCTATTCCCAGCAATTGGCTCTGTCCCCACTCGGAGGATTTGCGGAGATGAGGAATATACACGGCAGGCGCGACACCAAAAATATTTTCGCCCTTCATCTTGTTTCCGTCGCTGTAGTACGCCGTTCGGTTGTTGATCCGCACCTCATATCGCCGGGGATTCCAATACTCCGTATAGTACGGAACTTCATGATCCGGGATCGTAACCCCGTAAATCCAGCGTGCTTCTGAATGTGTAATACGTCGGTGAATGAAGAATTCGATCACGTTGTTTCGGGAGTCGAGGATTGGGTAGAATTCCATTGGGGGGATAGGCTCGTACATAATCGGTATTCCGCCACGTCCCTTTTGAATCCGTGCCATAAGCCCATATCCACCGTATACATTCGTGTTGTAGAATAAAGTCCACATCAGGGACGGGTCACTATTCCGCCATGCCTCGGCAATGTACTCAGTGAATTTGATTGCGCGTTTCTGCGCACGCTTAGTCGCCCCGGTAAATAGTGTGATGGGCGGCATGTTTCCGCCGTCCCCAACCACCATAGTCGCGTGCGTCTCGCACACAAAGTCATACAGGTCGATCTCTAGCGGGTAGAGCGGGTCTCGTGTACGCGGGTCTTTCGCCTTCAACGCCATGCCACTGATAAGCATTTGCGCCTTCGCGTACTGTAATTGTGCTACTCCCCATCTCTCCGTAGGCCACGGGCCAGCAAAGCCGAAGTCATTCGGGTTGAACGCGCTGAGCGGCGAACTTGAAAAATCAGAAGGCATGTATTCTCCTAGTAAACGAAAAGCGGGCCGTGTGGTTATTGGCTCACACGGCCCGCTGAAAATGCGTAACGATTACTGATTAAATCTAGTGATGGGAACTGACAGTCCGATAATTATGCTCGGAACTGAATTCGCAGTTTCAAGTCGTATCCCTGCGATACTTCCAACGACATATTCCCTTCCATCACTGCGATTTTTTAGATAGACGGTATTTGATTTGAAATCAAGCCTCAATAAGGGCTGGTCTCTCTGTTGCGCTGAACCATCCGCCCGCTTTACTCCACGAGGGATGACGACCAAACCGTCCCTTTTCATCGCTAAGTGAATAATAGCAGGTTGTTTGTTGTTTGTCAAGTTTTTCATCTTTCGTGCCCTCTGGTACGAGTCGCGTCATGACTGCCGTGTCTCTGAGTAAGTATGTATTGCTGAACGGCGTCTTCAACTTGTTGCTTGGCAAATGCACGGAGAGAATCCGACGATGTGGCCGCTCTACGCCAATCCGCAAACACCATCATCATAGATATGAGGTCTTGCGGGAGGCTCTTGTTTGAATCGCTCCAAGTGTAACTCCGCATCTGACGCCGGAAGTACGAGTAATTAGGAACTCGAATCAGGCCAGATGTTGCGTCTTCTCTGAGCATAACTTGTATGGAGCGTTTTATATTTGCTGGGTACGCACAACCTAATAAGCGCGTGGACACATCAGCTAACTCAGTGCGACCGAGTATCAAGTATTGCGGCCCAGTCGTGTCAATGCTGGCTGTACAAGCATATAAGTCAATCCATTCTCTTATTTTGTATAGGTAGTGTGTGGGATCGCCCTCTATAATCGCACCCCAGTATAGCCCGACTAGATAAGTGCTGTTCAAATCTGTAACATCCCACACCCCAATCGTCGGCGCGTTTCTGCGCGGGGCGAACGAGACGCCTGGATCAACTGAGATGGTGTAACGATGCCCGGACATAGGCGGAATGAAGAACTCAAAATTCCCGCTTCCTTGAGAGCCATACAGACTGCGGACGACATATTCAGTTATGTCGTACCCGCTATCTACGGTGCGCTCAATTGTAGCTTTCGAGAACACTTCCCCGCCACCAATTGAGTCCTGACTACCGCTCAGAATTGCCTCGGCATCCTCTATATCTCCATGCTGAGCAACGACGGCGGCTATCACTCGATCTCGCACGATGGCTCCCTGTGTTTGCGTGATTGCCTTGTTTGAGTCAGTGGACACTTCCATGACCTTGAATCCGGGAGCGGTTGCAGTGTAATTGACAAATTCATCCCAGGCAATATTGTTCGGGTTTGGATTTGAAATGAGGAGCATCATTGTGATGCGTTCGCCGTTGGGATATGTAATGCCACGCGGTGTGCCATCAGAGCGCGTCCCGCGCATACGAGTGCCCAATACCTGGAAGTTTACAGGGAAACGTTCATCAATACCGGCCTCATCGTATGCGCCTGCGTCGCCCTCTTTCCCTAAATTCTTTGTGCCAGCGCGTGCGCCACCGGCAAATGCACTCGTGGTGAATAGTTGTGTAGATGATCCGTTCTTGAATTTGATGACCAGGGGTTTGTTCGCGGTCTTGGCAGATATGTCAGTTTCCAGAAATACTTGGCTGAACCGTGTCCCGTGAAAGTGTTTCACGGCCTCTCTCAATACCGCGCTGTTCTGCTCTGATGTCGGGGCGGGACACAGGCCGATGAATCCGGGGTTCAATGCACCCCACATCATATTCGCGGTCGCCAGCAAAAGACTCTTGCCACACCCCGGCCCGCCGAGTATGGTGATGGTGTGGGCCGGGTTCCCGTACATATCCTCCATGTTTCCCATTATGACATTCACTTGCCACGGGAACAGTTGCAGTCCACGCCGTATCCAATATCCCCCTGAGTGCTTTTTGGGATACCGGCATGTGCCAGACCCACATTGGCAAATCCGACAGTACTGTTGATCTTCCCCGCCTCGCAATGTCCAATATCCCAAAAATATATTCGGGTCATCGGCCTCATTTGCGCGGATACACACCTCAAACTCGTGCGCGGAAATGACTTCGCGGGCCAGCAGTTCTTCGAGATGGTGAATTCCGCTTTTGCTGATCAATCTGTTTGCCATGCTGACATTGTATCACAAGTTACGGTGACTGGCAAAGAAATACCCCCTGGTGTGCCACCAGGGGGTCACTCAGGAGGAGCGTCTACGCAAGAACTCGCGCCAATGGATGCTCTTGCGGTAAGACCCAATAGCTACCTTTGCGTTTAAGCTCAAAGGCCCCGAACGCTGTGCCGACTGTAATATCATGTTCGCGCAGAGCTTTCCGGCTGTGCGACCCGTTATAATAATGGAGCGTACCTACGTTTGCTAGGCGTTCGATCTCGTTCCACTTCGCAATCCAATGAGATAGCGGGATTAGATAGGCATGTCGTTTATCTCTTGCGGCACGAGTGGAAAAACTTTGCGGGGGTGTGTCGTCTTCATAGCCCCACAGGAAAATCCAATAAGCAGCCCCCCAAGTCGTCTTTTCAGCCCACTGTAGTTGATTCTCCCGCAGAGTTTTTCGCTTTAAGGCCCCATAGAAGCCTTTTACTTCCACAGCGAGGGCTACAGGGATTCCGCCCTTCGCTGGGAGGCAGACGAATAGGTCGGGCTTGCCAGATTCTTGCAGATGTCGGCTAAACAGAGATGAGAGCCGACGTGTTATTTCCGCCACGGCCCCTCTAATATGCGGATTTGACTGCCCGACACCTTGCAATGTATTCCGAACGTCGTTGACGATAGCGACTATATTAGTCGTCGGCGACACTGTAAATCCTTCGGCCCAAGAGTTAATAGATCGAGTCGCTTCTGATCTTGCGTATTTTACTTCTGCTCCGACATTCACTGTTTCATCTCTCCTAGCAATCGTTTAAAATTGCGGTTGAAGTGGGCCGCGTTGACATTGGCGGCTTTTACTGCGGCGGTGGCAATAGCTGGGGCATAGAGGAATTTCCGCTCAATCTGCAACAAGACAACAACGATTCCGCTTAGCATGTCGGCTGGCCCCGCGTAACTGCCGACTGGCATACCCGGCTCGAAGTATTCCAGGGACGCTAGACAAATCCCACTTATCTTGACGGCCAGATCGTCGTAGCTCCCGCCGCTTTTCATGTATTCCGTCATCATTTCCAACGCGGTGATGGCGACTCTCTGCGGTTTTATTCCAGGAAGTTCTTTTCGGGCGAGTGCATGCGCGGCCTTAAAATCAATTACGACTTTCCTCTTTCTCATTTCTGGCTTTCCTCATTCGCCCAGGCAAACAACCGGGCATTAGCTATCACGAGGGCGCGGAGCACACCGGCTTTCGACTTCTTTGTGATGGCGGCGAGCCTCGCTAGTTTTTGCACAACTGGTTTCGGGCTGTGCCCGCCATTGAACTGATACTCCCCCGCCTTTCCGACCGTTTTCCCCACGGCCTTCTTGACATGTTCCGGTGTAGCCATCATGACCAATATGCGTAAAAGCGAAGCTACCGGGACTCCCAGTAGCTTCGCCTGGCGTTTCATCTCTGTGTATTCTTCAATGGTGCATGTTCCACCAATATATCTCGTAACTTTCCTCATCCAATCTCCTTATTTGATACCGTGCATACTAAACCATTCGCCGTTAAGCCCTTCGGCTGAGCACACACCGTTCCGAACCTCAAAATGTGTATTCGGGAATACTTCACGGTACTGATCGCACATCCGATGCTCTCCGTGAAGTACTCCCGCCGCTAACCCGGCAATCAATAGGGCGCATGTTAGTATTAGCAGGGCGATAACCTTCATGTGTTGTGTCCTTGAAAATAAAAGCCGATTGACCCCCAGGGGATTATTATACCCAATAATCCGAGTATAATTCCGCGCATGACATGCTTCGACATTTTAAGCGATACAGAGATGATGTTAGACATTGCATAGGTCTTTTGGCCCAACACAACCCGTGCGCTTGTTACATGAACACTACCATCCTGGTAATATGTCTTTTCATCCTGTGCCATTATCCTTTTCTCCCTTGTTGTAGTTCCACAATTTCAATGTCTTCGACGACCACGCCGAACTTTCGCGGGGTAGTGGGTACATCTATCTTTGCCCCAAAGTCTGACATTGCCGAGTTAACAGCCACCATGTATGTCGTTATCGGATCTCCAATGAGGTCTGTGATTTCCCCATCGTCGAACAGATGCTTGCATAGTATGTGCGTCGCTTTGGTGCTTTTGCCGTCCGTATCGATCATCTCTGCCGTGTATGTGAATTTTAATCCATGCATGTTTGTGCCTCATCCCTATTCTACTACCTCTTTCTTAGTAGTCAACTTGTCTATGATGTACTGCCATCCGTTAGGCCCATGCGGGATTAAACAATTTGAGCAATCCTTTACGCCGTTTTCTAGGATTGTATAGTTTCCACCACAATCCATATTATAGAGGGGACAGAAGCAGAACAGGCAATTCACCTCATCTATCCCCTTATGGCATGGATAGTATTGGCACTCTTTGTTGCTAAAGAACTTGAAAGACGATTTCATCTTCTGGCACTTTTGAACATTCTTTGCAAGCGACTAGCGGCTCTTCTTCACGGCTCTGGGCGCGATAGACAATGATGTTCTTGATCCCGTTTTCCCATGCGTAGCTCACGGCAAACTCAACGTCGGCTTCCGTCGCATCGTATGGCATGTTCACAGTCTTTGAGATGGACTCCGTGATGAACGCTTGGGCGGATGCCACAATAGACAGGTGTTCAACGATGTTCAACTCGTGGGCGGCTACAAATGCAGGATAGCGCGTCAAGGCCGTTCCTTCAATCGCTTGGGAACCATCACCGAAGTTCCTGACATAGCCCGGAGCGAAAATCGGTTCGATGCCGTAACCTTCTGTACTCATGGTCTGACTCCCGAATGAACTGGGAGCGGCTACGGTAAATCCGCAGTTACGGATACCATCGGGTAGGTGCCGCTCGACGATTTCCCAATCTAGGTATGGACGATTAAAGTCGTAATGTTCCTTGTTCCACGGGCGCGGTTTCTCCCATTCTCCGTAAGCATATATGCTATCTTCAAACAACGGGAAAGCTCCACGTTCTACGGCTAACTTTTCGCTCTCAAGCATGGAATGATAGAGGATGAATTCGTACAATTGTCCTACTAAATCAACGCTCTCGTCACTGCCGTATTTGATTCCCATCAATACCAGCATGTCCGCAAAGCCGGTGATGCCATTCCCCATTCGGCGCGTTTGTTTGGCAATGCGGCTCATTTCAGGCACGCTCGGAATATAATGATTGGCGTCAATCAAATCGTCCATTGCACGTGTGGCAATACGTACAGTTTTCGCAAGTTTATCCCAATTCACTTTGCCCTGTTTTACAAACTTCGTCATGTTGATGTATCCGGGTTGGCATGATTCGCTGCTGAACAGGAAGAACTCAGAACACGGGTTCGTTCCTTGCAATGGGCCGTATCCGGGAATAGCATTGTGCCGGTTGGCGGTGTCGATGAACTGCACGCCAATCCCGCCGTTGACCCACATTGCATGGATCAGCGCGTTCCACACTACGGGATCTGGGTTTTCCATGAACGAATCCGTGACCAGGAGGTTCGTGTTGAATACGCTCAAGGAGTTCTCGTCAAGTTTCGCGTTGATAAAGCGCAAGAGTTCTTTCTGATCGGGGTAATCACTGTGCAGGGCCACATTATTCGCGCCCTGCAAGTATCCACCCTGCTGAACGGTTTTTAAGATCGGGACAAAGGATTTAATGAATTCCAATGGCCCTGTGGCTCTACCACCAGTACTTCGCACAATGTCGCCCGGAGGACGTAGATTTGATACGCCCCATCCGACGCCGCTACCGAGTTGCTGTGCTGACAGTGCTTTCTTGAGAGTGTTGACAATGGAATCGGCCCCGTCTATGAAGCTGTCTTCCATCTCGAAAAACGTACACGCCGATGTTAATCCCGTGCGTCCAGCTCCGAACCACGCCGGGCGATTAGGAACCCATTCCAGGTTGTGCATCACACGATGTAGGAACGGGTAAAATTTACCGGGATGATAATCGTAAGTGGCGATTGCCATTGCGACGCGCTCGAATGAGGTTTCAACTGATTCAATCACGTTGCCGTTGATGTCCCGACGAAGGTACTTCTGGAAAATCCTCTTTGCTTGCTCTGTTAACATTCACTGCTCCTTATATAAAATAAACCGCACGAGTTTTCTGGACTCGTGCGGGTGTCAACTCGATTATTGGTCTCGTAACACTGCGTACTCTCTATAACTACTTATCGCGGCCCAAAATTCCGCCTCGATTTCCGTAGTGGCCGCGCCGTTACTGCGTAGCACAAACGCATTTCGTGTGTGCTGTAGCGAATCCATAAAATGAATATTCGCATCCTCGACACACTTCCCCACTTTGAATTGCTTGGCTTCTTTGATTAGACTGTCCATATCGTTCAAAATGTCGAATATCGGAACTTCATGATAATTGTATTCATCCATAATAAACGATACTTGCTCATACGCGAGTTCTGTCTGAGTATAATAATCATCTTTGTTGCACTGCCTCTCGGAATTACCTAAAGCAAGTACTGTAAGTCCGGCTGTCGCCACCATCATCACGATTACAGCAACTATTAACATTAACACTTTAGTGCTTTTCATTTGTTTTCTCCTGCTATCTTACGGATTAGTTGTAATACGGTATGAGCTTCTTCTAACCGTGTACATAGTCCCTCTCTCTTTGCAACTACAGCGAGGGAGTATTTCTTGAAATCCCGTGTGGTATAGTCCCACTTCGCGTTATATTCAGCGTACAGTTCGCTGATGTCAAAGCCGATATATGGATACACCCAGCGCAGTCCATTGTGTCTGGCCGTTTGCTTGAGTGCATTCATATTACAATCCAGATGATACGCGCAGACCATACGATTGGCTATATATTTGCGGAGGTTGTAATGCACGTCTTCGTAGTGGCGTTCTCCTCGTGCGCACGGAGCATCTCTAGCGGGCTGTACCGCTCCGTAGACTCCATAGGCATTTGTGTCGGCTTCGACCGTGCATATAAAGGTCACGTCGCCTTCATCGTTGGTTTTGAGGCTTAATACAACGGGGTTTCTACTTAAAATGTCACGCGCCAACTCTACGTCGGTCAGGTGATTAGTTCGCATGCAAACTCCTACTCCTTTGATACTCTTCCATTTCCCGCAATAATGTTTCTGCGGCTGTGTAATTGAGGGCCGGGGAACCATTATATCCCACCGTGCGCAATTTGGCGATCTGTTCGCCTGTTGCTAGTTTGACTCTACAATCATCATACAGTACACACTTGCCATTTGCTGGGTATCTTGCTGTATGTCCGTCCGGCCACTCTGCCATACGCGGGCTAATCTTTACAAGTACTTCAAGCAAATCTTCCATGTGCATCAATGTCCCTAATCTATCGGCCTCGATAAATTCGTCGCCAATTTTCAGGTTCTTGAATAGGATCATTACTTGGTCGTACACTGTGTACTGGCAATGGTCACACGCTATCGCCCCAGCCGTTTGTTCCATTATGCCGTTCCTGCAACGTGGGCACTCGCACCCAGCTTCCAACACTTTCATTCTAACTCCTGTGTGCGAACGGTGAGTTTCCGACCATTGTCTAAACGCACGGTCGTTTCTCGTGCGTTGCTTCTCACTACAGTCACTGGTACACCTCGGTATGTCCGTTCTTCTCCAACTACGCTGTGTGCCATGCGTTTTATCACTCTTTCCCCGGCTAGTGTCAACTTACCATCTTCCACCAACTCGCGATCTCTCAGTTTCTTAATCCCTTTACTTTTGCCCTGCTTGACTTTACTCAATCCCTCCTCCTCCGCTTTGGTCAGAGCTAACACCATGACGTATCCCTCTTGTTTTCCTCGACATACGGGACACTCTGTCATGTGTATCTCGTTCCCACATACCGGGCAAATCCCATCCTCAACTATCGCAAATCTGATCTTGTCCATTTCCTTGCCTCCATACTATGGTTGTTATCTCTATTATCCACCTCCTATGCTTTTGTCAATAAATACAGCCATTGTGATCCCATCTACATACCGGAAGTATAAACATATCCCTCCTTCACAATATATCGAGGTCTCTGGCGCGGCTTTGATCATTTGCGCGGCTTCATGTATCCCTATTGCCTTCGTCCTGATCTCAATCCCGTTCCCAATTGCAATGTCTGTATATCGCTTCACTACCATATCTAGCACATCGGTCGGTAGTGCGGTCAACGGTACATCCACTCGTACCTCCCGCTTCTTTACCTTCGTTCGCTCGCCGGTGTCCAGTAGGTAGACGCGACCGTTGCCTATGTAGATACCTTCGCCCTTTGGGGTGGTTACGGTTGTGCCTTGTTTCATATTGGCTCCTTATTCCATAATTCTGTCTATGAGTACGGCGGTCATGATGTCTCCCCGCTCCACAAAATACAAACACACTTCTCCTTTGCAATATGGAGTCGTGATGTCCGGTGTGGCTTTGATCTCTATCTTCGGCGTTCGGATTTCTATTCCGTTCCCAGTTACTACCCGCGTGTAACGACGGATTGCTAGGTCTAACACGTTGCTCGGTAAGGCCATCGCCGAAAAGTCAATCTTGACCTCGCGGCGTAATCGCTTCACTCGCTCGTATGTCCCTCTGTCTATTATGTATACGAGATCGTCTCCAATATAAATGCCGTTCCCGCGTGGCGTGCTGACGAATGTTCCTTTTTTCATACATACTCCCGGTACTGTGGTATTGATAGTATAACACGGGTAGAGGGATTGTCTAGTTTAAATTTTTTTTCGCGGGAAGAGAGGATTAGTGTCTGGTTCACGATGTCAAAGTGAACCGGGGGGTATCTTTATATCTCTCATGGACGCTTGGATGTTGTCAGCAAACCCACCTAGCAATAGGAAGGGACAATAAGAACACAAGCCGGGACGCCTGATGAGGGAAATACCCGTGAAGTTGTTCGACCACCACGTTGTGATACTCGCGTGGCTAAACAAGTCTAGTATCACCCCACGTTTCACAGGGTAGCGTGGTTAATCTTCACCCTGGTGTCGTTGTTCGCCGTTGACAAAGCTTCGGTCAACCGCGTGTAGTATCCAGAAGCCGTTGTGCTGATGCCTCACCGCAAGGGAGGAACAAGTAGGCATGACGCAACCATGGAGGTTGAAATGTATTCCAATAAAGAAATTCGTGCCACGTCGTCCGCTAAGGTTGTTCAGATGCTGTTTGTTATTGCTGCAATCATTGTGTTTGTGGCGATAGCGGTTCCGTATGTTCTCTCGACCGTTCGCACGGTCGAAGTCGCCAGCGGTGGCGACTTAACGGCGGTGGGTTGTCAGGCGGAGTACACCACCTGGCAAGATGGGGGCGAATTCCCCTCACAGACGTGCTCCGAAAGCACGTCCGGTATTGAGTTGTGGTGTGAGAACCACAACGTTACCGATGGAAAAATGGCGCAGGCATGCGCCAACGTCAAGGCGGGTAAGTAAGATGGCCCGCCTTGAAGCGTCATCGAACGGCGTGTTCCTCTTCACGTGGGAAGGGGAGATCGTGCGGGAGAAAACAGCCGCAGTGCGTTATGCGCTGTGGCACGGTGTCCGTATTTCAGCCGAGGCTCGGAAATTGCTTGCGGCTGAGATCGCCCTCGTCATGTCCGAATTGGAGGCGCAGTATGACCTCTAATTCAGTCGTGGCGCACCGGGTCACACCAGACCCGGTGTTGGACGAATGGTTCCCCCGCCAGCATAACGTCAGTGCGATTGACGTTATGCTGGCACACGCCCTGTCAGAGAAACGGCAGGGCGTTCGGGTTGAATGGGACGTGTATCAAGCGGCCCAGCACGAGGGGTATACCCTCAAGAACGTTGTGGTGGTGGGTGCGCCGATGCCCCCGAAGCCGCAACGGCGGGGGCTACGTTGGCGGTAGCCCCCATTCATGCGTAGCCCCCTCACATTGCGATGTAGAGGGGGTTGGTGTTGGCATAAAGCCCACCTAGCAATAGGAAGGGCGTATATAGGACACTAGCCTGGGACGCCTGATGAGGGAAGTACCCAGGAAGCATGTCCGCACACCACGTATGTTCTGACGTGGCTAAACAATGTGCAGAACACCCCCACGTTCTATAGGGTAGCGTGGTTAATCTTCACCCTAGCGGATGTCCATCCAATCCATTGCAGAGATTACTCCGCTTGGCAATGTGTGCGTTAGGAGTTGCCGTGCTGATGCCTCACCGCAAGGGAGGAACAAGTAGGCACGGTATGACCCAGGAGGTCGAAATGTCCAAGATTTATAAAGCAGTAGAGTTGGTAGTTAAGAATACCTCGATCACGATTGAGGATAAGGGCAGCACTAATGCCGCCCGTGATGACCGCATGAAGCGGTACATCACATCCGAGGTAGAGAGAGAGTGTCTAGCCGCCCACATCGGGTGGTTGGACAGCAGCACTTTCGTCAGTATCCCCCACACGGGCGTCGATGGCAAAGCAATTGACGTTGACTCCTACCAGCAGTTATTGGTAGGGGCACAGGGTAGTGGCGTATTAGTCGCCACACAAAGTGGCGAAAAGGCGGGGAACTACATCCGCCTGACCGCCGAGGCGTGGGAGCGGTTCGCCGCGCCCCTGCGGGGGAAAGTCAGGGGCGCGAAAGCCTTGCAGGTGGCGGGGTTGTTATTCTCCGCCACGACGAAGGATCAATATTCCGTTGAGTCCGCAGTCGTCATCACCCCCGGCCATCCCCTTGACCGGGGGCAAGATGGTAATGGGATGGCCCCGAAATCCCTGACCCCCACCACCGTCCAGGTGCGGTTCGCCGCCCTGGACGCGGCTGGCGAAGTTGACGCCAGCCGTGTGGGTAAGGGGATTCTCAGCCCCACGTCCCCCGATGGGAGGGTGTATTTGCACCACTCCCAATTGAAAGGGGCATGGGACATTGCCCCCTGGGAAGAAGGACAAGAGGAAATCGTTGTCAGCGTCCTCGTTCTTCGGAATGAGGGCGTTTCCGCTGAGCGCATTATGCGCGACCCGGAGACCGGAAAGGTCTCACTCCGCGCAAAGCGGAGTTGGATGAGCAGTGAAGTCACCGCCCTCTTCTCACCGTCAGCCAATCTTCACCTGGCGGAAGGCGGGGAGGGGATTCATTCCCAGAAAGTCCGCCGTGAGGTCGAGAACCTCACGGGGATGTTCAGCGAGGAGGGGCGTGTTTCCCTTCTCAAACGCTGGGGCGGGCTAGAGTTGGACGAGGAGGGCCATTTGCTGCCCTCCAAGAACGCGGGCATTGAGGCTCTTCGTACCCCCCTGCCCTGGTGCAGGGAAGTAGAGGAATTGCTGGGGCGTTTCGCTGTACCAGAAGTGGTACAGATAGCTCACGGGGCTGGCATCCCCGTGAAGGTATCGCTTCTCGTCCAAGACGAGAAGTACGGACGCAAGCCCATCTCCCTGAAAGCCGCCCTGAAGAGGGTGGCGGAAGGGAAGCGGGTTTGGGGACTCTATCGGGTTCCCGTAACGGGCACACAGGCGATCCAGTGGTTCACCCGCGCCCCTTATAAGAGGGGTATCGGGTTCGTGATCGCTCCGTCCGCCGCGAAAGGCATGGACGGGGATAGCGACGGAGACCCCGGATACCAAATTGACCCAAAGGACGCGCCCGCAGTGGCGCAGTCCCTGGATACGCGCTTGAGCGGGTCTGGCAAGCCCGCTAAACAGGCGAAGCCGGATTTTCCGCTCAATAGTATGTCCGTCTTGGAGTATTGGATGGACATGCTTGTCCATCACCCCCTCGTGGGGCGTGCCACGACCCTGTCGTGGCGTCTCATGCGGGATGGTCGCCACGAGGACGCTGTGTTAGCGTCCACGGCGGCCAACGCCGCCCCGATGCTGGCGAAGCATCGGGTGGACATTGACGGCGAAGCCGTCTCCGACATCGTGTACCGTCTTTCGGAGGAGGAACGTGCCCGCGCTCCGAAGACCGGAGATGGATACTCCATCATTGCGCCATTGCAATGGCGCGATTGGAAGGCGGCGTCGAAGCCGCTCCGTTCCCTGCGCCAAATGGCGTGGGGCAACGGTTCCCCGGAGAGCGTTCTCGACGAGTTGTCCATCGTCGCCACCCGCGCTGTCGAAGCGTGGGCGGCGAAGCCCGTTGGGGAACTCACGTTCAGCCGCACCGCCCGGTTGGTCTTCGCCCGTCGAGGGCGGTTGTTGCCGGGATGGGCGGTGCGCTCCGCCGCTCGGATCCGGGCCGAGTGGGCGAACTTCTGGATCGCCCACATCCGCCGCGAAGGAGATAAAGTCTCCTTCATCGGCAATGATTTTGATACGATCTACAACGCCGTCCGCGAGTGGGGCGCGGCGGCTGATGTAGAGAGTCTTGCGGCATTGATGTCGCACCGCCGCAAGAGCGGCGAATCAATGCGGCTCAAGTGGGCCGCAATCTTCGACACCCACCGAGGTGTCGAAGTGTTGGGCCTCCACCCAGCGGTGGAGGAGGCATTGGGCGCGGACTACAAACGCGCCAAGTTAGTGGACGCGCTGGTTGCGTCCCTTGAAGAGGAGTAAAATCCTCCCCCCTGACACCGTGGGGGTCACAGCAAAGGTGTCGGTGCGCCGCATTGCGGTTCCTGTGCAACTCAGGATTAAAGCACCGTGTCGGTAGTCAAACCGACGCTCAGGTTGGTGTAAGCAAGCATTTGCCGTGTCCTGACTTCCTGGGAAGCAGAACATAGCAAATGTGCGGTAGGACAACGGGACGATCTCCTGGGAGACGCGAAGTTGTTCCTGCCCGCTTGCACCAACCTGCCGCTCCACAGGAGTGGGGCCAGGGGTATGGTCAGCGATTGCGTAAGACCTCCTCCTTAAGGGGGATACAAGGTATAACGCAGCCTTGTATCCCCCGCTTTTTCTAAGGGACGGTGAACAGGCGGGCGCATGAAGCAGCTTGCCATATCACCGCCCCTTAGAAAAGGCCGGGAGGATCGGCCTATTATTCATTATAACCTGGGAGGTTTATTATGTTTTCCATTAGCTATACGAAACATGGTGATGTTGAGACTGTGGTGTATCAATGTGGCTGCGTGAAAGTCAACAATCAATTGCGTCGTTGTGCCGCGCATCAACGCGAGCACGAACGGCAAGTTGAGGCCAAACGCCTGCGCTTGCAAGCACGAGCCGTGCTGCACTTGCGCTCCCCACTGTCGTTTAGCGAGGGCGCATGGGTCGTCCGCACCCTCCGTGGAAAGAGTACTGTTGCGGAGTACCGCAACCTCGTCACCCTGCACCGCACGCCGCGTGAAGCGGCGCGTGCGGTGTGTCATTAGTCTGATTTGGGGGCGGGTAGCAATACTCGCCCCCAACCTTTTTCTCGGCCCATCACCCGCTGGTAGGCCGAGAAAAGGGCTGCTGTTCCTGCCCCTCACACACCATATAGGAGATATTATGACAACCAAGAAGCAAGTATTCACCACTATCGCCGTCGAGCGCGGCGATATTATCACCGGCGTTTACAAGACGCCGGGGCGTCCCAAGCAAACCGTGACTCTCGAAGTTGAAGCGGTCGTGAAAACCGACCGTCGAGAGTACGTGATCGGCACCCCCCTGTCCGGGATGGACTGGGCGGGTTCTCGTGTGGCCTTGAAGCCTCAGTGCTTCTGGGCCAGCACGCTAGAGGTGTCGAAGGGCACGGCGGATCTCCGCCCGTTGCCCGAAAACCTGTTCGTTTTCGCCTCCTACTCCGCGTCCTTCGGGATGATGGAAGAGGTAGAAGATGAAGACGTTGCGGAAGCCGAGATTCAGGGCGGTGTCCGCATTGAAACCTTGCTCGTCCCGTTCGCGGAGATGAAGCAACTGTAGTACATACCCTACAGCCCCCAGCAATTCACCGCTGGGGGCTGTGAGGTGCGTATTACTTGCACCCTGCGGGCGTTGTGCTATCATTGTGATAGTACATTGGTTCGCATGCGAACTATTTTTAAGGCCGGAGCGTGCCTCCCTCTAGCACAGGGGCATGACGCTTGAGTACCGGCCAAAATCATTGCTAGGTGAGTGCTAGACACCCAGCAAGCGGTAGTGGCTTTCATCGCGGGTATCTGCCACCGTTTACACGGCAATCCTGTGTCCCGTCAGGTAAGCCACCCCGCACAAGGGCGACCGCGGCCCAATCGAGTTACCCCAGCCCCGTGGTGCAAGCTGGGATAAAAAGGAGAAAAGATGGAATTTGTCAATCTAACACCTCATACGATCAATATTCACAACGAGAGCGATGAACTCGTTCTCACCGTTCCCCCCAGCGGAAAAGTAGCGCGAGTAGCAGCCCCGCGTCGTCAGTTCGCCCAGATCGACGGCGTCGGCATCTACACCGTCGCCTACGGGGAGATCGAAGGTCTCCCCGCGCCCCAAGAGGGCGTCCGTTACATCACCAGCGGTCTCGTGCGCACTCGCGCCGACCGCAGTGATGTATTCTCCCCCGGCCCGCTGTTGCGGGACGAGGACGGTCGCCCGATGGGGTGCATCGGGCTGAATGGATGAAATTCTGGCATTACGCCAGAGTGCCAGACACCGTCATGGCCAGCGATGAATACGCGCTGGTGGACGGTGAGTTCTGGTATTTTCCCGAACTCGACATCCCAGAGGAGGCAACGCGAGTTGTGTTCGCCGCCCCTGTGGGATACGGGTGGTGGAAAAGAGATCGGCGCGAACACCTGATCGTCATCGATGTTCCCGATGACACGCTGGTGTTTGCCGGGTTCCCCAGCCGCAAGCGGGTCAAGATGACCGCCCGCGAAGCGGCTCAGTTGCCTGTAGAAGTAACAACGGGCAACTGGGATGGGTACGAGGTCATCATTCCAGAGGATTTAGTACAGCGCGTCTAACCCACGCGCTGTACTTTTTTTTACCGGCCCTACACCTGTTTCTGGGCTTTCCAGAGACCCTCACGTCGTGCCACGATGCGGAGGTGCTTACCACACCTCGCGGCTACAGGGGAGTTATGCCCCCCTAATGAGGCCCGACTCGCCACCGGGTATAAACCGCGTGAGGGTTTTCGGAAAGGTTGGAAACCGGCTAGAGGGCGTTAGGCAAAACTTGGAGAATGGTTGGAACAAAAGGAGAAAAACAATGGATAAAATGAAATTCAATGAGCTGCTCGACATTGCGAACGCCGAGATCAATGACGACCATAGCTTCTACCTAATCGCCGCGTTGCGAGCGTGCAACAACGGCGATTTGCAGGAGGCGGCGAATCTCGTAGTGCTAGAAATAGCACGAGCGAGGCTGTTGAATACCCCACCGAACCGGATTGGTCATACAGAGTACATCTCTGTAGAAATCACAGGAACCATCGCTTCCTGTAAATACGGAGATAAAGACCACACTGTAGACATCAGCGTAGACATCAGCGATGTAGCTGATTTCTACATGCCTTGATGAAAGATGACTCGCAAATCCACCAGATTTGCCAACTTCGTGTTTCAGCTAGTTGCAGCGGCTGAATACACCGGGCAAATCTCTGACCTGCAAGCCACCAACTTCCTGCGCGGGCTACTGAAAGCGTGGCACGTGCAGGATGACGAGGTGGCCGAGTTCCTGTGGCGCACCTACACCCGCTATCTCAGCAATGGATACGCGGGCGGTGCGCTAATTGACGCCGAAAGCGCACGCTGGATTGTTAACCAGCTTGTCGCCAAAGGCGTAGACGTGGATTGGGAGCGGCTGGCAGTGTCCTTGTACCTATCCCGCCGCACGTCAAAAGCCGATGGACGCGAGTCTCTAGCATCGCGTCCGCATGGGCAGTGGTGGGTTGCCGTCTGCGAATAGTAGTGTATACTATCAAGTAGATAGCACGTTTACACCCGAAATGCACGAATTTGCACGCTTTTGTGTGATTTTGTCGCCTTTTCGGGTGTTTTTACACAGAGGATAGCGTAAGTCGACCAAGTCAACACATTCCGACCACTTTCTATCCATCGCCGAGTTACGATCCTCGGTTCGCAACTCGAATAGGAGGAGCATGAAAAGCTACATTGACCGATACAGCGACGCTGTATACAATTTCAACGAGGCTTGGTTCAGATACTTCTCTGAACTAAAGAAACTCGTGGGCGAGAAAGCCCACACCCACAAAGTCTGTCCAACCTGCGGCAACAGCATCGCCCGCACGGAAAACGGATACAAGTGCGAGTGTGGATGGACAGTAGAGTGGCGGATGGTACACCACTCAGGAGGTATAGAAGACTATTCCATGCGCGGGGAGGTAGTAGGGTCTATCTATATGGACGCCTACTCACGCAAAGAGCGGTTCGGAACTCCCCCACGAATCGTACAGACGGAGTGGGAAGACGAAGACGGAGTAACCCGCGCCGCGTATCCAGTCTTCGGACGAGGAGTAAGCTCCTCATACTACTGGATAGAGAGGGGGCACAAAGAAAACCCCTCCCTATACGAGGAATATCTGAATTTCATATTAACGACCCGCCCGCCAGAGATCACGGGGCCGTTAACATTTGAGGAGGCGTGCGATATAGCAAGGGCGGCCTCCCCAATAAACAAAGCAAGGATTGTGCCATGAAAAACATTCTATTCAAATATGCCCAGCATCTATCCCAGCACCGAGAGAGCATACTGTACATCGACATGCTCTCTCTCCACGGAACAAGATACGAGAAGCCATATATCACCCAAGTCCCAGCAGACGCACAATGCGTCGTGCTAGACAAGGGGACAAACGGGAAACGACCCTTGTATTATATCTGGGATAAGACATCCCAGTGGTTCGGGATCGGGACATACTTCGGACGGCAGTCTTCATTTTATGTCGTCCAACGACTCGAAAAAGTAGCAAAGCGGCTATTGCCACTATCCGTCCAAAACCGTCTACTGGCAAGGATGGAAATTGATCCCTGGTGGCCGCAATGAACGGGAGTCATATCATGACCATCCCGTCCGACGTATATGAGCACTGGATACACCAGAAAGTGCTGAGTGACCCAGAGCCAACATCCAGGTGGTTTACTTGGCGAGAAGCAGAGGCCGCTGTTCAGTGGGAAGCTCTCTACGCCTTGCGAAGCGTGGAAGAGGGAAACGACGACGACTGGGACACTATCAACGAAGATGGTATCATCACCAGACATATAGCAGAAAAGGCTCTGGTAGAAGCCACCACGCTATATAAGTCAGGCGAAACAGTATACCGTCTGACACTACAACTAGGAATAAGAAGATAACAATGACAATTAAGAAATTTGAAGACTGGGATTTCACGCTGGCTGTACCGAGCAATTATGCGACCATATATGCCGCTGAACGCGATAATCGCACCGCTCCATCACCGGAATACGAGAGTAAGATATTCCGAGAAGATGAAGTGGACGACATTATCAGAACCGCTATCCAAGCGGCACTGAAAAATGTCAAACGAAACAAAAGAGGGAACCCTTCGTTCCCAAAAGAGGCCACATACGGCGGGATCACCGTAGAGTGGAAAAAGAAACACTGGCAGTTAAGAGCATCGGCTTTATACAACTCCCACAGAGGAGTGATGAAAGCCACTCTAACAGTGTTCGTGCCAGGCGTAACAAACTTGCGACGATAAAGGAACTACTCATGACGCTAAAACAAATCAGCTTGAAAAATTTATCTCTATATTTCATTCCCATCATGCCAAGTGAAATATGGACAGTCGAAATTGCACGCGCTATCAACCAGAACGAGGTCAATGCGACCACACACGCCGTTAACCTAGGCGTACATGTTACAATCCCGATGCCGGAATACGACCAGCCAATTCTGGATCGTGACAAAGTGGACGCCATCGTCACAACTGCGGCCTACGACGCATTAGATAACGTAGAGATTAACGAACGCCATCAACCCGTCGTAAAAGAGGGATGGTATGGCGATGTGTACATCGAGAAACATCGGCACTATCTACGTGCATCCGCGCTATACGAAACGCATGAAAGCATTAGGAAAGTAACGCTCTCTCTCAACATAGCAGTACAAAGCCGCCCGCTCCGAGAATCCGACGTATCGCCCGAAGAATGGGAACAAGTACAGAAAGCTCGCGCAAAATACCGCGAAGAGCAAGAGAGGATAAACACTCGCTTTCAACAACGCGAGCGCGAAAGACTCTTAGAAAAATTCGGAGGAAATTAAGATGAAGACAAATACTTTCATCTGTCCCACATGCGGGAAACTGAAAAGCTCAGGCGCGTGGAATACTCCACACTGCCAATGTGGGGCGGAGATGGTCTCGCTCGGAGCGAGAGAAGAAGCGGCGGCATCCACGCAAATCAAGGGTGACGCCAAGCGGTTGAAATGGTTTCGCGCCGGGTGCAAATATCGGCGCGAGAACGGTCGTCGTAAGTGGCGACCAGTATTCAAGTAAGGAGGAGGCCAACGCAATGAAACCATACGTTGATCTTGAAAACGAAACCGTCTACATAGTAGACAAAAGAGCGTTCAACTACTGCCACCGCGCTTATCCCACCAACCTCGACACCATCCGCGAAGTCAAACGCGCACGCCATTTGGGGATCAATGCAACAATTCCAGAGCCAGTCTACCACAGCCCAATCCTAGGGTCACGCGCCCAGGCAGAAAAGGCCGTGATAGACACGATGGATAAGCTGTTGGGCAAAATGGAGATCCGCTTAGATAAAGAGGACTACCCATACATAGCCAATATTCATACGGGCGAGATCGATCAGTGCCACGTATGGCACAGCAGAGGAGATGACGAAGGAACATTCGCCGTACAAGCCGACTTCGCTGAAGACGGACGTGTGTATACACAAACATGTCGTATTGACTTAGGCATCTACGGACGGGACATCAAGGAAACTGATGTCCCACCAGAAACCTGGCAAGCAATTCAGGCGAAGCGTCAACAAGAAACCGCCGACTACGAGGAAACACGGCGGCGGATCAAGCAGGCGGAATACGAATACTTGCTAGAGAAGTATGGGAAATAAGGAGAACAATAATGTTGATTATCAATTACTCGAAACCCATTACGGAAAATCATGTCCATCAGATATGCAACACTCTGAACAAGGATGAAACATACCCCACGATCTTCAATGCCCCCCGTGCGGTAACAGAAAAGCCGTTGCTGTATTCGGGTGATGTGATTGTTCTACCTGAAAGTTCCATAACTGCAAAACGGATTATGGACAACTTAACAAACGCCCTCTACGCACTTCCGCCAGTTTTCCAAATCGTGAACGGAAAGCTGACGCAACTAAACGGGTAAAACCATGATCATCATCCTCAATACGTCCCACAATCTGTCAAATTACACACTACAACAAATCAATGCCGTCCACCCCACCAATTGCCTCATCACCGAAATCATCGAACCAGTCCCGTATCAGAAGCTGATTCCTCAAGTCCGCGCCCTCGTGGACAAAGTAATCGAGGAACACGGAGTCGTAGGTTGCCCAGAGGATATTGATTGTCTGATCCTGGCGGGTATCCCGGATTTTGATGCAGTGTTAGCCCGAATGTTACCGTGGGCTAATATCCTGCGTATTCACCACGGAGCTTTGTTGGAAACAATCCATCCGCGAGAGATTAAGGAGTAAGATGTCCACTCTAGTTATTAACTTTTCGAGAACGTCTTTGTCACCCTCTGCCATCAAAACCGCAGAACAGGTGATCAAAGATAAAGTTGTCGAGTTATTCGTAATCGTCCGCAATAAGACCATCAAGGAGATGGCGGACGAATTCGAGAAGAATCTTGGCAATGCGATCATCTTGCCAGAAAACCCAGTGCTTGCCGCACTCCTGTTGGTCGAGTTAAGCATTGGACAATCTGACGCTTTCGCGCCACTACATCCGCCTGTGCTTGAGTTAGACTCACGCGGGAACCCAGTGGGGTATTTCGAGTAAAGTACCCACCACTCTCAACGCAAAGGAGCAATATGAAATACACCGATGTCGTAACCAACCATGCTCTTCCCACAAACAACCTCGCCATCCACAGCACACGAAAGTCCGGGCACACGCCACCTACTCCACAATACATATCCGATGTAGCCAGTTCATACGAAGACGCAATTCGTATCCTAGACAAGTTCACATTGAATGTGCTAGACCCAACTATGCATGTCAATGGCGAACTACACATGCCAGTCGCCATCAAGCATGGCGGCGAAATCAACATCACGGCAACTATGGGAATTACCATTCTCCAAGTTGCTTACAACGATGACGGATGGGTGCGAAGCATAGCGCGAACCATCAACACCATACCGTAAGGAGAATAATGACACTCAATATAGACGAAGAAATCAGAGCCATAGAATCAATGTTCCTCACTTCTGAACAGATAGAAGGTTACATCGATATGGCCCTTCACCCGAAAGAGGGCTGGCTTGACAACCTAGCATTCTCAAGCGCATGCATGGCATCGCAAATCAGAATGGAACGGTTCAAAAAAGGTTTTCCGTTAGAAAGCTTTGTCACTCAACGGGCCGCAACAGAGGCAGTTAAATGTCTCTATATGTCACAGCAAGACAAAGAGCGGGCACTGGCGATCATACGCGAGAGAACTATATCGCAAGCCAATGTAGCAGTCGCGTTTGCGAGAGCAAGTTCACTCCTATCAATTCTGGACGAGATCGAAGAACTCGACCTCGACCACAACGATTACGGCGAATTGTTAAGAATCTTATATCACACTCCGCCATGCGAATACGCCGATGTATTAAAGTCCGCAAAGCGTAAATACGTACGGAATTAGTTCGCATGCAAACTATTCTAAATTGAAGGAGAACAAAAAATGAACACAGAAGAAAGAATTTTCAACCGCTACTATGGCACAAACACGACAGAATATTTCCGTGATTCAAAAACGGAAGCCATCTCGAAGTGGCTAAGCGGAAAACCTACAAATGAGTTCGCAGAATTATATAGCGACTGGTGTGAACTCAACCGCGTCACGGAAACCGACGTTGAACAATGCAACCTAGCACGATTCACGCAAGACAAAGCTGATGAATACACAAAGTTCACGCGCTACTTCCCGTTTGCCGACAACGGGGACTTATGCGACGGGGATTCGTTCATCATAGAGTGGAATGACGATTGCGAAGACTACGGAAAAGTTTCTCGCATCGTCGGATACCGGGTTCCCCACTACGTAGGAAACCGCCCCGCCAATGTGAAAAATTGGGCCGGGTTTTCAAGTCAAGATCAAGCTTTCGCACTCGACTTGAAAACGGCACTCGAAATTCTCCGAGTGAATTCATAGGAGACGTAATGTACAAAATCACCAGTGCGACCATCTCAATATATCCAACGCAAGTTAAGCAAAACAATATTTTTTCAATATTCTCTACACCCGTCACCACACTCACTAACAGCGTGAGTGCTGGGGATATTGTACACATTCGTCTTCCTCAAGGAGTATTGACTATCTTCATATATGAAATAGTCGAGGATAGTCAAGCTGTCAACCTAACCGGCCCCGTAACATGGACGGGAACGAAAGAGGAGCTGAATAATCTACCAGAGGGAGTAGATATGATCCACACACGCCCTGTACAGATCACGGAGTCGAACATCCACAGCTATATCATGATGTTAGAGTTTCGACTTCTAACCCTGGAAGTCGAGGAAAGGCAAAAACCAGATGATATATAAAATCGCCAATGCCACCATCTACTTATCCAACAGGAAGAAATGGCACGACGCCATTCTATTCAAGTTCCAGGAAGTAGCCAGAATAGAAGAAATCGAGCCAGGCGACGTGATCCAGGCCATCACGCTATTCAGCCGAATCGTCATTGGCGTAAATAGCGTTGAAATCGCTGGCAGCATAGCGAAAGTAGAGGGTTCCGTGATCTGGCATGGATTGCGAAAACTTCCCGACAACATGGAGATTGAAAATGATAAAACTCTTTGAGACCCCGCACAACGATCACCACTGCGCAGGATCGAGCGTGACCATCCGCCAAATCTCTGACGAATTAGGCATTGTTATTGCCGGGGTAAGCTGTACCGTTTGCGGGGACGGCTCTTCCACAATCAAAATCGGCAGTACAGTACAGTTGCCGACTTGGGAAGAAATCACAGCAGAATACAAATGGTCACTCAATACCCCAGTATGGTTACACGGATACCAAGAATACCCATTCACGATCCTCGAATTAATGGATCAACACATTGGGGCAATGGTAAATTCTTGGTCTATTCTAACTCGCGGGATGACAGCGTGGGAAGTAGCAGCCGCCCCCACCGGATACTCCCACGACTTAGATAAAGAAGCATTGGTTGGGCCAGACTGCTCTCTGGTCAAACCACAATATCTACATATTAAGGAATAGCTAATGTTTTATAAATTCCCCCGCACACCACATCTGAGATGGCTAAGCAGTTCACCAATCAAGGATGATCGCCTTTTAAGCGACGCACAGAGAAAAGACATCCTCAGCAGCCCACTAATCATCGAAGAGAAAATTGACGGAGCCAATCTCGGATTCTCCCTATCCGAGGATGGGAAAATTCTAGCTCAGAAACGGGGGGCGTATATAGACTCTGTTGGACAGTTCGCGGAACTCGACAGATGGCTGAGAACACACGAAGATCATCTATTCGATGCCATCTCAACCAATTTGATTCTGTTCGGTGAATGGTGCGCTATAAAACACAGTCTGTACTATACAAAATTGCCAGACTTGTGGATCATGTTCGACGTATACGACATCAACGAAGAAAAATTCTATAACGCCGAACGAAGAAACACCCTCGCTAGAAACGCCGGGGTGAGCACTGTTCATCGCATAGCAACAAGGCGGTTCACAGAACACGAATTATTAGATTTGCTAGGCACAGATAGTACCTACAAAAAAGGAGCTATCGAGGGTCTAGTGATACGCTCCGAGAATGAAAGGTGGCTGGAAAAACGCGCAAAATTAGTCCGACCTGAATTCACTCGAATCTCTACCCACTGGACACGAAAACGATGGGTGAGAAATACAATACAAAGGAGGTAATTAATGACATACATGAAACCCTGGGACAAGATGGACAACGACGAGAAAACTGAAATCCGCGTCATTGCCGAGAAGATGTTCTGTAGTATCGAAACTGCCCAATATATCAACGGGCTAGAAAATCGATTACATCGGATCGAGCAACGACTAAAGGAATTGTGGGATGACTATCAACAACGATAAGATTTTACAGCTACCAGTAAATACAATCGTCTGCTTAAGCAAATCAACTCGTCCGAGCAGACGAACGCCAAAACTCGGAGATAAGGGGTATCGAATCACCCGCCACGGCATAGAAAGTGTTGTGTTCACAAACAAGGTGGCTTATATTCCAATCGATCCGCCCGCATGGATCGCGGACTTCGCAGGATTTGAACGTCTGTACTGGTACGGCGACCGCCTAATGGTAAGTGATTACCCTCCACGCATAAATGCAAAAACATTCGACTACTACGACTTTACTAAAAGCGGAGCAACCTGCCTAGTGGCAGACAGAGATGGATTTTTATACTTAGGAGCATCATGACAAAAAATGAAATAATCACCAAAATTGACGACTGTACAGTATACACAGTTACATTTCACCTTCACTTCCGCACGAGACCAGCAAGCCCAGACAACGCGAATGAACGCTATACCGCCATAGCCGCGAGACATTATGGATTCGACGTCGACATTCCCGATCCCATCTACTCAAATGGAATATTAGATAGCGAGAAAGAAGCAAGGGAAATAATCACTAAAGCTCTACACAAAATTTGGGAACACTCTACATTTATCCCAGAAAACAACTTTCTCCAAACCCCAGACTTCGTCTTTCCGTTTGTGAGAACCAGAAAACTGGAAATCGACATAGATAGGGGAATACCAGAACTGCGGCAACTAATAGCAAGTGCAGATTATCGCTGGGGTAAAAGCATAAAAACATTAGAGGGAATTCTTGATATACTACCGGAGCAAGAGCTTCTAACGCTACGCAACGCCAAACGGTTTGGAGTGTCGCTGAAGAAGGCGGAACAGATCATAATCTCCTCAGAGACCATGCACGAAAGTCTCGAAACTTTACATACAAATAGCAAAATGAATACCCTGTACTTGTACACTCAGAAATGCGCGTAGCTTTACGTCAGTGGCTGTGCGTAGCGTTGCATAATGGTATAAACCAAAGGAGTAAAATGACCGGAAAGTTCAGCATCGTAATAAAATACGATGAATATTGGGACAATAACGGACAAGCTGAATACGATGGTACACTGTGGGAGTTATCCCGAATATACAGTGTTGAACACGGGGTAGTCGATCTATACGAGTTAACAGCTTTCTTAGACTTGGCCTGCGATAAAAACGCCCTCATTTACGCAGAGCTTGACGGTGCGCTTATGCACCCGCGATTTACGCTCAAACATCGCCTGTATACAACAAGCGAAATCGTTGCAGAGATTCTGCAACGATGCGAGCCACATTCCCGCAACGATGAAAACGCCATCGCCTGGTTAACAGCAATGGATGTCTCCAAATGAAACAAAGTAAAGAGAAACTCATGCTTTACGCCAGGCAGATCGCACAAAACAAAAACGAACTACCCGCCAAGCCAGTTACCGCGCTTCGCAAGTTGTTCTACCAAGAGAAGCGCGACTGGTCGCAACCATCCGGCCCACAGATCGGATGGAAGCGCGGGGAATTATTCGAGGTCGCCGACGCCATTCTCACTCATGGCAACATAGCTTCCGAGTGGGGAGATGTTGGATATTATATTGCACAGACTTGGCAATGGCTATGGGAGTTATACGATTTTGTTACCCCGCAAGCCATCATAGACAATGCTGTTGCCAAGTTTCAAAACAGGGCGGCTAAAGGAGCACAACATGATCGTTAAGACCGTTATTGCCACACACACCTTTATTGACAACACATATCGACTGGGACAATCTGCTCACAGAGGCAAATAAGCCATTATGAACACGATAATCATATCCAACGTGCTGAAACAACACATATCACCAGTACTCGTCATCCGGAATGTTCCGAATAAAGAAAGCGTGCTGACAATTAAACGCCTCTATCTCCAAGCTGGATTATTAGACCCACAAAACGACGCTAGCAACATAATGATACAAACTGCTTCCGAGGCAGAAAGTAACATAATAGGACTGGCTCGAAAAGCTCCAACAATCGATTGGAGCGATCTACTCACAAAGGCAAACAAACCACTATGAAGTTTAACCCAGATCACATCACCATGGAGGTTTTCACCCCATACGATAACGGTGAACCCACTCTGGTTCGCTCATACCACGAGTTGTTTACGACTCTGGCCGAAATGACCAAACCGCACCCGCATGACGATACAGTCATTCCGGGGCAATCAAGTTTCGGTCAGGTCGAGATTTATGTCGCATGGTATCGCTCGTACGACGAGTGGGAACGACTACACCATGATCCAGAATTCGATTCGTCAACACGAGTAATTCTCGACATTGACAACATTTATCCACCAAAGTAAAAAAGGAGTTTTCCATGCTAAAGAATATCATCATTCTGTTTACCATTCTAATCGGTATCCTATTCTTCATCTTCATCACATACTGGATTATGCAGTTCTGGTTTGCGATTGGGCTGGGGGTATACTAATGTATATCCGAACATACGACAAAGGGCTTATGGACATAACTAATTGTTACCTCTATATTTTTCGGTTCCACGGAGATAAGTGCGCCGTCCTAGTAAGGAATCTCACCAACGCCAATGAGGATAGCGAAGACCCCGCCGTATATTATGGTACAGAGAAGCAGTGTATAGCATATCTCGATATCGTATCTGAGTCATTGCTAACGTTCGATAAACTATTAATGCAAAGGAGAAGTTAATGTTTGTAGAGACGACTAGCGGAGAAATTATAGAAGTAACTAATTGTCGTATCTATATCAACGATATATACCGAGATGGAGAAATGAAATTCGTTGTCGTCATTGAGAACCTAGCTAATCCCAACGAAAACATCGATCCGCCAATCGCATGTATCGGAACAAGAGAGGTATGCGAAAAATACATGTCGGAGTTCAGAAAATCATTGATAAACCTCTCGGAATTGATGGTACGTATAGGAAAATAACTATGTCAAAACGACCAGAAATCAAATACTTCGGACTCGACCTCGACAGATTGTTCGACGATCTATTCTTCGAGATGGAACGAGTACAAGACGGGCGTGGCTCCCACACCATTGCAATGTTGGGAACAAACAGATACAAGGCTGCTGCGAGCTTGGCAAATCAACTAATACATTTCTTGTCAACGAGAATGTATCCGTCAGATGAGTATGGTCAGGAGAAAGAGTAATGAATGACTATGCAGTATATACCCCAGAGCACATGCACTCCCCAGTTTTCGAGTCCGATAACATTTGGGGAAACCTCAAGAAAAACGGCATCGCAGTAGATAGCGACCCGTTTATCACCCGCACCGACGAATTTGTGTTTAACACTTTCAACACGCAGCCGAAGGCAATTTTCGGCAAGTCGGTTCAGGGACGCGGGCTATACTTGAGAGAAGATGCTACTCTTGACGAGTTCGATTTGACAGGGATCAAATACTATGAAATCTCCAACCCCGAAATCAAACAGCACCTAGAAGCAGCCGGAGCGACCCCAGGCAAGAATTTCCCGGCAACTTCCTATCAGATGTTTACCGGGACGCAGGGAAACAGCTATCTGGTGGTCGATCAGTTTCCGGATGTGTATCTGGTTACATGCATTAACGAATATTAAAGGAGAACTATGACTGTATATTACGTATACGACGACGATCTCAATTACATTTTTGAAAGTCCCGCTCCACTCGAAGATTTTGAAGATTACGGGATCATGAAAGCGGATCCAATTATTATTGAAAGCGAAGACACAATTTTCCGAACTTTCAACCTAAACCCGGTGGCGATCTTTGGCAAGATGCTTACCGGGCAAGGACTGCGTTTACAAGAAGCACAAACGCTCAACAAGTTCGACATTGCCGGGCTACCATACTACGACATTGATGATCCAGACACCGAAGAGGCCCTAAAACGACTAGGAGCGTCTCAGGGGACTCAACGGAACGCACATGTTAAATTGGCAGACACACCTAGCAAATGTTACATCTATATCGACAACAATGAAGTTGCCGGATATAACATGCGCGTCATTCTCGTGACATGCATTAACCGAGGAACGCTCGTGTGGTACAAATAATCCACACCGCCCGGCCTGTAATACGCAGGCCGGGCAATTATGCGGGTATAGCCTAATGGATAAGGCGACTGTCTTCTAAACAGTAGAGTGCAGGTTCGAGTCCTGCTACCCGTACATCCTAGTAAAGGAGAAAATATTATGAAATACGATCAAGTAGATAAACAAATTTCGAGCAAGATTTTCAACGAGGCTGTCTGCCCATACTGCCACGGCGATGGGTGCAAAGAGTGTAACAACGCTGGACATATTTTCTATCAATACCCAAGTAGTCGCAGGAAATATAACCTCAGTTCATCCCTGACCGACAGAGTTTCATTCGATGAAGCCATTGAACAATATACAGAATTCAAGCTAGAAGCACTAACGGTCTCTGAAATTGCAGAGATCGACACCGAAGACTTTATCGAAGATATTTGTGAATCACTCCTGAATGAAACCTGTACCGATGACACAAGCGAGGCTTATGCGCGGTGTATGTACACAGCCCGCCGAACCACGAAATCGGCAATCAAAGCACTCAAGGAAGAAGCCAATGAATAAGCAACTACGCCTCAACCTCAAAGTCGCCCTAACTGTGGGGTATGGATGGTACGCATTGAAGGACACACCGAGCAACAAGAAAGTCGCTTGTCTACGCAAAACGAACGGGAGGGACGAAAGCTGGGTGTATCTCGGACACTCCTTCCAACCGCCTCGTGGCTACAGACGCACATCCGGGTGGGAAGCAGACATTCCCGACTATTGCCGCGATCTCAACTTAGCAATAACGCTGGCTGAGCCAGATTGGAAGTTCGCATTCACCGAATACGAAGATCATTTTAACGTCATGGTATTAACAGAGCACGTCTTCAACGTAGACTTCAATTTAGACTATGATAACTACGAATCCAGACGCGAGATGTACGCCACTGCGCGTTGTCTTGCATGGTTACAATATTACAGCGATGAAAGGATGGAATAACATGTCACAAATCAAACTGAGCGACAATGTATACAACATCACCAACATTTATAACGAAAACCTTCACGTCGTCATCGAAACAGAATCCGGCACTATCTTCTGGGCATTTAACGACGACAACACATACAAAGAAATATACGCACATTTCAAAGATATGCTACATCAGTCGCCGAGTGAATTCATGGCAACATTCGGGGATAAAACCCCAGAAATGGCTTGGCGACTAGGTATTGCTCACGAACAGGTGCGCCGCACTAATGACTACTCCGGGATCACAGAATTAGATAGCCCTCTTTACTTCTTCTCATCCGATCTCGACGATTACGAATTCGAGGGATACAGAGAAGAGGAAACAGACGAGTGGGGTGAAGCTCCATTCCCATTCGAGATCACCGAAACGTCAGAAATCTACGCGCGGAATTAGTTCGCATGCGAACTAATACAAAAAACCAAGAAGGAGAACACGAGCAAGAAGTTTTGACCGCGTTCCTTCTTGGTTTTCTCTCGGCCACAATCGTAGCCGGGATTATATATCTAATCATACCATAAGGAGAAATATGGAATTCACATGGTTGCTTAGCGACGGAACGGAAACCCAAGAAAGATATGGATATTGCGCGTTCGGTATTCTGTTAAACAAACCCGAACTTATAGCCCCGGCATTTGAAGATGGAACCATTCTCATTAGGATTCCGCAAAAGGGGCATGTCCATATAATAAAGGGCAAAGAAGCTCCGACAGTAGCTCAACGCGATGCGCTAGAAAAATTCATCGGCGAAAACACTATCGAATTAAAAATAACCAGATACGACACCCCGGAACAATATATATTCGATAACACAAAAGCGGGACTACTCTATCTGCTTGACCCAATCGCATACTACGTAGCCGTACAATACAATGAAATCTAAAATCCTATCGAGAACAATAGATACAAAGGCCAAGGTCGAAGCCCGTTTAATAGAAACCGAAAAAACCTATGCTGTCGGCGTATTCGATTTAGACGCGCAGGAGTATTACCCGCCCCTGCAAATATATCCGAAAAGCATACCGCTCGCCCTGGAAAAAGCAACTGAGCAGTATGCACATTGCAAGGAGATATATGAACATATCAAAACTAATTAAACTAGGACAAGCTGCATCCAATACATTCCCACTCGTGACATATCTAGCATTTGCCGTGTTACTAGACGACAACATGGTTTCTGATTTGCTGAGGTTACTATAATGAATCACTACGGGATCGACCTCGATGTATTCGCTGACACTTGGTGGGATGCCATGCTCTGCGTCCAAGACGGCAGAGACCGGCACAACATCATGATTGAGGGTAACTCATTGGAAGAAGCCGCACAAACGTTGTCCATGCGATTAACGCACTACCTGAAATCGCTAATGTACATCGCCGACGAGGATGGCAACCTTGCAAAGATGCAAAAATACACCGTGCTCTATACAGGAACCAGAGACGGATTACGCATTAACGCAATGAACGAAAACAATGCGGCGTTCATTGCCAATGAGAAGCGTCCGGGGAAACCCTTTAGAATCACCAGGATTATCGAAATGGACATATCGTAAAACTGCTGTATACTATCAATATCACAGTACAACATGGAGGTATAATGGAAAAAGCAAACATTCTATACGAAGTAGCACTCGAAGCAATTCAGGAATTATTCGCGTTAACGTCTATAACTATAGACGAGACCAAAGATTATCTTAACGATCTCATCGGCGAGATCGAAATAATGTTGGAAAGCATGGAAAGAGACGAATGATGTTTAAGTTACTGGGAACTGCCGGGCTGTACTTTGCCACTAAGGCAATGCGGCTGTCACGCCACAGTAGGGGGGATAGTTCCACCCTTCTCAGAGAGGGCGATATTCTCGGCCCGGAAGACAGAAAGCTACTAGAAAACCTGATCCTTGCCGGGGACTCCCACGCGAAGGCTCTGCGCATCGCAAAGATTTTCTTCGAGGTAACGGGAACACTCTCGTGGTGGCATCATTTCGACACCTACCGCTATGACGTATTCGCTCCATCATTTGACTCCGAATTGGGATTTGAGGCCGACGCTGCATCAGAGTCAACGATGTACACGCTCAAGAAGACCATAGAAAATGGCAACCTAGACGAGATTACCTCTCTATTCAGCGACAAGGTTTTCCCGTCAACCGTTAAAAATTTCGTCAGGCGTGTAAAGCGTGACAATCTCTCTATCGCAGAAATCAGAGCAAATCTACCCTGGGGCTTTCTGCAAACGCGGATCGGCGCAATGTCGTATACAGCAGCGCGGAGAATTTATCTTGACCGACACACGCATGCATTGCAAGAATGGCGTGTGTTTTGCCAGGACATGATTAAGCAAGTGCCATACAGCCATTTACTCAAGCTGACGAAGGAGAAATAGATGAACAAACTGATAGCGTTCGACATCGAAACGGCGCACGAAGCAGGATATAAAAATTGGAACGAGTCGCCGGGCATTACATGTATTAGCGCATCACTTTTCTCTGCTGGTCAACACACTGTGCTTACCGCGCATAGCAATTATCAGCCCGTGATGACACAGAAAGACATCCATCACTTCGTCGACAGTCTACATGACAGGTACAGGGATGGATATGATGTGGTAGCAATCAACATGACTGGATTCGACTCCCGTGTTCTGTTCTTAGAATCAGACAGAGAACATCGAAGAAAAATTCAGGAGTTTACACTGTTCGGCTACGATCCATACTGGACTGTGTTTTGTCAACGCGGGTATGGCCCAGGTCTGCAAGCCATGGCGGACGGAATGGGCGTAGAAGGAAAACTCGACGGAATGAACGGGCTTGAAGCTATCACTGCATGGCAAGAGAATCGTGAGCGACAACAGCTTGTACTGCACTATGTGGAACAAGACGCAAGAGCTACATTAGACGTATTCAGAGCAATACGAAAATCTGGCGGGAGCATCTACTGGACGAGCAAACGAGGAAACCAAATGGGCTGCCACGCTGGTAGAAACGTGATTGATTCACTGGGTTATCCAAAACCCAACACGTCATGGATGACGAACCCGCGCACGCGAGAAAGCACAATTGGATGGATGTTGGAGGAATCCAACGAATTCTCGGAATTACTTACGCAAGAACTGGAGAAAACAAATGGCTAAAATCACAGATGAATACGAAGAACTCACCTTATACGAAAAACAACGTATTGACAAAATCATGAAATTCTACGAGTGCAATTTACGAGCCGCGTTATACATTAACGCTCTCGAAAAATACATCGGACTCGGAAAAGATGAAGATATTCCGCTGGAATGATTAAACGGAATCAGCTACCAGATATATGCAACAATGTCGAATCCGCCATCAATACACTTGGCTGTAAGGGCCGTATTGATAGCGGAACACTCTCTGTAGACGAGAACGAGTTAGTATTGCATTACATCCCAGCCCCACAGATACGCTTCTCAACAGTGCAATCTGCCTGTGGGAAGCTGGGGCTTCAAGCTGTTGACAACAACGGTATCATAGAAATAAGGGAAGGATACATGAAAACAATTATCACCAACGCTTTCTCGCTAAACATGCTCGACCGAAAGCGGGGCCAAACAAAATTCGTGTTCACGCCAATCTCTCTGCGCGAAGCGGTTATTATTGCTAGGCGCACAAACAATTTAACGGTTGGGATTGGACACGAGAATACAGCCGCTATCGTTGCGGAACTGCTTAATCGTAAAGCTGATACTAAAGCCTGGCAAGCGATTGCGAAGACGCGACCAAATGTCAGCGCAAATGACAACCAGTTACTCGTGGCTCAATACACCGGGCCGCGATTACAAGAAGGAGCCAAACAACTACCAGAAGGAGCCGTAATTGAATTCTGGCACATCGTGGAGGAAAAATAATGGAAGACACACAAGCCCTATCCGCTAACGACGTTATGCGACTCAATGATATTTACACCATGAAAATGCAAAGTCTCAGCAATGTGTTCAACGCTCTCGTTCTAAGATGGCCCGGTGATACAGGAGTAAGTTACCTCATCGACAATGACGCGCCCGTAATATCGCTTGCGCAACTATCGAGAATTGCATACAATACATACGACGCTGACTTGTACGAACAGTACCCAGTCATCAAAGTTTTTCACCGTGATGGCAATACTCTGCGCCCCGGCCCGTACCCGCCAATTCCGTATCTTAAGGTTGAACGCATCGAAGAAGATAATTCGCGTTCGTTTTATTATGTCAAGCTCAAAGATATGGATTCCTACGATCACATCACACTGGCGAACTTTATGGATTATGCTCTGACTCGCCCTCCGGCCCCGAAAATCATGGAACCCGGAGGCGTCATTGTAAAAACGCTAAAATACTATTCATCGACAAGTACATAACGGGCAGTTATCAGGCGACAAAAACGCTTGATAAATGAGCTGATACAAATTAACCAGCAGGCGTTTTTATTCGCTTACATAACATTGTTATACGATTTGGAGGCAATTATGAAACTTAAAGAAGGTGGCGCACTTAGTAATTTAATTAGACACGACGGAAGCCCAAAACAGCGGCTTGAATCAATAAGGGTAAGCCCAGGTGATGGACATTTAGAACTCTGGTTAAATGATGATATGTTAAGTTATTTAAGCCTGACGGAAGCAATTGAATTAAGAAATGAACTTAATCAAGGAATTAAAGAAGCCACTGGAGTATAACATGTGGTACACTTCCGTTCACCACATTAACAAGCGAATAGAAGCCAGCAGAGTTTGTGTTCTACCGGCTTTTATATTCAGGAATATAATATGACAATACAAAGATTTCAAGAACTCGTCGAGAAAAATTCCCCAACGCTTTCAGTAAACACCCTGATGAATTCTGCATTCATAGCAAATGAGAGTCCACTGCTCGGACTCGATTTTGTTATGGTAATAACATCAGTATTGGCAAAACGCATGAATATAGATGAATTCACGGCGTTTTGTAGTAAACTATAAATAGGAGGTATGAATGGACACGTTTGAACTGTTAACGAACGCACACAACCAATATGCAGAAGCATTAACCCGCCATCAGGACGCGCTAGAGTTGGTACATGAGGCACAGCACGATCTCGATCTTGTAGTACACAAAACGGTGATTGAGCAATTTGATGTACTGACAAGCGCGAGAAATGAACGCGAATACAAGTTACGTTATGCTAAATACATTGACGGAAACGAAGCTGTAACCGAAGCTCGCGCCGCGTTTGTTGATGCACAAATCTACGCTACTGAAACGGAAGCGAATAAGAAGGTGGCGTACGACTGGACACTGATGGCGAGAACATTCGTCAATTCCCTATCGCAACAGGGAACTATCACCACAGGAGACTTAAATGGAAATCCACGCGCCGAATGACAACAAAGTCGATTTTCTATATGTCGGGGTTGTAGGAGACCCCGGCTCTGGAAAAACCCAACTATGCGGAACTATTCCGCACGCCTTCTTCATTGATGCTGACGACGGGGCCAGCAACATCAACCGTCCCTCCGTCACATTCCCATATAATGCACGCGGGTATGAAGAAATCAAGCAACTCGTGCAAGCTATGGTCAGGCTCCAACCCGATGAAAACAACATGCTGACCGTCCCCGGAACAAGCTACAAGTTCCGAACCCTCGTGATCGACACACTTAACCTCGTGCAACAACGACTCGCCATCTCTATCCCGCCAGAGCGAAACACAATGCGCTGGTATGGAAAACTGCTGAAAACGCTAGTAGATGACATTATCACGCCGACCAAGCAAATCAATGCAAACGTTGTACTGATTATGCACAGCGCGAAGGAAGAGACTGAAAGCCTCAAGCTGGAAAGTCGCGGCGAGGTAAAAGAACGAGAGCTAGACGGAACGCTTTCGCTTCCCTCTATGAAAATCTCCCTAGCGGGTTCCATCAGCAAGTTATTGCCGGGTCTGTTCGACGCAACCGCATACATCGCTCTTACCCAAACTGGCAAGCGGCTCATCATCACGCAACCCCGCCAGATCGGAACGCGGTACATCAGCGGAGACGTAGCAAAAGACCGCTACTATCTGTTTGGCGGACGTGACATCGAATGGACGTTCGTGAACGGGAAACCTAACACCGATGTATTTGCCAAGATTTTCGAGAAAACTCGCGGCGGCACACGTGATGCGTCCAAGCAAGCGGTCGTTGACGAACAAACCGCAATCGTCCTAGAAGCCGCGAAAGAAGCAGGCTTCTATAATAAGGGACAGATTGCAGGTGATAACACTATGGAAGAAATTTACAACGGAGATGTTATCACCTTCGAGAATTACGAGGAACTCGTTCCAGAACTACTCAAGCGGATCGCTGACTATTTGCCAGAAGCAGTAGTCACGCATCGTATTGCGGAAGTGAAAAAGGCTTGGATTACCAAAGCCAAAGAAGTCGGACTAATTAAACAAGATGCACGAACCGCAGAAGATTTTGCCCCGCTGAAAGTGGCGTTAGGCGATTTGTATGCTAACATTTCTGCAGCAGATTGGACTCAGAATATCATTGACGGCGAAGCCTTAATCGCTTCTGCCGCACAGGAGAAATAACAATGTATCAACAATTAACTATTGTAGGAAATTTGGGACGCGATCCAGAAATGCGGTATACGCCTGACGGCGACCCCGTCACAACCCTTAGCATTGCAACCAACCGAAAGTGGAACAACAAAGACGGCAGTAAGGGACAAGAAACTGCCTGGTTCAGGGTAACAGCCTGGCGCCGGCAAGCTGAGATCGCCGCGCAGTACCTCCATAAAGGCGATCAAGTGATGATCGTCGGACGATTATCCCCAGACAAACAAACTGGCGGCCCATCGATCTGGACTGCGCAAGACGGAACCCCAAGAGCCAACTACGAAGTGACCGCAGAGCGAGTAGTTCTACTCGGCAATAAAGGCGGAACTCAGCAACCACAAAACCAGCAGCATAGACAGACCACTCAAACACAAAATAACACCGCCCCATTCTAAAACGCATGTCGCGGGCAGAGTAGCCACTTAGCTCTGCCCGCGACACTAATAAGGCAGGAAGATGAACGAGGAACATATCCAGGACTCCATCAAGAGGATCATCTCAACCAACGGTCAATCTATAGAATGGCTAAAACGGGCTATGGCCTTCTACGACAGACCGGCTTTCAGAAGTTTGACGTTTATGAAAGATGTTGTTTTCGCAACCGACTCTTATAGACTGCATGTAGCATATATCTCAACACAGTTGCCATCATCCATCTCATGTACTGAGTACCCGACAGAACACGAACCGAACAAGCCCGTATGCGAACATGATCCGCAATTGGAAATTGATATATCAAAAATAGAGGATGGCTTAGGAGAAATCATAGCTATCACGTCCAATATGCCAGAAATCCACAACGCGGAAAACATCCGCCCTACAACCATCGCATCGATCAACGGAGTCGTGGCTGTCAACTTGAACTTTTTACAAGATGCACTTACTATGCCACGAGAAAACGACGAGTTAGTATTGACCCTCTGCAAAAACGGGATAATCGTTCGTGGACATAGCCATGTAGCATACATCGCGCAAATCAAAAACCCACGCTATATAAATGTCAGATTCACAATTTAGAATAGTTCGCATGCGAACTATTTACGACAATGTCAGGAACAACCACACGTTGCGCCAAACCGCGCAAATCCTCGCGGAATATTGGCCCGATGGCTCAAAGCCGTGGTCGCATGCCTCGTGGAACGACTGGCGAACCAAAGGGAAGAAACTAAAATGGGAAGCGCGTACCGCATTGTGTAGATATGCCGGTATGCCCGATCCTCCACACGAAGTCACCATCACCACAACCAACGAAGTGGAAGTTATCAAGCATACAGACGACCCACGCGCCGTAATACTTATCGGAGATGAAACCCAAAGCGTCACAATAAAGCAGGCATCGCCGGAGTCGCCGACTACACGCCTGAATTCGTTCGATTCCCGCGTAAAGGTCTTACGAACCATCTCGCGGAAAAGAACGCGAAAACGGCGAAATATTTCACTTTACGACCTTGGATTATATCAACGTCTCAGAGACGCGAAGGATGAATCCGGGTTGCCGTGGGACAAGTTTCTGGCTCAGATGCTAGACAAATAATCTTCGGCGTAATCTTCAACGCCGACTCCGCCCGACGAATCCCATAACTCGCTTAGCGACACAGCAATCCGATACCAGGAATCTTCCGGGCTAGTAAGCGACTGTTGATTGAGCAAGGTTATCACACCGTTGGCAATTGCCTTCAGTTCATCAGCCATCTCTTTCAGGGCTGGACGCACAGGAACGCCGTTATCTTTAATCAACTTAATCACACGTCTAGCCCACCGTGCCTCGGCGGTTGCCAACTCCCGGCAGCCAGACATGGTAGCTACGAGAGTTTTCAACAAATCAATTGTGCCGGAGTTATTACGTACGGCCTGAGCAAAAGGGAACACAGAAGACATGACAAATACCTCCATACAACAACTCTCCGATAAACAGTTGATGCAAATGGTAATCGGCGGAGTTGGAGAGAAAATAAAAATCGCAGAACTTCAAGCGATGATGGAAATGCACCCCGCCCCCCGTTCGATAACGGACATAACAGAACGCGCCCGATACTCATTCGCGCAGTACCAGAAAGCGTCAGCGCATTTGACACAACACGATCAGTACAAGTACGACATTCTTGTTGCGCGATTCGCCGCACAAGATTACTACGAAGCCTCTATCGCATTATACACTATCCTATATAGAGTCTTCGAGCGGTTATACACCGTAGACCCTGACGAGTCTTGGGACGCTTATACAGACAGAACCGCACAGGGACGATTCAAGCTGGCGATTAGCGAAATCATGCCAGATGTCCTCACCCGCAAGTTTTTCTATACCGACAACAAGCTGAAAGCCAAACCAGCCTTCTATGCGCTGTTTGGCTTCTTCTCATCGGTAGCGCTTGGTCTAATAGAACAAGCTAGGGCAATGGAAATCCTGGCTAGTGAAATCGATATGGGTAGCGGGAAAGTGTCTGACCGCGTAGCTATGACCGGACAGGCCCTGTCCACCACGGTGAAAACCTGCGTTCTGTCCGCAAGAGAGAACGGTGGAAGCGCGGAGCAGATTGCGGAAGCGGCCATCCACGCAGTCGACAAAATACTAACAACTTACCAGAAGGCCAGCGATCATGTCATTCCCCGCCACGGCCCCGGTGGATACGCCCGTCAAATCAAAGACGCTACCATCACACGTGCGAAGATCGTCTACACCAGAAACCTGCCGCAAGATTATTGCCAAGCATCAATAAAAGAGACAACCCCACCCGGCCCGGTTGTACTCAAGAATCGGGATGGGGATTTACTCAAAGACGCAACTGGGCAAAACATAATTGTCCACAAGTATCGCCAGTACACACTGACCGTGCCGCTGAACGAAAACGGTGACGAATTACCCATCGCCGGTATATCACACGCGCTACGCATCATTGAAGATGTAGTAGAAGCAAACAGGAGAACGAGAATCAATGGATAAATTGTTTATAGCCTACGGAGTCACACTTGCCACGTTGATAGATTGTAAGGATCCGACTAATGTTGAGTTTTCAAATACCGCCGATGGACTCATACATGTTCAATGTCCACGGTGCGATGCCGTTGTTGATGAGACTATGGATCGCTGCCCGGATTGCAACTTGTACCTCGTGTTCGACGGAAGTAAAACTTGGCGCAAGCAATATTCTGTCACGCCAAAGACAGCGTGGGATAATTTCAGATTGCGTCCAATGGGGACGGGTGAGAGAAATATCCTCCGCGCCATGCGTTGTAAGACCTGGGCAAAAGGAACAATCGGGAAACTTGTAAAAGTCCGGGGGCAACTTGGGGAAGTATTCACCGGGCAATATATCAAACTCGCCATGCCCATCAGACAGAAAATGGGCGGAAGCGCAAAGGCAGCGCAAAACTATATCCTGTCCATCGCAATAAAAGATACCCAAGAACAGATGGTGAGCCTCAACCAGGACGATGAATACGAGGATATGTCTTGGGAGGATTTATAACCCTAAATCAAGTTTTTTGGTTTCCCTATAGTGAAAAACTTGATTTAGGGAAACTAAGTTTTTCACTTTACATGTTCCTTACAGAGATTACCAGAGACTACGCACAGAGAGCGCATACGTATTTTTCGATGTATTTGCAGAGAAAAAACAAGGAGTAATAAAGATGAGCAAGATCAAATTGGGTATTTCTATTGCTAGGGCACAACGCAAAGACGCTGTGTCCGCGTTAATCTATAGGCCGACCTATAATTTAATAACAGGTGATTTAATTGCCAGCCTCGTGTTAAACCAAATGCAATATTGGTGGGGCGTTATGCGAGAACCATTTTTCAAGTATCGGGAACCTTGCAATGCCGACGATTACAAACCTGGGGACAGCTGGACGGAAGAGCTTGGTATTACTCCATATCGTTTTAGCCGCGCATTATCTCAAATAGCCACAAAAATTACGCGGGGCACAAATAGAAAGATGGCTTTCGACTCGTCCCTTCTTGTCTTCTGGACGGATCGTGACAGGAGAACGTATTATCAAGTCAATGAGGAATTGTTGGGCCTATACGTATACCTAGCATACGAACAGCCTGATTTGCTAAGCGGCTTTGCCCCGAAGAAAAGAGGGCTGTACTTAAACTTTGGTGAATATGTACAGACTATAGACGGAATGGAAGATGAGGTATCAGTATTGAAATCCTCACATATAGACGATGATTTTGATTGGAAGGGTATATGAATATGAATACTAGCTTATACGATTTGGTCAGCGAAGACGTAACACTCCGCAAAGTAGCGGGAACCCGTGGTGGAGAATATCACGGCCCATGTCCATTTTGTGGAGGCACGGATAGATTCCGAGTTCAACCGGAAGCCAATCATTGGCAATGCAGGCAATGTGGAAAGAGTGGCGACTATGTAGCATACTTAGTCGAAACGAAACGCATCACCGCAAAGGATGCTTATAACGCCCGCAGGGGAAAAGACCCCAAGCGTTATCCGGCATCGGTTTTACGAAAACAGCCCAGGAAACAGCCATTACGACCTCCGAGTAAGCAATGGCAGGATAGAGCCTGGAATTTCGCTATAGATGCACAAACCGCACTGTGGAGCGAGGCTGGGGCGAAAGCTCTAAACTGGCTGCTCAATGTTCGCGGGGTGAAAGAAGAAACTATCGTCCACGAATATTTTGGGTACTATCCCGGAACCCCGGAGTATGATAGTCGAGAACGTTGGGGATTAGAACAGAGTGACAAATCCGTCTGGTTGCCACGTGGGGTAACTATCCCATGGTTCAGTGGGGGAAACTTGTGGCGCGTGAACATCCGTAGACCCATCGGCGAGCCAAAGTATTATGGCGTTGCCGGGTGGAAAAACGCACTGTACAACGCAGATCAACTCAGCCCAAAGAAGCCAGCGATTATAGTCGAGGGTGAGTTCGATGTCCTGATTATCGACCGGTATGCAGGCGATCTCATCACCCCAGTTGGAACCGGGGCGAACACAGGGTCACGACGCTCTAAATGGATTGCTATGTTAGAACAATGTCCGGTTGTGTTAGCGTCGTTCGACAATGACGATGCCGGGATGGTGGCAAGGGAATGGTGGATTCGGAAATTGCATAACGCCTTTGCCTGGACTCCTACGCAGAAAGACGCCTCCGAAATGGGGGCGTCCGTTCGGCAATGGATAGAATATGGTTTAGAGGAGGCCCGAAGATGACTCGTACTTTTCTTCCGTACAGGGAGTGGTTACAAACAAACAATATAACAGAGTTACCAGACAGCGAGCATGTATGTCCGCGCTGTAACGGAACTGGAAAGAATGAATACGGAACCGAATGTCAATTTTGTTACGGACAACAAGTAGTTCAAGTCTCTCCGACTGTTATCGAATACTTGGGAATGTTAAAGAAAGCCGCAGAACTTTTAGGCAACATCGAGGTATATGTAATACACAAAGAAGCCATATTCTGTAGAGACCGAGATGGTACTTGGAGACGATTGATATGAATGCAGCCCTTGATTACGTGATAAAGAGCTATATCCACTTCTATGCCAGAGAACGGTACTGTGGATGCAAGCCGGATACAACCGATTATTACAGTATAGATAGTGGCGATCTGATCCCAACTATTTGCCATGCTCATCATTGGCTGGATAGGCAAAGAGATGGACATAATGCACTGAGTTCGCTATCATATTGTTTTCCGGTTCCGTCACCGCGATTGGCGAGGATGGATAAACGTACTCGCGCTACTTACAACCGAGCTATAGCCAAAGCCGGTTTGACTCCCAGTAATTTCATTCTCAACCCCATTGAGGAAGAACCAAATTTAATTGTGATTGAATACGTCAATGGGGTAGATTCCGGGGCCGCTGCCGCTCAGATTGCAGCGTTGCTCACAAAAAACTTCGGGAATGATAAACATCATAAAGGTGAGCATATCGTGGCTTATACGAATACAACAGCTTTGTACAGCGCACGTATGGCACAAAAAGATACCGAGGTTAGCGATCTGTTAATCTATGCCCCAATGCTAGTCGTGTTAAACAACCCCGATGGGCGTACGGTGAAAAACGATGTGTTCACGCTATTGTACACTCGGCAATACGGAACCGCCGTGGTCATTAACGGAGAGTGGAAATGAACGACGAGGGTTATCCGCACAACATAGAAGCCGAGGTAGCTGTAATCGGTGCATTGCTATTCGATCCCGCGCAAGTCACTAATGTCGTCAGGTATGTGAAGGCGTCTGACTTCTACCTAGAGAAACACCAATGGATGTTCACAGCGATTCTAAACGCTATATCGCAGGGAAATCCTGATGTGATCACCGTGTCATCAGAATTGGACAAGGATGGTAAACTTGAAGCAGTCGGCGGCGTGGAGGCCGTAATGGAGTTTGTTAACTCCACTCCCTCGGCCCCGCATGCCGCGCATTATGCCAAGATAGTCCTAACAGAATCTATCAACCGCCAGATTATTGAACTATCTGAGCAAATGATAGACATCGGTTACGATAAACAAAAGGCGTTAGATGACAAGTTGCAGGAACTTCGTGTCAAACTATCCGAGATTCAGCACAATGCTACCCGTGATAACATCCACGCTGTACAAAACCCAGCCGACGAAATTGCTGGATTGTCTACGTGGTCAACAGCCCTCGGCATTAAACCATTCGACAAACTACTACGTTTCGTCAGCGGCAAGATACACATCATCGTCGGCTCACCCAACAGCGGGAAAACCACCATTGGAATCCAGTCGGCTCTATGGAACGCAAAACACGGAATCGAGAGTCATGTTCTACTTGCAGAGACTGACACAATTGACGCTCGCTCGCTTGTACTGAGTAGTCACATGCGCGTACCCGCTTGGTTGCTATCGAATATGCAATACGATCCGAATTCGAGAACGCAGGACAAGATTGACTACATACGCAGAGAATGGGATAACACCATACCCAAAAACTTACCGCTCTATCTCCACGATATGCGAAGCCGTACCCCAACGAATGTCATTGCCAGGTTAGAGAGCATCCATGACGCCTTTGTTATAATCGATCATGCTTATGCTTTCATTTACCAGAGCGAAAAAATGCTACCAAATGACTGGAAGATGTTCATTACGTTCTTCAAAGACATTGAGCAAGTGGCAATTCGCAACCGCTTAGTAGCCGTGGTCTTCAATCAGTTCACGAAGAGCGGCGTTAGCGATTGGGAAAATCCACATTCTATGTTTGGTGGCGCAGGCGGACACAACATTGCTTGTACTCAGATTAACATGAAGCGCGACAACACGGTTAGCATTGGTAACAAATGGGCTGGTGTTGATGCAGTTGTCACCAAAGCCAAAGCTAAACTTGTATCCAAGCAGCTTCCGTCTGGCGAAGTTGTGACGGTTAACCCAGAAGGGGAAAGGTTCACATACTATATCAACCTCCCATACAGAGCGATCTTTGGGAGTCCACACTATGAAGGGGAAAGATAATGACTAATCTTGGCAATTACGAAATACTCATACCGGTAAAAGAAGCCGTCTCTATGATCTCCATTGCTCCGTATACCAGGGAGCATGTTGTAGCCAATAGATCGCCAAAGGGTAGGGATTATGTAATAACCCTAGACGGAAAAGCTCTCGCTAAATTTCCAAACGCCAATGGTGAGTTTTCGTTCAACGGCGATATGGAAAATGGAGAATATCCGTGGAGGTATTGTTATTCCTCAATGGAAGAAGCCTATATTACATGGCGACGAATTGAGGATAGCGTGATCTTCCCCAAGTAATCACTTGACACACACTACACAGATGCTATACTAGCAGTTGAACAGTATGGACATCAATAGATTAAAGTTATTCTCCAAACAATATCTCAAGCAATTCGCTAAATCTGGCGGGCCGGGAACACCTATTGGCAAACGTCGCCACGCTCAACGCCTCCAATTTTGCTATGGTCTCATCCCGCTCATATTGGGAATGACGCACGTCCGTGTCATGGGGCCTACAATGCGGGGTATCAGATATGCGAGTGGGTATGAGAATTCACCAGACTCGCTGTGGAGAAAATGCTGGGGAACAGCCGGAAAGAAAGCTCTGGCTGGCCCATTGCGCGGATACGTAACATACACACAACGCGAACACTGGACGGTAGAACCCAATGTTGCGCGATTGTTTGGATTAACAGCCTATCACCTACTATGGACACAAGAGAAAATGGACGTTCTGTTTGGGGAAGACGGGTTGGTTAACGTCTTTCTCCTTACGCCAGACGAGGTGATAGGCGCAATACAACGGTTAGTCACGGAAAAATACGGAGAACCACAACGATGAAAACCCTTACGTATAAAGAATGGCTTGTTCGGCACAACATCAAAGAAGAACCAGCCATATGGATCGATTGCCCGAAATGTGAGCCATTTTGGGTAAAGTTACAATGTGACGTTTGCGGTGGACGTGGCGGATATTATAAATCGCCCACAGAGTTAGAATACGATAGTATACGTCACAGGGAAGTTCAATTTTTAGGTAAGATATAATGCTTCTAATATCTGATTGGCTTAGAGATAATCAGGACATGTTAACGCAGGCCGCTATTGATGGTGCGTTAACTATTGGGGAATGGGGGCGCAAACCTGCCCAAGCAGCGGTAATAAAATTCCAGCAAATCACGGGAACATACGCAGGATATATCATTAGCAATGGTATGAAAGAGCCTGCCAAGAGGACAATTCGCAGGGTATTAGCTTCGGCAATATTCGGAAGAGAGATAAACTCATTCAAAGAACTGAGTAATACAGAGTGTAGTATTCTCGTGGAATTACTCAACAACACACAGACCGCAAGCATGATTCGGTTGGACGCGAGACACGTCTATGACGAAATTATGCAGGGGCGTAACAATCGCCCAAAGGTTAGACAGTCGTTGATGGCCCGATGTTGGGGTATTTGCGAGGCATGGACTAACCGAGACTTGCTCTCGATTGATTATAGAGGGCAACCCATAGGAGAAACGCCGTTGTTAGCTACCGACATGCACGAGATTGTTCAGCGCAGTGCATTACCGGTTGGACAGCAGGATGTACTATGGCATCCCGGCAACGCGCTAATGTTGAGCCGGTGGTTCCATCAAGACGCCCGCTGTTCAGTACACTCGGTTGGGTGGAGTGAATGGGCAATGGACTTGTTGTTCTTAATACGAGAACCAGAAGAAATATCAGATTTCGTAAATACTTTCGAGCGCGTGGCTAAACATACTGAGCCAGCAATCGTCGAAATGAAACGCAGGTTGGAGGAGAACAGTGTTAGTAAGTGAAACGCGCCGGATAATCGCTGTTTTGAAAAATGGACAGAAGCACCAAGTGATTGCCTGGGACGGCGAAACTGGTGCGGCCCTCATCTTACACAACACACAACCGTATCTGACTGATATAAAACCGGCAGAGTTCTTGAGATTCGAGACAACACTTGAAACTCAGAAAGTTATAACGCCGGTGTGGGTTACGGGAAGGGCGGGGCCAAAGGTGTCTTGCCCACATCCAAGCGGGAGACAAGGTAAGCGGTGGGAAGTAGACGAGTCCAAGATATGGGCTATAGCTCTTAAGTTCGGGGAACCCGATGTCCTATCGTTCAGACGATGGCAGAGCCAGTCATTCACTCGCTCTGACATAAAAGCAATATTGCTCTTATTCCATCGTGCGGGATTATGCACCGAGGTTAGAGAACGCAAACCAACCGTTTGGCTACCGGGGATCACACGAGATGACATTATTGCATTTGTTGCAAATGTCACATCTACCCCTCCCCCATCGGGTGCAACTATAAAAAAAGTGTAGTTAATCAGTACACAGACTACACACACAAAGGATTTATCAATGTATAAAGAATTTTCCGGAGAAGTCGAGAAGATTATCTACCGTGACGAAGAGACTGGCTTTGCAATTGCTTCCATTGTATTAAAGACACAAAGAGGCACAGAATGTAATAGTGTTGATACATTCACATCATTGTTGAGCGCAACAAGTGCCAAATCTACCGGGACTGTAACTGTTACCGGCAATATGCCAGTCCTTGCTGAGGGGATCACTGGCCGTTTCTGGGGTGAGTACGAGAGCACTCAGAAATATGGCTTCCAATTAAAGGTCGAGGGATATGATGTTAGTTTCGACGACAACGTTGACGCCATCCTTGATTTCCTTTCATCGGGTATTGTAAAAGGTGTTGGGAAGAGGTTGGCCTACAGCATCTACAATACATTCGGCGAAGACACTATTTATGTTTTGGATAACAAACCCGAACGACTCGTAGAAGTAAATGGAATTGGGGCGAAGTCATACTTGGGCATTTACGAGTCCTGGTTGTCCGTCAGGTCGTTGCTCAATCTCGTCGGTTTGTTCTCTGGAAATGGACTGCCAATTAGATTTGCGGCAATGGCCTATGACAAATTCGGGAGCGACGCTGAGGTTAAAATCAACGAGAATCCATATATCCTGACGCGGTTACGCGGGCTTGGATTCAAAACGGTTGACACCTTTGCGATGAGCATTGGCGTGCAACCAAACTCGCCCGACCGTCTGGTTGCCGGGTTTCGGTACATGCTGCATGAGGAATCACGGGAAGGTCACACTTATTCCTATTTACACGAGGCTATTGACGCCACCGCCGAATTGCTTGAGTGCAATGCAACCAGATTGGTTGATGCCCTCGACGAGGGGGCGGCAGATAAACAAGTTGTCATTGAACCCGATTTCGACGCAAGCGACACTATCGTATTTTCCAAAGACGACGAGGATAGTTACCATATCCATGCTTTGATTTCGCTATGCAACAAGCTCGGAGTCAGCGAGTTCGCTGACGGCTCACGAACTGGAATTGAGTACAATGGCAAGTTCTTGCCAATCGAACAAATAGTTCGCATGCGAACTATTTCAGATAATTACTACGTGGAATTAGCTCAAATCGGCTTGCGATTTCGTGTATATAACCTCGGTCTGTACTCTGCTGAGGTTATGATTGCGGAGAGAATCAAGAAGATCATGAGCACCCCGTCCCGGTTCGACACGGACGAATACGAGTTCGACAGCGAATCCGTCGAACGAGAGCTTGGTTTTGAACTAACTCATCTGCAAGAAGAAGCCGTAAAACTAGCAGTGAAAAGCAAGGTGTCCATTATCACGGGTGGGCCTGGGTCAGGGAAGACTTCTATCATGAAAGCTGTGTTGATTGAGTTATCCCGTCTTGGTCATAGCGTTAGCTTATTAGCACCGACAGGTCGGGCTGCAGACGTGTTACGTGAGGTTACTGGACACGAGGCATCCACAATTCATAGCGCACTCGGTTATAGGGGTGGTAAGTTTACAAAGCCACTGACATGTTCCTATATTATCGGTGACGAAACGTCTATGGATGACACCGTGCTGATGGCCGCTTTGGTTAAAGCAATCTCAGACGAGTCGCACCTGTTACTCGTTGGGGATGTCAACCAACTGCCATCTGTTGGGGCCGGGGCTGTAATGGATGACATTATTGAGAGCGGAGTTGTACCTGTCGTTCGTTTGAATGGTACGCACCGATGGATTGAGAATTCGAGCATTACCTTGAACGCCAGAAGAATTTTGGCTGGTGAACAGATTGAATTCGACATGGAGCCTGGAAAACAAACGTACTTCATTGAAACGCGGAGCGATGACGAGATTGCTCGTAAAACTGTTAGTATTGTGGCGAGCGAGATCACTAAACGCCGTGCGATCCCTATCGAGGAGATTGCTGTGTTAGCTCCAATGAAGAAAGGCATCGCTGGTGTTTACAAACTCAATGAGCGATTACGTAACACCCTAAATCCAAAGAGTTCTGGTAATACAGAACTTGGCCGTTTTCGCGTTGGAGATCGTCTGATGTGTACAGAAAACGATTCGTATCGCCGTCTTAGCAACGGAGATATTGGTACGGTTACAAAGATTGACACAGCAAACTCATTCATTTACGTTCGATTCAAGAGAAGAGAAGAAATGTACACGCCCCGTGAATTGCGCAACTACATTTACGCTTGGGCAATGACTGTTCACAAATCGCAAGGGTCACAGTACAAAGCTGTTGTCATTCCAGTATCCCAAAACTACGGGCGTATGCTTCAACGGCGGTTGTTGTTCACGGCGCATACTCGCGCCCGCGAACTGGTAATTTACATCGGCAGTCGCGCCGCTATCACTCGCGCAATCAAAACGCATGAAAAACTCGTGCGCAGAACGACTCTAAAACAAAGATTACAAGGAGATACCTTATGAATTTTTCGTTATTCGATAAAAATTCCCCCGGCCTGAAAGTGATCGGATACATAGCTGTGATTGTTTTCACTATGTGGTGGGCATCAACGATAATGCGAGAAGACATCCAGATTACGCATGCCGCATATATGAGTGTTCCGACCATGAAAATTAACGGTGACTTGATAGCTTGGTTCATTGCCGCATTGCCGACAATGACCTCTGTCATCATCCCTTATCTAGCATTAAAAGAGAAAGCACAAGCTAGAATTGCCTGGATTAAAGTATTCGGGTCTGCTGTGACTGTGGCTGATTCGGTCATTGACACGTTATTCAAGGCAAAAACCGCACCTTTGTTAATGTCTATGGCCGATGCGTTGTTTACGCTGACGTTTCTATCGGAAGTGGTTGCGGTCTATCTAGTTGTGTTCGCTATTCAACAGTTCGGTGATTTCAAGGAAGCCGTTAACGATCTTGTGCAAATGAACGCTGGGAACACGCTCTCACAACGTTCCTCCAACAGTAATCGTAAATTACGCGAACAATCACGCAGATCGCATAATCGGAACCGCGACGCGGGCCGACGTAACGAATGGGAATATGGCGCAGAACAATGAACAGGCAAATCAAAGACGACATCTGGAATATAAATAGATACAACCTGCCAAGATTCCAGATAATAGTAGCTGATCCCCCATGGTTTTATAACGATCAGAAGAGAGTGCGAAAAGACGGCAAGACTCCGACACGGGGGATCGGAGCTTGCCATCACTATACACAAATGAAGGAAAAAGCCCTTGCAAGTTTTGACATGCAAGGGTTAATGGCTGATAGATGTCACCTATACATGTGGGCCACGATGCCGTTACTAGATCAGGCCCTACGTTTGATTTCTGCTTGGGGATTAACGTATGTAACAACCGCCTTCGCGTGGATAAAGATGAATCGCGGCGTGTGGAAAGAGAAGAATACACAGCAAACCAGTTTTGTGAGTGGCGGACTGAAAGAGGCAATTGAGGGGGCCACATTCTTCGGGCCTGGATACTACACGGCAAGCAACGCGGAGATAGTGTTACTTGCTAGGAAAGGGAAACCGTTTAGACATGCAGAACATAGGAAATTATCCCAAGTTGTGTACGCCCCGTTATCTCCCGTCCACAGCCAGAAGCCAGAGGAGATTCAAGATCGTATAGATTATATGTATCCGATGATTGAAAACAAGCTAGAGCTATTCGCAAGGCGGCACAGGCCCGGATGGGTGACTTACGGGAACGAGAATGAATAAATTAAAAAAAATCCCCCTCGGTTTGAGGGGGATTCTCTGTTTATAGATTCACTACAATCTGTCTGAACTTCTCATGATGCATGTCAAAGAAAGTGTCAAATTCATCGTATACATCCTGAACGATAACCTCAAAGCGTTCTTTAGGAATGAACCGTTTTACAATCGACACGTCGTATCCGTGAATCGAATCTGGGATAAGCGCATACAGACTATCGGCAATTTGTTTTTTGTCAGCCCCGCTTAACTTTTTGTCAATCGTATTAAGGGCCTCCTCACTCGCCTTGTACCCAGCAATGATGGCTCTCATTGCCCAAATCCGTATGATGCTTTCGACTTCACGGGCTGGCAAATCAGAGTCTAGCCGACGCAAAATCTGTGGTATGTATGTGTATACTGCATACCCAGCAAGTAACACCAATGCTCCGACCAATAAACTAACAGCGATTTCCATTTCAATCCTCCAAAAATTAAAGTTCGTGCGCCATAAGCACACGACTGAACCCGACCCCAATACCAACTGACGCGAATGACAAAGCCGCGTTTCTCATAGCGTCCTTGCTCGCGCCAACAACCTGCATTTCAAACAACACTACCAGACCGCCAATCACAAGTCCGAACGTTTCAGGCGCCGGCGACTGCTTGCCATGAGTAAGCGGATAAATAATCTGCGAAAAGAAAAACCCGCCAAAAATACCAAGCACAAAATCGATCATAGCGTACCCCACTGATTTGTGTCGGCGATTCGTTGCGACAATTGATTGTTAAGTATCCAAGCGGGTGTTGCCTCAAATTCTTTCAATTGCCCAAGCAAACGCTTAATCCCCTTAAGCAATTCAGTGTTGATTTCTACGGCCTCTGCGACTCTCTCTCTCAAGGCACGACGTTCATTGATCCATCGTTGTTGCAGAGAATCGTATTGATCACGTTGGTCAGAAAGCTCTTGACGTAATTCTTCGTTTCTTACACTAAGCAAATCAATTTGCTCTTGCATTCTCTCTATGTGTTGATCGAGAGACGCTATAACTTTAGTCATAGCCTGATCCTCATACTTAGCAAGAGTCAATTGCGCCTCCGTTTCAACGGAGTATGCCTTTGCATTATTTTCGCGACGCGTGAGCAACCATGTTGTTAATGCCGTAATTAGCGCGGTCGTTAAGTGCTCCATTACTGTTAAAAAATCATCATTCATGTACTTCTCCCGTGTATCTTATATTTTTCCAAATCGAACGCGAAGTACAACAGGCTTAACCCCGCCTGGAATCTAAGCACAGTGCTCCACTCGGTTGGGTCTAATGGACAGAGAATTACGCCAAAATGTGTAAACAAAACGCAAATGTAGAAAAGACAAGCGTGAATAGAGTATATAATTAACGGCACTAAGATCGAGTACCATTTTGTCTCTCGTATGTGCCTATACAACAAAAATGTTCCAGCGGCGTAAATAATCAATGACAATACCTGCATAGCCTCTTGCATGATGCTCCTTTATTCAAGATCGACTATAGCGAATGACAACGGCGAATTAAGCAGGTTGAGAAAGTCGTCTTTCCACTTTTTCCACCCCGGACAGATCGTCAGTCCACTGCTAACTTCGTTGTGTCCGCGTACAACGGAAAGGCTGTATTCGTCTTTTAGATACTGTACCAACTCTACTGCCGCATCCATTTGCACTTGCGGTGGCCGCGTTACATCACAACGGCCAGCGAATACAACAGAGATATGTGAATTTGGATAGCCACCATGATCATGCCAGAACCCATACTTTAAATCTGTACAATATCGTATAGTCCCGTTACGATCAATCCAGAAATGATATTGGAGTCTCGGCAACCCCTTTCCACCACTCGAATACAGGCGCGTTGTCCACTTCGCAACGTTGATGGCAGACGCGCCCTCAACACCAACATGGTGAATTGTGATTGCGGATTTACTTTCCACTATAGCCCAATCGCTTCCGCCTGTCCAGTTTGGATTGTCGGAATTTGCGTTGTGCGGCATCACATCCCGCATATCAATCCATACCGGATGTTCTGGGGGGATTGGAGCATCTTGATATATGTATTTGTAATATCCACCATCACCATCAGGAACCAGAACGTGATCGGGTATCATTTGTAACCTCCTGTTGTTTAATCGTAATCCGGCCCCACCAACCAGGTGTACCATTCTCAACAACACATACTTGGATAGTGTCATCGGGGGCCGCCTTTAATGCAGATAACGACGCAGAACGATCAGATGCGCAATCGTGAACCCGCTCCTGTTTCTGAACGCATTGCGAAAACATATATTTAGTCCATTAACCCTGCGTTGAATCGGAAGAGCGGTTGACAAACTCCGAATACGAAGACCGGTTGACAAACTCCGAATACGAAGACCGATTGACACTCTCCCGATTCAACGCAGGGTTAGGTGAAAACGCGGATTTTGCGGTTGGCGAAGCCTTCGGAATTCGTAAGCATTGCGCATAGCTTTACCTGCGATCTCGCATTTGTGGTTGGGTTGTAAAGGCATGTTCCGATGTGACGCTTGTGGCCGTTTCCAAGTATCAAACTGTTGAAAATATATCTCCCATTGGCAGGGGAAACTCTCAGGAAAGGTCTCCACCTACGACTACGCGTTTGTCGAACATCGTAATTCTTACCACTACGCAATCTCCAAAGTTCTATGTTGTACCCTGGTGGGCAGTTGGAAACAAGTAGCGCATTTGTGTTCTGTGGTGATATTCCTGCATCACCGATTCCTCCGGCTAATACCCAGTCTGTAGTCGTGTCTAAAACTTGGGTGCTGGCGTTCGTTGTTT
>Ga0256845_1000083_pt1 | contig 80566 bp, 64 predicted proteins | sample RiftiametaG_FD_189101 | JGI IMG/M metagenome (GOLD analysis project Ga0256845, IMG submission 189101) | Tube worm associated microbial communities from hydrothermal vent at the East Pacific Rise, Pacific Ocean - Riftia | ecosystem: Host-associated > Annelida > Integument > Unclassified ...
TCTCGGCTGGTGAACCCCTCAGCGCGAGCCTGGTCGAGCGCTGGCGCGAGCGCTGCAGCGGAGAGGTCATCAACCTCTACGGGCCGACCGAGACCAGCCTCGCCAAATTCTGCTACCCCGTCCCCCGCCCCGCCCCCGAGGGCACCCAGGCCCTCGGCCACCCCCTCCCCCACACCTCGGTGGAGATCCTCGATGATCAGCGTCGTCGCTGCGCCCTCGGAGAAGCCGGCGAGATCGCCATTCGCACCCCTTTTCGCAGCCTCGGCTACATCAACGCCCCCGACGAACAGAGCCGCCACTTCGTCCCCGACCCCTGGTCGAAACAGCCAAAGGCGCAGCTCTACCTGACCGGCGACCGCGGCGTGCTCGGAGCCGACGGGGTCCTGCGCATCCTTGGGCGCATCGATCATCAGGTCAAGATCCGCGGTGTCCGGGTCGAGCCCAGCGAAGTCGCCGCGGTCCTCGACACCCACCCGGCCGTCGACTGCTCGGCGGTCGTCGCCAGAAACGAGCGCGACGACGGCCCCCTGCTCGTCGCCTATATCGTCCCTGCGAGCGTTCAAGGCCCCCTCGACATCGCCGCCCTCGAAGACCACCTGCGCCGCAGCTTGCCCGGACCCATGATCCCCAGCGCCTTCGTCGAGCTCGACGAGCTGCCCTTGAACGCCAACAACAAGCTCGATCGCAGCCGCCTGCCCGCCCCGAGTGCGCAGCGAACTCGAACCCGCTCCCACGTCGATCCCCGCAACGAGACCGAGCTCGAGCTCCTCGACATCTGGGGGCAGCTCCTCGAGACCGAGGACATCGGGGTCACCGACAACTTCTTCGAGCTCGGTGGCCACTCACTGCTCGCGCTGCACCTCGTCTCCGACATCGAAGATCGCCTCGGGATTCGAGTGCAGCTCAACGCCTTCTTCGAGGGCCCGACGATCGCCAAGCTCGCGCTCCTGATCCGCGAGGATCGCCCCGCCCCAGCCCTCGTGACCCTCTCTCGTGGCGACGGCTCCCCCCTCTTCCTCATCCACCCCGGTGGTGGGATCTTGTGGAATTACCTGCCCCTCGCGCGACGGCTCCAAGGTCAGCTCTCGCTCCTGGGAATTCAGGCCCGGGGGATCGACGACGACGAGCCTCCCCGTGACGACATCCTCTCCATGGCCCGTGACTACGTCGAGATCATCACCGAGGCCCAGCCCGAGGGACCGCTGCGTCTCGCTGGCCACTCCCTCGGCGGTGTGATCGTCGCTCAAATGGCCAACCTGCTCGTCGACGCCGGGCGCGAGGTCCAGTTCGCCGCGCTCTTCGACACGGTCCTCGCCGCAGACCGCAGCCTTGAACCCAGCGAGCAGCTCGTCCGCGACGCAGCCTCGCTCATCGAGATGGTCAGCGTGATCGAGCGCTTCCACGGGCGGTCCACCGGCTTGAAGGTGGACGACCTCCTCGACCTCTCCGCCGAAGGACAGTTCGATCGGGTCGTCGCTGCCCTCGTCGAGGTCGACGCCCTGACCGCAGGATCTGGCGTCGATCAGGTCCGCCGCCTGCTCAACGTCAGCAAGGCCCAGGTCCTCGCCCGGCGCAGCCATGAGCCGCAGCCCTCAAAAGTGCCCCTGCTGCTCTTCCGTGCCGAGGACGCCGAGCACCAACTCGACGACCCCGCGCTCGGGTGGGCGGCCATCGCCGAGGTCGAGCTCCGCACGGTCCCCGGCGACCACGTCACGATGATGAAAGAGCCCAATGTGGGCGTCCTCGCCGAGGCCCTCCGCGTCGCGCTGAAGTGTTAGCTGCGCCCGTTTTTTCTCTCAGCCCACGGTCTCGGCGATCGCCGCCGGCCAGTTCGCTGGGTCCAGGCCCTTTTGGGTCAGGAAGCCGTAGACCCAGCGCTCGAGGCCAAAGCCCATACACGCGCTCTCAGCCGGCTCCCCGTCCGCAACACGTGTATCGTAGATCTTCGTGTAGAAGTCTCGATGCAGGTTGAAGCTCGCGGCGGCCAGCCCCTGGTCACGATGGGGTAGGTCGAAGAGGAGCTCGTACTTGACCTCACCCATTCGCTGATAGATCGCCTTGTCTCGGCTCGCGTCGAGGAAGAAGGGATCGTTGGCGAGCTCGACTCGAACCTCGAGCTCGAGCTCGCGGCACAGCGACATACAGCCCTCGATGACCTGTCGCCGACGCTCCCGCAGATCCTCGAACGCACCAAAAAACACGATGTCGCGAACGCTGAAGTTCCACGCACGGGCGAGGGGTCGAAAGCCCGCGCCCTCGTAGCGAAACACCGGGTTTTGCATGGTCAACGTGCGCACCTCCCCCGGCTCGAGCGCGACGCCTTTGAGCTGCCGATAGCAGGGCAGGCAAACCCCAGGCGTGAGTACGTGCCGCGGTGTACACAGGTGCTCGGCCAGGGAGTCCGCGAGCCGCCCATCGGCCCCCCGCGCGCCGGATCCGACGGACTCGAGCACCGGTAGGCTGTCGGGGAAGTGGGAGCACAAGGTCGCGTGTTGAGGGAAGTGCGCAAAGTAGCCGACCTCCTCGAGCAGCTCGATCGGTACCAGGACGGGATAGTGTTGTTCACGCGCGCCGAAGCTCGCTGCGAGGACCCGAAAGCGCCGCTCAAACCACTGGAACAGAGCCAGCAGTGGACCGTCGAGGCCGCACAGCCCGGCGCCGAGGCGCAGGAGGTGGGGCGAGGCCGCGAGCGCATCGTCGATGTCTCGGATCTCGACCCCTTCGACACGGTGCTCACACACGACCCGAGGTGCGATGAAACGCTGCGTCCGCAGCGTGCTCTTCACGAGCGCATCGATCCGCTCGACGTGCTCGTGACCAACCAACTCGACACACAGCGTGGCTTCGCTCCGATCGTGCTCGACACTCGACACGTTGTCGCAGTCGAGCCTGAGGACCTCGATCAGCGCGTCCACAGCCGCAGATGTCGCCGCCCCGAGCGGGTATGAGCGAGTGATCAAGGCGCCCCCTGCTGACCGTAGCGGCAGATCACGGTCTCGAGCACCTGCGTGCTGCCTTCGATGATCTCCATGATCCGCGCGTCTCGAAACCAACGCTGGACCGGGAGATCGGGACCGCACCCGCTGGCGCCGTGGAGCTGAACCGCGTCGTAGGCGACCCGGTTGGCCATCGTCGACGCGAAGTACTTGGCCATCGCGCTCTCCTGCATCGCGTCCGGGCTGCGACGGCCACGCTGCTCGCCCGCGCTGCGACACATGAGCCGAGCGGCGTGAATGTCCGTCATCATCCGGCTCAGCATGCGCTGAACGAGCTGGAGATCGACGAGCGGGCCACCAAATTGCTCCCGCGTACGCGCCCGCTCGAGCGAGGCGTCGAGACAGGCCTGCGCCAGGCCGACGCAGCCCCAGGCCAGGCTGTAGCGACCGGCGTCGAGACCTGCAGCGACCACATAGTTGAGACCCAGGCCAGGGCGCCCGAGCAGAGAGCCTGCCGGCAACACGCAGTCTTCAAAGTGCAGGCGCGCCAACTGGTACCCACGGCAACCCAGCATGCCGTCGATCGCCTCGATGCGCAGACCCTCGCTCTGCCTGGGTACGATGAACGCACACGGACCCTCGTCGGACCCGGTCAGGACCACGAACAAATCAGCGATCTGGCCGCAGGTAATCCACTGTTTGCAGCCCGATAGACTGAAGCCCTCTCCCTTTGGCGTCGCCCAAGTCTGAACCGACGAAGCGTCGCTCCCGACGTTGGGCTCGGTGATGGCGATCGCAGCCAAGAGCTCCCCCGCGATCAGGCGCGGGAGCCACTCCCCCTTCTGCTCCACCGTCGCACCCCGAACGATGGCGCTCCCCGCCATGTGGTGGACATTGAGCAGCCCCTGCACCGACGCGCTCTCGTAGCCGAGGGCCTCGTGAATCAGGCCGTGACGAATCCACGCGTCCGCGGCCTCCCGGCCACGCTCGATCGTCCCGCCGTAGCGGGCCGGAAAACCGCTGGCGAACAGGCCCTCCGAGACCAGGGCATCGATGGTCGCCCGTGGGATCGCCTGCTCGCGGTCGATCTCATCGGCCACCGGACCGACATGCCGGCGCGCAAACTCTCGCATGCGCACGCGCTGCTCTTCGTGACCCTCGAGCCCGCTCACGTGTGGTCGGCAACCTTCGAGCGAACCAAGTTGGCCAGCGCGTCGACGGTCTTGAAGTTCTCCATGTCGAGGTCGGCGGGGTCGATCTCGACGTCGAACTCCCCCTCTACAAAAGCGACGAGTTGAATGGCAAATAGCGAGTTGCCAAAACCCAGCGCGAAGATGTCGTCGTCGTCTGCGAGCTTGCGCCCGTTGAACGAACGGGACATGAACGCACGGATCGGCCCTTTGATGGAATCGTCAATCATGGCACTGGTGCTCTGGGTGTCAGTCGTAGTCGTAGAAGCCCTTGCCACGCTTGCGCCCGGTGTGGCCGGCGTAGACGAGCCTCTTGAGCAGCGGGCAAGCCCGGTATTTGTCGTCCTCGAACTCGGCGTAGAGGACCTCGAGTGAGCGCAGTACGGTGTCGAGGCCGATCAGATCCGCCGTCTCGAGGGGACCCATCTTGTGGCCAAAACAGGTCTTGAACAGGCGGTCGACGTCCTCGGCCGGGGCGACCCCCTCATGGACGAGGAACATCGCCTCGTTGACGAAGAGCATCATCACGCGGTTGGTGACGAAGCCCGGCGAGTCGTTGACGACGATCGAGGCCCGACCCGCCTGGGTGACGAGCTCACCAGCCGCGCTCAGGCACGCCTCGCTCGTGTGCACGGCGCGGATGATCTCGACCATCGGCATGAGCGGAACGGGGTTCATGAAGTGCATCCCCACCACCCGGGCAGGATTGCGGTGAGCTGAAGCGATACGCGTAATCGGAATCGCCGAGGTGTTGGCGGCCACAGGAACATCCGCACCCAGCAGCTGGTCGAGGCGCTCATGGATGGGGCGTTTTTGCCCCCAATCCTCGGTGATGTTCTCGATCACGAACTCGACATCCGACACCGAATCGAGATCGGTAGTCGCTGTGATCCGGACGACCACCTCCGCGGACGGTGTCAAATCCTTGTCGATCAGCCGGTAGTAACGGGCTTGCTTCGCTATGTTGGCCAACGCGGCGTCGAGTTGCCCCTGGTCGCTGTCGACGAGTACGACATCCATACCCACCTGGGCGAACAAATGGGCGACACCCGTCCCTATGACGCCTGCTCCGATTACTCCGACATGCTTGAATTCCATAGGGTTGGGTCTCCTGCTACTCCGTCACTAGGCGAGTCGACTCGACTGAACACGAGCTCCGAACCCAGGGGGGCCAACGATAAACCAAGTCGCCTCGAACTGTCACGCCCGCGAACTCACCCCGAGCGAACAAAGCATGTGGTAACTGCTCTCGCGCGGCCAGGTCGACCGCTCCGACGAACACCGCCTAATGAAAGCTTCGGTGCTGGCAATCCTACCGACCAGCTGTCCGAAATACCTCACCGCCTGCACCAGCTCCGCGGGCAGCCTCAATTCAAGGTGGTCTGAAAGGCCTTCGAGAGGCTGAAGTTCATCGCCTGCCCCAAGTGGTCGGCGACGACCCGCAGCTCGTCCTCATACTCCGGCGGGACCAATCGATATTCGGCCTCGTTGTAGACAAAGGCCGTCCCGTTCGCCAGCAAGCCCTTGGGCAGCTGCTCGGGAACCGGGTCATGACCGACCCGTAGATGGGCGCTCCAAAACTCGCTGCCCCTCGGGCAGACCATCATGTGCACACGGATCATCTGCGGGCGGTCTCGTTCGTCGAGTTCGGGAGGGATGAAGTCCTGGAAGATCATCTGATCGCGTTCGATGAGGCTGCCGAACCAACCCCGACGCAGGCTCGGCGGAGGTGAGCTACCCGGGGCCAGGCCGAGGGCGACTCGGGCCTCTCGCTCGCTCTCGAAGCGAGCCGCCACAACCTGCTGGCTCTCAGCGCCGTTGGCAAACTTGACGATGAGGTTCGGCCAGCGCGGCCCGTTGTCGGCCAGGGGAAAGACCAGGGCATCATGGGTGGGTGGCAGCGTCAGGAGCGTATCGTCCGGCAGCAGCTCGTCGATGGCCTGGCCCAACCACAACGAGGTGAGCCGCTTGTTGTCGATGAAGCGAATCGCCGATGTCCACAGCCCACTGTGCACGACATAGAGGGTGTCTTTCTCGAGTGGGTTGGGTAGGCCTACGATGCGCCGGACGGGGAGTCCCTCCCACGCCACCGGAGAGATGGCAGGGTCGAAGCACAGCCCAAAGTGGGTCTGAGCGGCGCGAAACTCCTCGAGGTAGAACTCCTCCCAGCGCAGGGCGATCGGCACCACACGGGAAAAGCCCATGGCCAGCGCCTGCTTGGCCATCCCTTCGACCCAAGGGTCGAAGGGCTGATCGTAGAGCGCGCGTCGGCGAGCATAGATCGAGGGCCCCTGATTGTTCTCGATCAGGTAGTAGCGGCCACTGTTTCGGATGAGATCGACCCCGGTGTGCATGGCCACCATCGCGTTGTTGGCCCGGTCTTCCAGGTGCGAAGCGAAGCTCGGGTGCTGAAGCACCGGCTCGGCGATGCCGTACATGGCCCGCTCGATGTTGCCGAAGTCGGAGACGATGCTCCGAGTTCGAGCACACTCGACGAGGTCGATGCCGACTCGGCTGAGGTACTTCGCGGCCTCGACCACCCGCCACTCCCTCTCAATCGCGTCCCTCCCCCCACTCCTGACCACCAGGCGAGTCAGCGGTGCCCAGGTGCCCACGCTCTCCAAAAAAAGTCGGACCTCCCCCGCGAGTTGAAGTCGACGTTGTAGTGAGTCGGTAACCATCAGTAGTTCTAGCAGTCCGTGGTGAAGCCCATCGCGGTGCGTCGCGCCGGATTTTGTTGCGTCTCTCGACTAGGCCTCGAGCGTGAGCGGCGGCTCGGCACCAGCTGCCGAGCCACCCCCCATGAGCAGGCCGCACTGTCCCTGCGGCCAGGAGGAACGCTCTGACAAACGCCGAGGACATCCGTTTCGAAAGCTGTGGCGCAGCCTCTCTCACCGATCAGCCCTTCGAAATACCCAACCGCCCACGCCACCTCTGCGGGCGTCACCCCCTCGGCGGCCGACCGACAGTATGGGGTTTGCTTCGCTATGTCGGCCAGCGCGGCGTCGAGCTGCCCCCGAGGTCTGTCGCCGAGCACGACATCAATGTCCATTTGGGCAAACAAGTAGGAGGCTCCCATCCCTGTTCCACCTGCTCCGACACACCTGAGTTCCATTGGGCTTCGTCTCCTCTCATCCACCAGGCGAATCCACGTGACTGAACTCCGAACTCCGAACCAGAAGAACCCGACGATAAACCAAATCGCCTCGAACTGTCACGCCTGCGAATTCACTATATTTGAGATGCTTTTGTAGTACGGGCGACCCTACATAGGTTACTGTAGACGTGATGGTCGATATGAGGACCGAGGTCAAGGTCGGAGGTCGTGGGGTTGGAAAGTCGACGCGAAGCTCCCCTCGAGTGAGCAGAGCGTCGTCGGGCGTGCTGTCTACTATCGGAAATTCGCCGACCATCCGTCTGGCCGACTTCCCGGGACACCCCACCAGAACCACGTTCTACGCCAAGTTGGAGTTTCTGAACCCCGGCGGGAGTATGAAGGACCGCCCCGCCCTGGCGATGCTTGAGGCAGCGCTCGACGACGGCCTGATCGAGCCCGGCGATCTGGTGATCGAGTCTTCATCTGGAAACATGGGTATTGGATTGGCCCAGGCCACACAACGCCTCGGCCTGCGCTTCATCTGTGTGGTCGACACGAAGACCACTACCAGCAACATCAGGGTGCTCAAAGCACTCGGGGCTGGTATCGAGATCGTTACCGAGCCGCACCCCGAGACGGGCGAGTTCCTCGATGCCCGTAAGTACAGGGTTGCGCAGCTCATCGATCAAAACCCCGGCGCATATTGGCCTGATCAATATAACAATCCTGCCAACAGCATGTCTCACTGTGTCGGGACCGCCCCCGAGCTGCTCCGGTCCCTCGGCGAGGCCCCCGACTACATGCTGGTCGCGACCAGCACCTGTGGCACTCTCCGCGGGTTCCAGCAGTTCTTCAAGATCGTCGGCGCACACACCCAAATGGTCGCCGTGGACGCCTTCGGCAGCGCCCTCTTCGGCCCGTCCAAGCCCGGCCGCATCATCCCCGGGCTCGGATCGGCGAATAGCGCCACGGACGTGGACCCCGAGCGCCTGAGTGTCGAATTCGTCTCGACTCGAGACTGCGTCGTAGGTTGCCGCATCCTCGCCCAGCGCGAGGCAATCCTGGTCGGTGGCTCGTCGGGGGGGGTGGCCGTCGCGGCCCTGCGGCTCGCTCGCCGGGTCCCCGTGGGAAGCAGCATAGCGATGCTGTTCCCCGACCGGGGCGAACGATACCTGGACACCATCTTCAACGATGATTGGCTCGATGAGCAGTCCATCGATCTACAAGAAAGCATGAAGGAGTTTCGTGAGTGAACGTGGGATACTAATTCTCGGCGCATCTGAGGTCAGCGCTGCTCTCGATGGTCGGGAGCTCCAGATCATCACCGCGGTCAGCCAGGCTTATGTCAGCCACTACCGAGGCCAGAGCGACCTGCCGCACTCCGTATTCTTGCGCTTTGGCGAGGACAACCCGAACCGCATCATCGGACTTCCTGCCTACCTCGCGGACGAGGATCCCATCGCCGGGCTCAAGTGGATCGCCTCTTTTCCTGGAAACACCGCGCAGGGCATCGACCGTGCCTCGGCGGTGCTCGTGCTCAACTCCCTGAGCACTGGCCGCCCCCTCGCGCTGATGGAGTCCTCGATCATCAGTGCAAAGCGCACGGCGGCCGGGGCCGCCCTCGCTGCCCGAACCCTGCACGGCGACAGAAGAGAGCGTCGCGTCGGGCTGATCGGCTGCGGGCTCATCAACTTCGAGGTGCTTCGCTTCCTACACAGCAGCTTTCCCGCTCTTGAAGAGGTTGCGCTCTGTGATCTCGACCCTCGGGCTATCGAGCGCTTTACCCGTCGGGTCGAGCGCGAGCTGCCGGGGCTCCGCTGCGAGCCCTGCCCTTCGGCAGAGGCCCTGATCTCGGGATCACGACTCGTGTCTTTGGCCACGGTCGCCGGTTCGCCACATATCCACACGCTCCCAGGCCTGTCCCCCGACAGCACGATCCTACACCTCTCGCTGCGAGACCTGGCTCCGGCGGTCATCCGCGCGGCCGACAACGTCGTCGACGACATCGATCATGTGCTGCGAGCCCGGACCTCCCTCCACCTGACTCAGCTCGAAGACGGCAACCACGACTTCGTGCGTTGCCCCCTCGCCGAGGTCCTGTCCAACGAGGCTCCGGCGCGAACCAACCGGCCGCTCATCTTCAGCCCCTTCGGGCTCGGAGTCCTCGACCTCGCGGTCGCGCGCCTCGTCCTCGATCACGCCCGGGGTACGGGCATGGGGGTCGAGGTTCACGGCTTCTTGCCAGCCTCGCGAGCCGAGCGCCTCGAGTGCCGCAAACTCGACTCTCTCGCTGACCCGGCCCCCCTGCTTCGCTTCGCCGACGAATACGGCGCCAACGAACACAGCACCCACTTCCAGGGTCTGGCCACAGGGACGACCGAGGTCTGGACCACGGTCCTCGACGGCGAGCTCGTGGGCCTCGCCTGTCTCCGCCGAGGCAGCACAGGACTCGCCGCTCGTATTGATGGGATCGACGATATCGACGGGATCAACAGGGACACAACCGCCGAGCTCGTCGAGTGCATCGTCCACCCAGACCATCGCGGGCTCGACGTCAGGGTCGCGCTCATCGAGTCGGTGCGAAACCACGCTCTCGACCGTCTGCAGCTGGCGACCATCCACTGCACAGTCGATGCTGGCGACGACGAAAGTCGGCGCGCACTCGAGACTAGCGGTTTCGTCGAACTCGAGACCTTTGACGACGAGCGCCACGCTCGCCGAACCACGACGCTCTTCGTCCATCGGGGCCCTGCGCGATGATCGACAGCTGCGCCGAGACCCTCTACGCCGTCGTCATCAACGCCGAAGAGCAGTTTTCCGTCTGGCCGCTGCTCCTCGATATCCCCCGAGGGTGGCGGCTCCACGGCACGACGGGCTCCCGCGCCGAGTGCCTCACTGTCATCGCCGACTCGTGGACCGACCTGACCCCAAAGAGCGCCAGGCGACGCTAAAAATTACCAGCGGCCCGCGGTGAAACCCATCATGTGGTGAACCCATCATGTGGGGTTTCACCGCGGGCTGCTAAAACACGCTCTTCATGAACGTGCTCACGACCTCGTCGAGCGGCCGGCTGCTGTCGATCACCAAGTCGGACTCTGCGGACAGGGTCTGATGCGCGGCGAGGTGCAGACGCCGGCCGAGGCCGAGGTGGTGGTGAAGGTCCGCCTGCAACACGTCGAGGAACCCCTCACCAATCTCCTCTCGCTCTTCTTCGAGGCGGCGAACCAGACGACGGGCCAATAGGATGTCGAAGGGCGCGTCGAGAAACACGGCGAAATCGATGAGCGACGCCATTTCTGTGCGCATGCGCCCAAAGGGCTCTTCGATAAGCAGGACCTCAGCGGGTGTGACGACCTTCCCCGAGGGCAGGATCACGGACTGCCCTATGCGCAGCGCCTGAACATCACGGGCAAAGTCCGGGGTCTGGAACACGTTTGGGTCCGCCCCAGCATCGAGCCAAGCCCCCAGATCCTGGGGAAAGGTCGACAGGTGCGCGTAGTCATCGAAGTAGAGGATCGAGGCGTTACCGAGCAACTCTGCCGCTCGACGCACGACTCGGGTCTTTCCGGCACCGGACAACCCGGAGACCGCGACGACCCGTTTAGGCTGAGCTCCCATCGTCATCGCGTGACCGCTCAGTAGTTGAACGGGCCCTGGACCTCGTCGGCCCGGTTGCACCCGCGACGGCTGTAGTGAAGCACCATCGAGCGACGCGAGTAGTCGCCCCGCTTGGTCGCAAGCTCTGTCTTGTGTGACAATAGACCGTTGAGGAAGATCGCAGTGCCACGCTTCACGGGCATGGACATCGGCGCGATACCGGCTTCGACGACCTGCTCGGACAAGTAGCGGTCGATCGCCCCGTAGCCCGCCGGGCTATCGGTTCGGTAATTCGTCTGCGGGTAATTCGAGTACCCGGGAAAGGTCGGCAGTCGGTGGCTCCCAGGATAGATGACGAGCGGGCCCGAACCGGGCCGAACGTCCTCTGTCGCGAACCAAATGCCCACCATGTGATTGAGCGGGTGCAGGTGATAGAACCAGAGGTCCTGATGGACCGCGACCTCGCTGCTGTACTTGTAGGCCGTGAGATCCAGCAGCACTGGATCCTCTTGCATGAGGATGGACACCATACGCACGAACACGGCCGTCTTCGAGATCGCCAGCCCGGCCGGAGTGAAGGGCTGGAAATAGTGAATTCGCCAGACCTGCGTGTCACGGAGTTTCATCCTCAGGTCGAGGGGCCAACTCAACAACTCCGCCTGCTCGACCGGGTGCAGGCGAACGCCATCTTTGCGCACACCGCTGACGTAGAGGTTGTCCCTCGCTGAGTCAGCCGTCCACACCCCATCGAGTTCCCGATTGTATTGGTCCAACAGACCATCTTCGTCGGAAGCGAGGGCGTCCTCGATGACGAAGTAGCCGTCGGTGATCCATTGTCGCAAGTACTGATCTTCGGTACGCGTGACCAAGCCCGACTCGCGCATTTCCTGCACTTTATCGAGGGCACCTGGGCGGTCGAACCAGGGCTGGTCCGTCGGATTTCTCGTCCACCTGCGCCCACGCTCGGCAAAGGGGGGCGCGTCGACGGTCGACCAATCCGGGCGCGGATGCTGGATCGTGATGGGAGCCCAATCGTCAGTTGAAATATCCGATGGTGACATGAACTTCATGGCAGCTCTCCTCTCAGGCTTCTTGACGCAGGAGTATCGAGCGCGCGTCCAAATACATGACCTTGGGTCGAATCCGGCCCTGCCAGGGTGTCTCGAAGTGCTCGAGCTGTGCGTCGATGAACTTCATGAACGGTCCGAGCAAATGTGCCTGGTAGGCCTCGTGATCGCGATAGACCTCGATGAACACCAGCTGCGCCGGCGTCCCCTCTGTCTCGGTGAGTTCAGGATGTAGCCTGTACTCGGGCGGCGGACCAATGGGAGGCACCTCACAGGGTACGGTCGACGCAAAAACCAGCGTCCCTGGCTCATCGCGGCGGATTGTCGCTATCAGCTCTTCGACAGCACTCGAGAGCTCGACTGAGAGACCATTTTTGAGTTTCCAGTGGGAAATCAGTGCCAGCATTTTGTGTAGACTCGTGTGCTCAGTGTCGATTGGATTGATCGGATTGATCGGATTGGCCGGATTGATCGGATGGCTACAATCGTCCAAGGCGGCGCCCCAGGAAACTCATCTTCGATTGGAAGATACAAGATTGGTTTTACACTGGAAAAATGTCGGTGTCTACGCGATCCTCTCCGAGCGATGACGGTAGGATCTATCAACAGTAATCCCGATGAGGCCGGAGCCGACCAGCCCGTGGCACTGAAGGCCTGCGAGGAGCGAGGCTGGACTGGCATCGAGCGGATGTACCCGCCCACGGACTGGCTCGGTGTGTCGCCCAAAGTCGTATCCCTGCGCGGCAAAGCCTGGAACCAGGACCCCGACGCTGGACCTTGGCTGGATCAGCCTGGGGCCCAGGATCGCATTGCCCATATGCACAAAGAGGGCAAGATCGACGACCAGCAAGAGCAGGCACTTCGTCAGTGGGAGACGGAGGGCTACACCATCCTGCGCGGGGTCCTCGACCCCAAGATGGTCGAGGACTACGCCAAGGATCTCGATGACCTGTGGACCGATGGCGTCCATCGGCCTGGCCTCCAGATCATGAGCCTCCACATCCCCGGTCGTCAGTCGGGGCCAGTCGACCACGCCGAACTCTTGACCTGGCCGCTCGAGACCCGCATCGACCTGCGCGACAACCAGATCTGGCGTATCCACTACCACCACCCAAACAGCCGCTCTGGCTTCGACATCACGACGGCGGCGCCCATCGTCGACATGGCTCGCCTCATCCTCGGCGAGGAGACCTCACTGATCAACAGCATCGGCTTCCAGCGGGGCAGCCAGGTCGGACTTCACCAAGACATCTGCGCCTACCACATTCACCCCACAAACCGACTCGTCGGAGTCTGGGTCGCCTGCGAAGACGTCCATGAGGACGCCGGCCCGCTCACCGTCTACCCCCGCACCCACAAGGTGCCGATCTGGTCGGGCTGGAACAACTATCCACAGACCAACCTGCGCACCTGCACGCTCGGGACACGGGACGCACAGAACAGCTACCTCGAGCAACACATCGCGGGTATCGAGCCTCGACCTCTGGTGATCGAGAAAGGGGATGTCATCTTTCAGCACCCCCTGCAGATTCATAATGGCGGTAAGATCAAAGACCGCTCGCACACTCGCAAGTCCCTCGTGCTTCACTACTCCGTGCCAGGTGGCGACCGCATGAATGAGGTCGTCGGTCCCTTCAACTGGTAGCCCCTCGCGCCATGAACCCCGCCTGCACCGGCAGCGAGTGCCGCGGCTGCGGTGGCCGCTACTCCCTGGACGAGACCACGGGTCCCTGCCCTGACTGCGGCCACCCGCTGTCGATCGTCTATGACTACGATCGGATCGATGGTGAGCGCTTCGGCCGTGGCGAACGAGACGACTCGCTCGCCCACTTCGACGCGCTCTTGCCCATCTCGGTCCGAGACCTGACACCACTGCGGGTCGGGCACACGCCCCTCTACGCTCTCGGGGAGGTGGACGGCGTCCGCCTCTTCATCAAGGACGAGAGTGGTCAGCCCTCGGGCTCCCTCAAGGACCGGGCGAGCCTGCTCGCTCTGGCCGTCTCTCGCTCCCGCGGCGCCACAAGGGTCGCGCTGGCATCGACGGGAAATGCGGCCGCCTCGACCGCCTGTCTCGGCGCCAGCATGGGCATCCCTACGGCCACCTTCATCCCCCGCGACGCACCCCCAGCCAAGCTCGCCCAGGCCCGCTGCTTTGGAGCCTCGGTGTTTCGAGTCGATGGGAGCTACGACGATGCGGTCCACTCCTGCCGCATCGTTTGCGCACACATGGGCTGGACCGATCGCACGACCGCGGTCAATCCCTTCACCCGAGAGGGCAAGAAGACCGTCGCCTTCGAGATCGCGGAGCAGCTCCCGAGCATCCCGGACTGGGTGATCGTCCCCACCGGTGACGGCAACATCTCGAGCGCCGTGTTCAAGGGCTTCGATGAGCTGCGCCGGATCGGCCGCATCGACCGCATCCCCCGGATCGCCGTCGCCCAGGCGAGCGGCAGCGCTGCCATCACCGACGCCGTCCAACGTACGCGGCGTGGAGAGGGCGGCGAGCTGCGCAGCTGCCTCGGCCAGACCCGAGCCGACAGCATCGCCGTCGAGACCCCCGCAGATGGAGCGCTCGCCGTCCAGGCCGTGCTGCGCAGCGACGGCGACGCTATCGCCGTCCACGATGACGCCATCCTCTCCGCCATGGCCAGCGCCGCCCGACGCTGGGGGCTGTTCACCGAGCCCGCTGGCGCCGTGTCTCTGGCCGCACTCCATGCCCTGTGCGCGCGCGGGACCATCCGCCCGGGCGAGTCGGTCGTCTGCCTCCTGACCGGCTCGGGGCTCAAGGACGGCAGCGCCGCGCTCGCGTACACCGCGGAGCCCACCGAGCTGCCCGCAGGAGTGCTGTCTCCAGCGCTGCTGGCGAAGATCGCTAGCCCGTAGCGAGGCGTCGTGAGGGGTTTCACCGCGGGCTGATACTTTGAACCCGTCTGCGAGCAACCGCAGCGAACTTGGGCCCGACCTTCGCCACGTCGGATGAAGCCAGGGCTCAGTGCAGAGCCCGCGAGGTCACCCGGGCTCCAGGCCCGACTTGCTCGACACGCCCCGCGCCGGGGACACCCGCGTGGGTGTAGGCCTGCTCGAGGATTTCGAGCAGGGCCTTCGCCCGGCCCTCGTCGCTGGCGAGGGCGAAGGTGGTGGGCCCCGCCCCGCTGATCGTGCAGGCCAGGGCGCCGGCCTCTAGGGCGTTGACCTTGGCGTCGAGGAAACCCGGAATCAGGTGGGCCCGCGCAGGCTCGACGATGTCGTCGACAATGGCCTCACCGAGCAGCGCCAGATCGCCCACGTGTAGGGCGTGGACGAGCATGCCCAGGCGGGCCGCCTGGCGGACCACCGCGTCGAGGCCCACGCGCTCGGGCAACACCGAGCGGGCGGCGGCGGTCGCCACTTCGCAGCCCGGAGTGTAGATCGACAGATACAGAGAGTCGGGCGCAGGCAGGGAGATCACGCGCAGGGGGTCAGTGGCGGCGATCAGCACGATCCCGCCCATGAGCGCCGGGGCGACGTTGTCGGGATGCGGGGTCCCGCAGGCGACCCGCTCCCCCTCCCTGGCCGCATCGATCATGGTCTCGATACCGACCTCGAGTTGGAGGGCCGAGACCGCTGCCACCAGCGCCGCGCAGGCGCTGGCCGCCGAAGACCCGAGGCCGCTGCCCAGGGGCAGGCCCTTGTCGAGTTCGAGTTCGACGCCGAGCTCCGGTCGGCCGATGGCGCTGAGCATGGCCGCGACGGCGACGCAGGCCGTGTTTTCCTCGGACCCCAGGGGCAGGCGACCACCGTCCCCTGTGATCGCGCTCAGGCGCACGCCGGGCGTATCACTCCGACGCGCACGAACCGTGTCGCCGGGGCCGTTCACAGCCAGGCCGAGGCAGTCGAAGCCCGGGCCGAGGTTCGAGACGGTGGCCGGGGCGTAGGCCTCGACCCAGGGGCGTGGCGCGTCAGACATGGACGACGATGACAGACCGACCGGATTGGTTCGGATCAGGACAGGTTCAGATCAGTTTGCAGGCCGACGCAGGGCATCGTCGATCCACAAATCGATGTTGCCGCCCCAGAGCAGGGGGTGGAGCAGGCGGCCGTTGATGTAGACCGCCGGCGTGCCCTGGATGTCGAGGGTCTCGCCCATCTTGCGATCCTTGGCCACGCTGAGCTCGACCGCATCGGAGACGTAGTCGGTCTTCCACTTGGCGACGTCCAGACCGCTGATCTGCGAGGCGTAGCGCTCGAGGTCTTCGTCTTCGAGCTGGGTCTGGTGATCGAAGACCAGGTCGTGCATCTCCCAGAACTTGCCCTGGAGATGGGCGGCCTCGCAGGCCAGCGCCGCCTGTTGAGCGCGGGCGTGCATGCGCAGCGGGAAATGACGGAACACGAGCTTGGCCCGGCCCCGGTAGCTCTGCACGGACTTGCGCAACAACGGCGCCTCGATCTTGCAGTGTGGGCACTCGAAGTCGGCAAACACGACCACGGTCACGGGCGCGTTCTCGTTGCCGTAGGTGGGCCGACCCTCGACCGGGATGTCCTTGGGCGTGATCGCGTCGACGACCGTGTCGACGTCGAGCTTGATGTCCGAGGGGGTCGCACCCTGGACCAAACGATCGGCGATGAACTGGCCGACGACCATGGAGTTTCGGCACTCGGCGTCGTCGCGCAGCGAGGTCGCCAGCGAGTGCGGCTTGTCGCAGGCGCTGGGCTCGACGTTGATCATCGTGAAGAAGGTCGACTGCTGGGTCTCGCTCAGCTTGGAGAGATCGACGCCCTTGGCCTCGCGGATCATCTCTTCGGGGGGCGGCGCGTCGAGCTCCGGGCGTCGGCGCTCGCGCTTGTCCTGCCCGGTGTTGGCCGAGCGCGAGCTGCCGTTGGGCTCGTCGGGACCCGGCGGCGTGCAGCCGGTACAGGCGGTCGTCGCCAAGACCAAAGTCGTGCTCAGAACCAGGGACGTACGAGCGAGTAGATCGCGGAAAGAACGCATTTTCAGCCGGCGCCTGCGGAGTTGACGCGGGGGGAACGCTATCGCAGCAGGCCCTCGCCTGCAAGCGGAGGCCGGTCTCCAACGCGCGGCGGCGCGCTCCCCCGACCCCTTGACGCTCCCCCCCTCTCGGGCGATACCCCGCCCAGGAGGAGACCCCCTTGACGAAAATTCTCGTGACGGTCAAGCGGATCCCCGACCCGGACGAAAGCCTCAAGTTCACCCCCGGTGGACTCGACCTTTCCTCGGTGAAGTGGGTCCCAAATGCCTTTGACGAATACGCCGTCGAGACCGCTCTGCGGCTCGCGGAGGACGTCGGCAACAAGAAAAACAGGCTCGCTGAGATCATCGTGCTGTCGATCTGCCCTGAAAAGCAGCGCCAACACATGACCCAGTTTCTCGCCATGGGCGCGGATCGCGGGGTTGTCGTCGACGCCGACGACAGCGAGTTCGACACTGCATCGATCGCCAAGATCATTGCCAAGGTCGCCCAGGACGAGGGTGTCGACTTGGTCATCACCGGCAAGCTGTCTCAGGACAACGAGGGCAACCAGATCGGCCAGCGCGTGGCCGCACATCTCGGTTGGCCGCAGGCTTGCTTCGCGGCCGAGATCGACTGGGACCAGGCGGGCAACAGCCTGAGTGTGTCCCGGGAGGTCGACGACGGCGTCGAGACCAAGAAGGTCCCGATGCCCGCCGTGGTGAGCGTCGATCTTCGTGTGGTCCTGCCGACCAGCGTCCGAAACGGCCTCAATCCGGCCGACCACAAATTCACGGACGGGCCCCGCCTGGCCTCTCTGCGCGGCATCACCATGGCCAAGCGCAAGAAGGTCAAGGTGGTCAAGGCCGCAGATCTCGGCGTCGTCAACGGTGGCGGTGAGAAGACCGTCGCCATCGACAAACCCCCACAGCGCAAGGCCGGACAGATGGTCGGCTCCGTCGAGGAGCTGGTCGAGAAGTTGGCCACGGAGGCGAAGGTCCTATGAGCAAGGTACTCGTTGTTCTCGAGACCGCCGCCGGGGCGATCCGCAACCACTGTCTGCCCGGGATCACCGCGGGCAAGCAGATCGCAGACGCCCGTGGGGCCGAGCTGCACTTTTTGGTTCTCGGTTCCGATCCCACGGCGGCCGCGACCACCATCGCCGGGGCCGGCTACGGCGCCAGCGGGGTGCACACCCTCGCCGATCCCGCCCTCGAGCCGTTCACGGCCGAAGCCTGGGCCGACGCGGTCGTCCACGCGGCCCAGACCCTGGGTGCGAGCGTCGTCGGTGGCACCGCCAGCTCGACGCTGCGCGATTGCCTGCCCCGGGCCGCGGCCCTGCTCGACGCGCCCCTGTGTGCGGAGATCGTAACCGTCAAGTCCGGCGACACCTTCACCCGTCCGATCTCGGCCGGGCGCGCCCTGCTCGACGAGCAACTCAGCGGCGAGATCGTGTTTTTCACGGCCCGCGGCAGCGAGTTCAAGCCGGCCGAAACCGGCGCGGGCGTCGGTGTCTCGGCCGTCGAAGGTGCGAGCGTGAACACGCGCAACGTCGAGGTCTTGGGCATCCACAAGACCGCGAGCTCCCGCCCAGCCCTGACCGAGGCCGACGTCGTCGTGTCCGGTGGTCGCGGCATGCGAGAGGGCGCCAACTTCAAGGTCCTCGAGGACCTCACGGACGTGCTCGGAGGCGCCCTCGGTGCCAGCCGGGCCGCGACCGACGCGGGCATGGTCCCGGCCGACCTCCAGGTCGGTCAGACCGGCAAGATCGTCGCTCCCTCGCTCTACATCGCGGTTGCGATCTCGGGCGCCATCCAGCACCTCGCCGGCATGAAGGGCAGCAAGGTCATCGTGGCCATCAACAAGGACGAAGAGGCACCGATCTTCCAGGTCGCCGACTACGGCCTGGTCGCCAAGTGGGAGGACGCCCTTCCGGCGCTGCTCGCCCAGGTCAAAGCACGCAAGGGCTGAGCCGACCCCGGTCAGCCTCGGCGCGCGAGTATCCCGCTCGCGCACCACACACAGGCAGAGCCCGCCTCGCAATAGCGAGCGCGGGCTCTCTCTCTTATCCGCGCTATTTGGAGCATCGGGCCAGAGCATCGCTAGTCCGGTACCATCTGTGCCTTGTCCGCCGGGTCACAGCGCGAGCTCGACAACACCCCGACTCCCGGCCCACGCGAACCACGAGCTCAGCCCGCAGCGCGCACCGGCAACCCGTGGCCAGCCCTCAAGGCGGTCGCAGCCGCGGGTCTCGTCCACCTCATCGCGGCCCTGACCACCCTGAGCCTGCTCCGGGTGGACGACACAGGTGGGACACGCGCGGCCGTGATCGCGGTGGTGCTCGGGACGATCGGGGTCGCCCTGCTCACGATCCTAGGCCGGGTGCGGGACCGACACAGCGAGGTCGATCCGCGATCGGGAGTCCGCACCCGGATCGTCGAGGGTGAATCCCAGCGTGCGGCGAAACCCCTGCGTCGGGGCGAGCGGGTCGCCCGCGCCAGCGTGGCCGCCGTGTTTGGTCTGACCCCGCCGCTGGCGACCATGCTCGCCCTGCCTCTGATCATGATCGCCGGGCTCGACCCGGCCCCGATCTCCCCCGGCGCGGTCGCTCCCCCAGCGACCGCCCTGGCCCAGTCGATCCCCTATCTCATCGCCGTGTTCACGGCCACGACCAGCTCGGGCGTGTTGATCGCCCTGGCCCTGGACCACGCCCTCGATACCCTCGCTGCGCGCGAGCTGGGCGACGCGAGATCCGGCTCTTCCCTCTCCCCCCTCTTCAGCGCTCCAGCCCCACGACTCGACCGCCAGCTCGCCCGGCTCGCCGCCGGCCTGATGTTGGCGGGTGGGCTCAACGTGCTCGCCTATGCCCTGCTCCACGGCGCCGACATCCAGCTGTGGCCGAGTCACGCCCCGACCTACATCGCCGGCATCGGCATTGGCATCGGCGCGTTCGCAGTGGTCGCCGCGGCCACCAGCGCGGGCCGAAATTTGGGTCGTGACCTGCAGACGATCGCTACCCGCCTCGACAGCGTGGGCTGGGGCGACGAGCGACCGGCCGACGCTCGACACTCGGCCCTGGCCAACCCCGTGCGGGTCACCAGTTTCGACACGCTGGGCGAGCTGTTCGCCAACCTCGAGCGGCTCCGGGCGCGCCTGGCCGAGGACGTGGGCACCTATGAGCGCGCCCTCGACCGAACCCTGGCCGCCGACCGGGCCAAGGGGGAGTTCCTCGCCGCCGTCAGCCACGAGCTGCGCACCCCGCTGAACTCGATCATGGGCTTTGCCCAGCTCCTGCTCGAGACCGAGCTCAACGAGTCCCAGGCCGAAGACGTGCGCCTGATCTTGGCCGGAGGTCGGCGCCTGCACGAGCTCATCGCAGACATCCTGGACCTCTCGATGATCGAGAGCGGGGAGCTGGACCTGCGCTTCGAGCCCCAGGATCTCGGGTGCCTGGTCGAGGAGCTCGTCGAGCTCCACCAGGCCCAGGTCCGCGGCAGCGGAGTCGAGCTCCGCGCCGAGGTCGAGCCCGAGCTCCCGAAGGTGAGCTGTGACGGCCGCCGGATCGGGCAGGTGCTCACCAACCTGCTGAGCAACGCCATCAAGTTCACAGAGGCCGGGAGCGTGACCGTGCGTGTGACCCGGCCCAAGCCGGAGTTCGTCGCCATCGCCGTCATCGACACGGGCATCGGGATCGGCGAACAAGACCTCGAGAGTGTGTTCGAGGAGTACCGACAGGCGGGCACACGCAAGCGCAAACTGGGGGGCACGGGCCTGGGCCTGGCCATCGCTCGCCGCATGGTCGAGGCCCACGGGGGCGCGCTCCGGGCCCAGAGCACCCTCGGCGTAGGCTCGAGCTTCCGCCTGGACCTGCCGCTGCAGGGTCGTCGCTCGAAAGGCCGGCCTGAATCGTGAGCGCGCCCACCCACCGACGGCTCCGCGTCGAGGCGGCCACGCTCGCGTCGATCGTCCTCGTCGGTCTGGTCCACGCGGTCCTCGGCGCAGCCTGGATCTCGCTGGTGCTCTCGCCCGAACAACTGGGCCTGCTGCGCGCAGACCCACGCCTGCATGTCCTGCTCGGCGCAGCCCTGGCGACCGCGACCGCGACCGCGCTGCTCTACGTCGTCTGGCGGCTGCCCTCCCAGCGCTGGCCGAGTTCGAGACCGGAGGCGGAGTCCCCGGTGCGCTGGCTCCTGTTGCTCGCAGGGGCGCCCGCGATCCTGTTCCTGCCCCTGCTGTGGATTCGAGACCGCCGTGCCCGCGAGACTCCGAGCCCACCCCGGGCCGCCGCCGAAGAACACCGGCGCATCGAGAGCGGCTTCCGACGTCTGCTCGGCCTGCCCTTCGAGGCGGCCCTGGCGACGCTCGTGTGCCTGGCGGTCGGGACCGGCGTGGCCGTCGGGCTCTTGGCCCAGCACCTGACCCTGGGCGCGCACACCCTGACCGCGCTCGCCAGCTTGTGGCTGCTGTCCCTGCTCCCGCTCGCGACCATCGCCGCCGGCCAGCTGCGCGCGATGTTGACCCCCGAGTATCTCTCGGCGCCACGCGTCGACCTGGCGGCCCTGGGCCGGCGCCAGAGTCTGGGCCTGCGCGTCGGTGGACCGGCAGCCATGGCGATCACCGCGGCCATCGCCATCCCCGTGCTCGTCGGCGCCGCGTGGACAGAGAAGCTCCTGGCCGTCGAGCTGCGCCAGGCGGCGGCGGCGGAGGGCCAGGCCGCTCTGGCCCGAGCCCCCGCTGCTTCGACCGCGGCCTCGAGGTCGATCCACAGCCCGGATCCCGAGCCGGAGCACCCCCGATTGATCGACCTGGTCGCCCCGGGCTCGAGTCCGGGCGCCCCGAGGTCGACCCTCTCCTGGGGCCCCGCAGCGCTCGAGGGGCTGCCACCCGCGGCCCGCGAGCAGGGGGGCTTCTTCGACCTCGACGGCGACGGCACGACGGACGCATGGATCGGCCACGGCGAGGGGGGGCGGCACGTACTCGTGCCCATGGAGCCCCCCGGCCGCACCCCGCTGGGACTCGTGCTGACGACCTTGCTCCTGGGTCTGCTCGCCGGTCTGCTCAGTCTCGAGCTCGTGCTCCGCGACGTCGAGCGAGACCTGGTCCGCTCGAGTCGGCACGTGGCCGCCGTCGCCCACGGTGAGATCCCCGAGCCCATGGCCCTCGACACCTTCGCCACCCGGGAGCTGCGCGAAGTGGTCGCGGCCATGGACCGACTCGTGGGGCGCATCTCCGACGCCAACGTCACCAAGTACGTATTGATCGAGAAAGGTCGGGAGGCCGACCAGCTCAAGAGCCAGTTTCTCGCCAACATGAGCCACGACCTGCGCTCGCCCCTGAACTCGGTGCTCGGTTTCTCCGAGCTCCTGAGCTCGGGGATCGAAGGTCGGCTCGCGGCCAACCAACTCGAGATGATCGATGCCATCCACGGGGCGGGCCAGGGCCTGCTCCGCCAGATCGACAACATCCTCGACACGGCCAAGATCGAGGCCGGGCACATGGAGCTGCACCGAGAGCCGACCCCGCCCGCGACCTTGATCGCGCGCGCCATCCAGACCGCAAGGACCCGCCTCGACCCCCAGATCGACATCCAGACAGAGTTCGCCGCCGGGCTCCCCCCTGCATTCACGGACCCCTACCGCACCGTACAGGCGATCGAGAACATCTTGGTGTTCGCCGGCGAGGGCCTGCGCGAGGGCCAACTCCACATCGCCTGCGTCGCCAAACGCACCCGCGAGGGCGAGGCCGCCGAGATCGTCATTCGGGTCTCCACGCCCCGCAGCCTCGCCTCGGTCGAGGCCCTCGAGCAGGCTCAGCGCGGCTTTGTTCGTGTGCCCGGGCAGAGCGGGCTCGGCCTCGACCTCCCGATCGCGACGAGCATCATCGAGCTTCAGGGTGGATCCGTCCGCATCCAAGGTCCCGGCGACGCCGAGGCCGAGGCTGAGATCCTCGAGACGGGCGAGGCTCGATACCGACCAAAAGGCCAGGTCGAGATGACCTTCCAGCTACGTATTCCCGCGCTCACCGCTCGTCGTAACCTGCGCATTCAAAATTGATGCGGCCCGAACTGTGCTCGCCTCAGGCGCGGTTCGTCACTGCGCTGGGCGCCCAATCCTCGGGCGTCGCGCACACCTTTGCCGTGAAACAGCCAGGAACGAACAGTATGACTTGGTCGCAAACACCGCTCTGTTTGTATCACCACCATCCCTACTGTGCGCCTTCGCCGGGCTCTTTGTCGCGACTTTCTTCCCAAGCACGGTGACCATAGCGATTTCGATAGAGGCTGCTAGGGGGACACAGGAGACCTCAGAGGTGAAAGTGTGCGCAATACGCGTTCTCGCTTGGGGCAAAACGGAACACTTAATCATCATTCGATTTGTGCAGACAACACCACTCCACATGCAATAGTTTGATTGTCATGTTTTCGAGTCGCACAGCGTGGGACGTGTCTCCCAATCGCCTGACCTTGGCGCGTCGCCACCATCGCGACTGCGGGCGCACTGCCCTCGATCTCGCGTGCACCAACCCCACCGCCGTCGGCCTCGTCTACCCGGAGAGCTTCTACGCCGAGCTGTTCGCGCCTCGCTCGATGCCCCACATGATGATCTACGAGCCCGAGCCCTTCGGGCTGCACGAGGCCAGGGACGCGATCGCCGAGCGCTACTACCAGCGCCGCGGCATCGAAGTCCACGGCAAGCGGGTCGGGCTCACAGCCAGCAAAGGTGAGGCCTTCTCCCACTTGTTGTCGCTGCTGTGCGACCCGGGCGACGTGCTGCTCGTGCCCAAACTCGGCTCGCCGCTGCTCGAGCACCTCGCCGAACTCGCCCGGGTCGAGCTCGTCCCCTATCCCCTGCGCTACAGCGGCCACTGGGGCGTGGACACGGACCGGCTGCGCGAACTCGCCGCCCGCTATGCCGGCCGGGTCAAGGCCATCGTCTGCGCGGCCCCGGGTCGGCCCACCGGCGCCTACCTGACCACGGGTGAACTCGAGACCATCGAGGCCCTCTGCGTCGAGCGGGAGCTGACCTTGATCGTCGACGAGGCCCTCTCCGACTACCCCCTCTACCCCGGGCCCTCGCGCGTCGCCTCTGTCGTGGGCAGCCGCGACTGTCTGACCTTCGTGCTCTCGGGGCTCACCGAGGTCGCCGCCCTCCCTCAGCTCAAGCTGTCCTGGGCCGTCGCCTGTGGCCCCGAGGAGCTCGTCGCCCCGGCCCTCGCACGACTCGAGGTCGTCGTCGACACCCACCTCAACGTGGCGACCCCCGTCCAGCATGCCCTGCCCGCGATCTTCGCGGCCAGCGAGCCCATGCAGGGGCAGATTCGCAGGCGCGCGACCGCCAACCTTCAGATCCTCGACGCGGCGATCATCGACAGCCCGGTCACCCGCCTGGGGGTCGAGGCCGGCTGGTCCGTCGTCATCGAGCTCCCCCATATCGCCGAGCTCGACGACGAGGGCTGGGTGCTGCGCATGCTCGAGCGCTGCGACGTGTGGGCCGAGCCGGGCTCCGTGTTCGGCATGCGGGGCTGTCACCTGGTGCTCTCACTGTTGACGCCCCCCGAGGCCTTCGCCGAGGGTGTCTCGCGGCTCATCGGCCTCGTGGTCAGGATCGCCGGCGGCGGCCGCTGGTAGCCGTCGCGGGGCCTCCGCCTTGCTATGCTCCCGCGCGATGGCGGACCCCGAAGACCTGAGCATCCTCTCCGACGGCCTCGCGGCCTATATTCACGACCACACCACCCCCGGGCCGGACATCTTCGAGCGTCTGCGCGAGCAGACCCACGCCGAGCTGGCCATGCCACAGATGCAGGTCGGTCGGGTCGAGGGCGCCTTCCTCAAGCTCATGGTCCAGATCAGCGGCGCGCGCAGGGTGCTCGAGGTCGGCACCTACAGCGGCTACTCCACCATGGCCATGGCCTCGGGCCTGCCCGAGGACGGCCAGATCATCACCTGCGACATCGATCCGGTGGCCACCACGGTCGCGCGCAGCTACTGGGACCGGAGCCCCTGGGGCGACAAGATCCAGCTTCGACTGGGAGACGCCTGCGCCACCCTCGAGGCCCTCGCCGCCGCCGGTGAACGCTTCGACCTCGCGTTCATCGACGCCGACAAAGGCAGCTACATCCGCTACTGGGAGCTGGCCATGCAGATGCTGCCCAGCGGCGGCGTGATCCTGGCCGACAACACGCTCTGGAGTGGCAAGGTGCTCGCACCCAAGGAGGGCAGCGACCGAGCCATCGTCGCCTTCAACGCTCACGCCAAGGCCGACCCGCGCGTGGAGCAGGTCCTGCTCTCGGTCCGCGACGGGATCATGTTCGCGCGAAAACGCTGAGTCGGGCGCTGACAAAAGGGCGCAGGTCGAGGTCCACACCGACGAAACGTCCCGCTCCAGTCGAGCGAAGTCGAAGCAAGCAGGTGCGGGAGCGCCCCTTTGAGCCCTCAGTAACCCCTCAGCGACCCGGCAGCCCTCGGGACAGACCTCGATGTGTATGCCCTTCGGCGTCGGCTCGCGGCACGCCTCTTGCTACACTCGAGACTGTCCGTGGACGCCCCGATCGCCAACCCGAGCCCCCCGACCTCCCCCCTCGACCTCGCCGGGCTCACCGCCAAGCTCACCCGGCTGCGCGAGGTCGTCCGCGCGCAGATCCATGGCAAGGACGAGGTCATCGAGCTCTCGCTGATCTGTCTGGTCGCCCGAGGTCACCTGTTGATCGAGGACATCCCCGGGGTCGGCAAGAGCACCCTCGCCCGAGCCCTGGCCGCGGCCATCGGGGGCAGCTTCTCGCGCATCCAATTCACCAGCGACCTGCTTCCGGCCGACCTCTTGGGTGTCAACGTCTGGCGGGCCAGTCGAGAGATCTTCGAGTTTCGCAGGGGCCCGGTGTTCGCCAACATCGTCCTCGCCGACGAGATCAACCGCGCCCCTCCCCGCACCCAGAGCGCCCTGCTCGAGGCCATGGCCGAGGGCCAGGTGTCGATCGACGGCAAGAGCCACCCCCTGCCCCGGCCCTTCGTGGTCATCGCCACCCAGAACCCGGAGGAGCACCACGGCACCTATCCACTCCCCGAGTCTCAGCGCGACCGCTTTCTACTGCGCCTGAGCATGGGTTACGCAGGCGCGGCGGTGGAGACCGCCCTCCTGCTCAGCGGCGGGACCGGACACAGCGAAGCCGACCCCGACGGCCAGACGGCCCCCCCCCACCCAGGCCCAAACCCAGACCCGGACCCAAACCTGCCCGACATGCTCCTCGACCTTCAGGTCGCCGCGGCCGCGGTCCACCTCCACCCCGACCTCGCCCAGTACGCCCAGCGCGTGGTTCAAAGCACCCGGGAGAGCCCTGAGATCCGCCTCGGTGTCAGCACCCGAGGCGCCCTCGCCTGGGTCGCCGGCGCCCGGGCCAAAGCGCTGCTCGAGGGTCGGTCCAGCGTCGCCATCGACGATCTTCAGGAGCTCGCCGTCCCGACCTTGGCCCACCGGGTCGTCCCCGCCCAGACCGGCACGGGCGACCAGATCGCCCTCGCCCAAGAGCTCGTCCGCGAACACATCGCGGCGGCCCCCGTCCCCGTCTGAGGTCCCGTGGCGCGCAGGAAGGTCCCCTTTTACCGCCGCATGCTCACGGCCTACGGCCGCAGCTTGGAGATCACCAAGGCCGGCTGGCTGTTCATCGTCTTGACCCTGGCGGTCGGATTCGCGGCCATCAACTCGGGCGCCAACTTGCTGCACGTCCTGTTCGGCTGCCAGATCGGGCTGATCTTGGCCAGCGGCATGCTGTCCGAGAACATGGTCCAGCGCGCCCGGGTCCGCCGCCGGGTCGCCTCGCCCCTGCACGCGGGCAGCCGCGGCGCCCTGATCGTCGAGCTGCGCAACGGCAGCGAGCGCGGCGACATGATCTCGGTCAGCGTCGAAGACGACGATCGCATCGACAGCCCCGACCAGAGTGAGCCCGTGTTCTCGGTCGCCGTCGCCGGCGGGCAAACGGCCATCCTCCACACCTCCGTGGTCATGAGCCGCCGCGGCCTCCACCCCCTGCCCAAAGCCGTGATCGCTACCCGTTTTCCCTTCGGCCTGTTCGTCAAACGGCGCGAGATCAACCACAGCGACGAGGATGAAGAGCGGGTGCTCGTCTACCCCCGCGTCCACCCGGTCGACGTGGGGGAGCTGCGCGAGTTTCAGCGCGGCCAGGGCGAGGCCCGGGGGGCCCGGGCCCGGGCAGGCGAATTTTACGGCCTCGCCGAGTACCGCGAAGGTCAGGAGCTGCGCCGGATCCACTGGCCGGCGACCGCCCGACTGGGCAAGGCTGTGGTCCAAGAGTTCGAAGCCCGCGGAGAGGCCGAGCAGATCCTCGGCCTCGCCACCGGGCGCAGCGGCGAACCCGAGTTCGAGGCCGAGGTCGAGCGGGTCGCCTCCCAGGCCGTCGCCCTGCTGCGTGAGGGGCGGGTCGCCACCGGCCTGCGCTACGGCGACACCCTCGTCGTCGAGCCCGACAGCGGTCCCAGCCACGAGCGCCGCCTGCTCGATTTTCTGGCCCTCGTGGGCGAACCCGCCGAGGTCCGAGCGTGAGTGGGTTCGAGCACTTCTCGCGTTTGTTGCGATGGTTCGGCGGCCAGGGCCGGGGCCTGGTCCGCATGCGCGACGCCCTGAGCCTGCTCCAAGCGGCGATCGCTGTGCTCGCCGTCAGCTTGGCTCAGAGCGCGAGCTGGTGGGCGGTCGCCGCCACGCTCGGCCTGGGCGCCTGGGCCATGATCCGCCCCCTGCCCGAGGAGACCAGCACCCGAGCAGCGAGGCTGTGGACGGTGGGCGTGGTCGCGGCCCTGGTCCTGAGCGCGCTGCGGGCCTTCACCCGCTCGGAGCTGCTCGTCGCGGGTGTCGATTTTTTCCTGCTCATGGTCGTCCAGCGCCTCTTCAACCGGCAGCGCTGCCGCGAACACATGCAGCTGCTCATGCTCGGCTCCATGCTCATGGTGATCGCCGCGGTCATCGACGCCGAGCTCCACTACCCCGTGCTGCTCCTGCTCTACCTGCCCGTGGCGAGCATGGCCCTGATGCTCAACCACCTCTTGTCCGAGGGTGAGCGGCTCGGCAAGCGGGTCGCCTTCGAGGTCGATCGCTACGGCACCCGCCAGCTCTCGCGCCTGGGTCGAGCGGCGGCCTACGTCGCCCTGCTCTCGGCGACCGCCGGTCTGTTCACCTTTTTGTTCTTCCCGCGCTTCGGCGCCGGCGTGTTCCTGCGCGGCAACCTCAACGGCGGGGACAGCGTGGGTTTCTCCAGCCAGGTCCGACTGGGCGGATTTGGGACCATCAAGAGCGACGCCACCGTCGTCATGCACCTGCTCCCCCTCGACGGGGTCGAACACGGCAGCCGCCCGACCTGGCACCTCCGGGGCAGCGCCTTCGACGAGTACAGCGACGGAAGCTGGGGCCGCTCCGAGGACGCCCTGCCCGGCGACATCCGACCGACCCGCGGCTACTGGCTGCTGCGCCACAACAACGCCTTCGTCGCCGAGGTCGTCGGGGCCCCCTACCGCTACGGCGGCACCGAAGGTCACAGCGTCCGGCCCATCCCGATCCCGGGCTTCGCCGCCGGCGGCGACACGATCCGCATGCTGGTGACCATGGAGGACTTCGGCACCGACCTCTTGTTCAGCGCCGAGCGTCCCCTGGCCTACTCCCTCAACCCCCGCGGGCAGATCGAAGAGCGCAACAGCCTCGGCTCCGACGTCGACGAGCAGGTCCGGGTCATGGACAAGCAGCCCGGCCCGCTCCAGTACGAGTTCGTCGCCCGGGTCGGCCGGCCCACCGCCTCCGAACTCCAGGCCATCGGCGCCCCGCCGGTGCCCGCGGTCTTGACCCCCTACCTACAGGTCGACGACGGTCTCTCACCCGACTTCGGCGCCCTCGCCCGAGAGATCACCGCCGACGCCGAGACCCGCTACGAGAAGACCGTGGCCATCCGCGCCTACCTGCTGAAGACCTACACCTACAGCCTCGATCAGCCCCTCTCCAAGCGGGTCAGCGATGGGGATCTCGATCCTCTCGAGGGCTTCTTGTTCGACACCAAGGCCGGCCACTGTGAGTACTTCGCAACCGCTATGGCGGTACTCCTGCGCGAGGTCGGTGTGCCTACCCGCAACGTCAACGGCTTCTATGGCGCCCACTACAACCGCCTGGGCGAGTTCTACGCGGTCCGCCAGGCCGACGCCCACTCCTGGGTCGAGGTCTACTTCGACGAGCTCGGCTGGGTGACCTTCGACCCGACCCCGCCCTCGGGCCGGACTGCGGGCGACGACGCCCCGTGGTTCCCCGGCCTGGCCAACCTCGCCGACGCCCTGCGCGACACCTACCTCGCCTATGTGATCGACTACGACCTCTCCAACCAGCTTCAGATGCTCGAGCAGGTCGGCGTCCGCCGGGACGGCTACCGCTTCGAGGTCGACTGGCGGCGCCTGGCCCCGTGGCTAGGCGCCGCCCTCGGCCTCGGCATTGCCCTGTTCTTCGCTCGCCGCCTGATCTCTCGAGCCAAGGACGGTCGCCGACGCAACGCCCCCGAGATCCGCATCTATCGCCGCCTGCTCGAGACCATGGCCCGCCGGGATCGGGGGCGACTCGAGCATGAGTCGGCCCCCGCTTGGGCCCGGCGCCTCCACGCCCTCGAGGCACCGGAGGCCGAGGCCCTCGCCCGCTTCGCCGCCCGCTACGACGCGCTCCGATTTCGGCCCCCGAGCGGGGCGCCCCTGGACAAAGCCGAGGTCGAGGCCCTGCGCGAGCTCGCCAAAAGCGTGCTCACCGAGCGCTGAGTCCCGCGACCGAGCTCGGATCCGCAGCTCGCGGTCGACCGGGATGGACCGCCGCCTGGAGATTCGCTCTGGTGGCGGCCCGAGGGTGAGCCCGACCTCGGCCAGCTCGCCCACCTCTGCTAGGTTGGCGCCCATGAAGGACCCGCAGCCCACCCCCGTACGCCGGGAGGACTATGCCCCTCCTTCCCACCTCGTCGACCAGATTCACCTTCGCTTCGAGCTCGGTGAGGACGACACGGAGGTCAGCGCGGAGCTCTCGATGCGCCGCAATCCGGCGGCCTCGGGGACCCCTGGGCCCCTGGTCCTCGACGGGGAGCAGCTCGAGCTCCTCTCCCTGCTCGTCGACGGCCGCGGCCTCGACGAACACGCGGGCGAGTACAGCGTCGACGCCCACACCTTGACCCTGAGCCTGCCCCTCCCCGAGCGCTTCACCCTCACCACGCGGGTGCGCATCAAGCCCCAGGAGAACACGGCCTTCTCGGGTCTCTACCGATCTTCGGGCACCTTCTGCACCCAGTGTGAGGCCCAGGGCTTCCGCCGCATCACCTACATGCTCGACCGGCCCGACGTCATGGCTCGCTACAGCACGGAGATCGTCGCCGACCCGAGCCGCTATCCGGTGCTCCTGTCCAACGGCAACCGGGTCGCCTCCCAGACCCTCGCCGACGGTCGCCTCGAGGTCCGCTGGGAGGACCCCTTCCCCAAGCCCACCTACCTCTTCGCCCTCGTCGGCGGCGACCTCCAGGCCCACCGCGGGAGCTTCACCACCATGTCGGGCCGGGACATCGCGCTGGAGATCTGGGTCGCGGCCCGCGAGCTCGACAAGTGCGCCCACGCCCTGCGCAGCCTGCAAAAATCCATGCGCTGGGACGAGCAGGTGTTCGGCCGGGAGTACGACCTCGACATCTACATGATCCTCGCCGTCCACGACTTCAACATGGGCGCCATGGAGAACAAGGGCCTGAACATCTTCAACTCGAAGTATGTGCTCGCCGCGCCCGAGACGGCCACCGACGACGACTACCAGGGGGTCGAATCGGTCATCGCCCACGAGTACTTTCACAACTGGACCGGCAACCGGGTGACCTGCCGCGACTGGTTTCAGCTGACCCTCAAAGAGGGGCTGACCGTGTTCCGGGACCAGCAGTTCAGCGCCGACATGGGCTCGGCCGCGGTCCAGCGTATCCAGGACGTCCGCACGCTTCGGATCGCCCAGTTCCCGGAAGATCGGGGGCCCATGGCCCACCCGATCCGCCCCGAGGCCTACGTGGAGATGAACAATTTCTACACCGCCACTGTGTACAACAAGGGCGCCGAGGTCATCCGCATGTATCACACCCTCCTGGGCGCGGATGGGTTTCGCAAAGGCATGGATCTCTACTTCGAGCGCCACGATGGCCAGGCCGTGACCTGCGATGATTTCCGCGCCGCCATGGCCGACGCCAACGGTGCCCAGCTCGATCAGTTCGAGCGCTGGTACGGGCAGGCGGGCACGCCGCTGCTCCACGCCGAGGGCCACTATGAGCCCCCCTCCGAGGCCAACCCCGACGGTGAAGGCGGCCGCTACACCCTGACCCTGCGCCAGTCCGGCCCGGCCTCACTCGGCGACGAGCCCTATCGCCTGCGCCACATGCCCATCAGCGTGGGCCTGCTCGACACAGACGGCCGCGATCTGCCCCTGCGCCTCGAGGGCGAGGCGAGCGGCTCCGGCTCCAGCTCCGGCCGCGTGCTCGAGCTGCGCGAGGCCGAGCAAACGTTTTGTTTTGTCGGCCTGCCCTGCGAACCCCTGCCCTCGCTGTTGCGCGGGTTCTCGGCGCCCGTGCAGCTGCACCTGGCGATCCCCGGACGGGACGAGCGGGAGGTCCTCGCCTTTCTCATGGCCCACGACAGCGACGCCTTCAACCGCTGGGACGCGGGCCAACGCTTCGCCCGCGCGGTGCTCCTGGACATGGTCGCCGAGCTCGAAGCCGGCGCCACGGCGACCCTCGACCCTCGCTTCGTCGTCAGCTGGGGCGCCGTCCTGGCCGACCCGACCCTCGACGGCTCCCTCAAGTCGCTGGCCCTCGAGCTCCCGGATGTCCGCGTCCTCGGCCAAGCTATGGAGGTCGTCGCCGTCGATGCCCTCCACCGCGCGCGGTCCATGGCCATGGCGACCCTGGGTGCAGCCCACGGCGCGGCCCTGCTCGCGGCCCATCAGACCAACATCGGCCAGACCTACGACCCCGGGGCCGAGGCCGTCGATCGCCGCCACCTCGCCAACTCGGCGCTCGCGTACCTGGCCGCTGCGGACCCCGCTCGGGGCGAGCGTCTGGCCCTCGCCCAGTTCGGGGCCGCCGACAACATGAACGACCGACAGGCCGCCCTCTCCTGCCTCGCCGAGCTCCCTGGGCCCGGCCGAGACCAGGCCTTCGCCCAGTTCCTCGAGCGCTGGCGCGACGACCCCCTGGTCCTCGACAAGTGGTTCGCGGTCCAGGCCCAAGCGGGCGCCGCCGACACCCTCGATCGGGTGCTGGCGCTCGCCGATCACCCGACCTTCGAGCGCCGCAATCCCAACCGGGCCCGGGCGCTGATCGGTACCTTCGGGATGCGCAATCAGACCCACTTCCACGCCGGGGACGGCCGCGGCTACACATTCTTGGCCGACGAGGTCCTGACCATCGACCCGATCAACCCCCAGGTCGCCGCCCGCCTGGTCGCCGCCTTCAACCAGTGGCGGCGCTTCGATGCCGGTCGCCAGGCGCTCCAGCGCGCCGCCCTCGAGCGCATCGCCGCCGCGCCCTCGCTCTCGCGCGACGTCGCAGAGATCGTCGACCGGGCGCTCGCAGACTGAGCTCGTCTGTCCTGGACTCATCCAGGGCCGACCTACTGCTCTTTGGCGTAGCGCTTCGCCTCGCTGGCGACCATGGTGCTCGCGTCGCCGCGCAAGCCCAGGACCATGGCGGCCGCCTCTGGGTCCGCCCCCTGGCGCGAGGCAGCCGCGTGCAGCACCGTCAGGCGGACGGCGTCGTAGCTGTCCCCGCGCATGGCCGAGAGCGCCGACCATGCTCGCGGGTGGGCGTTCTCGGCCAGGGCCGCCGCGACCATGTGCCGAATCGAGTCCGCCGACGACTCGCGCAGTTCGTCGGTGGTATAGCGATTCGGGTCCAAGTCGGCGCCGCGCAGCTTCCCTACCGAGACCAGCGCCGCGACGGCACGCCCGTCGTCGCGGGAGCCCAGCGCGACGATCGAAGTGGCCCGATGGTGCTCTCGCTCGAGCCCCGCGATCAAGTGCTCGATGGCCCCGTCGTCCCGCCAACGCGAGAGCACGACCCCGGCCGCGTCCGCCTCCTCGCCCCCCTCGGCCCAGATCGCCGCCGCCTGATCGAGCGCCGCCTGAATCGCCTCGGGGTCATCGGGGACGACCTCGATCATACCCACCGCGACGACCTCCACCTGCGTGCTCGGGTCGTCGAAAGTGGGGGGCCCGGCCCCCGGATCGCCCACGTCCAGCGTGGTCGTGACCCGCAGCTCATAGCGCCCCGGCCTGGGGAAGCGAGCCCAATCAGTGACCAGCAAGAGCTGGCGAAAGGTCCCGCCGGGGGCCAGCCCCACGGCCCAAGACTGGCCCCCGAACTGCATCTCCAAACCCTCGATTGCCAGCTTCTGGTTGGTCTCCACGTCACGGATCTCGACCGCATAGTTGTCGGGTCGACCCAGGCGATTGCGCCCCATCCAACTCACCCCGAGACTCAGGGCCTCAGCCGTGATGTTCTCGACCACAAACTCCACATGCGCGGGCTGGCCGACCATCACCTGGGCATCCACCGGCGTCAGCGAGACGCCCAAGCGAGCCGAACGGGCGGGGTCGTTGGCGGGCCCAGGCCAGTGTTCCGCCCCCCCTGCCTCGCCCCCTGCCTCGCCCCCGGGACGGAGCTCCTCCATAGGCGGTCGCTCGGCCGGTGAGCAGCCGCAGGCGCTGGCCCAGGCCAAACAACACCCCAACATCGCGCGCTTCATGACCCCACAACGATGCCCAGAGACGGAGTCGTTCACCTCTGGCGCCCGCTCCGAGTCCGCTCACTCCGCGGACCGCGCGCACACCTGAACAAAATGCTAGAAATTGGACACCTGCTCAGCACTGGACGAACATCCAGACATGAACGGACTGACCTGCCCCGGCGCCCCTTCCTTGCTTCGTCTGATCGTCGAGCTGAAGGGCTCCAGCATGCCATCCAGCCCGATTTTCTTGCTCGAGTTGGGCGAGCGGGACCCCGATGTCCTGGCCGACGAACTCGAGGATCTCACCCGGGCGGGGCTCGTCGGCTGGTCGGATCAGGCCCAGCAGTGGACCCCGACCATGCGTGGACTCATGCTCGGGATCGCCTTGCCGGCCTACGACCCCGCCAACCAAGTCTCACCGACCGCCGTGAACAACGACGAGCGCGCCGCCTGAACTGCGACGCGCCCGTCTCATGGAACTCGGCTCCCGACCCCGACTTTCGACGACCCGGTCACGGGGGTGGGGGCGGGCACTCCATCGAGTTTGGATCCTCCGGCGTGCACAGGAAGTCGCAGCCCATGATCCCGCAGGGGTAGCAGCAGTGCAGCCCGGTCCCACAGGGGTCGAGCAAGCCTGGATCACAGACGTCTCCCTCCACCAGCGGGCCCCGTGAAACCATGAAGTAGCGCTTGGTCAAGAAGAAGTCGGGCGTCGGGTCGCAGGCTTCATCGAGATCCAAGATGTCCTCGGCCCTGTCCAGCCACAGGGACAGCTCGCTGTCCCCCACGCTCACGCTCCCGTGGGCTCCGCTCCAGACCTCCAGCTTCTGGCCCTGGAACTCGACCCGCATCTGCTCGAGGTCGACCGTCGCGCAACCATCACTGAAGGGACCGCAAGTCTCGCTGACCGCCATGCCCCAGGGCGCCGGAAAGTAATTCTCGACCCCCGACAGGCCCACGGTATCCCCCTTGACCATGAACAAACTCGCGTCGCTGTCGGGGAAATCTGCCCGCAGCCACACTGCACCAGGAAAGGGGATGCTGCCCTCGACCGAGCGCATCCAGACGTGGGCCTGCTCGCCCGAGCTGCCGACCGCCGTGAGCCCGGCCGCCCCGCTCACCTCCAAAACCAGATCCTGGTTCAGACAGTCGAAGGTCCAGACCACCTGGTCGTCACCGGCCACCACATCGACGGTGCACAACTCGTCGATGACCTGAGTCGGCGGTGGCCCCCCGTTGCTGGTCAACGACCACTCGTACACATGCTCCCCCGGGACAGGCTCCTCACAGCCTCCTCCCGTGTCGGAGTCGCCCGTGTCCGTGTCCGTGTCGACCCCCTCGGTGCTGGTATCGGGGTCGTCGTCGCTCGCGTCCGAGTCGCTCGTCGTGCTGGAATCCGTGTCGCTGGAGTCCGTGCTGTCTCCAGTCGTCCCCGCGTCCGCCCCACCCGAGCTGTCTTCGGTCTCGTCACCACCGATGGGCGAGTACCCGATGACACAAGCAGGGGTCATGACCAGGCCGACGAGGCCGACCAGGCCGAAGCCGAGGCTGGCTGTAGAAAGGAAAGATTGTCGATCGTATTGCATGTCGGTCCTGGGGCTTCGTGCCCTCACCCTCGCCATGGCCGGCCACCCGAGAAATCGTGCATGAATCTACAGCTCGGACGCGAGGGTCGGGCAGGCCCGAGCGACACGCTCGACCAGGGGTGAGTTGGGCCGGGCCGAGACCAGGGCCCGGGCGTGAGTCTCGGCGTCTTTCAGGGCGCCGACTTTGCAGCTGGTGATCGCCCACAGCGCCTCGCGCTCGGCCGCCAAGCTGCCGTCGGGGAAAGCCTCGGCGTGTCGCCTCAATGCCGCGCGCACCTTCGCTGGGTCCGAGGCTTCTCGAGCCTCGTTGATCAAGGCCAGCTCGGCGCGGATGTCTGCGACCGCGCCGGTTTTGGGCGCTTCTCGGTCGGCTTCGCTCGCCCCCGAACTCCCCTTCGACCTGGCGCCACCGGCCCCAGACTCAGGGTCGAGGCTCGGCCCTGAATCCGAGGGCGACGGTGCTCCCAGGCCGCCGTCGCTACCCCCCTTTGAGGACCCCTCCCCGAGAGACCGGGTGTCTAAACTCGAAGCGCTCGGCGAGGGCTCCACGTCCCCGTTCTCAGAGGCGATCACAACCTCGGTGTTGGTATCGGCATCGGTGGGTCCCGACGCCCCGACTGAACTCCCCGGAATCCCGGCCAACGCGTAGACCGCCAACACCCCCAGCCTGAGCGCGGCCAGACCCGCCGCGCTCGAGCCCACGATCGCAGCCGCGACCTTGGCCCCGAACATCAGGCGGGCGCCCGACCCTGCGCCCGGAACATCCCCCAGAACATCCGGCGGCTCGCCAGCGCCCGGAACGTCCCGGGATCCGTGCTCTCCATCGAGCCCCTCCCCTCCCCCGAGTTTGTGCCCGAGGGAATCCAGCACCCGCGCTCGGGCCCCGGATGGCGGACTACGCTCATCCCTGAGCAGCGCACTCGCGCGCCTCAGCTGATCTTCAAACTCGGCCATCTCGCCTCTCCTTGATCTCCATGTTGGCGAGCGCGCGCCCGACCTTGGCCCGCGCCTTGCGCAAGCGCGAATACACTGTGTTTGCGTTGACCCCCGTGGCCTCCGCGATCTCCCGGCTGCTCATGCCCTCGACCTCGGCCATCACGAACACCGCACTCAGGCGGGGCTCGAGCGCGTCGAGCACGACCTCGAGCGCACTCAAGAGCTCCCGGTCCGCGACCCTGCCCTCGAGCGCCGGCCCCGGGCTCGGCTCGGGCAGGGCATCGATCTTGCGGCGATAGCGGGCCCGGGAGCGCCGGTGGTCCGCCGCGACCCGCCGAGCGATCCCATACAGCCACGACCGGGCCGAGCTCGCCCGATCCCAGTCGTCCAGACGCCGGTGAACCACGATGAACACATCTTGGGCCGCGTCCTCGACCTGGTCCACGGGCACCCCAAAATGCAGCAGTATCCGCCACGCGAACGCGAAGTGGTCGCTGTAGAGCTGCTCAAACTCGGCGCCGAGCTGAGCCGCGCGAGCGTGCGCAGGCATCTATGGCAACTATGGCCGACAACCCGTGTTTTTGTGTCGCCGCATCTACCGAGGCGCCACCCTCAGCTCGGGCGCCTGCGCGAGGCGCCCACCGGGAGCCCACGCCAGCGCTCGACCAGCGCCGCGTCGATCGGGTCCTCCCCACGCAGGAAGCCCTCGAGCTCCTGGAGACTGTCGTCCCCAAAAAACAGCTCGCCGTCCGCGATCATCGTGGGCACGCCGAAGACCCCGCGGGCGATCGCCGCCTCGCCCGCTTCGAGCAAGCGACGCTTGTTGTCTGGAGCGAGCGCCGCGGCCACCATCGCCTCGCCCTCGAAGCCGGCCGAATCGAGGGCCGAGATCGTGGTCTGCGGGCTCTCGATCCCCTCGCCGCCGCCCCAGGTCGCCCGGAACAGGCAGTCGACGAGCGCCCGGTGGCGCCCCCGTGGCTGGTCGAGAGTCGCCACCCGCAGCCCCAAGAGCGGGTTGAAGGGGTGGCTCGGCGGCGGCAGCAACGGCACAGCGATCGCCCGGGCCCGGCGGACCACCTGCTTGAATACGAACTCCCGCTTGGGTGGGATCTCGGCTGGACCCAGCTGCCCCCAATGATTGAGCAGGGCCGCGAACAAGGTCGGCCGGAGCACGACCTCGCGCCCGTGTCGCCCACCGAGGGCGTGGATCCGCTGAAACGCCAAGTAGGCGTAGGGCGAGATGAAATCAAAGTAAAACTCGATCACGACTCCACCTCCACGTTCATCCGAACCCGCTCGACCAGCTTGCCCAGGGTCTCGATCTCGCGCTTGGTGAACCCGCTGAAGGCCATGTCCAGCAGCGCGTTGCTCACCTTCAAGAACCGGGGGAAGGCCCGGTAGGCCCGCTTGGAAGGCCGGATCAAGATCGCCCGTGTGTCCCTCGGATCGGCGTCGCGCTGGACCCAACCGGCAGCCTCGAGGGCCCGGACGAAGCGCCCCACCGTGACCTCGGAGAGGTTCATCTGGCGTGCGAGTCGGCGCGCGGTCATCGGCGCCTTCTCTTGAAACAGGACCAACATCGCGTTGGCCTGCGCGGGCGTCACGTCGCGCAATTTCTCGGCTTCGAGGAGCTGCTGAATGCGCCGCTCCAGCTCCCGATTAATACGAGAGAGCTCCAGCGTGGCGTCGGCTTGCCTGCGACGCTGGAGGATCTGAGCGCGCTGGACCATGGCGACCAGCTTGCCGGTCACCCCCTCCCGTGGCAAGGCCGCGCAAGCCGATGCGCGTTTTTTCTACCCCGCGCCAGCGACGTTCAGAACGGGCACGAACCCGCCCGCCCGCATCTACTTGCGATAAACGTTGAGCGTGCTTAGCATTTTTCTGTCTGCCGGCCGTATCCCTCGCCCGGCGTATCTCTCTGCACAGGAGCTCCCGTGTCCGATGCCATGATCTTCGACGCCGTCCGCACGCCCCGCGCCAAGGGCAAGGCCAGCGGCGGCCTCTACACTGTCCGCCCGGTCGATCTGCTCGCCACCGCCCTGCGGGCCCTCCGGGATCGCAACGACCTCGACACCTCGCAGGTCGACGACGTGATCGCCGGCTGCGTGACCCAGACCGGCGAGCAGGGCTCCTGCATCGCGCGTTTCGCCGCGCTCACGGCCGGCTACGCCCAGACGGCCTCGGGCGTGACCTTGAACCGCTTTTGCGGCTCGGGCCTCGAGGCCTGCAACCAAGCCGCAGCCATGGTCGCCTCGGGTTTTGAAGACCTGGTGATCGGCGGCGGCGTCGAGAGTATGTCGCGGGTGCCCATGGGCAGCGACGGCGGGGCGATCTGGGATCCCCAGACCCAGTGGGAGGTCGGCTCAGTTCCACAGGGAATCTCCGCGGACCTGCTCGCTACCTTGCGCGGCTTCACCCGCGACCAAGTCGACGCCTTCGCGGTCGACAGCCAGGCCAAGTGTGCCGCGGCGGTCGAGCGTGGCGCCTTCGAGCGCTCCTTGGTCCCCGTGACCGACCGCAACGGCCTGACCATCGTGGCGAAGGACGAGCATCCACGTCCGGGGACCCAGGTCCGCGACCTCGCCAAACTCAAACCCGCCTTCGAGATGATCGGCCGTCAGTTCGCCCTCGATCAACTCACCAAACCCATCTACCCCCAGGTCGAGCGTATCGACCACCTCCACCACGCCGGCAACTCCTCGGGCATCGTCGACGGCGCTGCGGCGATCTTGTTCGGGAGCCGGGCCAAGGGAGAGGCCCTCGGCCTCCGGCCCCGCGCCCGGATCCGGGCGATCGCCAACATCGGCTCCGAGCCCATGCTCATGCTCGACGGTCCGATCCCCGTGACCCGCAAGGTGCTCGCCCGCGCCGGCATGGACATCGCCGACATCGATCTCTTCGAGGTCAACGAGGCCTTCGCCGCCGTGCCCATGGCCTTCATGCAGACCTTCGAGGTCGACCCGGCCAAGGTCAACGTCAACGGCGGCGCGATCGCCTTGGGCCACCCCTTGGGCGCGACCGGCTGCATGTTGTTGGGCACCCTCCTCGACGCCCTCGAGGACCGGGGATTGAGCACCGGACTGGTCACCCTGTGCATCGGCGGCGGCATGGGCATCGCCACCATCATCGAGCGCATCTGAGGAGCCCCAATGGCTACAGCAAGCACCACCCATCACGACAATACGGCCATCCAGGCCAGCTTCGACGCGGACACCGGCGTAGCGACCTTGACCTTGACCTTGGCCATGGCCGGCAAGGTCAACGTCATCAACGACGCCTTCGCCGAGGGCCTGCGCGACGCCCTGGCCTGGGCCTGGGAGCGCCCCGGCCTCGCGGGCATCATCGTCACCTCCGGGCACCGCGATTTTTGTGCCGGTGCCGACATCGACAAGGTGTTCGCGATGCGCGATCCGGCCGAGGTCTTCGCGCTCACGCGCTCCCTCAGTCAGCTGTTTCGGAGCATCGAGACCGGTCCGGTCCCGGTCGTCGCCGCGCTCTCGGGCACGGCGCTGGGCGGGGGCTACGAGCTCGCCCTCGCCTGCCACCACCGCGTGGCGATCGACGACCCACGCGCCAAGTTCGGGCTCCCCGAGGTTCAGCTCGGGCTCCTCCCCGGTGCCGGCGGGACCCAGCGCCTCCCGCGTCTGATCGGTATCCAGGCGGCGGCCGAGGCGATCTTGCAGGGCAAGGATTTCCGGGCCCCCAAGGCCCTCAAAGCCGGCCTCGTCGACGCCCTCGCCGCCGACAGGGAATCCATGATGAGCGCCGCTCAGACCTGGATCCGCGACAACCCCGGGGCCAAGCAACCTTGGGACCAAAAGAAGTTCCGCATCCCGGGACCCCGGGCCGACTCCTCCGACGCTCGCAACCTGTTCATGGCCGCCGGCGCCATGCTGCGCAAGAAGACCGCCGGCGTGTTCAAGGCTCCCGAGGCGGCCCTGAGCGCGATCCAAGAAGGTCTCAGCCTCGACTTCGACCGGGCCCTGGAGGTCGAGGCCCGCTACTTCACCGGTCTCGTGGTCGGCGACCAGAGCAAGGACATGATCCGCACCTTGTGGTTCTTCCGCCAGGCCGCGCTCAAGCACGAGGGCCTACCCAGCCTGGCTCGAGGCGAGGACGCCGGCATCCAGACCGTGGCCATCATCGGCGCTGGCATGATGGGCGCCGGCTTGGCCTACATCTGCGCCGACGCCGGCTACCAGGTCGTGCTCAAGGACATCCAGGCCGAGGCCCTCGAGGCGGGCGTCACCCACTTCGAGACCGAGCTCGCCAAGCGCAAGCGCCATCTCGACGACGCCGGCCGCGAGGCCATCCGCGCGCGCCTGACCCCCACCCTCGAGATCGAGGCTCTCAACGGCGCCGACCTGATCATCGAGGCCGTGTTCGAAAACCTCGACCTCAAACACCGGGTCACCCGCGAAGCCGAGCCCAAGCTCGGCCCCGAGGGCATCTGGGCCTCCAACACCTCCGCGATCCCGATCGCGGATCTGGCGAAGGTCTCGGCCCATCCCGAGCGCTTCATCGGCCTGCACTACTTCTCGCCGGTCGAGGTCATGCCTCTGCTCGAGATCATCGTCGGGCCCGAGACCAGCGAGCGGACCCTGGCCCGCGCGCTGAACTTTTGCCGGCGCATCAAGAAGCTCCCGATCGTCGTCAACGACGGCTACGCCTTCTACACCACCCGCGTGTTCTCCAGCTACATCATGGAGGGCGCCAACCTGGTCGCCGAGGGGCACGACCCGGTGCTCATCGAGTGGGCCGCCCGGGCAGCGGGCATGGTCGTGCCCCCGCTCCAGGTCTTCGACGAGGTCACCTTGACCCTCGGGCTCAAAGCCAGCGTCCAGGGCCGGGAGTACCTCGGTGCGGAGAACGTCGAGACCCCAGGCATGGGCGTGATCCGAGCGCTGGTCGAGACCCACGGGCGCGAGGGCAAGGCCGCAGGGGCCGGCTTCCACGACTACAAAAATGGCCGCCGCAGGGGCCTGTGGTCGGGCCTCGAAGACCTCGCCCAGGGTACCCCGGTCGTCCCCGAGGGCCGCAGCACCGTCGAGTACCTGTCGCGGCGCCTGCTCCTGATCCAGGCCCTTCAAGCCGTGCGCTGCCTCGAGCAGGGCATCCTCCGCACCACCCGCGACGGCGAGGTCGGGGCGATCTTCGGCATCGGTTTCGCACCCAACACGGGCGGGCCCTTCGCCTGGCTCGACCGCCAAGACCTGCGCGCCGTGGTCACCGAGCTCGACGCCCTGGCCGCGGCCCACGGCCAGCGCTACGCCGCTCCCCAGCGCCTGCGAGAGATGGCCGAAACCCAAACCCGGTTTTTCAACGACTGAGCGCTGGACTCCACATGCCCCGAGCCCCGACCTGTCGCGCTGCGGCCGACTTCGACTGCCGAGGGTGGAAGGAGCGGAGGGGGGCGTCGTGAACGACCCCGCTCCGGGCTGGCTGCGCTGGCTCGGCGACTGGCGGACGGTCTGGGTCCTGACCTTTGCGTTCCTGGTCGTCGGCGTCGAGGCCGTGTTCAGCGGGCGCCTCATCCATGCGGCCGGGCTGTGGACCTGGCGAGCGCCGGGGGTCATGGCCGACGCCCCCCTCCCAGCGCTGTTCTTTCGCCACCTGCGACCTCCCGTCGCCCTCCTCCACCTCCCGCTCGCAGGCCTGGGGTATCGGGCCTTTTGCCTGGTCCACCTGACGCTCGCCGCGACCGCCATCCCGGCTCTCGCCGCGGTCGCTCGGCGCCTGGGCCAGCCCTTGTTTGTCCTGCCCGCGCTCGTGCTGGCGACCTCCCCCGCCCTGTCGATCGCCGCGGCCGGAGGGCACTACCACGCAGATCTGGTCGCGGGTCTCAGCCTCGCCCTCTACCTCCTGGTCGTGCGGAGGCGAGGGGCGCTCGCGGGCCTGTGCCTGGCCGCCTGTGTGCTGACCACCTGGGAGCTCGTCCCCCTGACCCTGGCGATCGTATTTGGGCTCCCCGCAGACGACCCGCGACGCCGCCGACTCGCGCTCGGAGTGGCCGTCCCCGTGCTCACCTATCTCCTCGGCGGTGCACTGGTCCACGCTGACCTGCTGTGGTCGATGCGGGCCCTCGGCTCCGAGACCGGGCTCGGCGTCGGCGAGCTCAGCCGTCGGGCCCTCGCCTGTTCACCTTTGATCGGCCTCCCGCTGCTCGCCGGGTGCAGCTCTCTGCCTCGGACCGAGCGCGCCCTCGCCCTCGCCCTCGCTGCGTTCTTGGTCTCCAGCTGCGTCCTGTGGGCGGCGGGATTGGGCGACCCCTCCCCCCTCGCCCTCGCCCTCGCCCTGCCCGCGCTCGGCCTGGTCGTCGGGCGTCAATGCAGCGCCCTGGCAGGGCGCGCGTCGACCGGATTCCCAGTCGACGGCAGCGACGACAGTGACGACAGCGACGACCAAGCGCCCCCGGCAGACGGCGGCTGGGGCAGCATCGCGGGCCTCACCCTGGTCGCGCTCGTCCCCCTGCTCGCCGGCCTCGCGGCCCGAGTCGAGCTCGCGCCTCTGCTGCCCCTCGCCCTGATCACGTGGGCCCTGGGTTTCGCCCTCGCGCGCCTGCTCTCCCCACGCTGGGCGCTGGTCGCATGGTGTCTCCTCGCCCTGCTCACACTCTCCGCGGGGATCGAGCACAGCATCGAGCTCGCCCCCGACCGGCGCCTGGAAAAACTCGAGCAGTGGTGGCGCGACCTCGGGCCCGAGCCCGGCGCAGTCGTGGTCACGGATCACCCTCTCGCAGAGACCTGGCTCATCCACCGCGGTCTGGTCGAAGCGGACTCGGACCCCCCGCTCTACCTGTGGGTGCGACCCGGGTCCCTCACCGCCCTCGACCTCGAGCTGCCCAGGCGCCCCGGCCTCCGCGAGCTCCTCGGCGTCGCCTTGCGCGAGCACGAGTTCGGGCGGCCCCTGGCCCGTGTGCCCTCGCCGAGCAACTCCGATCCAGGAACCGTGTTCATCTTGACCGACGACGGTGCCCTCGCAGAAGAGCTCGGTGTCCCCCTCGACCGCTGGCGCCGAAGCCTGGACATGGAGGTCGACCGCGGGCCGAGTCGCCTGCTGATCGGTCGTGTCCCGACCCCCTCTTCCAGCCCCCTCCCCGCTGCGACCTCGAACGCCGACGCCAACGGGGTCCAGGAGTGAGCACACCTGCGCCCCCTCCGAGCGGGTCCGCGGCACCCCGCGCCTGGGCGGCGACCGGCCCCGCCTGGGCGGCCATCGCCATCGCCGCGCTCACCTTTGCGGCGTGGCTGTCCGCGGCCCTGACACCAGTGCCTGGTCGGCTCGTCCCGCCTCGGCGCTGGTATGCCGACGCTTCGTTCCCAAAGCCCGCGCCCCCCTCCTACTCCAGCCACGCCCGTGCGCTCCTGGGTGGTCTCGACACCGGCGACACCCTTGTGGCTGGCTGGGTGGTCGAGCGAATCGAGGCTCCCCACGCCCGAGGGCCTATACGGGTGATCGCTGCCCGCGACGGTCAGCGCCTCTTCGTTCGTATCGTGGCTCGAGGCAGCGAGGACCAGCGCCCACCGATCAAGACCGCGGCCCACGACCTCTACTACGAACGTCTCGACCCCCCGGAGCCCCGGCTCGGACCCGGGGAGCTCGCCGCCATCATGCGGGAGATCGCTGAGCGTGTGTACGCTGGCGAGACCGAACTCCAGGATCCCCCGCCCTAGCGAACTTGGATCACCGAGGTCTTGGTCCCGCTCCCGCGATGCACGCTGACCGCCGCCCGGCTCCGGTCACGCTCGAGCGCTTTGGCGACCCCCCCGACCGAGCTCACCGTCTCGCCGTTGACCTCGGTCAACACGTCACCCTCGCGCAGGCCCAGGCGAGCCCCGAGGCTGCCCTCGGGTACACGCTGAACCTCGAGGCCATCGCTCGAAGACCGAACGTCTACACCGAGGCGCGCCGGTCCCCCGCCGTAGAGGTCCCCGCCCGAACCCGAACCCGGTGACGGGGTTTTGGGGGCCCGCACTCCGGACCCCCGGGTCCGGCCGTTGAAGCGAGCGAGGGCCCGCGGGTCGGGCCGGGCCCCGAGCTCGACCTCGAGCTGCCTCGTCTCCCCGTCTCGGAGCACGGACAGGCCGACCTTGGCCCCGGGTTCGTACTCGCCGATGCGACCTCGCATATGGTCGAAGTCGTCGATCTTCAGGCCGTCGATCTCGATCACGCGGTCGCCGGTCTCGAGCCCGGCGGCGGCCGCGGGTGTGTCGGGGTGAACCTCGCCGACCACCGCCCCCGGCACCGGACGCTCACCGTAGGCCGGCGTCTCGTCACGACCGCCCACCCCCAGCCACCCACGCGAGACCCCGCCATCGGCGATCAAACGGGGGAGGATGATCTTCGCTTGGTCCACCGGGATAGCGAAGCCCAGCCCGTCGTGCCCACCGACCGCAGCGTTGATACCGATGACCTCTCCCGCGAGGTTGAACAGCGGCCCGCCGCTGTTGCCGGGATTGATGGCCGCGTCAGTCTGCAAAAAGTCTGCGTAGCCGTCTTGGTACAGGCCCAGACTGCCGCGGCCCTTGGCCGAGATGATCCCCCGGGTCACGGTCTGGTTGAGGCCCATGGGTGTGCCCACGGCGACCACCCAATCTCCGACCTCGAGCGCGTCGCTCGAGCCCAGCTGCACGGTGCTCAACCCCTCCGCGCCCTCGAGTTGAAGCACGGCGAGGTCGGTCTGCGGATCGCTGCCGACGACCTCCGCCCTGAACCGGCGGCCGTCGTCGAAGTGAACTTCGAAGCGATCGTGACCCGCGATCACGTGGTGATTGGTCACCACCTGACCGTCCGCGCTGATCACAAAGCCGCTGCCGATCCCGCCGCCGCCACCCCCAAAGGCATCCGCGCTCGAGCTCGCCCGGATGGCCACGACCGCGGGTTGGACCATCGCCAGCATGGGCGCCAGGCTCTGGTTGGGATCGTAGGTCCCTGCCGGCGTGACGACCCCGGCGTGGGCGGAGCTGACTGCACGATCGGGATCGTCGGGACCCGTCGGCTGGCCGGCTTGAACCTCGCTCGAGCAGCCGCCGCCGACCGCCAGGACCGGCGCCCCCAATGAGCAAAAAGCGAGGAAGAACAGTCCTTGGGGGCTCAAGGTTCGCCGGCGCGCACGCATGGGATTTCAGAACTGGCGACCGACCTGTTCATTCCGAAGAATCTCCACACACCCGATGTCAGTGAAGAATGTCGGCTGTCCGCGGATCGAGCAGGACCCCGGCCCGAATCAGGTGGCGCGCGGTACTCGCATCGGCGGTCTCGCGCCACCGTTCATACAGCACCAAGAGATCGTCCCGCTCGCTACCGAGCACCCGACGGAGCAGCTCGGCGATCTCCCGAAAACTGTCGGCCAACCGCGCAAACACCTCCAGCCTCGACTTCCTCGCGTGGATCTCTCGATAGGCCGCCTCTCCGATCCCCGAGATGTAGGCGACGCCGACCGGACCACGATCGAGCGAACGCGGGACCACCCCGGCGATGTAGAGGGCCCGGTCCCCCACCCGCCTCAAGGCCGGCGCCCCGTGGTCTCGGGCGACCATATACTCGGTGGCGAGCGCGGGGCTCGTGCGCCCCGCAAGGTTGGTACGGCGGGCGTGAGCGGCGAGCATATGGACGACGTAGGCCTCGACATCGGGGCTGAGCCTGTGTGCACCCCGCTCGTTCGCGGCCTCGAGTTGCTCGTAGAAATACAGCTCGAGGGTCCCGTCAAAGGCCAAATCCGAAGGTTTGTTCATGCTCTCGTATCCCTGCTGCGGTAAGTAAGTAGCAATTCTCACGCTAGCAGTCCGACCCGAGGACACAAGCTCTCCGGACCCCACATGTGAGATGCCTCGCCGTCGGCTGGACCCATGTTTCTCGCTGCCCGGCCTTGATCTGCCCTGTGGGGGCTTTACCTTCGCGCCGTTGGCAGTCGGCCACTCCGACTGCCAATCACTCCGCGGCCCCCCTCACTCCTGCTCCGAACCTTCGCGCAGGCAGCGAGCACCGCTGAATCCGTCCTCGACCCGAGTGCGCCAATCGCCTCTGGGCCAAACCAAACCGAATCCGGAAGACCGACCTAATGAACGTTCGTCCACTCAACGACCGCGTGCTCGTGAAGCGCCTCGAAGAAGAGTCCATGACCTCAGGCGGGCTCTACATCCCCGACTCCGCCAAAGAGAAGCCGACCCGCGGCAAGATCATCGCCGTCGGCAGTGGCCGCACCAACGACGACGGTGTTCGCAAGCCCCTCGACGTCAAAGCCGACGACCTGATCCTGTTCGGCAAGTACGCCGGCACCGAGATCAAAATCGACGGTGAAGAGCTCATCATCATGCGCGAGGAAGACATCCTCGCGGTCATCGAGGGCTGAGCTCCGGCTCCTCCCCAACCCAACCTCAGATTCAAGGAAAAGTTATGGCAGCCAAGGAAGTTCGCTTCGACACCCAAGCCCGCGGCGCAATCTTGCGCGGGGTCAACACCCTCGCCGACGCCGTCAAGGTCACCCTGGGGCCGCGCGGTCGCCACGTGGTCATTGAGAAGTCCTGGGGTTCCCCCACGATCACCAAGGACGGCGTAACCGTCGCCAAGGAGATCGAGCTCGAGGACAAGTTCGAGAACATGGGCGCGCAGATGGTCAAAGAGGTCGCCTCGAAGACCTCCGACGTCGCCGGTGACGGCACCACCACCGCCACCGTCCTCGCCCAGGCCATCTACCGTGAAGGCCTGAAGATGGTCACCGCCGGGCACGACCCGATGGAGCTCAAGCGTGGCATCGACATCGCCGTCGCGGCCGTCGTCGAGCACGTCCAGAGCATGTCCACCGAGACCAAGGGTCAGGACGAGGTCGCTCAGATCGGCACCATCTCCGCCAACGGCGACACCGAGGTCGGCAAGCTCATCGCCGAGGCGATGTCGAAGGTCGGCCAAGAGGGTGTCATCACCGTCGAGGAGAACAAGGCCAACACCACCGAGCTCGACGTCGTCGAGGGCATGCAGTTCGATCGCGGCTACCTCAGCCCCTACTTCGTGACCGACCAAGAGCGCATGGAAGTCGTCTACGAGGACGCCTACATCCTCATGCACGAGAAGAAGATCTCGAACATGAAGGACCTCCTGCCGATCCTCGAGCAGGTCGCCAAGCAGCGCAAGCCCCTGGTGATCATCGCCGAGGACGTCGACGGAGAGGCCCTGGCCACGCTCGTGGTCAACCGTCTTCGTGGCACCCTCGAGGTCGCGGCCGTCAAGGCCCCCGGCTTCGGTGACCGCCGCAAAGAGATGCTCAAGGACCTCGCCGTCCTCACCGGCGGCAAGGCCCTCACCGAGGATCTCGGCGAGAAGCTCGAGAGCCTGGAGCTCGCCGACCTCGGGACGGCCACGCGCCTGACCATCGACAAAGACACCACCATTGTGGTCGGTGGCGGCGGCAAGACCGACGACATCCACGCGCGCGTCAAGCAGATCCGCGCTCAGATCGAGGACACCTCCTCCGACTACGACCGCGAGAAGCTTCAGGAGCGCCTCGCCAAGTTGGTCGGCGGCGTCGCCGTCATCAAGGTCGGCGCAGCCACCGAGGTCGAGATGAAGGAGAAGAAGGCCCGCGTCGAGGACGCGCTGCACGCCACCCGTGCCGCCGTCGAAGAGGGCATCGTCCCGGGCGGCGGCGTCGCCCTGCTCCGTTCGAGCCGTGCGCTGGACAAGCTCAAGGTCGACTCCGAGGAGCAACAGGTGGGCATCGCCATCGTCCGCCGTGCGGTCGAGGAGCCCCTGCGCCAGATCATCGCCAACGCCGGCGGTGAGCCCAGCGTAGTCGTCAACAAGGTCATCGACGGCAAGGGAGGCTTCGGCTTCAACGCTCGTACGCAGGAGTACGGCGACCTGATCGCTCAGGGCGTCATCGACCCCACCAAGGTCGTGCGCACCGCGATCGAAAACGCGGCCTCGGTCGCCGGCATGATGCTGACCACCGAAGCCATGATCGCCGAGCTCCCCAAAAAGGACGAGGCGGCCCCCGCCGGCGGCGGCATGGGCGGCATGGGCGGTATGGGCGGCATGGGCATGTAGCCCGAGCCCCCGCTCGAACAAAGCCCGCGGCTTCGGCCGCGGGCTTTGTCTTTGGTTGAGTACACTCCCGGCCGTGGCGACCCGCGGCCAGACCCCCAAAACCAGGCCCCCAGGGCCCAACCCTCGCCGCGTGGCCCTGCGGACCCTGCGAGAGGTCGAGCAGCGCGAGGGGTTCTCGAACCGCATCTTGTCGGCTCAGCTCGAGCGCTTCCCGGAGCTCGCCCGCCGGGATCGAGGCCTGATCACGACCTTGGTCTACGGCGTGCTGCGCAACCGGGCCCGCCTCGACAAGCTCATCGACAGCTTCGCCGACAAGCCGCGCAAGCTCAAAGGCGAGCTGCGCATGATCATGCGGATGGCGGCCTTCGAGATCGTCGCCCTCGAGCGCCCGCTCCCGATCGCCAGCGCCGAGGCGGCCAAGCTCAGCAAGCGCATCGATCCCCAAGGTCGGCTCAAAGCAATGATCGCCTCGATCCTGAGCCTCATCGACCGCGACTGGCCGATCATGGACGTGGCCATGAGCGACGGCGATCCCGTCGATGCGCTGCGTTTTCGATGGTCCATCCCGCAGTGGTTGGCCGCGCGCTGGGTCGAGCAGCTCGGGGCCGAGCGGGCCCTCGCTCGCGGCCGGGCTCTCGCCCAGATCCCGAGCATGGATCTGCGCCTGGACCTCGGCCGCAGCGACCTCCAGACCATCCGTGAGCGCCTGCTCCACGACCATCCGGGGATCACCTTTCTCGAGCTCCCCGAGGGCGCCGGCGAACAACCCCAGTGCCTGCGCGTGCGCGGTGGTGGCGATATTTTCTTCGGGCCCACCCACGAGGCCGGGCTCATCTCTGTCCAGAGCCTCGGCAGTCAACAGGCCGTTCGCGCCCTCGATCCCCAACCTGGTGAGCGGGTCCTCGATCTGTGCGCGGGCATGGGCACCAAGACCTTCCAGATCGCCGAGCACATGCGTCGCCAGGGCACCCTGGTCGCCATCGACAGCTCCGCCGAACGACTCGCCGAGCTCGCGGGCCAGGGCCGAGCTCGAGCTGCCCTCGACAGCCCCCGAGTCGGCTTGACCCTGGAGGTCTACGAGGCCGATCTCGCTAGCCCGAGCCCGAGCCCGAGCCCGGAGGACCCCCTCGGCGCGCTCGTCCCGGGGAGCTTCGACGCCGTCCTCCTCGACGCCCCCTGCACGGGCCTGGGCAACCTCGGACGTCACCCCGAGCTGCGCTGGACCTGCAAACCCGAGAGTGTGTCCGAGCGCGCCGGCTTGCAGACCGAGCTGCTGCGGCGCGCGGCCATCTGGGTGCGCTCGGGAGGCCGCTTGGTCTACGCCGTGTGCAGCCTCGAACCCGAGGAGGGCCCGGCGGTCGTCGAGGCGTTCTTGGCCAGCCCTGCCGGTTCGGGCTTCGCCATCGACCACAGCGAGTCTTGGACACCCGAGGACCACGGCAGCGACGGCTTTTTTCTCGCCAAACTGGTGCGGGTTTGAAGCTCGAGAGCGACGACCTCGAGGACGAGCGCTTCGTCCCGGTCTCCCGCAGCGCCTGGGTCGGCGGCCAGCCCGAGCCCGAGACCCTCGATCTCGTCGCCCGCGAAGAGCCCCTCGAGCTGCGCGTCGGCGGGGTCCCCATCGCTGTCGTCATGCGTACACCCGGGCACGACGAGGAGCTCGCGCGTGGCTTCCTCCTGAGTGAGCGCATCCTCGAGCACCCCGGGCAGATCGCCAGCATCCGCCACTGCGACACCGTCTCCGCCCCCGAGGCCGAGGACAACGTCATGCTCGTCCGCCTGCGCGAGGACTGTACGATCGACCTCGCCGCGCTGCGTCGGAACCTCTACGCCAGCAGCTCGTGTGGGGTCTGCGGCAAGGCCAGCATCGACGCGGCCATGGCCCCCACCCGCGGCCGACTCCCGCGCCCCGACCCCATTCAGGTCGAGCTCTCTACCCTCTACGCCCTCCCGGAAGCGCTCTCGACCGGTCAACAGGTGTTTGCGCGCACCGGGGGCCTACACGCCGCGGGCCTGTTTTCGAGTACGGGACAGAAGCTGGTCATCCGCGAGGACGTGGGCCGCCACAACACGGTCGACAAGGTGATCGGATGGGCGGCGATGCGCGGGGTCGATCTCGCGGACAAAGTCCTCATGGTCTCCGGGCGCGTGTCCTTCGAGATCACACAAAAGGCCGCCGCCTTGGGTATCCCCGTGGTCGCCGCGGTCTCGGCTCCGTCTTCGCTGGCGATCGGGCTCGCCCAGCGCACCGGCCTGACCCTGGTCTGCTTTGTGCGGGGCCAACGACTGTGTGTGTACAGCGGCGCCGAGCGTCTCGTGCCCGCGACCCACGCCCTGTCGAGCTCCTGAACCCAACCGCTCTCGAGCTCACCGGGCGCGCTCGCTCGTCGTGTATCGTGCTCCACCTATCTCGCCTTTGGAGCCACCACGATGAAGCGTACGACCCTGCTGAGCACCCTTCCTGTCCTGACCTTCGCCCTCACCCTGGCCCCGGCCTGCAGCGACGACGGGGCCGCTGACGACGAGGTCGGCGCGACCGAGACCCAGGGGACTCAAACCGAGACCCAGGGGACTCAGACCGAGACCGGCAGCGAGTCCGCCACCGAGTCTGGGAGTGGGGACACGGGCCTCGAGGAGCCGGACCCGGTCGTCGACTGGGCGACCTTGGACTGCGACTCTCTGGTCCCCGACTACTGCCTCTACCCCTTCCCCAACAACGTGTTCACGGCCGCCGACGCCCAGACCCCCACGGGCCGGCGCATGGCCCTGAACACCGCTCGACTCCCGAGCAAAAACGACAACCCGGTCGAGGCCGCGCCCTACAACTTCAGCGACGGGTTCTCCGCAGGTCAGGCCATGCTCACCTACCTGCCCAACGCCTCGACCACGGGGCTCCCGACTTGGGCGGACATCGACGCCTCGCTCAGCGCAGATGCGCTCACGGTCATCCTCGACGCCGAGACCGGTGAGCGCGTCGCCCACTTCGCAGAGATCGACGTGTCCATGGCCGGCGATCCGGATGGCTCGCTGATGATCAGGCCGGCGACCCGCCTCGACGACGACACCCGCTACATCGTCGCCGTCCGCGGGGTCCAAAACGACGACGGCGAGCTGATCCCGGCCTCGGAGGGCTTCGCCGCCCTGCGTGATCTTCAGCCCTCGGACGATGCGACCGTCGAGGACCGCCGCCCCCTCTACGCCGACATCTTCCAGCGCCTCGGCGACGCCGGGGTCGAGCGCGACACCCTGCAGATCGCCTGGGACTTCACGACCGCGAGCACAGAAAGCAACACGGCTGCGGTCATCCACATGCGCGACGACTCCCTGGATCTCTTCGAGCCCGGCCAGGGGCCGAGCTTCATGATCACCGACGTCGACGCGCAGTGGCACACCGAGGACATCGCCTACAAGATCGAGGGCCTGCTCGAGGTCCCCCTCTACCTCGACGATCCCGGCACGAGCGGCCACCTGGTGTTCGGCGCTGACGGCCTTCCGGAACAGCAGGGCGTGGCCCAGGTCCCCTTCACCGTGCTCATCCCTCTCAGCGCGTTGGACGAGCCGGCCAAGCTCCTTCAGTACGGCCACGGCCTGCTCGGCTCCCACACCGAGCTCGAGACCGGGCACATGCGCAGCTTCATCAACGAGAACAACTACGTGCTGTTCGGCGTCGATTGGATCGGCATGGCCGCGGAGGACACCCTGTTCATCGGCGCCATGCTCAACAATGGGACCATGCACGAGTTCGAGGCGGTCGCCGATCGCCTCCAACAGAGCATGGTCAACTTCGTCGCTGCCACGCGCATGATGAAGACCTCCTTCGCCGACGACATGAGCTTCGAGAGCTACATCGACCCGAGCGCGGCCTACTATCTCGGCATCAGCCAAGGCGGCATCTTCGGGGGCACCTTCATGGCCGTCTCTCAGGACATCGAGCGCGGCTGTCTCGGGGTCCCAGGCCAGTCCTACAACCTGCTCCTCAACCGCAGCGTCGACTTCGACCAGTACTTCTCTCTGCTCCAAGCTGGGTTTGTGGACTCGCGCGACGTCCAGATCCTGCTCGCGCTCACCCAGATGCTCTGGGATCGGGCCGACCCCAGCAGCTACAGCTACAAGATCAGCACCGACACCTTCCCCGATACACCCGCCCACCAGGTGCTCCTGCGCGCGGCCGTGGGCGACCACCAGGTGACCACTCTGGGCGCGCACAACATGGCGCGGGCCGTGGGCGCCAAGCACCTCGACACCGGCATCCGCGAGGTCTGGGGCCTCGAGGCCGTCAGCGGGAGCAACGTGGGCAGCACCTACGTCGAGTACGATTTCGGGCTGCCCATGGACCCGATCCAGAACATCCCCCAAGAGGCCTGCGACGACCCCCACGGCAAGCTGCGCAGCCTCGATGCGGCCCGCTCGCAGCTGCACACTTTCTTCACCACAGGCGAGGTCGTGAACACCTGCGACGACCAAGTCTGCTCGTTCCCCGACCTCGGGGGCTGCTGACCTACAACTTGGACTTGGGCTGAGGCTGAGGCTTGGGGGGATTGGGTTTGGGCTGGGGCTTGCCCCGGCCCTGGCTCTTGAAGGCCTCCGCCTCGTCCAAGAGCGCGCTCTTGACCTCGAAGCGGTCACCGAGCTCAGTCTCGAGCGAGGCCTTGCCGGTGCGGATCTTGCCGCCCTCGACCTGACGCACCAAGTCGGCCCGCACGGCCTCGAAGGGCAGCGAGCCCTTTTGGTAGCGCCCGAACAGCTTGATCACGTAGTAGCCCTTCTCCGACTTCAGGGGCTGGCTGACCTCGCCGACCTCGAGTCCAAAGACGACCTCCGCATAATCGGCGACCATCTGTCGGCGCGGGAACAGGCCCATGTCGCCGCCTCGGAACGCCCCCGGCCCCTCCGAGCGCGCCTTGGCGAAGGCGTTGAAGTCGACCCCCTCGGCCGTGACCTCGGCGTGCAGGCGCTGGGCGTGGGCCAGGGTCTGCGCCTCCCACTCGCTGATCTCGGCCTCGCTGGCCGCCTCGCGCATGGCCAGGGTCAAGGGCTGAATCTTCTCTGCGCCCTCGCGTGGACCGATCGCAAACAGCAGGTGCGAGGCCCGGACCAGCTCTTGGTCGGCCTTGAAACGCTCGAGGGAGCCGTCGTAGAGGGTGCGCAGCTCCTTCTCCGAGGCCGCCAGCGGGCCGTTGCGGTCTTCGATCAGCGCCCGCTCCCGGAGATAGTCGATGTTCTGCTGATGGCGGATCTCCGGGGTCTGACTGACTCGTCCGAGCCAGCTCTCCCAGTCCCTGATGTGGCGGCGCTCGTCGGCCTCTTGCTCGACCAACGCCGCCGGCTCGAAATCGACCCCGCTGCGCGCGACCTCGAGATCCATGAGCCGCGACCAGACCAGCGCGCCGATGATGTTGCGGCGCTGCATGGCCGCCCACGCATCGGGGATCTTCCCGTCCCCACGCCGCGCGAGCAGCATGTCGGCCTGGGGCTGATAGCGAAGATCGAACTCCCTACGCAGGACCTCGAGCTCACCGACACGGGCGATGACCGCGTTTGGATCGTCGGGCATGGGCGCGAGCTCGCCCGGGCGAGCAGCCACGGCCGGCTGCGCAGGCTCGATGGCCTCTGTGGCGCTCTGGACCTCGCTGTCGCTGTCCTTGGTGTCGGCCTCGGGAGACTTCACCGTGCAGCCCAGGGTCGAAACCGCCAGCACGAGCGCACACAGCGAGGCGGGGCGGGTCCAATATCGAGGGTCGGCGAGCACGGCGGGAGGATAGCCGCCGGGTACGGCGAAAACATAGGCGCCCAAAATATGTCACTGAATGTCTATTTCTGGATGTAGGTCTTGTCCATACGTCCAAACTACGTACAGAACTACGTTATCAGCACCACAATCGGCCGGAAGATCATTGTCTACACTTCTCCACTCACCCCAGCGCGCGATTGTGTATCCTCAACGCGCGAATACGCCCTGACATACGCTGGTTGGCCATAGATGCGCGATTCTTCGCAGTGAAAGCCAGTTCGCAGCGAGCCTGAAATTCCAGTGTTCGGAACCACTCCGCCACGGACAGATCAATCGAGATGCAAATAGTCGTTGACATTAATAGTGCACTCGGGCTTCCTGATCCTGTGGCCTACACCTATGCGGGCTGCTTACAGGTGGGATAAATGAACAGATCGGCCTACACATCGACTCTCGCCCTCGCCGGCGCCTCTTTCCTCCTTCTCGGTGGCTGTTTGGACGCGGACCGCGACGAAGTGGCAATGGACGGAATCGCGCTCGACGGAGAGGGCGACGACTCGGGTGGAGGTGAAGACGGGGGCGCGCAGCTCCCCGAGAGCCCCGAGATCCCCGGGGTTCCCGAGCACCTCGTGCTCATGTTCGAGCACGCCAGCGCCGAGTTCGATGTCCCGATGGCCATCCTGGTCGCGGTCGGCAAGGTCGAGACCCGGCTCGAGATGGTCGAGGGCAGCATCGAGTTCGAGGGCCGCGACCCGGCCATGGGAATTATGGGTCTGCGCGGCATCAACCTGGAAGAGGCCGCTGCGCTCGCCGGCGTGACGGTCGTCGAGGCCAGCACCCAGCCCGACTCCAACATCCGGGCCGCCGCCGCCCTGCTCTCGGCGATGGCCGATCAACAGGGGGTCGGCGATCGGAACAACTTCAGCGAGTGGGTCCCGGTTCTCGGCACCTACAGCGGGATCGAGAGCGACGTGGGCAAGCAGGCCTACGTGTTCGACGAGATCATGCAGGAGATGCCCCAGGTCCTCTCGGCCCTCGGACCGCTCGAGATCGGCATGGCCCCCCCCGAGCCTCTGGCGGCGGCCGGCCCCGACTACGCCGGTTCGATCTGGCGGGCCTCACCCAACAACAGCGCCCGCCCTGGCGGAGCCGCCGGCGACCCGAACCTCGTCATCATCCACACCTGCGAGGGCAGCTACAGCGGCTGTTGGAGCTGGCTGACCAACGCGAACGCTGGTGTCAGCGCCCACTACGTCATCAACAACTCGGGCTCGGAGATCTCCCAGCTGGTCGCCGAGAGCCGCAAGGCCTGGCACATCGGCGCCTCCTACAAGTGCTCGCTCAACAACAACGTCGACTGCAACCTCAACGGGACGAGCAGCAACAGCTTCACCATCGGCATCGAGCACGCCGGCTACTCCAACCAGTCGAGTTGGGATCAGGGCCTGCTCGACGCCTCGGCGGCGCTGGTCTGCGACATCACGCAAGACCAGTCGATCCCCCGCGACCAGTATCACATCGTGGGTCACGGGCAGCTCCAGCCCTACAACCGCGTCGACCCGGGTCCAAACTGGCCATGGAGCGACTACCTCAACTCGGTGCAGAGCTACTGCGGTGACGGACCCGACCCCGATCCAGATCCGCCCGATCCAGACCCCGATCCAGATCCGCCCGATCCAGACCCCGATCCAGACCCCCCCGATCCGGACCCCGATCCCGATCCCCCCGTACCCGCGCCCAATATCGAGATCATCATCGACAGCAACGAGTCGCTCAACGGTTGGAACGCCTCGATGGGTGTGAGCGACGCCTGGGCTGCAAGCAGCAGCGCGATCGACTTCAACACCGGCTACTGGTGGCACTCGACCCAGGCCATCTCCGACGCCGCCGTGTTCTCGTTCTACCTGACCGACCCCGCTCAGCTCACCGTCGACGCCTGGTGGGTGTCCGGCGGCAACCGATCGACCGCGGCGCCGTTTTTGATGTTCGACTCCTCGGGTCAGAAGCTCGACACCGTCTACGCCGACCAGAGCACCAACGGCGGCCAGTGGAACCAGCTTGGAACCTACGACTTCCAAGCCGGCTGGAACCACGTCGATCTCTCGGTGTGGGCCGGAGCGGGCTCGGTCGTCGTCGCCGACGCGCTCCGAGTACACTCGCCCTGACTCGATGTTGAGACGTCGCTCCCTCGTACTCGCCTCGCTCTTCTCCCTGTGTGCCTGCGGTCGAACGCAGACCCAGGCGGAGGACCGGGGCGCTCCTGCGTCGGCCACGGCAGACTCGGACCGCAGCGCTCCGGCGGCCCGCTGCGGCACGATCGTCTTTGTCTCTCAGACCGAGGGCCACGGCCACGAAGACGGGGCAGCGGGCACGCGCATGCGTCGAATCTCCGCCTCTGGGGTCGGCACCCCAGAGGCGCTGACCCCAGAGCAGCCCGGGTGGTCGAGCTTTCCGGCCGCCCTGTCCCCCGATGGTGCTCACCTGCTCGTGCTCCGCTCTCGGCCCCGGGTCGACATCGAGGGAGTCGACGTCGAGGGCAAGACCCAGGATCAGCTGAGCATCCTCGACCTCGGCGCGCTCCCTGGTACCCCGCGCCCGGTCGGTCCTGGCGGTCAGCTCCTGCGCAACCCGTCTTGGTCTCCCGACGGCCGGTGGATCGTGTTCGAGAGCGACACACACAGCTTCCGCGACCTCTACCGGGCGCCGGCCGAAGTCGGACCTGAACCCGGAACCAAACCCGGGCCCGGGCTCCGACTGACCGACGACAGAGAGGGCAACTTCGAGCCTCGAGTGTCCCCCGATGGTCGCCAGATCGCCTTCGTCTCCAGCCGAGACGGCAACGCCGAGATCTACGTGATGACCGCGGACGGGGGAGATCCTCAGCGCGTGACTGTGAGCGCCGGTGACGACACGAGCCCACGCTGGTCTCCCGACGGCGCTCACCTGGCCTTCCTCAGTGCCCGCGATCCGGAGCGCGGCGTCGACCTGTTCCTGATCGACAGCGCCGAGCTCGGGGTCGAGCTCGGGCTCGGGCGCGACGCCGAGTCCGCGGTCCGCCCCCTGCTCCCGGCGAGCGCCCGCCCAGCGCCGATCCTCGTCCGCGACCCGACTTGGTCACCCGACGGTACCCAGCTCGCGTTCACCCAGCTGCGTCCCCGGGGACAGCAGGGCGCAACGATCGAGGTCGTCCGGGTCGCCGACGGGCAGCGCCTCGCCCAGACCTCTCCCGGCGAAGCGGTCATCGACGAGCAACCCGCTTGGTCGCCCGGTGGCGAGGCCCTCGTGTTCGCCCGCAGCTCGCCGGGGCGCTCCGACCTGCTCCGTCTGGAGTTGGCGGACCCCGGCCAGGTCCACGAGCTGCTCGCCGATGGGGGCACCCACTGGCTTCCACGCTGGGTACCCGGCCCCGCCTGTCCCCGAGTTTCGGCGCCTGTCCCCGCCGGCCTCGCGCCGAGCCAGGGCTGATCCTATTGTGTTCTATTGTGAGCGACGCCTCTGACCGGTGGCGCCCGTCCCATGGTCGACCTCATCTCACTCTCGATCCCGATCTTCTTCCTGTTGATCGCCATCGAACTCATCGTCGCGCGCGTCCGTGGGGCACGCCTCTACCGGCTCAACGACACCATCAACGATCTCAGCTGTGGGGTGCTGAGCGAGCTTCGCAAGCTAATCTTCAGCGTCGGCCTGTACACCCTCGTGTTCGAGTTCAGCGGCGAAATCCTGGCCCTGCCGCGCCTGAGCCCGGGCTCCCTGTGGACGGGGGTGATCGCCTTCGTGGGCATCGACTTCCTCTACTACTGGTTCCACCGCCTCTCCCACGAGCGCAATTTTTTGTGGGCGGCGCACGTCGTCCACCACCAGAGCGAGGAGTACAACTTCAGCGTCGCCCTGCGTCAAAGCGCGATCCAGGGCCTGTTCAGCGCATTTTTCTACCTGCCCCTGGCGCTGGTCGGCGTGCCCCCGCTGGTGTTTCTGCTGCACGTCCAGATCAACACGATCTATCAGTTTTGGGTCCACACCCGGCTCGTAGCGACGCTAGGACCCCTCGAGTGGGTCATGAACACCCCCTCGCACCACCGGGTCCACCACGGCTGCGACCCCAAATACGCCGACCGCAACTACGCCGGTGTGTTCATCATTTGGGATCGGCTGTTCGGCACCTTTCAGCTCGAGGAGGAGGAGCCCACCTACGGGACCAGCAAGCCCCTACACAGCTGGAATCCACTGTGGGCCAACCTCGATGTCTGGGTTCAGATCGCCCGGGTCGCCCGCGGCTTCGAGCGACCCTGGGACCGGTTCACGATCTGGTTTCGACGCCCCGGCTGGACCCCCTCCGAGCCCCTGCCCGAGCTCCCCGAGGTCCGCGATCGACCACACTTCGACGCCACACCGGGACGGCTGATGCAGGCCTACCTGCTGGCCCAGTTCGTCTGCTTCTTGTTGGTGAGTGTGGGCATGCTCTTCGCCGGCGGCGGGCTCGATGCTCCCCTGCGCTTGCTGGTCATCGGCTGGCTCCTGGCCACATCGATAGCGATCGGTGCGGGCTTCGAAAGTCGCCCGTGGTTTTGGTACTTCGACGCCCTGCGCCTGGCCGCCGCGCCGCTGATCGCCCTGGGCCTGTCCATGCTGTTGCCCACGCCCGAGGCCCTCAGCGCGACGCCCTGGCTCATCCCTGGCGCAGTGTCGGGCTTTGCCCTGGCTTCCCTCGCCGGCCTCGCTGGCCTCTACAGGCGAGATCCCTCGGGACCCACGAGCCTCGACGATCCGAGCGCAGGCGAGCCGGCTGCCGCCTGATCCAGGCGGTGGCTGACCACCAAGCCCGGCCGCCAACCAATCCAGGATGATAAAACCCGGGCAAAACAAAACCTGCGGGCCGGAGGCGCCGCAGGTTTGTCTGTCGCTCTCCCTAGAGGAGGGTATCGACCAGACCCACCGCCGGGTAGGGGTTCTCGTTCGAACCCGCGGAGGCGGGCGGGAAGTACTCGATCGCCATGTTCGGGTCGATGAGGAAGAAGTGCGGGAACGCCCCGGCCCCGTAGGCCGAGAGCACCTCTTGAGTATCGTCGACCAGCACGGGAATGCGCGAATCCTGGTGAGTCTGGGCCCACAGCTCGGCATCGGCGATGGTCGGCTGGCTCTGGTTGACGTCTTGGACGATGAACGTCAGCCACCAGATTCGGTAGTTCTCCACCTTTTCACGCACGGTCGGGTAGGCCGCTTGGACCCACTCGGTGTTCGCGTCGTCGACTCCCGCGATCCAGTTGGCCACGTTGTGGCACGGGCCACACCACTGCGCGGAGATGTCGACGATCATGTAGGCTTGGTCCGCCTCCTCGTTCAGCCGGAACTGGCTGAAATCGTAGATGTCGACCATGTCGCCGTGCTGGTCGAGGAAGGAGGCACGCGGAAACAAGCTGCCCGTGTTGTGGCTCGTCATCCCGAACGCGCCCTGCTCGAGCTCGTCTTTGTTGGGGTTGTAGGGCCAGTACCCGGCGTAGATCCGGCTCTCGGGATCGAGGGGATCCGTGCCCTCGGCGACCTCCCAGCTGTCCCAATAGTTGTCGTTGTCGGTGTCCTTCTTCAGCGGGTCGGTGCCGAGCGAAGCCTCTTCTTCGTCGGTCAAGCCGTCCTCGTCGCTGTCGACTGGTCCGCCGTCCGTGGTGTCACCATCGGCATCGGCATCGGCATCGGCGTCGGCGTCGGTATCGGCACCACCGGTGTCGTCTTCCGCGGCCGAGTCGGTCCCGCCCTCGTTAGCGGCCTTGTCGCAACCGGCGACGGAGAAAGCGAAGAGGGAGCCAGCGAGAACGAGAAGTTGTTTTGAGCGAACCATGGGTTTCCGATCTGATTTTCGGTGAGGGACCAACGTAACACGTTGAACACACTCCTCATGTAACTGTTACGTCGGGCTGCGGGGAGCCCATCTCCGCTCACGTGAGATCACCAACAGGGGCATTTGGGGGCGACTTCGGTCCGCGCTCGCGGCTCTCGGTGACCCGGCCGATCCATCCGCCAGGACCGCCCCGATCTATCCGTACTTGGGCCTAGACCCACAATCTCCGGTCTTTCTTTGCCCACCCAGATCCGATACATTCCGCGCGTCGAGACGTTTGAGATTCACGCTATGCGCAGCCCCGATTCCAAAATTGACCGCCGGAGCCCGCTCGACCCTCGGCGTGCAATGGCACTCTGCGCCGCAGCACTGCTGTTCCCAAGTGTAGGCTGTCTTCCCGTCATTCCAGTTTGTGATTGCAAAGTCGGGGGCGAGACCGGGGGAGCGGGCCAATTCCCCGATTTCGATTTCCTCGATCGCTCGGTCGAGTGCGCCGAGGCTCCCCTCCCCGGCAGCCCCGAGGGCGAAGCCCTCGAGTGTGGCTACCCCGAGGGCCCCTACGGCTTCGAGGAGGGCGACGTCATCGAGAACCTCGAGCTCTTCGACTGCGCCGGCGAGGCCGTCCAGCTCGCCCAGTACCTCCCCCAGGTCGGCCTCCCGGACGTCGAGACTCGGGGCGTCGTGTTCGGTGTGGGTGCGGCGTGGTGCCAACCCTGTGCGGAGGAGGCGGCCGAGTGGGCCGAGCACTTCGTCGACGAGTACCCCCGGGTCGAGTTCGTGCAGGTCATCGACGAGGGCGCCGTGGGTGCAGCGACCGCCGGAACCTGCGCCGGCTGGAGCGCGGCCAATGCCCAGGACAGCTTCTCCATCCTGTGGACCCCTGACCAGGGTTCCATACAGTTGAAGGTCGGGGGCCAACCCCTGCAGCCCATCCCCTTCACGCTGCTCTTCGATGCCAACGCGAATATCATCTTCAAGCAGACCGGCGGCATTGTCGATTCGGGTGTGCTGGAGATCCAAATCGACGCACTGATCAACGACCCCTATGGCAACTAAGACCACCACCGTCGCCCTCCTGACCGCGCTCGCCCTCACGGGCCTCGGGGGCTGCGACACGCAACCCGAGACCGCCGTCCCCAAGACCGGCAACGCCAACGGTTGCGGCGAGCTCGGCATCACCTTGCCCGACCTCGACGACGAGGATATTTCGATCGCCAGCGCGGACGCCAACGAGCTCCACCTGCTCGCGTTCTGGGCGATCTGGTGTGTGCCCTGCACGGCCGAGCTCGCCAAGATGAAGGGCATGTACGAGCGCCTGCACCCGCGCGGGCTCAACATCTACGCGATCAGCATCGACGGCCCCGACACCATGTCCAGGGTGCCCGGGTTCGCCGCCCAAGAGGGCTACGAATACCCGGTGCTCTACGACTCGGACACCGCTGTCATGGGTCGCTACAACCCCAAGGGTGACATCCCCTTCTACGTCATCCTCGATGGGTCCGGGAACATCGTCAAAACCCACCAGGGGTACGTCAAAGGCGACGTGATCGAGCTCGAGAAGTTCTTGACCGCGCGCCTCGACAGCCCCGGCGACCCGCGCTGCGACGCGGCCGAGTGAGGGCGACAAAACTGAAACGCGCGCGCGAACTTCGAGCCGCCGGGGACCGCTGTTGCTCTGCTGCGTGGGCCCTCTCGCGTTGCGTATCTGCGCTCGCCCTGGTTTCGCTGACCACGATCTCCAGCCTCGCGTTGGCGGCCCCGCCGGACCCAGACTCGACAGAACGGGCTCCGCCCGCGGATACGGCGATCGACCCCGACCCCGAGGGCGCGCCCGACCCCGAGGATCCTGTGGTCCCTGCGGCCGCTCCTGTAGGTTCGGGAGGGTCGTACACCCCGGCTCCGGTGGACATCCAGGCGCACGAGCCCGCCCCGGCCGAGGCAGCTCAGGTTCCGGCCGAAGCAGCTGAGGTTCCGGCCGAAGCAGCTGAGGTTCCGGCCCCGGCGATCGCTCTCGCCCCCGAGCAGGCCCCCCCCGACGAATCGCCGGTCCACGAAGAGTCCGTCCCCCACCTGCGCAACCCGAAGATCCCGCCGATCGGCAACTCCCAGCCGTGGTTTCGATCGTCGACCTTCTTCGACACCTTCCGCAATAACTACAACACCTTCTCCAACGACGACCGCTTCTTCGCCCTGGTCAACTACATCAACGTGGGCGCCGACTCGACCTTCGCGCGCTGGAAGCTGTCGTCGATGATCCGGGTCGACACCCACAACATCTTCAACGGCAAGTCGCAGGCCATGTGCGACGTCGACAACGATGGCGTGATCTCGGACAGCGAGAGCAGCCAGTGCCGCTACGGCAACGACTACCGCATCGAGCGCTTCCAGCTGCGCGCGAGCACCAAGCGCCTCGAGCTCACCGTCGGCGACTTCAACGTCAACTTCGGGCGGGGCATCGGCCTGTCGATCCGCAAGATCGCCGATATCGGTGTCGACGCCACCATCAAGGGCGGCAAGGTCGACCTCAGGCTCAAGAAGTTCTCGGCCACCGCCCTCGCCGGGGTCACCAACCGACAGCAGACCGACTTCGCTACCCGCACCCTCTTCGACGACCCGGGCTACCCCCACGTCCTGTGCGAGCGGACCCCGGCGCTGACCCGCAATCGCTATGGAAACCCGCTGTGGACGATGTGCTCCGACATCGTCGCGGCCGGTCGGGTCGAGGGCAAGCTCCCGGGCAAGGTCCGCGTGGGCGGGCACTACACCTTCTTTTGGTTCGGAGAGACACTCGCCAACCAGCACGAGGGCATGCACCTCGTGGGTGGCGACATCAGCCGCAAGCGCATCGCCAAGCACTGGGACCTGTTCATGGGTGTCACCGGGCTCATGCGCAACGCCCATCTGCGCAACACCGAGTTCTCGGGCCTGTCCAAGAACGGCGTCGCCGCCTACCTGTCCAACGGCATCACCCTCGGTGACACCTTCGTCCTGGTCGAGGGCAAGTACTACGACAACTACATCATCGCCAAGGACGCCTCGGCGACCACGGTCCAGTACGCGGAAGCCCCGACCCTCGAGCGGGCCGACCAGATCATCCCGGCGGCGGGCAACACCGCCGGCGGCCGCATCTTGATCGAGCACACCCTCAAAAAATCTCGGGTCACGCTCTACGGCAACTACCTCGGCTACGTATTCGGGACCACCAACGACCAGGCCATGCTCGACCCCAACGAGGGCGAGATGACGCACCATGCCTACGTGGGCATGCGCTGGCGCGACCCGGACAAGGGCGCCGAGGTCCAAGCCAGCGCCGGCTACCGCTGGGAGGGCTTCCGTCGTGCACCCGCGCCGGGCAAGTCACCCTACGTCCGCAAGCTCCCCCACGCCGAGCTCTACATCAACCAGGTCGTCGCCGAGACCAAGGGCATGTCCCACTCCCTCTCCCTGCGTATCGACTGGCGCTACGAGCAGGTCCAAAAGGGCGTGGGCAGCAAGTTCTTCCACCGGGGCAACGCGATCTTGGGCTACGGCCTGTCGCCGTTTTTCACCTTCGCCGTGATCGGTGGCTTCTCCAGCGAATTCGCCCCGCTCAGCAACGAGCCCAAGCTCCACGAACAGGCCTGTGACAGCGAGGCCAACTGCAACCGCAAGCCCCACCTGTGGCCCGGGGCCGAGGTTCGTGTGAACTTCCTCGAATCGTCGTTCCTGCGCATCTTTGCCGGGCGGCAGGTCGGCGGATTGCTGTGTGTGAACGGGTCGTGCCGAACCCTGCCCGACTTCGAGGGTGTCCGCGCCGACCTGATCCTCAACTTCTAGAGCGAACCGACTGTCGGTCATCGGTCATCGGTCATCGGTCATCGGTCATCGGCGTGAGCCGCCGACCCTCGCGCCCGTGGACACACAAAACCCCCAAGGCTAAGCTCGAAGCATGAAGCGGCTCTGCCTCGTGTTCGGCTCTGGTCTGTTCGCCCTGTCGTCCCTGGGATGCGGGGTCACCGACGACGACACCGGTCCGCTCGGGGACGACGAGATGGCCGACATGGACACCGGCACCAGCACCGACACCGAGGTGGGCAGCGAATCCACCGAGAGCGGCAGTGGGGAGACCACGACCGAGACCGGCGTCGAAGCCATCGGCTCGCTCGTCGGTGTCGTCCTCGATCCCCAGGGCGCCCCCCTGCCCACACCCGGCATTCAGTTCTGCGGGCCCATCGACGACATGGGCAGCGTCGAGTCTTGCATTCCCGTCACCGTCGACGGGCAGGGCAACTTCGCCCTCGATGTGCTCAAGGTCGGGCTCTGGAACTTCAAGGCGGTCCACGGCCCCGTCGACGGCCGCTACTTTGGCGGACAGGCCTTCCAGCTCGAGTTCAGCGAGGGCACAGAGCTCGATCTGGGCACGGTGATCGTGCCCGAGGTCGCCACCATCACCGATCTCTCGCAGGCTGTGGGCCCGGTCGAGGTCCAGATCGATTCGGTCCTGAGCATCATCATCGACCCGGCCCTGGCCCAAGACCCGGGTTTTGTCGCCCCCACCGAGCTCGGTGGTATCGAGGTCGCCAGCGAATATTGGCAGATCAGCGATGTCGAGGGCAGCCCGATCCTCGCGGCTTGGTCCTTCTCTCCCTTCGGCGTCAAGGCGACCGAGGGCAGCTTTGACCTCGAGTTGGCCACCGCCTTCGACCTCGCCGCGGGTGAGACGATCAAGCTCTGGGAGGTGGTCAAGGACAACGGTGAGATCCACCAAGTCGGCGAGGGCACCGTCAACGGCGACGCGTCGGCCATCGAGCTGACCGAGGTCGGCGAGGGGCTTCACCAGCTCAGCTGGCTGCTCGTCACCCAGTAGGGCCGCGAGTCCCTACTCGCACTCCGAGCCACCACAAACGCCGACCCGCTCGACGGCGTTCCCCGCCCCCATGGCGCACCAATCCGGCCACGGCGAGGGCAGCTCCTCGAAGTCCGCATAGGGAGAGTCGCCGTCCTCGAGCCAATAGGGGTGCGCGAGCATGAACTCCCAAGTCGGCGCGAAAGTGGGGAGATCGGGCTGGTCCAGGGGCGCCTCGAAGGGGGGCGTGGCGTGGGTACAGTTGTGGATGCACTCGAGCACGGGATGACCGTTGTTCTCGAGGTCCTGTTCGAGCTGAGGTGAGGCGCTGGCGAAGTCGATGGCGATGCAAAAGTCGTCGTCCCCACCCCACAACACCATGGCGGGCATGATGTTGCCGCCGGGTTGCCAGGGTTTGATCAGCCCCCCGACGCCACCCGAGAGCGAGATCATGCTCGCCAGGCGATCGCCGTGGCGGCTCGCCAACATGCTCGTGAACATGGCCCCTGCGCTGACGCCCATGGCCGAGACACACTCTTTGTCCACGCTGAACTGCTCTGCGGCGCAGGCCAACAGATCGTCGACCATCTGGAAATCTTGGTCCATCAGCAGGTCGAGGTCGGTGATCGCAAACGGCCACCTGAAGGGCACGAGATCCTCGACGTCGCGGCCGTCGGGGATGATCGCAATGAAGCGGTAGTAGTCGGCGGCAGCCTGGACCTCGGCCCGGTCGAAGAAGGAGCTGGCCGAGGCACCCAGCCAGTGGAACATGAACATGACCGGCAGCTCTTCGCCCTCCTCGACCTCGCTGGGCGCGACAAAGATGAAGCTGCGATCCCCACCTCCCGTAGCGATCGTCGTGGATTGACCCGACACGAGCTGGGGACACTGGCCCCCGTAGCTGGGCAAGGGAGGGGCGAGCTGGGCCCCCTCGGGCGGAGGCGTACCGCACAGGGGCAACATAGGCGGCTCGACGCCGGTCTCACTGCCCGAGTCGCTCTCACTCGCGGTGCCCGAATCACTCGAATCACTCGAATCTTCGCTGCTCGAAGCACTCGAATCTTCGCTGCTCGAAGCACTCGAATCTTCGCCGCTCGACGCACCCGAATCCTCGCCGCTCGAACTCCCGGCGTCGGCTGCAGAGGTCCCCGCCTGGGTCTCGGATCCCCCGATCTCCTCCACGCTCCGAGGCTGATCGACACAGGCCAGCGTGGCCAGGCCGAGCGCGAGCAACCCGAGTTTGAGATCCGACACTCCGATATCCACCCGTCGAGGATAGCGTACCCCGGCGCCCGGGCGCCCACGGATCTGTGAGCTGCTAATCCGCGACGACGCTGGCCAGGTAGGCCGCATGCTCGCGCAGGAAGTGGGCCTCGTGCCGATCCTCGATCACCTCGTGGATGAAGTTCAAGTAGGTGTAGACCGACGAGGCCAACAGGCTGAGCCAGGCGGGGTCGTCCATGTAGCGCTCGAGCACCCCGCGAAACAGAGGATGTCGAGGATTGATGCGCGGGCCGCCCTCCGGTGCGCGGGAGAACAGAGGCGCGCGCCGCTTGTCCGCGGACCCGAGCTCGAGGGCGTCGAGGTGAAGGTCGGAGGCCAGCCCCCCACGCTCACCCCGGACCAGGCGCAGCTCCTCCCGCAGGGCCTCGAGCAAGAGCAGCTCGGGCGTCGCTGGAGCGCCCCCCAGGTCCCCTGCCTTCTGTTCCCGGTCACGTTCCTGGTCACGTTCCCGGTCGCGCTCCCGGGCCTCACGCTCCCGAAGCTGCCGCCGCTCTCTCTCGTTGCGGCGCGCACGTTCCAGCTTCTTGACCCGCTCAGCCACTCGCCTTCGCCGCTCCTCGATCTGCTCCACAGCCCGCCGATGGCTGAGCTCCTCCGCCGAGAGTCCCCGCCAAAGCTCGAGCTGCGCGAGCTCGATGGGCCGCTCTCGGGTCGCCGTGTCGGCCGAGATCCAACGCCCCGAGCCGAGTTCGAGCAGACGCAGGGCGCAGCAGCGAGCGTAGATCCCTTGGTTGCGGTTGCTCGGCCTCCGACCATTCACGACCCGCTTTCGGTAGCGCCTGCCGAGCTCGGCGTGCAGACGCATGAACAAGCCCTGGAGCGCCTTTCTGATCGCGACGTAGCGCCGCCGACCCTCGAGGTCCCTGGGGGACCGGTCCCCATTCAAGCGCTCGAAAGTAGCGATCAGCTCGAGCCAGAGTTCGGCCGCCCGCCGCTCCAACAGGCGCCGCTGACCACGGCTCAGGGTCGCCCGAGTCCAGTCCTGCTCGACATCGAGGCCCGCGCCCCAGACCGCCCCGACGCAGGGAAACAGGGCCAGAAGTGAGTCGGTCGCCATCTGTCGCCCCTGTTCACCGAGCGCGACCTTTGCCCCGCTCATGTCCCCGGCCGCGATCGCCAGCCAGCCCTCGAAACCCTCGCTCCCCTGTTCTCGGATCCGCACGCTGCTCAGGGCCCCGCGCGGCGGCTCCCTGTCGAGCTCGGGGGCTGCGGCCCGCCGAGCCTCCAGGCGCGCGAGCCGAGCCCGCTCCCGCGTCAGATCGTGCGTCCGACCAAACAAGGCACGGACCACGGCCTCGACCTGGGGGCGGTCCAGGACCACCACCGGGCCCTCGGGCAGGGACCCGGCACGGCGATACTCGAGCGTCATGATCGGCCCGCGCTCGCTGGCCTCGGCCAACTCGAGAGCCGACCACGGCTTGCGGGCGCCAGGGAACACGGGCAGCGCGGCCAAGACCGCAAAGCGATCGCGCAGCCGGGGCCGTCGTGCCCGCGTACGCAGGTCCCGCCCACCGGGCCAGCGCAGCAGAGTCGCCATGACCACAGCCGCGACCAGCTTCTGTCGGGGCCGCCGGAGCTCGGCGTAGCCCGCCACGAGCGCGTCGAGGAGCGCGCCCTCATACTTCGCAGTGAGCGCCCAAACCCGCTTTTGCTCGGCTCGGGGCAGGTCGCGGTGGTCCGCCGTGACCTGGAGCGAGTCGAACTCGACCACCCCCACCAGCGACAGCGGGCGCCCCGGCAGGTCGAGCGTGGTCAGCTCCCGCCCCTCGACGACGATGCGGATCCGGGTCCGCGTCGTCTCCGGATCTCGGGCGATGCCCAGCTCTCCGCGCACCCCCTCCTCCTGTATGCGCAGGGCCACCACCGCGGCGCCGCTGGGGATCCGCAGCTCGCCGATCTTCCGCCGGCGCTCGAAGCCGGCCCGCCCGGACAGCCACGGCCCCATGTCCTCGAGGGCCTCAGCACCGAAGAGATCGTAGAGGGCGGAGCGCTCGATCGCATCGACCGCCAAGATCGATGCATCGACCTCGGGTGGGTCGCGGATCTGAAACCCCCGCTCCACCCAGGCGAGCGGCTCCCCACCGCCGATCCGCTCGATCAACGCGCCCAGCGACCAGCGGCGCCGCTGGCCCACGCCGAGTTCCTGGAGCTCGCTCCAGCTCCACAACAGGGGCAGCTCGAGCAGGCGCGGGAGCTGGGTGAGCAGACCCACCCGAAGCTCGACGATGCGCTGCTCCGCGCTCCGCACCCGGGCGCTCGGCCGTTTCAATCCGACACCTGCAGCCGCCGCCGAGGGCCGCCGGTCCGCGCTCCTGAGCCGAGCGAGCACCCGGGTCAGGTCCCTCGCCGGGAAGCCCTCGAGCAGACCTAGGAGCCCCCCGAGTTCGGCCTTCGCCGAGGTCGGACCGCCGCTGGCCGCCAGGCTCAGGTACGCGGGCATCAGGCTGTTTTGTCGGGCTCCAAACAGGAGCGTCACGACCCGGATCAAAAACCACCACTCACACTCGCCGAGCTGTGTGGGGTCTGCCTCCGCCCGTCCGAGGACCACCCCGACGAGCTCGACCACCCCCTCCAAGACCGGTCCAAACACAGCGCTGGGGGCCGCGAGGGCATCGTAGGAGGGCGCGACCTCGGCCTCGCCGCCCTCGACCCACGCCACCAGCCCGGGCAGGGGCAGGTCCTGCTCGACCTCGCACAGCGGGCGGCCCCGGTGGAAGACGTCGATCGCCAACACCTCCCCGCCCACCGCCTCGGGGCCGAATCGCTCGAGCCCCAGCTGGCCCTCGAAGGCGGTCCCTCCGCCCCCGATCGGCACCCACACGAGCGCGCGACGACCCAGGTCGACCGCGGTCTCGTCCCTGGCCAAAAACCGCCCGCGCTCGCGCAGCCGGACGATCTCTCCGGCGAAACTCTCGACGGCCTGGTCCCCCAGGATCTCGCGCAGGACAGCGCGCTCGGCCCGGCCGATACGGAGCACGGTACGCCCGAGATCGAGCGACTTGAGCAACTCGGCCGAGTGCGCGGCGACGTCGAGCCAGGCGACTGGACCACCAGCGAGAACCTGGGCCTGCAGCGCCGCCAGGGACAAGGGGGGACCGCCCACCTGGGCGTAGAGGGGCACCTGTGTGAGCGGGTGCAGACCCCCGACCCCAACCCGGTCGAGTCCCCACTGCGGCCGGGTCACTCGACCGGGACGGGGATAGACGTACCTCCGGGCTTCCGGGCCGCGAAAGCCGAAGCGCTCCAGAAAATCACGCTCGAAGTCACGCTTTGTGACCGAGACCATATAGCGGCGCAGTATCGCGTCGATCAGCCCTCGATCAGGACGCAGCTCCGGGTCCTGTTTCCGGTCCGCGCCCGACATCGCTTCGAGCCGACGAAGCGCCAGCTTGCGGATCATCCGCTCGACCGCCGCGAGCACCTCCATCAGGACCTCGGCCAAGGCCGCGTTCGGCCGAGCCGCGTCGAACCCACGGTTTGCCTCGAGCTCCGCGCTGACGACGATGCACAGTCCGGGCAGACTCAGCGCTTCGTCGTCGAACACCGACTCTTGAAGCAGGGCGCCCTGGGTGAGCAGCCGGACCGTCCCTCCGGCGCCCCCGCCCCGCAGACCGATCTCGCCAATCAGGGTGGACTCGTCTCCCGAGAGGATCGACTCGACCACCAAGAAGTCTCCCGGCGGCAGCACCGGGGCGTGCCTGCGAGCCATAAACTCCAGACGTCGCTCCTCCTGCTCGTGCAGCCGCCTCAACGTCGCGCTGTAGTCGCTGATCTGGCTACCGAACAGGGCACTGAGCAGCGTCAGATCGTCCTCCCGACAGTAGAGGGCAAACTCGACCTCAGCCGGCGGGTATTTGAAGACCTCCGTGGTGTAGCGGATCGGCCAGCTCGACTCGGCCAGCGCACGGGTGCTCAGCCGGCTCCCGCCGACGGCCTGCCACAGCTCGACATCGGCCACCGCAGCGAGGCAGGTCTCCCCCCCGTCGTCCAGCGCCGTGCGCAGGTCGTCCCAGCGACGGGTGCCCAGCCAATCCCGCAACACCGCGTGTGTGTAGTCGGGGGTGATGTAGCCGGGCTGGACGCTGTGCCGGGCCAACCTTGAAATCAGCGCATCGTGGCAGTCCGATACGGCGCGCATCAGGACATCGAAGTTCGCCTCGCGCAGGATTTTGTTTTGAGAGGCGTCCTTGTGCAGACCGCGAGCGTCGACGATCCCCAAAAAACCCAACACGGCCCGCTGCAGGTCGATGGTGTCCGCGTACACCCCATTGGACAGGACTTCGACGACCGGCGGAAGCAACAACCCCAGCACCCCCGCGTGCTCGCTCCCCGCCACCAGCACCCCTGCGCCGAGGACCTGGCCATCGACCACGATCGGCTCTCGCCACCAAGCCCCGGCCATCATCGGGCCCCCGAAGCCAGGCCCATCCAGAGCAGTGGAAATACGCGCGCCGTCGACCCTGATCTCGACTTGGGCCCAGGTGCAGGCCGCTCGCAGGAGCTCGGCCTCCACCAGTCGGCCCTGCAGGCTCTGAACAAACTCGACCAACAGGCCCGGGCGCAAGCGATCGCGGACGTGAATATGGGTCCCGGGTGCGGCCCCCTCGAGGCGCTCGAAGCTGTCCGCCCTATCCGGGCGCAGCTCCAAGCCCGCGCCCTCTCCCCCGGGACCCACGCTCGTCATCCGAATCCAGCGTGGATTCAGGGCCATCGCCGAGTTGAGCCCGCAGGCCAAGAGCTGGGCTGCACGCAGACTTTGGCGCTCGTGTTCGCCACCCTTCGAGCCTGCCCCATCGAGGAACAGGGCCGAGTAGATGTTCTCCAGCCAGCGCGGCTTGAAGGCCCGGCCCGCGAAGCGAAGATGCAGGTCATCGGTGTCGATCTCGAAGCTGAGGGTCTCTGCGCCGCTGCACACGGCGGCCTCGACCAGGAGCAGCACATAGCGGTAGGGGTCGGCGAGCTGGTAGTGGCGCAGCTTCTCGCGCGCCTTCTCGGCGTCGATGCTGAACTCGCCTCGGGCCTCGAGCTCGCCGACAGCGGTCAATTTCGCCAGCAGCTCACTCACGAGCTCAGCGTCCCCGCCCTGCGCCCACCCGCTCCAGGCGGGCGTCGAAGGTCAGGGTCGCCAGCTGCTCGTCGAGCTCCGGATCCAGGCGCCCACCCAAGAAGAAGGCCTTGACGGTGAGGTAAGCCGCGAGCTCCGGCTCGACCTCGGCGAGCCCTGCGGCCTGGCGAATGATCGGGTGGTCGGCGTTGAGCGCGACCACCCTGCGGCTGGCGAACAAACCAGAACCGATCTCGGCGGCCTCGGCCACGCGCGTCGGGCCCCCGAACTCGCGCTGGGTCAACACCGGCAGATCGCGCACCGACGAGCCCTGGTAGTCGAAGTGCCCGAGCTGGACACCGCTGAGTTTGGCTCCCCAATCGTCGAGCAGGCGCGCGACTCCGGTCGCCAACATCTGCCAACGCCGGGCCTCCTCCGAGTTGCGCGGCGGGAGCACCGTGCACCACTCCCGGAGCTCCCCGCGGGCCGGTGCAGGAACCAGCGACTCGAGCAATGCCCGCCCTTGTACGCAGCGCTCGGGCAACCACACAACCCGGTAGCCCTCGCTCTCGAGCACCCGCGTCAGCGGCCCGGGCCCGCCCGCGAGGACCACCGCGCCCCCCTCTCTCTCGCCCAGACGACGGAGCTCGCAGAGCCGATGAATCCGTCCTGAAGGGCTCCAAAACACGGCCCCATCGACTTCCTGAAGCTGGCCCTCACGCTGGTGGTACGCCGCGCAGGCCCACAGGTACTCGATCCGGTCGAGGGTCTCGGGCCCCGGCTCCGGGTCGAAGTCGCCCGAGTCCAATTCAGTGTCGAGGGCCTCGACCACCCCGTCGCGCAGCTGCTCGCCGATCAGTCGATCGACTCGGGTCATCACCCTTTCGAAGCTCCGCTCGCGGATGACGTCGTCGCGGGTGAGTGTGTGCTCGAGGCGACTCGAGTCGGCCTTGAACGCAATCGAGTCTCGGAGCGCGCCCTCGACCAAGGTCAGACCCCGGTTGTAGAAGCCCGAGAAGCCCCGCCCCTCCAGATCGTGTCCGACCACGATCTGGTCCCCCTCGCCACCGCGCCACCACACTTTGATCGGAGCCTCGAGGTCGAAGGGTTCATTGATGATCTTCCCGCTGACCCGGACCTCGCCGCTGACGTGCCTGCACCAGAAGCGGACGACCTCCTCCGCGCGAGCACAAAACTCGGCGTAGGCGGCCCGGCTCATGGTCTTGAAGATCTGGATCTGTGTGCCCTCTGTGGGCCGCTCACGCCTGATCAGCGAGAACCGGCGTTCGGCGTCGAAGAGCACCCGCCAGTGCTCGCCGGACCTCGAAGTGTCGACACACACGGCCTCCGGCTCGAGGGCGAACACCGACACGAAGCCGATCCCGAATTTCCCGATCTTCGTGCGATCGCCGGCTTTGCTCGACGCAAACAGGCGGGTCAGCCGGGTGTGGATGATCTCCCGATCCATGCCCCCACCCCAGTCGTCGATGTGCGCGACGAGCTTGCCCTCGACGTACTCGAACCAGACCTCGACCTCCTCTGAGCCGGCGTCGAGGGCATTTTGGATCAGCTCCCGAAAGCAGGCCATCGGGTCCGAGAACTGATTGACGAGACGCTCGAGGGCGTCGTCGACAGACAGCGGTTCAGGGGTGGCCACCGGCTGCGACGCTAACACGGGGGGGCCAGGTCTCGACGCGGGGCTCAGCGTGTCCAGATCCCCGCCGCTCGGACTTTTCGCCCCGCAGCTGGCATGCTCGGAGCGTGCAGACCCTCCGTCTCCTCGGCACCCAGACCTCCCCCTACGTCCGCCGCGTCCGCATCGTCGCCGCCGAACTCGGGATCGAGGTCGAGCTCGTGGAGACGGCAGACGACGCGGGCCAGTCCACCCTGCGCGCCTTCAACCCACTGTGGAAAGTCCCCAGCGCCGAAATCGAGGGCCACCAGCTCTTCGACTCGAGGGTCATCAATGCCTACCTCCTGCGCCACGAGGGGCCCGGTCCGCTGGCGACCCTCGACCCGGACGAGCTCGAGGCGATGAATTTCCTCACCGTGATCGACGGGTGCCTCGACGCGCTGATCAACGTGCTCTATCTGGGCCGTGACGGCCTCGGCCCGGCCCAGGCCGGCTACATCGAGAAGCAGCGCGCCCGCAGCTTCGCCGGCATGGCTTGGATCGCCGAACAGGTCGACGCGCTGGCGACGGACAGCCTCGCCAGCACTCGCTTTGGCCTGCTCCACATCGCCCTGGCCACGACCCTCGAGTGGATGCACTTTCGCGGGACCTACCCCGTGGAGCGCCACCCCAATTTGGTGGCGTTCATGACCCAGCACGGGGATCGTCCGAGTCTCGTGGCCACCCGACCGCCCGACTACGCGGGCTACCCCAGCTGAGGACCGACGCCGATCACCTCAATCGCCGGTGTTGTCGGGACGCTGGTCGGGGTGTTCGTTGAACCACACCTCGATGGTCTCCTCCGTCAGCCCGACGATCAGGTCCTCGTCGCCGACCTGGACCTGACAGCCCAGGCGCGAGTTCGGACGAATGTCGAAGGCCATGTCGAGCCGATCTTCCTCGGACTCGCTGGCCTCTTCGAGGCCCTCTTCACCACCAAGGATGTAGCAGTGGCAGGATGAACAGGCACATACGCCGCCACAGGCCGAGCCCATTTTGACGTCGTGCTCCTCCGCGACTTCGAGCAGGGTCTGTCCGGGCTTCGCCTCGACCACGCGCTCGCCGTCGGGTCCTCCTCGGTAAATAATCTTGGGCATCAATCTCGCTCGCTCTCGACTCGATTTTGGATGAGCTCGGCCTCGTGAGCGCCACGGCGCTCGGCCAGCTGTTCTTCTTCGGCCAGGGCAGCCTCGACTTCGGCGAGGCTCTTCCCGGCCATACCCGCACGCAGGGCTCGCTCCATGCGGCGCCGGGCGAAGGGGGCGGACAGGAGCTCGAGTCGCTCGCGGGCTGCGTTGACAGCTTCGGCCCCGAGCCCCGAACCCGATTCGGAACCCGATTCGGAACTCGAACCCGATCCTGATTCGGAACTCGACTCGAGCATGGTCCCCTCGGCCTCGTTCAGGGCGGCCATCAGCGCCGCCCGCTCGTCGGCCGACAGCAGTCCCTCGACCTCGCCGACCTCGGCCAGCGCCGTTCGCATGGCCAGCGTGACCCGACCCAGCTCGACCCGGGCCTCCGCGAGATTCCGGGCCGCGAAGTCCTCGCGAGCGTTGTCGAGGCTGTCCATCACCAGGGCGTCGACCTCCTCCCCCGACAGACCGTAGGCCGGCCGAACCTCGATGGCCTGCTTGACCCCAGTCATCAGCTCCCGCGCCGTGACTGTGAGCAGGGCGTCGGCGTCGAGCTCGAAGGTCACCTCGACCCGAGCCATGGACGGCGGGAGCTGGGGGATACCGCGCAGCTCGAAGCGGGCCAGGCTGCGCGCATCGGCGACCAGCTCTCGCTCACCCTGGACGACGTGCATGGTCATGCCGGTCTGCTTCTCCGAGTAGTTGGTGAACACCTGGCGCGCCGAGATCGGGATGGTCGCGTTGCGAGGAATGATCTTCTCCACGATCCCGCCCATGGTCTCGAGGCCGAGGCTCAAGGGCACGACATCGAGCAGGGTCACCCCCTCGCGCTCGCTGCCCGAGAGGATGTCGGCCTGGATCGCCGCGCCGTAGGCCACGACCTTGTCCGGGTCGATATCGGCCAGGGGCTCCTGGCCAAAGGCACGCTCGACCATGCTCCTGACCAGGGGTACCCGCGTTGAGCCGCCCACCAAGACGACCCCATCGAGTTCGTCCTTGTCGAGCCCGGCGTCTTTCAGGGCCGCCTTGCTCGCCGAAATGGTCCGCCTGACCAGCGCCTTGATCAGCGCCTCGAACTGTTCACGGGTGACCACCGTCGGCGGGAGGCCGCAATGCTCGAGGGTGAGCTCGCAGCTGAGCTCCGTGCTGAGGCGCTCCTTGACCCAGCGGGCCCCCTGGTTGACCTCCTGGCGCTGTAGCGGACTCGGATCTTCGAGGCCCACACGCGCGAGCAGATCGTCGGCCAGGGCGCGATCGAAGTCGTCGCCGCCCAGGGCCGAGTCCCCCCCCGTCGCCAAGACCTGAAACACCCCTTTGCGCAGGCGCAAAATCGAGATGTCGAAGGTCCCCCCACCCAGGTCGTAGACAGCGAAGCGACCCTCCCCCTGTTCGCCCTTGCCCTGGCGATCGAGGCCGTAGGCCAGGGCCGCCGCGGTCGGCTCGGCGAGCAGCCGAAAGACCTCGAGGCCCGCGATCCGTCCGGCGTCTTTGGTGGCCTGGCGCTGGGCGTCGTCGAAGTAGGCGGGCACGGTGATCACTGCGCCCACGACCTCGCCCAAGGTCTCGCGGGCCCGCTCCTCGAGCACCTCGAGGATCCGGGCAGAGACCTCGACTGGGCTGACCCAGCGCGGCGATGCTGCCCCGGGCTCGGCGACATCCAGACGAACCACGTGCTCGTCCTCGGCCAGGCGGTAGGGGTGGTCGAAGCCGAGGTCGCTCGGCGCCCGACCCATGAAACGTTTGACACTGGTCAGGACCTGCTGGGGGTGGGTCAGGAGCTGCGCCTGCGCCCGGCGGCCGACCTCGACCCCGGTCCCAGTTCCGGAGCCGGTCCCGTAGGAGACCACCGAGGGCAGCAGGGCCTCCCCCTCCGCGTCACTCAACACCCGCGGCGGCTGGCCGTCTGGGGCGATCGCCACGAGGCTGTGGGTGGTCCCGAGATCGATACCGATCGCCTTGCCCGGCCGACGCTTGCGCCGACCCTTGGCCCCGAGGGCGGCATCGGGCTCTGCGATCTGAAACAGACCGCCACCGCTGAGGTCCAGACCCTCCAGGTCGTCCAGACCCTCCAGGTCGTCCTTGCTGTCCCTATCCTCGATACTCATCCCGTCCTTCGACTCTCGTCCGCGCGACTCTCGTCCGCGCAGAGGCTAGAGCAGCAATCCGCCCAAGTCACGACGCTGGCCAGCGCCGGCCTACGCGAGCGCCGTCTCGAGCTCGTTCGCCAGCCGACGCAGATAACGAATGTGGACCAGGCCCGCGGCGGCGTCGGCCGTCTCGCCGGCGTCCAAGGCCTCGACCACCCCAGTGAACAGACGATCCTGCTCCGCCTCCACGGCCTCGCTCAGGGTCTCGAGGCCGTCTTCGTCGCCCGCCTCGCGCAGCTCGTCCAGCGCGTCGCGGCGCTCGATCATGTCGACCAAAAACAGCTGATCGGGATGTGGTGCGCCGCCCTCGGGATCGCTCGAATCCAGGTCGACGCCCCCCAGCTTCACCAGGTACTCGGCCCGAGCCACCCGATCTCGCAAGATCCGGTAACCCGCATTCAAAGCCGCGCTGTGCTCCACCGACGCGCGCCGTGTCGCGCTGTCTCCCCCCACATGGCGATCGGGGTGAACCAGCTTCGAGCGGTCCAAGTAGCGCTCCTCGAGGTCATCACGATCGAGGGCGAAGCGCCGCGCCAAACCCAGACGCGCAAAGTGGTCGAGGCTCGGGTCGAAGGCGGCGAGGGGCTCAGAAGCTGATCGACTCGCCACAGCCACAGTCGTTCTTCACGTTGGGGTTGTCGAACTTGAAGCCGTGCCCACGCATGCCGGTCTCGAAGTCGATCTTCGTGCCGTCGAGGTAGATCATGCTCTTGGGATCCACGTACATGCGAACCCCAAAATCGTACTCGAACACGTGGTCGCTCTTGCGTGGAGCGCTGTCCGAGAACTCGAACACATAGCTGTAGCCGGTGCAGCCGCCCCCGCGGATCCCGAAGCGAATCGCCGCGTTCGGCGTCCCCCTTCGAATGAGCTGCCCCTGCATGACCTTGGCGCCGCGAGCAGTGACCTCGAGGGTCGGGCCCGTGGACTCGCCGACCTCGGCCGTCGTCGGCGAGGCCGGCCCCGGCCCAGGCCCAGAACCAGGCCCAGAACCAGAACCAGAGGGAAGGGAGATCTCTGAGCTGCTCATGCGTGTGTGCACCGTAGGCTCCAAATCACTCTCGAGAGGTCGGGTCCCCTACTCGCTGGCCCGCTTCTTCTGGTAGTCGGCGATCGCCGCTTTGATGGCGTCCTCGGCGAGCACCGAGCAGTGGATCTTGACGGGCGGGAGCGAGAGCTCCTCGGCGATCTGGCTGTTTTTGATCTCCGCGGCCTCGTCGATGCGCATCCCTCGGACCCACTCGGTGACCAAGCTCGAACTAGCGATCGCGCTCCCACAGCCGTAGGTCTTGAACTTGGCGTCGGTGATGACGTCGTTCTCCACCCTGATCTGCAGCTTCATCACATCGCCACATGCAGGGGCCCCGACCACGCCGGTTCCCACACTCTCGTCGTTTTTGTCGAGCGACCCCACGTTGCGGGGGTTCTCGTAGTGGTCGATGACTTTTTCGCTGTACGCCATGTTTGCTCCTGTCTCGTCGCTGCCGGGCAGCCTCAGTGGGCCGCCCACTCGATGGAATTCAAATCGATGCCCTCTTGGACCATCTCCCACAGCGGAGACATCTCGCGCAGACGCTCCACGTTGTCACGGATCTGGTCGACCACATAGTCGATCTCTTCGCGCGTGGTCATACGCCCGATGGTCATGCGCAGGCTCGAGTGTGCGAGCTCATCGTTGAGGCCCATGGCGCGCAGCACGTAGCTGGGCTCGAGGCTCGCCGAGGTGCAGGCCGAGCCCGAGGACACGGCGATGTCTTTGAGACCCATGAGCAGGGATTCACCCTCTACGTAGGCGAAGCTGATGTTCAGAGTCCCGGGCAGACGGTGCTCAAGCGAGCCGTTGAGGATACTCTCGGGGATCTCCTTGATCAGGCGCTCACGCATGTACTCGCGCAGCTCGAGGATGTGTGCGGTCTCTTCGACCAGCGTCTCTCCGGCCAGCTGCGCGGCCGCGCCCATGCCGACGATCAGCGGCACGGCCAGGGTCCCCGAGCGGTTGCCCCGCTCATGCCCACCACCGTGGATCTGTGGAGTCAGCCGGACCCGCGGTCGACGGCGGCGCAGGTAGAGCGCGCCCACCCCCTTGGGTCCGTAGATCTTGTGACCCGAGATGCTCATGAGGTCGATGTTCATGGCATCGACGTCGATCGGGATCTTGCCGAAGGCCTGGACCGCGTCCGTGTGCAGGAGCACCTTGCGAGCCCGGCAGGCCGCCCCGATAGCCGCGATCGGCTGGACCACGCCGGTCTCGTTGTTGGCCATCATGATCGAGACCAGGATGGTCTCGGGCCGAAACGCAGCCTCGAGTACCTCGAGGTCGAGGAGCCCGTCGGTGCCCACGGGCAACAGGGTGACTTCACAGCCGCTGCGCTCGAGGACCTTGAGGGTGTCGAGGACTGCCTTGTGCTCGGTGACACAGCTGATGATGTGGTTGCCGCGCTCGTGGAGAAACTCTGCGACGCCCTTGAGCGCGAGGTTGTTGGCCTCGGTCGCACCGCTGGTGAACACGATCTCCTTGGAGGTCGCGCCGATCAGATCGGCGACCTGCTTGCGCGCCGTCTCGACCGCTTCCTCTGCGATCCATCCAAACTGGTGCGTGCGGCTGGCCGCGTTGCCGAAGTGCTGCGTGAAGTAAGGCAGCATCTTGTCGAGGACCCGCTCGTCGACCGGGCAGGTCGCGGCGTAGTCCATGTAAATCGGGGTCAGGGTGCTCATGGCGTCGAAGCTCCGTTATCGTCGCTGCGCTTGTTGATGTGGATGCCCGCGACCAGCGAGGGCTCCGGGATGCCGCCGTGGCGCGCCTCACCACACTCGACGCAGGCCTCGGTCGCCCCCTCGTCGCAGCCGCGGCAGGCCTCTAGGTAACTCAAGCTCTCGGCGATGTCTCGCTGGAGCTGAAGAAGCTTTTGGATCTGCTCGCGCGTATCGCTCAGCTTGTTTTGAAACAGCTCGCGCACGCCATCCATGGCCGCCGGGGCCGAACTCGAGGCCTCGACCGCATCGAGCAGGTTTCGGATCTGGCTGAGCTTGAAGCCCATGTCCTGGAGCTTGCTGATCCAGCGCACCCGGCCGAACTCCTCCGCGCCGTAGAGGCGGAAGCCGCCATCGGAGCGCTCGGGCGAGAGCAGACCCAGCTCCTCGTAGAGGTGGAGTGCACGCACGGTCTTCCCCGTCTTGCGCGCGAGGGTCCCGATTTTCATGTGACTGGCGAGACTCGGCCTCGGCCGCTTCTTGGCGCGCGGCGTCACTTGCGCCGAAGGGCCAAAGCATCCAGCTCCGTGGGGGCGTTTATTGTGCTGTTCTACGGTCACGTCAAAACCTCACCCTCACGCGAGAGTACGAGTCCCGCCCGAAGATGACTGTGTTAAAGGGTGCTGTCAACCGCGCGATGGCCGGCTACCGTCACTTTCGAGATCCCAATTCGTACTCGTGGGGAGAGTTTGGTCCTCGACGAGAGTCGGCCGCACCCTCGGGAGAGAGCGCGGCCGACCTTCGTAGCAACCCGGGACTAGTTTTTCATGCGGTCGGGCCGCTTCGGGATGATCTTCGGGACCGGAGGCCGACCGTCGTCGCCGTCGTCGCCGCTGTCTGTGTCGGACTTCGTGTCGTCGCCGCCGCCGTCCGTGTCGGACTTCGCGTCGTCGTCGCCGCCTGTGTCGGACTTCGTGTCGTCGCCGCCGGTGTCGGACTTCGTGTCGTCGTCGCCGCCCGTGTCGGACTTCGTGTCGTCCTTCTCGTCGTCTTTGGGATCCGGCTTCGGCTTGGTCTTCTTTTTCTTCTTCTTGGAGTCTTCCTTGGCCTTGTCCTTGGCCTTGTCCGCAGCCCCCTCCTCGATCTCGAGATCCTCGCTGATCTCCTCGTTGCGCACGCCTTCGACCGCGGGGATGACCAGGGCGGCCACCGCGACCATGGCCCCCACGCCAGAGGCGACGAGCGAGGCCTGAGCCGCACCCGCGCGGGCATTGTAGGAGGACACCCGCGCCGACATCGGGTACTTGGCGACCAGCGGGCCATACACGGCCGCGGGCTCAGCTCCGTTGGCGACCTCGACCGCGGCAGCGAGCGCGTCCTTGCCCTCTTGATCGGCGTGGTGACCGATCGCCTGGACCGCCATATGAAGCTGGATCTTGCCGCCGTTGTGGGTCATCCACATCGTCCCGTTCGAGAGCGGCGACATCATGTTGAGCCCGGCGATCGCCATCGCCGGGGTCACCTCGGGCACGTTCTTGAGCGCCGACTCCAAGAGGTTGTGGGTCTGGGGGCTGTGCAGGGAATCCAGGGGCACATGCGCGATCATGCTGACCTGTCCGGCCATGAGCGCGGCGCTCAGCGAGGGCGGGAGGTAGGCCTGCAGACCGGCGCTCGGACCCTCGTGTGAAGCCTCGGCGACGAGGCCGATGGCCTCGGGGCTCGCTCCCAGAGCCATGTGCAGCGCGCCGTTGCCCGCGAACACCCAGCCGTCGATGGTCAGGCCCGTCATCTGGGCGAGGACGTCGGCCTCGGGCACGCCCGAGAGCCCAGCGTGCAACGCCTTGACCGTGCTGCCGGCGACCGTGACGTCGACCAAGCCGATGTCCCAGGTCCCGCCCTCGATGGCCAGCTCGTCGTTGAAGCCCTTCTTGACCACGTCCATCTCGCCGCTGACCGCATCGACCACCGCCGCCCAATCGTCGGCGTCGTCGAGACCGATCTGCAGGGCGACCGCGGCCGGCTCGTAGTGGCCAGAGAACAGGAA
>Ga0256845_1000084_pt1 | contig 80215 bp, 75 predicted proteins | sample RiftiametaG_FD_189101 | JGI IMG/M metagenome (GOLD analysis project Ga0256845, IMG submission 189101) | Tube worm associated microbial communities from hydrothermal vent at the East Pacific Rise, Pacific Ocean - Riftia | ecosystem: Host-associated > Annelida > Integument > Unclassified ...
TTTTAGTATTTTTGTGCATAGTGGGGAAAGCTATTGATTCCTTTTTTTATTGTTTGCTCTTCAAAAATTGAAATTTTTATGCTTTTTCCCTACTTATTCTTTCGGACAGTTATGGGTTGAAATAGAGTAAATAGTTAGTAGTAAAGAGTTAAATAATAATTAGTAAAAAATTAAGTCAATTGTAAAATCGGTCAGCGACAACCTTCAGCTATGTAAATTCTTCCATAAAGGAAAGTGTCGACAGAGGGGTACGAAAAGCCCAATCTTATTTTTCTTTTTTTTGATCAATAAGGATATTCTCAATTCTAATTTATGGGTTTCTCTTTGTGCTTGTCTTTAGTATTCGTATTTTTGGGCTTTAGAAAAAACAAAAAGATGTTATGGCTGGTGATAATAAAAATGATGATTTTCAGAAAGTAATCTCTCACGCTCGTGAGTATGGATTTGTTTTTCAATCTAGTGAAGTATATGATGGTTTACAAGCTGTCTATGACTATGGGCAAAATGGGGTCGAGATGAAAAATAATCTCAAACGCCTTTGGTGGAGCAGTATGACGCAACTTCATGATAATATTGTAGGGATTGACTCGGCTATTTTTATGCACCCAACCGTTTGGCAAGCATCTGGTCACATCGACGGTTTTAACGACCCAATGATTGATAATAAGGATTCTAAAAAAAGATACCGAGCAGATGTCTTATTAGAAGACAAAGCTGCTGAATACGAAGATGCGGGAGATAAAGCCAAAGCAGATGCTTTATTAACAAAAACAGGTAAACTACTAGAAGCAGAGGATTTAGCCGCAGTAAAAGAATTAATAGAACAAGAGAAGATAGTTTGCCCAGTTTCAAAAACAGCCAACTGGACAGATGTTCGTCAATTTAATTTGATGTTTGCCACAGAGATAGGTTCAGTAGCAGGGGAATCAAACAAAGTTTATCTTCGTCCAGAAACTGCTCAAGGTATTTTTGTAAACTTCTTAAATGTACAAAAAACAGGAAGAATGAAAATTCCTTTTGGAATTGCACAAATAGGGAAAGCATTTAGAAATGAGATTGTAGCTAGACAATTCATCTTCCGTATGCGTGAGTTTGAGCAAATGGAAATGCAGTTTTTCATTCGCCCAGGCGAAGAGATGAAAGCTTATGAAGAGTGGAAAGAAATCAGAATGAATTGGCACAAAGCATTAGGCTTAGACAGTAGCGGACTTCGTTTTCACAAACACGAAAAACTAGCCCATTATGCCAATGCAGCAGTAGATATCGAGTTTAAGTTCCCTTTTGGTTACAAAGAAATAGAAGGTATTCATTCTCGTACTGATTTTGATTTGACTCAGCACCAAACATTTTCTAAAAAGAAATTACAATACTTTGACGAAGAAATAAAAGAAAGCTACGTGCCTTACGTCTTAGAAACTTCTGTAGGTGCAGACAGGGCTTTTTTGGCGTGTTTCTGTAATGCCCTTACAGAGGAAGAAGTAGGCGAGGGGGACAAAAAGAAGATGAGGACTTATTTGAAATTACACCCTACAATAGCACCAGTAAAGGCAGCGATATTACCACTTACACGAAAAGATGGATTGCCCGAATTAGCTCAAGAGTTATATAATGATTTGAAGTTTGACAACAAGGTTGTGTATGAAGAGAAAGCAGCTATCGGAAAACGTTATGTTCGACAAGATTTAATAGGGACACCATTTTGTATCACCGTAGATCATCAATCATTAGAAGATGGTACTGTTACACTTCGCTATAGAGATGACATGAGTCAAGAACGTGTGCATAAAGATGATTTAGCTAAGATTATTAATGACGCAGTTTCATTTAAAAACATTTTTAAACAATTATAAATAAGACAGAGATATTTTATAGTTTCCATTTTTTTGTGGAGAATATAATAATATGAGCACTGTTTTCGTTTATAAAAGCATATAATATTGTATAACATATAACAGTCAAAAACAATGAATAAAAAAGGATATTTATTTAGCGTATTACTGGCATCTGTTGTGAGTGCAGGAGTTGCCGTAGGAGTTTATCATTACCTCACGCCAAAAAGAGATGGAATTCAACAATCCGATTCTATTGAATCAAATAAAAATGTGACTTTCACAAAAAATACCGCTTTATCTAGCGGAATGGATTTCACAATGGCAGCGGCAGCAAGTACTCCAGGCGTGGTTCATATCAAAACTTTTCAGGATGGAAGTACCATGAACAACTTTCGCCATCCTATGGATGATTTCTTTGAAGATTTTTTTAACGACCCACGTTACCGCCAACCTAAAATAGAACAAGGGCCAAGAGCATTAGGAAGTGGCTCAGGAGTTTTACTTACCAAAGATGGATATATCGCTACCAATAACCACGTGGTAAAAGGAGCGTCTAAAATAGAAGTCACACTTGATGATAAGAGGACTTACGAAGCTACCCTTATCGGTGTAGATCCTACTACTGATTTGGCTTTATTAAAGATAGAAGAAAACAATTTGTCTTTTATCCGCTACGGGAATTCTGATGAACTAAAAATAGGAGAATGGGTACTTGCAGTGGGTAATCCATTTGACCTTACCTCTACAGTGACAGCAGGTATTGTAAGTGCCAAAGCTCGTAACATCAATATCATTAGAGGGAAAGAAAATCTTGCCATAGAATCATTTATTCAGACGGATGCTGCCGTAAACCCAGGTAATAGTGGTGGAGCTTTGGTAAACATGAAAGGGGAATTGGTAGGCATTAATACTGCTATCGCCTCTCCTACTGGATCGTATTCTGGTTATTCGTTTGCTGTACCCGTTACTATTGTACAGAAAGTAATGGATGATTTACTGAAATATGGACAAGTACAACGAGCCTTACTTGGTATTTCTATCCAAGAAATTGACGCAAAATTGGCAGAAGAAAAAGAGCTTAAAGAAGTAAAAGGAGTTTATATAGCACAAGTAAGTGAGAGTGGCGCAGCAAAAAAAGCAGGAATAGAAAAAGGTGATGTTATTACTAAAATTGATGGGCATCGAGTAAATACTTCTAGTGAGTTACAAGAACAAATTGCTCGATACCGACCAGGTGACGAAGTAAATGTAACAATAGAGAGAAATGGAAAGGAGAAAAACATCAAAGTAGAGCTTCGTAACAAATTAGGAACTACAGAGGTAGTAAGGAAGGGAGAGAAAGCGGTAAGTATCGTATTAGGAATGAAGTTACAAGCACTTAGCGATACAAAAAGAAAAGAATTAGGTATTTCTAGTGGTGTAACAGTTTTGGAGTTGATAGACGGTGCGATGAAAGAACAGAAAATGAAAAAAGGTTTTATTATACTTAGAGCGGGGAAATACACAGTAAAAAACCCAGAAGAAATTGCTCAAATTGTACAGCAATCAGATGGGGCAGTGTTGTTAGAAGGGATTTATCCGAATAAAGAAAAAGCTTATTATATAGCCAAGTGGTAAACAAAAAAGCCTTGACGAAAGTTGAGGATTTTTATTTTATGATAAAATTAAATTTAATTATTGGTTTTTTGGGTGTTGGAAAAACGAGCCTTATCAAAAAACTGATTGAACAAAAACCTAAAGAAGAGAAGTGGGCAGTGCTCATCAATGAGTTTGGAAAAGTAGGCATAGATGGTGCATTACTTGAAAGCAATCAAAATATTCAAGTTAAAGAAATAATAGGTGGCTGTGTTTGTTGTTCGGCAGAATTACCACTTAAAATTGCTCTTAATCAACTTATTAGGCAGTACAAACCTAATAGGATTATCCTTGAGCCTACTGGACTAGGGCATCCAGGTGGTATTGTAGACATAATCAAAAGAGATTTTGAAGGGGTTATGAGCTTACAGGCCGTATTAGGCTTAGTAGATATTGCTTCACTTTCACGAGAGAAAGTAATGAATCATGAGATTTTTACAGATCAAGTGCAATTGGCAGATATACTTATTGGCACAAAAGAAGATTTACATACTGCTTCCGAAACTCAAAAATTTTTAGATTGGGCAAAAAAACTCTTCCCTCCCAAGCAAGCTATAAAATTAGCTCAAGACATTAACCTATCAGACCTCAATCAAAATCCTGAAATTATCAGAAAATCAAATCATTCCTCTGGTAGCTTTGGTTTATACGAACTTGGACTGATATTTGATATTACTAAAGTGTTTGATGGCAATAAATTATACGAAAGTTTACAAACTATAACAGGTGCAGAACGCATTAAAGGAGTGTTTAACACCAACCAAGGTTGGGTCTCATATAATAGAGTTAATAATCAAGCAACAGCATTTTTTCCTTCATCATATAGAAAGGACAGTAGAATAGAAATCATCTCCGCCTACCCAAAAAAGGAAGAAAAGCTAAAAGAAATGTTAGAACAAAATTTAATACAAAATGACAAAAAACAAAATGAGTAAATCAGTGAAATTAATATTAAGCATCATCTTTTATGCAATAGGAATGATTTCTTACCTCTTCCCCATAGTAGGAGAAACCTTAGACATTGTATGGGCACCAATATCAGGTATCTTAATGTTCAGTATGTATGGTGGAGCAAAAGGAGTGATGAGTGGTATGTTTTCAGCTTTAGAGGAAGCATCTCCCGGCATGGACTTAATCCCAACCTTTACCCTAGTTTGGTTATGGACTTATGTTTGGCAAAAAGACAAAAATGAAGTAGAAGAAATAGAAATTTCTTAAACAGATTCAACGCAATTACTACGCTCACTCTATTTACAGACTGAGCGTTTTTTATATAATGTCATTTTTAAAATCAGATAATTATACAGATATTGAGTGTTATGAAAAGAGGTCTCATATTCATTTCTTTTTTTTCTTTCTTAATCAATGCGTTTTCTCAAGAAAATCAATCATTTACAATTGGTTTTTATAATGTAGAAAACCTGTTTGACACTGTACACGATTATGGTAAAGATGATTATGAATATTTGCCAGAATCTGCTAAGGGTTGGAATACTCCTAGGTATAATTTAAAACTACAACATACTGCACGGGTACTCTTGGCTATGGATAACTGGAAAGGCGCAGACATTGTAGGGCTTTGCGAAGTAGAAAATTTTAAAGTATTAAAGGACTTACGAGACAAAACATTTCTTAGTGAGTTTAATTACGGAATTATACACGAAGAGTCAAATGATAAGAGAGGAATTGACGTAGCTTTATTGTACAAAAAGTCCAAATTCTCTATTCTCTCAACAATTAGCCACCGAGTAAACTTAGAAGCTAGGCAAACTAGAGATATACTTCATGTAAAAGGAATCGCAAATAAAAAAGACACGATTCATGTTTTTGTGAACCACTGGCCTTCTCGCTGGGGAGGAAAAGCCAAGTCTAGCCAGAAACGAATAAAGGCAGCGAAAACATTACGTAACGTTATTGATTCTTTAAAAAGAGCGGAGAAAAATCCTAAAATCATTATAATGGGTGATTTTAATGATGCCTGTACAGACAGAAGTATAGAAACGATTTTGACTGCAATAGCTGACACTAACTCATTTTTATACAATACAGCTACAGATATTGAAGGGACACATAAATACAAAGAGCAATGGAGTACATTTGATCAAATAATGGTGAGTAAGGCTCTTATTCAAAATAGGATGTTGACAGACCTAAAAATGCAAGTTTTTAAAACTGATTGGCTGATTGAAATAGACGAACTATACGGAGGCACTCACCCTTATCGGACTTGGAGAGGGGATAATTACCTTGGAGGTTATAGTGACCACTTAGCAGTTTACATTCGACTAAATACCAAGTGATTGTAAAATATCATCAAATGATGTTTGGTAATCGACCCATTTCACCGATTGATCTTTCTTGAACCAAGTAAATTGTTTTTTGGCAAACCTACGAGTATTTCTTTTGATAAGTTCAATGGCTTCTTCTAAAGAGGAGTTTCCATCTACATATTCAAATAACTCTTTGTACCCCACGGTTTGTAAAGCATTTAGCGATTTATATGGATAAAGTGTTTTCGCTTCTTCAAGCAAACCCTGATTCATCATAATATCTACTCGCTGGTTAATCCTGTCATAAACAATTTCTCTGTCAGCAGTTAATCCTATCTGGACACTTTCAAAACTTCTTTTTACCCGTGTACCTTTACGAAAAGATGAAAAAGATTTACCTGTACTGATACAGGTTTCTAGCGCTCTTACTATACGCTGAGAGTTAGCGTGATCGGTATCATTATAAAATACAGGGTCAAGCTCTTTTAGCTGCACTAACAAAGGTGATAGCCCTTGTTTTGACAAAACATCCATCAATTCCTCTCTTATCTTAAGGTTGACTTCAGGAAACTCATCCAAGCCATAAAGAATAGCTTTAACGTATAAGCCAGAACCTCCCACCATAATAAGTGTGTCGTGTTTTTCAAATAGTTTATTCGTAAGCTTTATAAAATCCTTTTCAAAATCTCCTACGCTGTAATAATCATGAATAGAAAGTGAATTGACAAAATGATGAGGAACTCCTGCCATTTCTTCATTATTAGGTTTTGCCGTGCCTATCTCCATTTCTCTAAAAAACTGCCTAGAATCACTAGACAAAATTTCTGTTTTACAATATTTTGCCAGCTTAATTGATAAAGCTGTTTTTCCTATGGCCGTTGGTCCTACAATTGTAATGAGCCTTTTTTTCATTCTATTTTGGCGTAAAAATCAATTAATTTCTTCTCCTCTACTTGCCAGTTTAAATCTTGTTTAGCTCTTTTTGTATTTTGTTTTAACTCATTATATAAAGCCTCATTATTTATTAATTCATTTGTAACTTTTATGATTTGATTAACATCTAGTTTCACCAATTTTGCGATATTATAAGTTTCATTCAACCGAGTGTATTCTGGAAAGTTAGATGTGATTTGAGGAATCTCTGCATGAATATAATCATAAAATTTATTCGCTAGAGAGTAGTAATAACTTAAGCTTTCTTTTTCTAACAACAAATACCCAAGATAGGCATTAGCTGTTATTTTCTTCAGTTTGCCAGGTTGTACATAACCCATAAATTTCACTTTCTCTATTAAGCCGAGCTCTTTCACTTGCTTTTGTAAATCATCATACAAATCACCTTCTCCGCAAATCAATAAATCCATTGGGACATGAAGCATGGCTTCAATGATTTTCTCTAAGCCTCTACCCTCATTTACAGCACCTATATATATTAAGTAAGGAGTCTCTATTTTCTTCGTCACATCTTCTTTTTCTAATACTGCTGCATTACGAATCACTTTAAAGTCAACGCCATACTTCTGTTTGTATATATCCGCAATAGATTGGTTGACCGTATAAGCGAATTTTGTTTTAGGTAGGATAAATGATTCCACTCTTTCCCAAATCTTTTTTATAAAAGGGCGTTTTACAATCTCAATCATCTCAGTAAAATATTCATGGGAATCATACACGAATGTTTTTTTTTTGAGTTTAGAAACAATAAAGTTAGGTGTGATTGTATCTAAATCTATAGCACACATAATATCCACTTTCTTAAATAAGAGATAAAAAAAAAGTCGAATATTATATTCGATATAAAAGAGTTTTCCTTTATTAAAAAGTAAATAAATTCTTTTGGTTTGATAAGATTTGTTTAAATCAGTAGAAGACTTAAACCCTCTACCAATCAATAAAATTTCATATTTATTATGATGTAAGGTATTACAAATACGATCCATTCGCTGATCGTAAGTGATGTCATTTGTAACTGTAAATATTATCTTTTTTTTCATTTATCATTTACGTATGTTTGTACGCTTAGTTACACTAAAGGTAAACGCAAAATTGAAAAAATCTACATTTTATTTTAAAAAATTTAAAATTTTACATGATAATGTAGGAATGAAAGTAGGAACAGATGGTGTTTTATTGGGTGCTTGGCTTGATTGTGAAAACAAAAAAAATATCCTAGACATAGGTGCCGGAACAGGTCTTATCTCTATAATGTTAGCTCAACGGAACAAAAATGCTAACATCACCGCTATTGATATTGAAAAAGATGCCTATACTCAAGCTTTAGATAACGTAGCTCTTTCACCTTATGCAAAAAAAATCAAAGTATTGCACGCAGCTCTGTCTGATTTTAATTCAGAAGATAAGTTTGACTTGTTAGTTTCCAATCCCCCCTTTTTTCTTGATTCTTTAGAAAGTGATGTACGGAAAAGAAATCTCGCAAGACATACGTCTGCTCTACTTCCTGAAGATTTATTTATGAAAGCGAAAAAAATCCTAATAAGTAAAAGTGAGTTTGCTTTAATTTTTCCTTTTAATTCTGAAGGGTTAATAGAAACTATAGCTTGTAAACATGGTTTTTTTATTAAAAAGAAGTGTTTAGTTTATCCTACGATAAAATCCACCATGGCTAAAAGGGTAATGTGGCAGTTTACGCTAGACAACAATGTAGTAGAGCAAAAGACAGAAAAACTAATAATAGAAAAGGCAAGACATGACTATACAGCAGAATATATTCGGTTGACACGAGGTTTTTATCTCAAAATGAAATAGAAGCTTTTAGTATTTTGTAATTTGCGAGCATGAAAAGAATATTTATTATTACAGTCATCTCTTTATTTCTGATTTTAATTGGGTCAGGAAGTTATTTTTACTTTGGAAGCTTTAGTGAAGGTATTAGAGCAGGAAGGTTAATGAAAATGAGTCACAAAGGTTGGGTTTTTAAAACTTGGGAAGGTCAACTCGATGTAGGTGGTCTTCAAGATTCGGATGGAGATGGTGCGGCTACCACTACTTGGTCTTTTTCGGTTAGAGAACAGTCTGTTGTAGATAGTGTAAATAAAGCAATGGAATACGGATATCGTGTGAGGCTTAATTATGAACAAAAGCACTTCACTTTACCTTGGTGGGGAGAAACAGAATATTTTATCACTAAAGTAGAAAAGGTTAAGTAATAATGGAAGAGAATGAGAGGTTATGGAAGAAAATATTTCATAAGAGTAAAATATACCCAATAGTATTACTGCTACTCTGCTATGCAGTTTATAAGTATCGTAATCGTCAAGTAGAAGAGCAAACCCCTCAACAAGAACTGATAAACGGTTTTGTGTATAACAATGGTATGTGCACGATTGAGGGAGAAACAATGGGACATATCCCGTTTACAATTAAATATATTGCCGATAATCGTAATTACGAGAAAGAGATCAAAAACTTGTTAATAGATTTTAATCAAACGTTTTCTACATACATCCCCGAATCTGAAATATCTATTTTTAATCAATCGGATTTTGTTTGTAATGTGTCGGAAAGGTTTCTTTTTGTTTTAGCGGAAGCGAAAAAAATAGCCCGAAACACAAACAACTACTTTGACCCAACAGTAATGCCTCTGGTAAACGCTTGGGGATTTGGTTATAAAAAACCTCAGGACACACTACCGTCCTCGGGAGAAATTGATAGTATCATGTTATACGTAGGCGTAGACAAACTCACAGTTAAGGATGCTTGTTTGTACAAAACTCATCCCAAATTACAATTAGATTTTAGTGCAATTGCAAAAGGTTATGCTTCGGATGTTGTGGCTAAGTTTTTAGATGGGAAAAACATTCACGATTATATGGTAGAGATTGGCGGAGAGGTAGTTTGTAAAGGTAAAAACTCAAAGAAAAAAACTTGGAGAATTGGAATTGAAGAGCCAAACCAGAGCAAAAGAAGCGTAGTCTTAGCCATTCCTTTACACAACAAAGCAATCGCTACTTCGGGGAATTATCGAAACTTTTATCAGAAAGAAGGAAAAAAATACGGGCATACAATTAATCCTCATACAGGAAAAGTAGCGGCAACTGATATGTTAAGCGTTTCAGTAATTGCAAATACTTGCCTAGAAGCAGATGCTTATGCTACCGCCTTTATGGCGATGGGAGCTACAAAAGCAATAAAAAACAGTGAACAAAGGAACGATTTAGAAGTGTATTTCATTTATAGCGATAAGCAAGAGCTTAAGCAATACAAGTCACAAGGATTCGAGAAGGAGTAATGAGGAAATCAAAAGAATGGTTCACCGAATGGTTTGATACTAAATACTATCATATTTTATATCAAAATAGAGATTATATAGAAGCAGAACGATTTATTAAAAATATCACTGATTTTTTAGATTTCTCTAAAAAAGATTTATTAGTAGATCTTGCTTGTGGAAAAGGTCGGCATGCATTGTATCTTAATAAACTAGGATACAATGTATTAGGATTGGATTTATCCCCTAATAGTATTGATTACGCTAGACATATGGGGAGTTCAACACTGCATTTCGGGGTGCATGACATGAGAAACACTATTCCTATAGAAGGGGTGGGAGGAGTCTTGAATATGTTTACAAGTTTTGGGTATTTTGATGATGACACAGAAGATATTAAGGTTTTAAAAAGTGTGTATGAGTCATTAGAAAAAGGGAAACTAATGGTGTTAGACTTTATGAATGTTCAGAAAGTAATGCAAAACTTAGTAGCTTCCGAAACAAAAACTTTGGATGGCATTGATTTTAATATTACAAGAGCAGTAGTTGATGGTTTTATTCTTAAAAAAATCAACTTTACAGATAAGGGAGAAATGTATAATTTCCAAGAACGTGTGAAAATTATTGATGAAAAAAAATTTGACGATTATTTTAGTTCAGTAGGGTTTAATATTGAAAACAAGTTTGGTAACTATGATTTAGCTAACTTTGACGCTGAGGAAAGCAATCGCCTTATTATTGTAGCTCGTAAGTAATGACATCATTCGAAGACATGTTTAATCAAAATAGCTGGACAGAAGTATCCAGTAGCATCTATGCCAAAACGGCCAAGGATGTTGAATATGCATTAGAAAAAAATAGTAAACGAGACCTAGAAGATTTTAAAGCATTAATCTCTCCTGCGGCGGCATCTTATTTAGAGCAAATGGCACAGCTTAGCCATGAGCTTACAAAAAAAAGATTTGGTAAAACCATACAAATGTATGTGCCAATGTACCTCTCTAATGAATGTCAAAACATTTGTACTTATTGTGGGTTTAGTATGGACAACAAAGTCCGTAGGAAAACTTTAAATAATGAAGAGATTCTAAAAGAAGTAGAAATCATCAAAAAATATGGTTACGACCATATATTACTAGTAACAGGGGAAGCGAACCAAATAGTAGGCGTTCCTTATCTTAAAAAAGTCGTTGAACTTATCAAACCCTATTTTGCTAATGTTTCGATAGAAGTACAACCATTACATCAAGATGAGTATGAAGAATTAATTGATACAGGAATTCATTCCGTTTTGGTTTATCAAGAAACTTATCATAAAGAGGATTATAAAAAACATCATCCGAAAGGGAAAAAATCTAATTTTTCGTATCGGATAGAAACACCCGACAGACTTGGAAAAGCAGGTGTACACAAAATAGGCTTAGGAGTCCTTATTGGGCTAGAAGATTGGCGTACGGATTCATTCTTTTGTGCTAGCCACCTTGATTATTTAGAACGCAAGTATTGGAAGACTAAATATTCAATTTCATTTCCGAGGTTAAGACCTTTTTCTGGTGGATTAAAACCCAAGGTAGATATTTCAGATAAAGAATTGGTACAGCTTATTTGTGCATACAGGATTTATAATGAAGAAGTAGAACTATCAATGTCGACTAGAGAATGCGAAGTGTTTAGGAATAATATCTTAAAACTAGGCATAACATCATACTCGGCAGGGTCAAAAACAGAGCCAGGTGGGTATGCTGCCGAAGAAGAAGCTTTGGAGCAGTTTGAAATATCGGATGAGCGTAGTCCAGAAAACATAGCTGAGATGATACATAAACAAGGTTACGAGGCGGTATGGAAAGATTGGGATCATTCATTACAGAAGCATACTTAAGATGTTGTCTTCTCAAGAAAAAGGACGATACAGTAGACATATTAAGCTGGAAGGTTTTGGCTTAGAAAAACAAGAAAAACTTAAGAAAGCAAAAATATTGGTAATTGGTGCTGGTGGACTGGGTGCTACAGCGTTACAATATTTGGTGGCAGCAGGTATTGGTCATATCACCATCCTAGATGCTGATGTAGTAGAGGAGTCTAACCTACAACGTCAAATCATTTTTAATACAGGTGACATTGGTCTGCCTAAAGTATTAGTTGCTCAAAAGAAGTTACAAGAATTAAACCCTTATGTCACAATTGAGGCCCTTCAAGAACGGTTTAATACTGACAATGCCATTACTCTATGCGAAACACATGATGTAATTGTAGATGGTTCAGATAATTTTCAGACTCGATATTTAGTTAATGATGCCTGTGTGATTACAAATAAACCTTTCGTTTATGCCTCGGTATTTAAGTACGAAGGTCAAGTAGCGGTATTTAATTATAAAAACGGTGCAACTTATCGCTGTCTGTTCCCTACTCCCCCCAGTGCTGGCGATGTGCCAAGTTGCGGTGATATTGGAGTGTTAGGAGTGCTTCCAGGTTTACTTGGTTGCTACCAAGCAAACGAAGTAATTAAAATCGTTACACAAACAAAAAGTGTTCTTAGCGGTAAATTATTATCCATAAACACTTTGAGTATGATTCATCATAGTTTTGCTATTGAGCGGAGTGAAGGTGCTGACATTATTCAATTATTAGATAATTACGAAGCTTTTTGTGGGGTAGATTTTTCTACGATAAAAGAATTAGAGTTTGATGAAATAGCTTTTGAAGAATTTCAAATCATAGACATTAGAGATGGGGTATCATTTAAGAAAAAACACCTCACTAAAGCTGTGAATTTCCCTTATAAAGAAATAACAACGAATATCAAGCAAATATCTAGGGCTCAAAAAGTGCTAATTTATTGCCAACAAGGCATTACGAGTCAGCAAATTATCCAGTATTTACAAAGTGAGCATGAGTTTACAAACTTGTATTCTCTGAAGAATGGGATGGGCTCTTTATAATGGATAGTTGATAATGAGATGTGAGATTCACAAATCGCCGTTATATTTTATTGATCTTATTTCTTCTTAAGCTTTAATACCGTTTTGATTGTAATATTGCGTCTAAATTAGATTGAATTGTTTTTTACATTCTCTTCGTTAAAATAATTTACCGTAACTAGTTACGCTAAATCATTTTTCCTCGATATTGCAAAAAACAATTCAATCTAAATTAGACTCATATTATAGTTAAACTGGTATAACAAGATCATAAAGATTGGGAGCAAAGACCTAGACACGTATGAGCTTTTTCGGCGAGTGAGGGGATTCCCGAATTAATTACTATTTAAACACACCTCTTTGATTCTACAAGGAAGGATTTTTCTAATTAATTGTAGTAATAATTGATTAGTAATAAAACACCATGAGAGATATTATTCAGTATCCTTAATTTACTGCTTCACTACTGTTTTTACATAAGTATTAATCCCACTTGTGATTCTTAAAAGGTACATATTAGCTTGCAGGGATGACATTGGTAATGTGAATTTACTTTCGGCTACCGTATATTTAGCTACGACACTACCGTCTAAAGCGATTACTTGCACGGCATCAATTATAGAGCCGTCTATAAATTCTAATTTAATATTGTCACTAGTCAATGTTGGAAAAATATTAAGTGCGATATTGTCTTCTGCATCATAAATACCATCACATACCTCTACGGTAAGTATTACTTCGGCTCTAGCACAAGAAGTGCTCCCGCAATCTTCTTGATAAGTCCAAACGCCACCAGCAGTAGGGACATCTCCTTGAGTCCACCAACCTGCTTTATATTTTTTGTTTTGATACACAACAAGTGCTTGCCCCCAATATGATACTGAAGCATCCCAATCGTCTGTACCTGTGCAAGAGCCTCCCGTGGCTACTGCTTGTGTACTGACATAATAGTTTACGGTGTTTAATAAAGCTGGGGTTGTATATGAGTCACCAGTAGCAATAGCTGTGCCTCCTGTTTTGGTTGTAAACCACTCTATAGTGCCAGAAGGATTATTAACTATGATTGTAGCTGTACTGTTTTTACAAACAACTTGATGATCTATATCGAGTATGTTACTTGTCAATGTCATTTCTGATTCTTTGTCTGTGCAACCTACTAGGGTTCTAACCACTTTGTATGTGCCAGATTTAGAAGTAGTGTACGTTTCTGCCATTTCTCCTGACAATAATTGGTTGTTTTTATACCATTTGTAAGTAACCCCTGGTTTATTAACTGCTGCATCTAGCACCAATAATGGTTGATCACAAAGCGTTATATCTCCCCCTAAGCTAGACCCAGGGCAGTTTAAAGCATCTCCTAATTTATCGGCAATTGCCCCCAAAAGAGAGTATTGATCAGTCCTGTCTTGAGTCAGCTCCCAAGCAAAAACTCCTGCTCCTCCTTTATCAGTAATCATATCTATTTTAGCTTCTATCAAGGGACGAGAATTATACAGTTGCCCACCATAAGCCCCATCTGCATCGTTATAATAAGCAGAAGGGTTACTTGTTGAAAAGGAATTATAATGTGTTTTGGAATTAGAGTAAAAAGGAATTGCTATGATAATTTGATTAGCATTAGCTCCCTTTGTATCGATCCAATAATTAGTTGCATTAGTTGCATGCGTAAGTGATGAGTGATTAGGTCCACCACAAGACCCACAGTTACCGTCATCAAATGCCATTACTAATATATAATCCATTTTAGAGATAAAGGTACTGTTAATCCCTGCATTGTTCCATTGTAAAGGTGCTACTGCGGCAGAAAGCTCTAGGGTTTTTCCTGTTTCGATTTCAATTAAATCTAGTTCTGCTCTAATCTCAGTGGCTAAAGTGGCAAAATTAGTGGCGTACTGCCCTGCTGGGAATTCCCAATCGAGGTTAATGCCATCAAATCTAAAAGTTTTGACAATGTGAGCTACGTTTTTAGCAAAAGCTTTACGTTTTGTACTTGTAGATATAATAGTTGTCCACCCTGTATTACCAACTGCCGCACCACCGATAGACATATGAGCCCTTACATTAACTTTATGTGCTGTGCCTACAAAACGTTTGATGTTCATCTCTGCAAATCTCCATTTAACACTATTTTTACTAGCGTCTGGAGAGGCAAAAGCAATATAAACATCTGTTAATTTATCAAATTGAATACTTTGACTATATGTACCGTCTTCTATAAACCGATCTTCTACAAACCCTCCTATTCTGTCTTGTGAAAATACTGAGCTAGAAATAAGTAAAAACACAACGAAGCTTAACAATATCTTTTTCATAATTTCTTTCATTTTAAACGAGGGTATAATGTAGTATTTTTTTCACTCTTAACCTACTTACCTTACTTCAAAAATCATTCCGAAATTTTTATCTACCCTAATATTTGTGCCATTTGAGTATTATACATTTCAAAAGTAAATAGATCACTATGATGCCCCCCTTTGATAGTAGTTAAATGAGAATTCGGATTTAATTGAGATAAAATCACACTGTCTTTATAGGGAATAGTAGCATCATCCGTACCGTGAAATAGATAAATTGGACATTTTAATTTACGTATTGATTTATCTGTACGAATATGGAATTTAAGTAAAAAAACATTCCACAGATAAGGTGCCTTTCTATTTGCCATTTCCAACATAGAAATATACGGAGTTTCTAAAATCAACAAGGAGGGGTTCACTTTAACAGAGAGCTTAGTAGCAATCCCAGTCCCTAAGGATATTCCATACTGGATAATATCCTCTGCCTTATAATGCAGTAATAGATATGAATGTAGTCTCTTAGCGTCTCTCATTAGCATCTTCTCTGTAAGTACTCCTTTACTTTTTCCATAAGTCCTGTAATCATATACAAATACATCGTAGCCATGTTTTGTGAATTTCTCATGTTGAGGTGCCCACCGTAACAGATTTCCTTCATTGCCATGATGAAACATCACACAGCCTTTTGGGTTACTTACTTTAAAACGTAAACAATTAACGCTTCCGAGAAATAAGTCAATCGTTTTTTCTTCAAAATCTCCTTTAAAATCAAAAACATAGTCTTGAGGCAATGCTTTTGGTTCAAAAATTAAAGATCTTTGTTTAAACAAAAAGAATAAGCTTACCAAAAAGTAAATTAAAACTAAACCAACTATAATAACAACCCAAACCATAAACTATTGTACCGAATAAAACCCTTAATGGTTACATAATAACTCACCATTATTAACCAGATGGATATAAGACAGTATTATCACACTTTACAAATCGCTTATTATCAATATTTTACGTTAAAAAAACACACACCCATCAGGTTGATAATAATAAAACGTAATATATGCATAGCTTATTAAATGAGTAGTGTACTCTAAAAATAAGAACCGTTTAGCTTGATGCTAGACGATTCTTATTAAAGAAGATTAATACTATTTGTTTAGTATAACACTGCTACTTTTTTCCTCATTTTTTTTGCTGTATTTACTAAATTAATAAGCGCTGACTTTGTTTCTGGCCAGTCTCTTGTTTTTAATCCACAATCTGGATTAACCCAAATGTGATTTACGGGAAGCAAATCGCTCGCTTTTGTTAAGAGGTTTTCTATTTCATCTTCAGTAGGTACTCTTGGCGAATGGATGTCATAAACTCCTGGACCTATTTCGTTTGGATATTTAAAATCAACAAAAACATCTAGTAATTCCATCTCTGATCGAGAAGTCTCAATAGTAATTACATCTGCATCCATATCTGCTATACTTGCTATGATGTCATTAAACTCTGAGTAACACATATGTGTATGAATTTGTGTTTTGTCTGCAACACCACTTGCCGAAATACGAAAAGATTCTACAGCCCAATTTAAATAATTCTTCCAATTTTTCTTACGAAGAGGCAGTCCTTCTCTGATAGCTGGTTCATCTATTTGAATTACCTTAATTCCTGCCTGTTCCAAGTCATTTACTTCATCTCTAATAGCTAGTGCTATTTGCCGACAAGTTTCTGATCGTTTTTGATCGTTTCTTACAAAAGACCATTGCAAAATGGTAACAGGACCTGTTAGCATTCCTTTTACTGGTTTTGAGGTAAGTGATTGTGCGTAAGAAGACCATTTGACAGTCATAGGGTTTGGTCTAGAAACATCTCCAAAAATAATTGGGGGCTTCACGCATCTACTTCCATAACTTTGTACCCAACCAAAATTAGTAAAAGCAAAGCCTTCTAGTTTTTCACCAAAATACTCTACCATGTCATTTCTTTCAAACTCTCCATGTACTAATACATCTATTCCCGTTTCTTCTTGAAATCGAATAGTTTCTTCCGTTTCTTTTTGAATCAGCTCATCATACTGGGTTTGTGTTAATTCATTTTTCTTGAATTTAGCCCTCCAAGACCTTACCTCTTTTGTCTGAGGAAAAGAACCTATTGTGGTTGTGGGAAATAATGGTAAATTTAATTCTTCTCTTTGTTTCTGCTGACGAGTAGAAAATTTAGATGCTCTTTGGCTATCATTAGTCGTTAAATTAGCAACTCTTTGCTTCACTTTTTGGTTATGTATAAGGGTAGAGGTTTTTCTGTTTTGATTAGCTTTTTTATTCTCCTCTAATTTTTCTGCTGTATTCTTATCAATTTCTCCACTAGCTAATTTTTTAAGTGTTACTATTTCATCTACTTTTTGCTTAGCAAAAGCCAACCATTGCTTCACTTCTTTTGGTAGATTTTCCTCATTCGTTTCTAAGTCTAAATCATATGGACTATGTAATAATGAACAAGATGACGATATCCAAACCTTATTTTCTCCAAGAGTATTAACGGCTTTTTTGATTACTTCTAAAGAGGTTAAAAAATCATTCTTCCAAACATTTCTGCCATCAACAATTCCTAAAGACAAAATGAGCTTTTTATTAAATGATTTAGCTTTTAATACTTCATCTAATTGGGTAGAAGCTCTTATCAAGTCCAAATGCAAAGCATGAATTGGTAGTTCTAATACTGTATTCAAATTGTCTTGATATGCCTCAAAATAACTTGTAAGAACTATTTTGATTGAAGGAAATTTTTCTGCTATTTTTGTGTATGTTTTTGTAATAGCGTCTTGTTCTTGTTTAGAAAGATCTAACGCTAAGCAAGGTTCATCAAATTGAATATACTCAACTCCTTTAGCGTCTAATTGCTCAAGTAATTCAAAGTAAATAGGCAAAATAGCATCTAATAGCTCTATTCTATGAAACCCCTCTTCTTTTTCTTTTCCTAACAAAAGATAGGTAACAGGACCAATAATTACAGGCTTAGTCTTGATGCCTAAATCTAAAGCTTCTTGATATTCATGAACGATTTTAGATGAGAACAATTCAAATGTTTGATTTTTATCAAACTCTGGAACAATATAATGATAATTTGTATCAAACCATTTGGTCATTTCCATAGCAGTAATGTCAAAACCATCTTTTTGAATACCTCTTGCCATAGCAAAATAAAGATCTAACTGATTTCGGGTGTTTTTAACACTACTATATCTTTTAGGAATACAACCTACTGTTAGTGACATATCTAACATCTGGTCATAAAAAGAAAAATCATTAGATGGTATCAAGTCAATACCCAAACTTTGTTGAAGTGAGAGTTTTTCTTTTCTAATTACTACTCCAATTTTTAATAACTCATCAGAAGAAATCTCTCCTTTCCAATATTTTTCAGATGCTTTTTTTAATTCCCTTTTACTACCCACTCTTGGATATCCTAATATAGAAGTTTTCATATCTTTTGTTTTTAGTTTTAAATTCTATACAAATTTATAAATAAGGTTTAATATTCTTATATTAAAGATAAAATTAGGATGAATATACTATATTTGTATATATATAAAGATTTTAAATCCTTTTCATATAAAAAAACATCGTTTTAAAGAAAAAAATTCTATGTATCAACTAGACAAAATTGACAATCAATTACTCAATCTTTTACAAAACAACTCTAACACGACTACAAAAAATCTAGCTCAAAGAGTACACCTTTCTATTACACCTGTTTTTGAACGTATCAAACGATTAGAAAAATTAGGGTATATTCAAAAATATGTAGCAATATTAGACGCAGACAAGCTTGATAAGGCTTTAGTTGTTTTTTGTAATATAACATTAAAAGAACATACCAAAGAAATTGGAAATCAGTTTGTGAAAGACATCAAATCTCTAAGCGAAGTTACTGAATGCTATAATATTTCTGGGGATTATGATTTTTTGTTAAAAGTACTCGTCAAAGACATGAAAGAGTATCAAAATTTTGTTATCAACCACCTTGGTGAGATTGACAATATAGGAAGTGCCCATAGCACCTTTGTAATGGGAGAAATAAAGCATTCCTACGCTGTGCCAATTACTTAAAACCCATACCTAATACCTAGTTGAATTGTATTATTATACCATACAACAGGATCTTTACGTATAGAACGAAGGCTGTATTCTGTACCTAACTCTACGTCTAACTCTTCGATGACAGCAATTGCCAATTTTAAAGCCAATCCATAATCATTTTTATTTAGTAGGGTAGAAATATCATTTTTGATAGCACCTTGCCTAGCTTTAGCAGAAGCTAAACGAGCAACATAAGCTCCTAAGCCAAATCGGAAATCCTTATAAACATAAGACGCAACAACAGGAGCATCAATATACAATAAAGAAACACTTAAAGCATTAGCTGGGTTTCTAGCACCTTTTCTTGCCAAATTCAACTGAAACGACAATTCAAAACCATCCGAAACATCCGCCTTAATGCCTAAACCTCCATAAGCACCCACCAAGTGATACCCAGCCAAAAGATCCCCATCTATCTGATTACCCGACACACCTACCGTCACAAACCCTTTTATCTCTTGAGCTTGCACAGAGGCAATACTCAATACCATCACACAGAAAAAACTAAACCAATTCATCATTATAAAATTTTTCACACGATCGCATTACTATTTGATACACTTCTTCAAAACCTGACTTGCCACCATAATATGGATCAGGAACATCTTTAAACAAATCATCTTCATCATAAGCCCTCATCAATACTAATTTTGCCCTATTGTCTTCATTTTTCATTTGATCTAGCTCAACATAGTTCTTTTTATCCATTGCTATAATATAATCAAATTTCTCAAAATCTTCTACCTCCACTTGTCTTGCCCTAGACTTAAGGTTAATTCCATAACTCATTGCCATTTTTCGCATCCTGCCATCTGCCCGTTGCCCAACATGATAAGCTGATGTCCCCGCCGAATCTACGGCAATATCTTTCCTCTCTTTATCGTCAAGGATTTTAAGCAAAGCCCCCTCACCCATTGGTGATCGACAAATATTCCCTAAACACACAAATAATACTTTTTTCATCGATGATATTTTTTTTCTCCTGCAGGGATAGCTATTCCTAACACATTCTCTCTAGGCGGAATAGGACAAATATACTCATCATTATACGCACAATAAGGATTAGTAGCCATATTAAAATCTAACAAATATTTTTTCTCTTGAAGAACCCTTGGTTTTACGTGCAAATACCTTCCTGTATCATAAGTAGATTTTCCGTTAGTTTCATCCCCAAAAGGCAATAATAAATCACTGGGGTTTTCTTCATTCTGATACAGAAACAAAACACAAGCTTTTTTATGTAAGACAAACTCTAAGCGAGCCACTTTTTTATACATTTTAGGAGACTTTCCACTTGTCTGCTGAATTTGTACGTAATCATCCCCATCTAGCAACACCACCTTTATTTCCACCCTATATTTTTCATCTACCTCATAAAAATAAAGTTGTTGAGGAGGATTTTTAGCATCAAAAGGAGAATCAAAGTTACGTTGCATAAAAGCCAACAATTCCTCTCTTTCTTGACTTACAGTATCTATATAATTACTTGACGATGAAAACACACTTATCATAACCATCCCTAAAACTATCGCCAAAACACCTACCACAGCCACTTTCTTCATAACTCTCCCTTATCTGCGAAGCTATAATACGCCTCATTACAAAATATAACATGATCCAACACAGGAATCTCCAACAGCTTCCCTGCCTCTACCAATTTCTTCGTTATCCGCCTATCTGCCTCACTTGGTTTCAATTGTCCAGAAGGATGATTGTGAACCAATATAATTGCCGAAGCTCTTTGTTCTAATGCTAATTTAAAAATTACTTTAGAATCAACACTTGTCCCCGATACACCACCCTTAGAAATCTGCATTGTTTTCATTACTTTATTAGCCCTAGACAATGCCAAAACCCAAAACTCCTCATGATTCAAGTCCAAAAGATAAGGTCGAAGTACCTCATAAACATCCTTCGAGGAAGTGATCTTAATCTCTTCTACCTTCGATCCCTTCCGCCTTTTACCCAATTCTAAAGCACTTACAATACTAATTGCTTTTGCCTCACCAATCCCTTTAAATCTCATCAAATCTGGCACAGAAAGCCGAGCAAAAACATCCAATCGATGACCACAAGACCCCAGCATATCCTGAGCCAACTCCACCGCATTTTGCTCACGATTACCACTGCCAATCAATATCGCTATCAACTCACTATCGCTCAAAGCCTTCACACCTTTTAGCATTAATTTTTCTCGTGGTCTATCGTCTTCCGAAAGATCTAAAATCTTCTTTTCACTCATTAATGCAAACTAATTGAATTAGTTTAAAAAATCAAGAAGAAGGCATCAAGTCTGTTTTTTTTTGAAATGATATAAAATAAAAACAGGAGCTTCCTCCTCGTACCTCGGAGTCGGGCTATCCGTTCCCAATCTTCCCGATAAAAAATCGGGAAGGATTTCCACTTCTATCCCTAAGCCAAAACCAGTAACCCCAAACAAAACACAATAAATTTTTAATTACTCAGTATAAAAAATTAAAAATCATTAAAAAAACAACAAAAAACAAAATAAAATTTTGCTCTCATAAGAGTATTATTTATTGCAGACTCAAATAATAATGATTACTTTTACCAGCTAAAATAAACCTAGAAATGACAGCATTTCTCATCATACTACCATTCATACTAATTTACACCATTTTTGTGGTGTGGGCAGAACGAAAAGTAGCTGGTTTTGTACAAGACAGGCTTGGTCCTGTAGAGGTAGGTTACAAAGGGTTATTACAAACCATAGCCGACCTACTTAAACTCATCCAAAAAGAAGACTTAGTACCTAAAGCAGGAATTAGGATAATCTTTTTATCAGCACCAGTAGTAATTGTAGCTGCTATTTTATCGGGATTTTCAACCATTCCATTGTCGCCAAACTGCATCGGTTCTAGCACCGAAGTAGGAGCTTTTTATTTAATCTCTATTATTTCTTTAGACGTTATTGGTTATATAATGGCGGGATGGGGTTCTAACAACAAATACTCAACACTTGGTGCCATGAGAGCAGTTGCTCAAATCATCTCTTACGAAGTGCCGCTCACCTTGATTATTTTAGCAATGCTTATGATTGGACAAACCCTAGACTTGCAAGAACTATCATTTCAGCAAAGCTATCTCTATACAGGGCAAAGCTATTTGTTTGGGCTAAAATCTTTAAATATTAATATCTCAGATATGGGAGGAGTTTTATCGTGGAATATCATACGCTTTCCTTTTGCCATCATAGGCTTTGTAGTATTTTTTATTGCCTCATTGGCAGAAGCCAACCGAGGTCCTTTTGATATCGCCGAAGCAGAATCAGAAATCATCGCAGGATTCCATACCGAGTACAGTGGCTTTAGGTGGTCAATGATTATGCTTGGCGAATATGCTATATTGTTACTAATGGCATTACTTGGCACTATTCTATTCTTTGGAGGATGGAATACACCTTTCCCTAATATTGGTGATATACGATTAGCCGAGTGGACAACTGGCGATATCAAAGGAATATCAGGCTTGCTTTGGGGTATGTTTTGGTTATTCTCAAAAGCAATCATTTGGATTTTAGTCTCTTTATGGGTACGGTGGACTTACCCTAGACTTAGAATAGATCAGCTCATGTACTTTTGTTGGAAAGTATTAACCCCATTATCTATATTATTTGTATTACTAGCAGGTGTTTGGCGATTAATGATGATATAATTTGAAAGGAACTCATCTTACATATTGGGGCAATATAGCCGAGGGATACACTACTTTACTAGCAGGCATGAAACTCTCATGGAAACACCTATGGAAAGTTTGGATTGGAAAAAAGTACAGCAAAAATATTCAATCAGATAATTATTTTGACAATCAAGAAGGTGCAATTACTGTACAATACCCAAACGAAATCATTCCTGTACCAGATCACGGACGTTATCGCTTAGACAATGTAATGGAAGATTGCATCGTTTGTGATAAATGTGTAAAAATCTGCCCGGTAAACTGCATAGAAATAGACCCAATAAGGAGTGCGAGTGAAATCAGAAAAACCTCTGACGGATCTTCTGTACGTTTGTACGCTGCCAAATTTGATATTGACATGGCAAAATGTTGCTACTGTGGTTTGTGCACAACAGTTTGCCCAACAGAATGCCTTACAATGACCAAAACCTATGATTACTCAGAGTATTCAGTGGATAAATTATTATACCATTATAGTGACCTTAGTCCTAAAGAAGCGACAGAAAAACAAGAAGAATTTGATTTGATTCAGGCCGTCAAAAAAGCAAAAAGAGAGCAAGAAGCAACAGAAAGAGCTACCGCAAAACCTACAATCAAGCCTGCTGGAGAAATTAAGCCTAAAATATTAATCAAAAAACCTTCTACAAATGCTAATACTAACGTAAAAACAGTTGCTAAGCCTAAAATAAAAATCCTTGGGGTTAAGAAACCTAATACGATCATTAAACCCAAGATACCAACTCAAAAAAAAGAAAGTAATGACACTAATACTGTAAAACCTGTCATCAAACCTAAAATAGTCATCCCTACAAAAAAAACTGCCACACTAAAGCCCAAAATAGCTCCTAAACCTAAAAAAGATGAGTAATGAGATTATATATCAAATATTGATGACAAGCTTTGCTGTTTTAACAATCTCATCTGCTTTAGTAGTATTGTTTTTTAACAAAATAATATACGCAGCAATAAGCTTAATCATAAGTCTACTAGCTATCGCAGGAATTTTCACTTTATTAGGACACGATTTTTTAGCCTCTACTCAAATCATGGTTTACGTAGGCGGAGTACTCATCCTTATCATATTTGGGATTATGCTTACAAAAAAAACTAGCGACAAAAAATCTTTAAGTACTCAAAAAAGACACCCTCTATTCGGAGTTCTTGTAGGGACCAGTACTTTGGGGGGACTTTCTTACCTTTTATTTCAATCAGGAAAAACGACATCACTACTTCCTTACAAACAAGGAACTAAAGAAATCGGGAAATTACTAATGACCGATTATTTACTCCCTTTAGAGATTATCTCCATACTTTTGTTAGTAGTATTAATTGGTTCTGTGTATATCGCATCCAAAATAGAGACAGATGATTAGCGAATATTATTTATATATCGGCATTCTTTTATTTAGTATTGGTTTAACAATCGTTATTATCAAACGTAATTTGATAATGATACTAATGGGAATTGAATTAATGCTTAACTCGGCAACGCTTAACTTTGTAGCTTGTGGTACAGAGGGAAGTATTACGGCTCTATTTATCATTGTAATTGCTGTTGCAGAAGCTTCAATCGGATTAGCCTTAATTTTGGCTTTCGTCAGATATTACAAGACATCTAACTTGGATGAAATCAATCAATTAAAAGGGTGAATTTACTGACCACCATATCACCCATCAGTAGCTTTGATACAACAATATTATTATCTCTTATAGTATTTTTGATGCCTTTGGCGGTATTTCTGTTTTTGATTTTCTTTGGTAGAAGAGTTTCTAGCTACAGAGGTGTAGGTGCTACTGTTTTTATCTTTTTTAGTTTCATAATAAGTATCGTCATATTTATGCAAACCTACGCAGGCAACACTCATTACTATAGTATTGAATGGTTTAGGGTTTCTGAAAACACAATCTTTAATATTGGTATAAGAATAGACAAAGTAACCGCTTTAATGGTTTTACTCGTCAATTTCATTTCTTTCTTGGTTCATTTATTTTCTATCGAATACATTCGAGGAGATAAACATTTTGAAAAATATTTCTCTTATTTAGGCTTATTTACATTTTCTATGCTTGGGATTTTACTAGCCGATAATTTATTACAAATTTTCATCTTTTGGGAGCTAGTAGGACTCTCGTCTTATCTTTTAATTGGTTTTTTCTTCACAAAAGAATCCGCTAGTTATTCTAGCAAAAAAGCTTTTATCGTCAATAGAGTTGGAGACGCAGGTTTTTTGATGGCAATACTTATCATCATACACTTCACCAACACCTTAACCATTACAGAACTTCCAGGTCTCATTAGCAACATCCCTAGTCCTTGGCTAAGCCTCGCTGGGCTTGGTCTATTTCTTGGAGCAATGGGTAAATCAGCACAATTTCCTTTACACGTTTGGCTACCCAACGCCATGGAAGGACCAACTCCTGTATCAGCATTAATCCACGCCGCTACAATGGTTGCAGCAGGGATTTATTTACTTTTTAGAATCAATTTTATATTTACACCCGACATATCATTGCTTATCACAATTATTGGATTAATAACAAGTGTAATAGGAGCTTTCTCCGCTATTTCTCAAACTGATATCAAAAAGGTGTTGGCATTCTCAACTATTTCTCAACTGGGTTATATGGTAATGGGGATGGGAGTTGGGGCTTATGACGCTTCTTTATTTCATCTTATTACTCACGCTTTTTTTAAAGCTTGTCTGTTTTTGTCTGCGGGTGCTGTTATCCACTCTATGCACCACGTAAAGTTAGAAATGAAAAAAAATGGAGTCAATGTTGACTTTGACCCTCAAGACATGAGATTAATGGGAGGCTTACGCAAAAGAATGCCCATCACGTTTTACGCCTATATGATTGCAACAGCATCCTTAGCAGGTTTGCCTTTCTTTTCTGGATTTATGTCTAAAGATGCAATTATTACTGCTCTTTTTGCTTGGGCAGAAACACAAAACCCTATCTACTACATTATTCCCATCACAGCAATATTCACAGTACTTATGACTGCTTTTTATATGTTTAGGCAAGTATTTATGATTTATTTTCACGATTTTAGATTAGAAAAATTTCATCCTCAGTTAGCTGGTGCTTACGAAAAAGTAATTGAGACCCCTTGGTTAATGCGCATTCCTATCATTATTTTAGCATCACTCTCTTTGTTTTTTGTATTTTCATACAACCCTTTTGACTCAAATATGGGTTGGATGAATTCAGTTGTTTCAGCAAACACTTTTTCTACAAGTCAGCTAAATAGTTGGCACTATACTGTAAGTATTTCCTCTGTTCTGGCTGGATTAATTGGCGTTGCCTTTTCTTATTATCAGTTTGGCAGAAAGGATTTTGTAAGCGAAGTCATTCATACACCAATGAAAGAACGTATCTTCTTAACTAGACTCTCATTCAACAGCTGGTATTTAGATAAAATATATAATACTACATTTGTAAAACCTCAGTTATTACTTGCCAAATATTTTACTTGGATAGATTTACATATTATTGATAAAGTAATTAACCTAATATCTTCGATGAGCATTCAACAGGCAAAACTCATCACTTGGCTAGACCATAACATTATTGATAAACTTGTATTAATCGCAGGTTACAAACAGATTATTATTGCATGGTTTGTAGAAGTATTTGACAAAAACATCATAGATGGATTAATAAAATCATTAGCTGAAAGCTTAAAAACTATCGGAAGACTCATAAATAAACTACAAAGTGGAAATGCACAGCTCTACGTAGCTAGTACATTGCTTTTGTTTATCGTATTATTGTATAATATTTTAACTTAGAATATAAAATAGATGTTAAGTACTATCATTTTCATCCCTTTATTGGCATTAGTAGTGATGTTACTACTACCAGATTCAAGCAAGCAACTCTTCAAATGGGTTGCCACAGGAACTACTTTTATACAGTTAGTTTTAGCACTCACCGTCTATCTCACTTATCAGCCTAGTGATGCTGTTGGTTTGTTTTACACAAAAGACTTTGCTTTTGTAGAACGAATCCAGTGGATTTCTGTAATGATGAAAAACTGGGGAGGAATCTCAGCTCATTATTTTGTAGGAGTAGACGGATTAAGTGTCTCAATGCTATTACTTTGTGGTATTGTAATGTTTATTGGGGCAATTGCTTCATGGAATATACAGAAAAAAACAAAGGGATATTTCGTGCTGTACATGTTATTAAGTACTGCCGTTTTCGGTTGTTTTGTATCACTTGATTTACTTTTATTTTACCTCTTTTTTGAGCTAATGCTATTACCATTATATTTCTTAATTGGGATATGGGGTGGGAAAAGAAAAGAATATGCTGCAATAAAATTTTTCTTGTACACTCTTTTTGGCTCTATTTTTATTCTTTTGGTTATTGTAGGATTATACCTTTCGGTTATTGACCCAGCCCTTACCGCAATCAACCTAGGTCTTGTCAATCAGCTGAGTGCCGTTACACCCGAAATAATCACAACAGTACAAAACTTATTAGCCAACAACCAGATTCCTTCATCAGCTATTGTCCATACCTTTGATATGGTATTAATGACTGATAGTAATAATTACATTCAAGACGGATTACTTTCTCCATTCATCAATCAAGAAATATTTGGTTACTCTACCAGGTCTATTGCTTTTATTTGTTTGTTTATTGGTTTCGCAATAAAATTACCTGTTGTGCCCTTTCATACTTGGTTGCCAGATGCTCACGTTCAAGCACCTACCGCAGTATCTGTTGTTTTTGCTGGTATTTTGTTAAAGATAGGAGGGTATGGACTCATTCGTGTTGCTTATACAATTTTCCCTCAAGAAGGTGCTCACTGGGCTTGGATTGTCGCCTTACTCGGTGTGATTTCTATATTATGGGGAGCTTATAATGCCCTTGCCCAAAAAGACCTCAAGAGACTTATTGCCTATTCATCTGTCTCTCACATGGGGTTTGTATTGCTAGGTATCGCTTCATATACAGTAGAGGGGATGACTGGTGCTGTGTATCAAATGTTTAGTCACGGGATATTATCTGCATTATTATTTATCATAGTAGGAGTGATTTATGATAGAGTGGCAGACAGAAATATCGACAGCTTCAAAGGATTAGCCACACAAATGCCATACTATACTGCTGTTACTACTATTGCATTTTTCGCATCATTAGGCTTACCTGCATTCTCTACTTTTATTGCCGAAGTATTGGTCTTTATTGGTGCTTTTTCTTCTGGACTAATCCCTCATTGGATGGTTTTAATAGCCTTACTGAGTATCGTTCTTACAGCAGGGTATTTCTTATGGACATTACAACGTGTGTTTTTTGGTAAGCTGTGGCTAAAAGATGATTCTTGGAAAAAAAGCTTAAAAGACATCACCTTAAGAGAGCGTATCATGATGATTCCTTTAGTAACCCTATCTTTTGTTTTTGGAATTTTACCAATGTTACTTATTAGTAAAATCGCTCCTTCAGTCAATTTGTTCGTAGAATTCGTTAACAATGCTATCAAGTAAAATCCTTCATATCACCGAAAGTCTATCAGGATTCTATCCTGAACTTTCTCTCATATTTGGCATTATTACACTTATGCTAATAGGTCTATTTAAACCTGATTTCGTACGTAATTACGGTCATTTTTTAGTCAATTCATTATTGATTATCACCATTATACTAGAGCTTAATCAGTATATAGCTTGTGCTGATAGTGATACTTTTCTATTCTTATCTATGATTAAGATTTCTAATCTTTCCATTATTTTAAGAATATTATTGACCTTAGGCACTTATGTTATGATACAATATACTGGACTATCTAAGTCGCTTAAAAACTACCAAGAATACGTTAACATGGAGTTTTACGTATTAGTCTTGTCATTATTATTAGGGGCTAATATGATGATATTGTCTAATAACTTTTTGATGTTATTCATCTCTATTGAGTTTATTTCTCTAGTGTCTTACACTTTAGTTACTTTCAGTTCAGATCAAAGATTTACACGAGAAGCAGCGATGAAGTATTTTGTGTTTGGTGCTACCACCGCTGCTATTATGGCTTATGGAATATCTTGGATATATACTTACACTAATAGTTTAAGTTATTACAGCATTACTACGTTTTTATTTGAAAACGGCAACAATTCTGTCCCTACATTGTTTTGGGCAGGAGTATTAATGACAAGTGTAGGACTTCTATTTAAACTATCCATTGTTCCTTTTCATTTTTGGACGCCAGACGTGTATCAAGGATCCTCTTATAAGGTTGCTTCATTATTTGCTTATGTTCCTAAGGTCGCAGCGATAGGCGTATTTATGATTTTTTTCGAAATCCAATATTTTCACGTAAGTGATGTCTTAAAAAACATGATAGCAGTACTAGCTATAGTAACAATGCTCATAGGAAATCTCGGTGCACTAAGGCAAACTGATATCAAACGCTTACTCGCTTACTCATCTATTGCCCAAAGCGGTTTTGTCATTGTAGGCTTATTATCAAGCAATACCTCTATCGGTTTAGAATCAATGACTTTTTACCTCTTCATATATGTCTTTTTGAATTTCACAACTTTTATTGCTATTGATTGGCTAGGAGAAGTCACAAAGTCAACCGAAATAAAAAGCTTTGCTGGCTTATCCAAAACCTTCCCCTTATTCAGTTTTCTTATTACTCTAGCTATGATTGGTTTAGTAGGATTACCTCCTACAGTAGGCTTTAGTGCTAAATTTATGATTTTACAGGCTTTAATGCTGTCAGAGGGGTTTTCTAAAGACCCACTGCTTGTCACTGTTTTTATTGTTGCCGTATTTACGGCCGTTCTTTCACTATTTTATTATCTTAAACTACCATATTTTTTATACATCAAAGAATTTTCGATTAAAAAAGAACTTAAAATTAGCTACGCCCATAAAATCTTTATAGTTTTGGTTTCAATACCAATTATACTAGGTTTTATTGCTTGGTCATTGGTATTAGATATAATTAATATGTTTGTAGCATAACTGAAAAAAGACTATGAGTGACGCTATTAAGCACGAATGCGGGATTGCCTTAATAAGACTTCGTAAACCATATTCATACTATATAGAAAAGTATGGGTCGCCTCTTTATGCTTTAAACAAGCTGTATTTACTAATGGAAAAACAGCATAATCGTGGGCAAGACGGTGCTGGAATAGCCACAATCAAAATAAATGTACCAGAAGGGGTTCGTTATATCAGCCGTTACCGATCTATTGCCAATCAGCCAATAGCAGATATTTTTAAACGAGTAAATAAAAAATTCAACAAAGTAATCAAAAACAATCCTGAAAAAATGAAGGATGCAAAATGGTTACAAGAAAATGTAGCATTTACTGGAGAAGTACTTTTGGGACACCTTAGATATGGCACGCATGGTGTTAACAGTGTAGAAAGCTGTCACCCTTTTTTACGCCAAAGCAACTGGAGAAGTAAAAGCCTTGTAGTAGCTGGAAATTTTAATATGACCAATGTAGATTATCAATTCAACAAATTGGTAGAGCTTGGTCAGCATCCAAAAGAAAAATCAGACACCGTAACTGTATTAGAAAAAATCGGACATTTTTTGGATGAAGAAAGTCAATTAATGTTTGACAGGTTCAAAGATAAATTCACCAATAGAGAAATTACCAAAACCATTGAGAATGAAATGGATTTGGAACGAGTACTTAAGCGTGCCTGTAAAGATTTTGATGGAGGTTATGCAATGTGTGGACTTACTGGTTATGGAGGTTCATTTGTAGCTAGAGATCCCGCGGGGATTAGACCTGCTTATTATTATGCCGATGACGAGATAATTGTTGTCGCTTCAGAAAAGCCAGCAATTAAAACAGCTTTTGGAGTGGATTATAAGGAAATTAAAGAAGTAACACCTGGTCACGCTTTAATTATAGATAAAAAAGGAGAGTTCAAGGAAATACAATTCACTGATTTACTTCCTAAAAAATCTTGTTCTTTTGAGCGTATATATTTCTCTCGTGCCTCTGATCCAGAGATTTATGAAGAACGAAAAAACTTAGGACGATTTTTAGTGCCTCAAGTACTCAAAAAAATCAACAACGATTTAGAAAATACGGTATTCTCTTTTATCCCAAATTCTGCAGAAGTAGCTTATATGGGCTTAATAGAAGGTGTAAACAATCACCTTAATGATTATAGAATAAAAGAAATACAAAAAGGAAAGCTTAATGATAAGCAACTAAAAGCCTTAATGAGTTATTCTATTCGTACAGAGAAAATTGTAATTAAAGACGCAAAATTAAGAACTTTTATCACTGAAGATAAGCACAGAGGCGATTTGGTGGCACACGTATATGACACTACATACGAAGTAGTACGCAAAAACGTAGACACTATTGTAGTCATTGATGATTCTATTGTAAGAGGAACAACACTAGAGCGTAGTATCTTACAGTTATTAGATACATTAAGTCCTAAAAAAATCATCATAGTTTCTTCGGCACCCCAAATCAGATATCCTGATTGCTACGGAATAGATATGTCTAAGATGAAAGAATTTGTAGCTTTTAGAGCACTTATAGCTCTACTTGAAGATGACAATAAATCATATCGATTACAAGAGGTTTACGAAAAATGTGTACGCTCTCAAATTACATTAGAGCAGTCACCTAACTATGTTCAGGAACTTTATGACATGTATACTCAAGTACAAATCACAGAAAAAATAGCCAAAATCATTCTTCCAGAAGGAGTAAATGCGGAAGTAGAAGTTATCTATCAAACAGTAGACAATCTACACAAAGCTTGCCCAGAACACTTAGGTGATTGGTACTTTACTGGTAACTATCCAACTGATGGTGGTAATAAAGTAGTCAATAGAGCATTCATCAACTATATAGACGGAAACACCAAAAGAGCGTATTAAGTCCTTTTTGAGTAAAGGATATAAATACCTAAATTTTTATCTTGGATAATTAGGCTTAGGTATTTTTTTTGTAACCAAAGCAAGACCGTTGCAATCCCCCTGTATCGAGCTTCACCACCTCTAAACCATCTTTTTAATACGCTCTACTTTAAATCGAGTTTTACCAATCATTTTAAGACCGTTGCAAGGTGAGTTAAGTACAAATAAATGTAATATACATACTGGACTAATGGAAAAAGAATGAAGTAAACTCAGTTAAATATAATGATAGTGACTCATTAAAAACCATTGATAAAATAAAAGTATAATCCACCATTCAAGGTATTCATAGCAGACAGACTAAGAAACATGAAATCAATTTCTTTAATCAGGCACAATAAGTAATTGAAAAAATAAACAAAATCAGCCTTAGCTACTTTACCTCTCTCCTAACATTTTAAGTACTACACCTATTTAACTATTTTTATTGTACTATACCTTTCTCCATCTGTGATTTTTAGAATATGCAACCCAATACCTAAGTTTGAAATATTAATTACATTTTTAGTACCCTTTAATACCGTAGAACCATTTAAAGAAACTATTTCCCATTTCTTTACTTCTTCAAGAATGATTATACTATTTAGTGTTTGTTTAATCCTAATTTTATTAGACGACGGTTTGTTCAGCCCTAAGACATCACAATTAACATCCCAAACTGTGTTACTCCCTTTTTTCCATGTAGAGGTATCATGGCTAGATAACACACAAACAGAGCTCAAATTAGGATTAGACTCTACATTTACCTTGGTAAGGTTAGGCACTCCTGTAAGATCAAGGCTTGTTAATTTATTATATTGTAATGACACCTTAGTAAGTTTTGAATTAACCCCTATATTAACAGTTGTTAAATCTGAAGTAATAAAAAAAAGATTTTCTAGGTTTTTATTATTACTAACATCTAGAGATGTCACACTTGTTTGTTGAATAAATGTTTCTGTGAGTGCTAAGTTTTGCGAAAAATCAATACTTGACCCATAAAACCTTCCTAAATCTATAGTTTTAAGTTTAGTTAAACTAGTAAGATCTAATGTTGTGTATTTATTATTATAAATTTTTAGTTTAGTAATTTCAGGATTCATAGAAAAATCAAATGACGTAATATTATTGCTGTTAGCTTTTAAATAAGTTAATTTTGTCAATTTCTTTAAATCTAGCTCTGTAAGATTATTGTTAGAAACAATTAGTGATGTTAAGTTAGTAAAATATTCAATCTCAGGCATCGATGAAATTTTATCGCCAAAAGAGCCTAACATGCCAAGATCTAAAGAGGTCAATTGCTGGCAATTATACGGTTTTATATGATCATTAAAATTATTTGCTAATGTTGTTTTGAGAACTAATGCTCTAAAAAAAAGAGAATCTTCAAATACAATGTCTGTAAAAAGATTTAATTGTGCTGAAACGGGTGTTTGTAAAAACAACAATACAATAGGGAAAAGAAATATTTTTTTCATAGTTTTCATTAGTTAAAATTTCACTCCAATTATTTTAATCCTTAAAATTAAAGATTAAACTTTGATTTATTATTAATGTATTAACAAGCCTCATTTCTACACATTACTTGTCTGTATTTTTAATTAAGCTATTTTTCGCTTAATTGGCTTAGAGATAGTAACGACATCCTTTCCTATTTTTTTATCGGAAAGATATAGCGAATAGCCTGACCTTATATAAGCCGATAGAAAAATACAAGGAAATCTCCTATTATTTTTCCATTTGTTCTATAATGTCAGCAGTAATCCCCGTACTTGAAAATCCTCCGTCATGCATTAAGTTTTGCATGGTTACTTTTTTGGTAAAGTCTGAGAACAAACTCACACAGTAATTTGCACAATCGTCAGCATCAGCATTTCCTAATGGTGACATTTTTTCAGCAAAATCAATAAAAGCATTAAATCCTTTAATTCCTTTTCCTGCTGTAGTTACTGTGGGCGATTGAGAAATCGTATTGACACGGACTCCATTTTTCTTAGCAAAAACATATCCGAAACTACGTCCAATAGATTCTAAGCAAGCTTTTGCTTGTGCCATATCTGTATAGTCAGGAAATACTCTCTGTGCGGCGATGTATGATAATGCCAAAATAGATCCACCTGCGTTCATATGATCTTTTTTGTATGCTACACTCATTATTTTATGAAATGATAATGCAGATACATCCATAGATTTCATGTACCAGCTATAATTAAGGTCTTCGTAAGGTTTTTTCTTACGTATATTTGGACTCATCCCAATCGAGTGAAGGATAAAATCAATTTTACCTCCCAATATTTTTTCTGCTTGCTCAAATAGATTTTCGATTTCTTCAACTGAAGTAGCATCCGCAGGGATGATTTCAGAATCTGTTTTAGCAGCCAATTTATTAATTTCCCCCATTTTCATTGCAAGAGCAGCATTTGTCAATACAAATTTAGCACCTTCTTCATGACACTTTTCAGCTACTTTCCAAGCGATAGAGCTATCGTCTAATGCTCCAAAAACAATCCCTCTTTTTCCTTTTAATAAATTATAAGCCATAATTTTTTTCTATTTAAGCTTCAAAGATAAGTATTCCTAATCGAATCCCAACAATTCTTTGGCGATATTAAGTGCCGATTCGCTGGCATTGTCTCCACTCATCATTTTTGCGAGTTCTTGTACTCTTTCTTGTTTGTCTAATTGTTTCATCAGCGAGATTGTTTTGGCTGATGAGTGATCTTTATAAATATAATAATGCTGTTGCCCTTTAGCAGCTATCTGTGGCAGGTGAGTGATGATAATAAGTTGATGAGACTGAGCCATTTTCCTCATCATCTCTCCCATTTTAAGTGCTACATCTCCACTAATTCCTGTATCTATCTCGTCAAAGATAATGGTTGGCATCTGCTGATGCTCGGCAGCAAGTAGTTTAAGGGTAAACATAAGCCTCGAAAATTCTCCTCCAGAAGCTACTTGATGAATTGGGGCTAATTGAGAACCCTTATTGGCTGAAAATAAAAATTGAATATCATCGCAACCAAAAGCAGTAAACCCTTCTGTTTTATCTTGTTTAACTTCTAACTCTGCATTTTCCATCCCAAGATTTTGCAATAAACCTACTACCCTATTTTGTAAATCAGGGATACATTTTTTACGCTCTTCACTAAGCTGAGCAGATAATTGAACCAAATATTTTTCTACTTCTTTTAATTCTTTTTGTAATGATATAATTTCTTTATCTACACTCCCTAATTGCTGTACTTTTTCAGCAATTTCTTCATGCTTTTGCAACAAAAGACTCACATCTATTACTTGATGTTTGACTAGTAATTTGTTAATCGCATCAACTCTTTCTTTTATTTCAAAAGCTTTTTCATTGTCATAAATTAAGTTATCATTAGTATTTCCTAGCTCTAAAGATAAGTCTTGGGATTCAATCAATAATGAATTTAATCGCTCATACAAATCTTGGTACTCCTTATACTCATTGATGTATTTTGAATTGGCTAATACTTGCTGTAACGTTGCTACAACACCATATTGTTCATCTTCCAAAGATTGAACGACTTGGCTTAATGAGTTTTTAATTTCTTCTGTTCCTTCTATTTTTTTTAGCTTTTCTTCTAAGTCAGAATCTGTATCAGGGTTTAAGCTTAGCTCTTCAAATTCATTTAATAAAAAGTTATAATAATCAGCGTCTTGAGTCATTTGAGCTTGCTGACTTTCTAAAATATTCAGTTTTTTATTTAACTGGGTAAAGTTGGTGTATTGTTTTGAATAAGACGACAATAATCCGTTTGTTTCAGCAAACCCATCTAAGATTTTAAGCTGAAATTGGGCTTTTTTTAATAATAATGTTTCATGCTGAGAGTGCACGTCCAACAGTAGGACAGAAAGATGTTTTAGAAAATTTAATTTAACGGGGCTGTCATTGACAAATGCTCTTGATTTACCTGAAGGGGCTATTTCTCTTCTTACAATTAGCTCTGCTTCTACTTCTATATCTTGAGAGAAGAGTAATTCATTTACTTGATTAGTATACTCACAAAACAAGCCTTCTATCACACATTTTGTATCGTCATTGAGTAAAGTCTTCGTATCTGCTCTAGCTCCCATAAGCAACCCTACCGCTCCAAGCATTATGGATTTTCCTGCTCCTGTCTCTCCTGTCACAACATTCATTCCACCAGCAGGACTCAAATGAAGCTTATCTATTAAAACATAGTTAGAGATGTGTAAATCTTTGAGCATTATACCGAGTAAATAATTTCATCTATAATAGAAATGTCAAGATGATGTTTGTTCCCTAACATATTACGAATTGTCAATATATTGCTTTTTATTTCTATAAAAACTCCATGATATACTTGTGCAGATATCATCACCACATCTAATTCTCTATTAATTAAATCAGAGCTTGTGGCTATTATATCTTTCTTAGCAATTCTAATCAAGCGTCTTCCCATCTCTAATTCCTGACAATTTCTTGGTACCTTTCTGTGTTAGCGGGATCTACACTACGCAAAATATTGTAAACATCAGATTTTTCTTTTGAAGTTTTTAAGCCTTTAAAAATAAGAATGAATTCATCTCTTTTTGCTTTAAACATTCCTTCTATATAAATACTAATAGGTACAACTTGTCTTGTTTCTTGTAATGCTTTTATAAATGCTATGGCTTGTTGTTGAGATTCTTTTGGCTTATCTTCAAAAACATCCATCCCCAACCTATGGTATTGATAGTAAGCAATACGTGCTTTCTCTACTTGAGGGCTATTGGTTTGGTTCATCAAGCCCCAACGATTATTAGGATCTTTACCATTAAGCCAACCATCCGAAATACCCTGTGGCACTGCATTTAAAACATTTCGTGCAATGTCAAAATAGCTTGTACCACCCAACTCCGAAAAAGAATCATAATCATAACCTATAATCATATACGCATAAAAGGAAAGTATTGAAGTGAGGTTATTTGTGTAAGCATTTTGATTAAAAAACAAGGTTTGACCTGCTCTATATTCAAAACTTACATATTTATCAAAAAAAGAAAAAGTAGGTGTTTCGTAACCTGAATTATAAACTGGTCGAACAGACTGTATCTGAGCCGTCCCTGAATAAACTCCTTTGTTTACATCTCCTTGGGACAACTGAATAACGATACTACAATCTATTTTTTCGTGAGATTGAAATTCGTCTTCGGTCCATTGTTGGTCATTAATAAACCGCTGAAGGTTTTGTTGCATTTCTACAAATACTTGCTTCTCTTGTGTCTGCACTTGATCAGCATCAATTATTACTTTGCAATTGAGCTCTTGAGCTGTAGCAATTACAGTAAAAAAAAGAAAAATATTACACAGTATTTTTTTGAAAAATCTTAATGACATGTTTTACAATATCTTTAGCTACTTCTGTTTTAGCCTTAGCTTCAAACTCTAATTTATTTTCTTTGTCTAAAATAGTAATTTTATTATTATCCCCACCAAAACAAGTGTCTTTATTCTGCATAGAATTTAACACAACAAAGTCTAAATTTTTACTAATTAACTTTTTTCGGGCGTTTTCTTCTTCGTTATTAGTTTCTAAAGCAAATCCCACAGCTATTTGTGACTCCTTTTTACTTTCCCCAATTGTTTTGGCAATGTCAATTGTTTTTTTTAGCTCTATACTAAAAGTGTCCTTTTTCTTTTTTATTTTTTGAGAGGCTACAGTTATTGGCGTATAATCAGCCACTGCCGCCGCTAATATATAAGCATCCATTTGATCAATATGACGCTCTACGGCTTCATACATTTCTTGAGCTGAGGTTACCTCCTCTATTTTAGCATTTTGGTTAGGCTTCAAGCAAGTTGGACCTGTTACTAAAATCACCTCTGCTCCTTCTTCTATTAGGCTATCTACAATAGCATACCCCATCTTCCCAGATGAGTGATTACCGATATAACGTACTGGGTCTATTGCTTCCTGCGTAGGTCCTGCTGTTACTAAGACCTTTTTTCCTTCTAGCATTTCTCTCTTTTCAAATAAGCTAAAATATCTTCTGGTTCTGCCATTCGACCTCTACCATTTAGCCCAGAGGCTAGTTCTCCTTCCTGAGCGTCTATGAGCTCATTTCCGTAAGATTGGATTTTAGCTAAATTATTTTGAGTAGATGGATGAATATACATATCTAAATCCATTGCTGGTGCAACCACTACTGGACATCTTGTCGATAAGTAAGTAGCTAATAACAAATTATCACAAAGTCCATTTGCCATTTTGGCTAAAGTATTAGCAGTAAGCGGTGCTATAAGCATCACATCTGCCCACAGTCCTAGTTCTACATGATTATTCCACTGCCCATTAGTAGATTCAAAATTTGTGTAAACGGGGTTTTTAGATAAGGTTGAAAGCGTTAAAGGAGTTATAAAAGAGGTAGATGATTTGCTCATCACAATACGTACTTCCCAACCTTCTTTGACCATAAGCCTAGTAAGGTGGGCTATTTTGTATGCCGCGATACTTCCACAAACTCCTATAAGTACTTTCTTCTTCACCTGGCTATCCTTCGATATTCTCGCGTTGACGTACCATTACTTTATCATCCATAAATTCCATCAAAGCTACCATTGGTGGTTTTGGAAGACGTTCGTAATATCTTGAAATTTCGATTTGTTCTCTGTTTTCAAAAATTTCTTCTAAATTATCAACAGTAGAAGCAAATTCAGCTAATTTTGCATTCAAATCATCTTTTGTTTTTACTGCAATTTGGTTAGATCGTTGTGCTACAACTTTGATAGACTTATAGATATTACCTGATTTATCGGCAAGCTCACTAAGGTTACGAGTAACAATTGATGCTTTCTTCATGACTATTTTATTTATTTTGGATATTTTCTAGTTCAGTTTCTATTTGCTTAAACAGTTGCTCTGCTTCTTGCAAATATCCACTATTAGGGTATTTACGAACAAAATCATAGTAAAATGTTTTACCATCATTTAGCCTGTCTTTTTTTAGATAATGTGTTTTTCCATTTTTAACTAATCGTTCAACACTTCTTTTTGCAAAAAAACGTTGGGCTTTGAGTTTTAAAAAGTTCAATTCTTCGTTATATTCAGAACTAGGGTAATCCAACACAAAATCAGTAAAAGAAAGCACTGCTGCACGATAATGCTCTATCTTGTAATTTAATTTGGCTATTCTGTATGCTTTATTTTCTAATTTTTTGATTAACGATTCAATTTTCTCGCTACACTCTTTTTTATTTTCCGTATCTGGATATTGGTTCAAAAAACGCTGTAAAGCATTCATTGCCTTAAATGTATTGGTTTGATCCAATTCTATCTCTGGAGAAAGCGCGTAGAGGGTTTTAGCATACATAAACATTGCATCTTCTACCTTTTCGCTACGAGGGTATTTTTCGTAAAAACGCCTAAATCCATCAGAGGCATACACCAAACTTCCTTCATAATAATTGCAATAAGCATTCATCAAGTGAATCTCTTTTGCCTCTGGTCTACCAGCACTATAAGCAATAATGTCTTCAAACAAATATCCTGCACGATAATAGTTTTTTTCTTGAAAATATTTTTCAGCAGCTGAATATTTTTCTTCAAAAGTCCCTTTACGCTGTATTCTTCCAAAATCGGAGCAAGCCGAAAACAGTAGTAATAGTACAAAAATACCGTGTATACGCATTTTTTTCATAAGCTGACAAAGATACAAGATTAGTTAGTCATTATCAAACGCTTTTTACTTCTTAGTATTGCGATCAAAGGAAGATAAAAAGAGAGAGATCTTTGGACGAACGGACTCCATCCACTTAAAACCCGACAAATGGCTTGATTCTTCGGTCAATTGTGAGGGTGGGATAAAGCGAGCATCTGGTGTGGTCAAGAAAAGAATATTATCAACCTCTCCTTCTTTCATGAAAATATTCATCTCTCCGCATTCAATTTTATTAATTCCCATCAATTCCCCATCATCATCCTTGGCATAATAAATAGATTCTCCGTTTTTGCTCACGTCTACTTGTACCATTTTTCCGTCCTCAAAGAATCCAATCAAATTTTTCCCTTTTACCTGATTGTACTCCGTTTTGGTTTTATCTTCCGAAATAACAAAAGCATTTACATTAGCATGTAAGCTTTTAATCCCATTCCCCTCTAAAACCACATAAATAGTATCCGCTGTGATTTGACTTCCTCCACTCCATAATACTGGATGATTATAAAAATTTAAGACTGAATCAGTAGTCACATAAGCCATAGAATCGCACTTTCCTTGTAGACTTCCTTTCAAAAAAGAAACATTGTCATAAGCATAAATTTGATTGGATTTATTCAATGTGTCTTCTATGCTAATTAAAGTATCTGCCTTAAGAAATGTAGTATCTCCTCCCGAAATTTGACGCATAACAGGATTCCCTATTATTTTAGACTTAAACTCCTTTCCCCATCTAAACATTTCGTCCCCCGTAATCGTAACTGAATCTTTATACGAAAACAGAAAAGCATTGTCTTTGGCATATCCAAAGTCTTTTTCATTGTCAAAAAAAATGCTATCTCCTTCCAAATAAAATGTAGGAGTTTTAATCCAAGCATTTTCCTTAAATGCTGCAGTTTCTGTTTTGGTATTGTAAATCCCTGACTCCGCATAAAGCTGACGATTTCCTGTCGTTATATTTGTAGGTCCGTAAAAATAAGCATTCTGTGTTTTGGCAACATAACGCAAAGTATCAGTATTAAGTACTTGATTGTTACGATTGAGAACTACATTTTTCTTAAAATGGTAATTACCTGAATAACGATAAAAAGTCCCGCCTTCACTTGTGAGTGTAGTTCCTTTATCTACTACCTTTCCTCCACCAAAATAAGAGGCCACACCAGACCCAAAATTATAGTCTAAGTTATCCGTTGTTAAAGTCATACTCTTACCATCTCTTAGCCGTACATTTTTACGAATATAACTTTGCTTAGAGTTACCATCATATTCTAAAAAATCACCATAAACATCCAGTTTTTTACTTTTGACATGCACATGCCCAAAAGCAACTAAGGTATTTGCTTTGTCCAAATAATACGCCGAATCACACCAAATAACAGTCGTCCCTTGCTTGAGTTTAACATTCCCGATCAATTTACTTACTTTTTTACCTCGGTACATACCAGAAGTAAGCTTCTTTGCATTTTTGATTTGCATTTTACTCCCCTGCCCATACGCCAGCGAAATAAAAAGAATAAAAAGGCTCGATATAAATATTTTTTGTTTCAAGTGTTTCGCTGTATGTTTGCAGGTGTAGTGTAGCAAATTTGATGCAAATTACATAAATTTCAGTCGTGGTACTTATAAGAGTAAAAGAAAATATTGAAAAATTTTCATTACAGCCTCAAGACAAAGTTCTTTTGGCAATAAGTGGTGGTGTAGATTCCATGGTATTGGTTGATGTCTTTCGGCGGTTAAACCTAAATATTGGTATCGCTCACTGTAATTTTTCTCTGCGAGGAGAAGAATCTGACAAAGATGAAGAGCTTGTTATCGCTTACGCTAAAAGGCACAATACACCTATTCATCACATTAGGTTTGACACAAAAAAAGAAGCGAATAGATTAAAACTTTCCACCCAACTTACAGCCCGAAAACTACGATACAATTGGTTTTCTGAAATAAAAGAAAAACACAATTACACCTATCTTGCTACTGCACATCACCTAGACGATCAATTAGAGACCTTTATCTTCAACCTATCTAGAGGGACAGGCATTAGTGGTTTACGAGCGATGCTTCCTCTCAACAATGGACTTATCAGACCTTTACTTAATGTCTCTAAAGATGAGGTTTACGCTTACGCTAAAAAAGAAAGTATCAACTGGAGGGAGGACAAATCTAACACAAAGGATAAATACAGTAGAAATTATATCCGACATCAAATTACACCCAAACTAAAAGAGCTCAATCCAAACTTACTCAACACTTTTAACACTACTATAAGTAGGCTTCTTGCTACCGAAAACATTTACAAAAAAGCAATTCAAAAAGACATAAGCAAACTATTTGATGGCAATCAAATCAGTATTTTAGAGTTGGGAAAACATATTGAGCCTTTACAGTTATTGTATGAAATTTTAAAATTATACCACTTTAGTTATGCTGATTGTCAAGCCATTTACAGTAAACTAAGCGAGCCTAAAGGACAGTTGTTTTATAGTAAAAGTCACCAAGTCAATATAGACAGGACACACCTATACCTCAGCAAGAAAACTATTAAACAAGATTGGGAAATTCCCCTTAATTTATCAGAAGAGAAAACAAATCTTCCAAATGGGAAGATGATTCATGTCACAAAGATAGATAGACCCAATTCATTCAAAACAGAAAAAAACACATTATACCTAAGCTTAGAAAACACAAACATAAACGTACGAATATGGAAAGAAGGTGATAAAATAAAACCTTTTGGTATGCACGGACAACAAAAAAAAGTAAGCGATATTCTTATTGATGCAAAAGTGCCTCAAACGTATAAAAAAGATGTACTCGTCTTATTAAGCAACTGCGAGATTATTTGGGTAGTAGGGCATTGTAGTAGTGAAAGTGTCAGAATTACTGACAGGAAAATTAGTGTTAATTGTATAAAACTGGTCTAGCTTTTACTACGCTCTATTTGTCTTTTTCATTTTTTAGACGTATATTTCAAATACTCAAAAAACACAACGATAAAACGTTTGTATGAGCTGTCCCTACTATGGGGAAATAGTTGTATTTTTAAGCTACAGTGGAATAACTTATAATGAACGATGAGTATAAAAAAATAATTAAAAATAAGATAATTACCTTTGGGGTCAACTTGGAACAAGAAACATCCATGAAGAAGAAATTGAAAAAGAAATCAAGACATGTCCCTAAAAAAGTAAGCCAAGCTGTTAAAAAGAGACACCACTTCGAATGTGCATGGTGTGGAATTGGGTTTACTGAAAGGCATCATATTGAAGAATTCTCGCAAGGAGGAGAGCATACAGAGGGAAACTTAATCTTATTATGTCCAATATGTCATAAAAAAGTACATCAAGGTAAAATATCGACAAGTGAATTGATTACAAGAAAATCTACTCATTTTAAATGCGATCGAATTTCTTCAAATTTCCAATCAACTATGGATAAACTGAAATTCAAGATTGGTGGCACCTATTATTTTGACTCAGAGAATTTTTTAACTTACAAGCACGAAAAAGTGTTACATTTCGAAATTCGTGATAACCGATTATTGATTAATCTCAAGTTCTTTAATAAAAAAGGGGATTTGATTTTTTGGATGTCTGAAAATTATTTCTGGGTTAGTAGTGTCTTTAGTATTAAATCAAAACTGAATATTATTGAAATTAACCATAATAAGGAAGAGCTTATTTTTAAGATGGAGAAAATAGATGACTATTTGAAAATTACATTGAAAACCTTTTTAGGTGGTGAGATTTTTGATTTCAATGAAAATTCGACAAACCTTCTTGGAAATAGATTTCATTTCGAAGGTCATTCTGTAACCTCTAAAGACATCTTTAACATAGGATAGCTGAGAATACGTAGAATTAACAGTAATAAAGAAAACCTTTTAACAACAAGATCGCTAAGAAAACTTAGTACTCCCATAATTGCTCTTGCAATTATGGGAGTACTAAGTTTTAATAATATGGATAACGATTCATTACTCAATTTCAAAGACGATGTACTAGTTTTATTAGCCGACAACGAAATTACTTGGGTAGTAGGGTATTGTAGTAGTGAAAATACTTGCATCACCAATGAGGATCCAACGATTTTCAAATTAGCTTTTTAAGTTTTTTTTGCGTGAGGGGTAGTAGTGGAAATCCTTTATTGTTATTATGATTTTGTCATATAGGGCTTGTCGAAGCATAAAAATCATAATAACAATAAAGATTGGGAACGTATAACCCGACCGCATGAGCCTTCCTTTTGGCGAATGTGGGCAAGCCCAAAGATTTTAAAAAAAAATGGCTAAATCAGGTATATTGACTTTCGTAGTATGATTGATACTCCCCCGACACTACGTCTTCTAACCACTTCTCATTGTCCAAGTACCAAGCTACAGTCTGGTGTAACCCTTCTTCAAACTGAAGGCTTGGCATCCATCCCAAATCATCCTTTACCTTGCTTGCATCTATTGCGTAACGCATATCATGTCCTGCTCTATCCGTTACAAATGTAATGAGTTGTTCAGAAGTACCCGCAATTCTCCCTAATTTTTCGTCCATCACCTTACAAAGTAATTTTATCAAATCAAGGTTTGTCCATTCATTCCACCCACCTATATTATACGTTTCTCCGTCTTCTCCCTGATGAAAGATAGTGTCTATCGCACGGGCATGATCTACAACATAAAGCCAATCTCTGATGTTATCCCCTTTTCCATATATCGGTAATGGTTTGTTATTTTTTATATTATTGATGCATAGTGGTATCAATTTTTCAGGAAACTGATTAGGTCCGTAGTTATTAGAGCAGTTAGAAATAACCGTCCGTAGGCCATAAGTATTGTTATAAGCCCTTACAAAATGGTCAGAACTTGCTTTGGATGCCGAATACGGGGATTGTGGATCATAAGCTGTGGTTTCCAAAAAAAAACCTGTATCACCCAAAGATCCGTAAACTTCATCTGTAGAAACATGGTAAAACAAATGCTTGTCGCTAGATAAATCCCATAATTCTTTAGCCACGTTTAGCAGTATCGCTGTTCCTATAATATTAGTCTGGATAAATGCTAATGGATTTTCGATAGATCTATCTACGTGAGACTCTGCTGCAAGATGAATTACATAATCAATTTCATACTTTTCAAATGTTTCTTTTACTTTTGATTCATCACAAATATCCCCTTTTACAAAGACATAATTATTAGTAGTCTCTACCTCTGTTAAATTTTTAAGATTTCCTGCATAAGTAAGGGAGTCAAAATTAACAATTCTATACGTTGGATATTGCTCTACAAACAATTTCACAACATGAGAACCAATAAATCCAGCTCCTCCTGTAACTAATATATTTTTTTTAAACTTCACTTCCTTTTTCTTTTAAGGATAACTCCCACTTCCACGCACTATCCAGTGCTTCCTCCAAACTATATTCTGCCTCCCAATTGAGTTCTTTTTGAATCAAGCTAGCGTCAGCATATACTGCCGTTGTATCGCCTAACCTCCTATCGCCTACTTTATAAGTTAATTTTTCTCCTGATACTTTTTCAAAAGTATTAATAACTTCAAAAACAGAATTACCATTACCAGTTCCTACATTATATACTTTATACGATCCTTCAATTCTTTTTTTGTCTAATGCCGCTACATGGGCTTTCGCCAAGTCGGATACATGAATATAATCACGGATACAAGAACCATCTTCAGTAGGGTAATCACTTCCAAAAACAGTTAGCTCTTTTCTCTTACCAATAGCCGTTTGTGTGATAAAAGGAATTAAATTATTTGGAGTTCCGATTGGCAATTCACCAATCAAAGCAGAGGGGTGAGCCCCAATAGGGTTAAAATATCTTAACGCAATTACATCTAGCTGATTATTTGCTTTCACCGTATCTTCTAGTATTTCCTCACACATACTTTTTGTGTTCCCATAAGGAGATGTCGCTTGTTTCTTAGGAGTTAACTCCGTCACAGGCAAATCATCTGGTTCTCCATAAACTGTACAAGAAGATGAAAAAACTATTTTACCCACTTGGTGTTCTTCCATTAAAGTCAACACAGTAATTAATGACCCCAAATTATTTTGATAATACTTAAGAGGCTTATCAACAGACTCTCCTACTGCTTTATCTGCGGCAAAGTGAATCAATCCTTCTATATTTCCTTCTTTTAAGAAAACACTTGTCAACTCTGTCTTGTTATTACAATCTAACTCATAAAACGGTACTTTTACACCCAATATTTGAGTAATATTATCATAAACAAACTTAAACGAGTTTTGAAGATTGTCTATAATAATAGGCAAATAACCACTTTGATATAACGCTACAACAGTGTGTGAGCCTATAAACCCCATTCCACCAGTTACAATTATTTTTTTTCTATCCATTTCCTCTTCCTATACAAGTATAATCAAATCCTTTTTCTGTCATTTTATCGGCATCATATAAATTTCTCCCATCAAAAATAACTTTAGAGGGCATTTTTGAAACTATTTTATTAAAGTCTGGCGTCCTAAATACTGACCACTCTGTTACTATCAGTAAAGCATCAGCTCCCTCCAATACGTCATACATATTTTTAGCATAAGCGATTTTATCCCCAATAGTTATTTTTATATTCGGCATCCCTTCTGGGTCATAAGCAGTAATTATAGCTCCTGCCTCTACCAATTTATCTATCATATACAAAGCTGGCGCTTCTCTAATGTCATCAGTATTTGGTTTAAATGCTAAACCCCACATTGCTATTTTTTTTCCTTTTAAATTGCCACCAAAATGATTGAGTATTGTCGGAAATAATTTTGTTTTTTGACTATGATTAACTTCTGTAACGGCATTCAAAATTTTAAAATCGTAATCATTATCTTCTGATATTTTAGACAATGCCATCACATCTTTTGGAAAACAACTTCCGCCATATCCAATCCCTGCAAATAAGAATCTCATACCAATACGACTATCCGTTCCAATCCCTTTACGCACATTCTCGACATCAGCCCCAACCTTTTCTGCTAAGTTAGCAATCTCATTCATAAAAGTAATTTTTGTAGCCAAAAATGCATTAGCAGCATATTTAGTCAATTCCGCAGACTTTATATCCATAAAGATAATCGGATGCCCCTGACGCACAAACGGAGCGTATAGCTCTCCCATCACTTTTTCTGCTACCTCAGTCTCCCTACCAATCACTACACGATCTGGTTTTAAAAAATCATTGACAGCAGCTCCCTCTCTTAAGAATTCAGGATTAGATACTACATCAAAATCCACACTACAATTAGCCGAAATTTCAGCCTTCACCAAATCTGCTGTCCCTACTGGCACAGTTGATTTATCTACAATTACCGTATATTTTTTTAGCAAAGGTCCCAAGTCTTTGGCAACTCCTAGTATATATTTCAAGTCGGCACTTCCATCTTCACCTGGCGGTGTAGGTAATGCCAGAAAAATAATTTTAGCATCTTTAATTCCCTCTTCCAAAGAAGTCGTAAATTGTAGTCTTCCTTGTTTAATATTTCTTTCAAAAAGAACTTCCAGGCCTGGCTCATAAATAGGAATTACCCCATTACGCATTTTTTCAACCTTAGCTTTATCTATGTCTACACAAATGACATCATTACCTGTTTCGGCAAAACACGTACCTGTTACCAAACCCACATATCCTGTTCCTACTACTGCTATTTTCATACTTCTTATTGCTATCTGAAAGATTATAAATTACAAAGCCTAAATTTCGCACATTAAGCCCTTAATCACAAATCGAACTACTTTTTTTTGAAACAATACAATATAACTTCAAAAATATTATGGAAAATCTTTCTTTATTCTTAACAATCCTTTATATTTGCAACCCTTTAAAAATGGAAATAAGATGATTGTAGTAAACGTAAAAGACAACGAGTCAATAGAAAGAGCATTAAAGAGATTCAAAAAGAAATTTGAAAAAACTGGTGCACTTAGAGAGCTTAGAAGAAGAACTGCTTATAAAAAGAAATCTGTTACAGATAGAGAGCAACTGATTAAAGCAAGATATAAAGAAGGATACAGAAACGGAACTAGAATTTAAATAGTTTTTCTCCTTATTTTTCCATATATTTAGTAGGTAACCTAAGAAGTATCTACTAAGTATATGATTAATAGATTTATATCTTTTTTAACTTTTGAAAAGCGATATAGTCCGCATACTATAGAAGCATATCGAAGAGATATAGCTCAGTTGAAGCAGTACAATAAAGATTTTTTTCAATTAGATGATTTAGCATCTGCTAGTCATAACGAAATTCGTGCGTGGGTAATTCAAATGATGGACAAAAACCTAGAAAGCTCTTCCATTAATCGCAAGATGTCTTCTGTCAAGACATATTATAATTTTTTATTGAGAGAGGAGATCATAACTAAAGACCCTACTTCCAAGATTAAAAAAATAAAATCGAAGAAAAAAATCCCACAATTTATTCCAGAAAACTCTTTACAGAAAAAACTACAGGAATACACTGGTACTTTAAATAAAGAAAAGCACTCCTTAGACTCGTTTCATGCTTGTAGAAATCTATTTTGCATAGAATTACTTTATAATACAGGCATACGACTATCAGAAGCCGTAAAGCTAAGCCATTCAAACATTTCCATTCCGAAAAGTCAAATAAAAGTTCTCGGAAAAGGCAATAAAGAACGTATTATTCCGCTTAGTAATAGTATGGCAAACACTTTAACCATTTATCTTTTAAAAAAAGAAAACGAATTTAAAGAAAAAAACCCTACACTCATCGTAACCGACAAAGGAAAAAAAACGTATGCTATGCATATACAATCAATTGTAAAAGACTTCCTCCATCAAGAGAAGAGCGTAAAACAAAAAAGTCCACATACTTTGCGACACAGTTTTGCTACTCATCTTTTAAACAACGGAGCAGACCTCAATGCAATTAAAGAGTTATTAGGGCACGCAAGCTTGGCAGCAACCCAGATTTACACCCATAACTCTATTGAAAAACTAAAGAATGCTTTTGATCAAGCACATCCAAAGGCAAAATAGCACAATGTTTCACCCATAAAAAAAGATAAACTATGAAATTACAAATCAGTTCTTTAAAATTTGATGCCGACGAAAAACTTCTTGACTACATCCAAAAAAAAACAGACAAACTAGAAACTTTTCATGATAAAATCATTGACGGGGAAGTTAGTCTCAAGCTTAATAAAAATGAAATGAGAGAAAACAAAACCGTTGATTTAAAAGTAAGAATCCCTGGTGCATCATTATTTGCCAGCGAGCAAAAAGCATCTTTTGAAGCAGCAACAGAAGAAGCTGTAGAATCTATCAGAAGACAATTAAGAAAACAAAAAGGGAAATAAACACAACGATTTTACAAACTAAAAAAGGCTTCCAAATGGAAGCCTTTTTTATTAATTTTATTTTTATCTAATCAATTATCCTTGATTAGTATTCACATTGTTCAATTCTTCAAATGTACGTTTAAGGCGAATCACAAAAGCTTCTTCTGCTTTTCTTAACCAAGCACGTGGGTCATAGAATTTCTTATTTGGCTCATCAGCAGCATTAGGGTTACCAATTTGAGCTTGTAAGAAATCGTGGTTTGTAGCTTCATAAGCTCTAACACCATCCCAAGTAGCCCATTGCATATCCGTATCAATGTTCATTTTGATACTTCCGTAAGAAATAGCTTCTCTGATTTCATCAACTGTAGAGCCTGAACCACCGTGGAATACAAAATTCACTGGTTTCTCTCCTATACCAAATTTTTCTTGAATGTATTTTTGAGAATTATCTAAAATAGTTGGAGTCAACTTTACATTACCTGGCTTATACACACCATGTACGTTACCAAATGATGCCGCAATAGTAAAGTTTGGACTTACTTCTAATAATTCTTTATAAGAATAAGCAACTTCTTCTGGCTGAGTATATAGTTTAGAATCATCTACTTCAGAGTTATCTACACCATCTTCTTCACCACCTGTGATACCTAGTTCTATTTCTAAAGTCATCCCCATCTTAGACATACGCTCTAAGTATCCTTTACAGATAGAAATATTTTCTTCTAATGGTTCTTCAGATAAATCAATCATATGAGAAGAAAACAAAGGCTTACCTGTTGCTGCAAATTCTTTTTCTGAAGCGTCAAGAAGACCGTCAATCCAAGGAAGTAATTTTTTAGCACAATGATCAGTATGTAAGATAACTGTTACACCATACGCTTTAGCTAATTCATGTACATGCTTAGCACCAGAGATAGATCCTAATATTGCTCTCGTATGAGAATCAACATCTAAGCCTTTACCAGCATAAAACTGTCCACCACCATTAGAAAACTGGATGATAACAAGAGAATTTAACTTTGCAGCTGTTTCTAATACTGCATTTATAGAATTTGTACCTATTACGTTAACCGCAGGAAGTGCAAAATTATTTGCCTTAGCATAAGCAAAAATTTCTGATACTGTTTCCCCAGTAGCTACACCAGGCTTAAATTTTGTGTTTACTGCACTCATGATTGTAATGTTTATTTAATTTACTAAGCAACAAAAATAAACTATATTAAGCTAATCCCAAAAATAGAACAGAATTATATTATCCTATAAGCCAGTATTTACCCACAACACCCCCCACCATAATTGATTAAGGATATTATCACCCATTTTTTAATAACCAGTCTTTAAATTCTCCAAAATCTTTAGACATCGGAATTGATACTTTTTCTTTATTAACAATATCCTTAAGCCTCTTAGGCAGTTCTATTTCTTCTCCTATTACATCTTCTATAATGTCTGCAAACTTAGATGGGTGAGCGGTAGACAAGAAAACACCATTTCCATCAAAGCCACTTTCTTTCATATAATCACTTAATCCTAAAAATGCAACTGCTGTATGAGGACACATTATATACCCTGTCTTATCATATACCTTTTTTACCGCATAAAGCGTAATTTCATCATTATATGATTTTCCTGTCACTTTACTTTTCGCAAGAGCATAATCATTGCCATGCAAAGCCAAAAAGCGAGAAAAGTTACTAGGATTACCTACATCCATAGCGTTGGAAACGGTAGCAACAGAAGGCTGAGGCTCAAACAAGCCTGTTTTCAAGTAACTAGGTACAATATCATTGGCATTAGTTGCTACTACAAAATGGTCAAAAGGCAAGCCCATTTCACGAGCAATCATACCTCCACAGATATTTCCAAAATTACCACTCGGCACACAAAACACTGTTTTCTTATTTGTTTTTTTTAACCTAGAATAAGCATAAGCATAATAAAAGGACTGAGGAATTAATCGAGCAATATTAATTGAATTAGCAGAACTAAGGTTTAGCTTTTCATTTAACTCTTTATCCAAAAAAGCCTGTTTCACTAATGCTTGGCAATCATCAAAAACACCATCTATTTCTAAGGCTGTAATGTTTTTTCCTAAAGTCGTTAATTGTTTTTCTTGATTAAGAGATACTTTTCCAGATGGATAAAGAATAGTTACCTTAATACCTTTAGCATCTAAAAAACCTTGTGCCACAGCACTCCCTGTGTCTCCAGAGGTTGCCACCAGAATATTAATCTCTTTATCTTCTTTTTGTAAATAATAAGACATCAAACGTGACATAAACCTAGCTCCAAAATCCTTAAACGCTAGTGAGGGTCCGTGAAAAAGTTCTAGGCAAAACATTTTGTCTGTAACAGGAATTAAAGGTGCGTCAAAATCAATCGCATCTTTGATGATCTCAGCAATATCCTCATCTGGAATCTCTCCTTGTATTAATGTTTTCGTAATCTCGTATGCAATAGTTTGAAAATCATATTTTTCAATATTTTCAATAAACTCTTTATCCAATTTTGGGATTGTAGTAGGCATATACAAACCATTGTCCGCAGGTAAACCCTGAAAAACTGCTTGCTTTAAATTCACATTCTCAACCTTTCCGTTCGTACTATATAATTCCATTATTTCATGATTTTAGGTCCTTCCGAGTTTACTTTACTAATAAACACTTCACTTTTTATATTAAGCTCATTATACACCGAACTCATTTTTCTTCCTATTTTTTTGGCTATTGCCAAATCTGTGCTTAACGCAAAAATTGACGGCCCACTACCTGATATACTACAACCTAATGCACCTGCCCTTAATGCTTCTGCCTTGGCTAAATCAAATCCTGGGATTAACAATGAACGAATAGGTTCTACAATATTATCTGTAAGCGATCTACCAATAAGTTCATAATCTTCACGATAAATTCCTGAGATTAAGCCACCAAGGTTACCCCATTGACTTACAGCATCTTTCAATTCTATTTGTTTCCTTAAGATGTTTCTAGCATCTTTTGTCTTCACTTCTATATGAGGATGAATAATAGTAGCGTGTAATTTGTTAGGCGTTGGTAATTGCACAATATCTAACGGATTATAACTTCTCACTAACACAAAACCTCCCATCAAGGCAGGAGCTACATTATCTGCATGAGCTGACCCACAAGCTAGACGTTCGCCTTCCATCGCAAACCGAAGTAAGTCAACCTGATCAAGAGGTTTACCCAAAAGCTCATTTAGGGCATAAACCCCTACTACCGAACTAGCGGCACTAGAGCCTAATCCACTCTTTAGTGGCATTCCTTTTCTCAAAGCAATTTTAACCCCTAATTGCTCTTCTCCAATTGCTTTTAAATATTCCGAAATCACTAAACTTACCGTGTTTTGACTCGCTTCTAAAGGTAATTTTCCTTCATCCCCAGTAATCGACTCAATAATAATCCCTGGCTCATCTGCTAGTGTGATAGTAACACTATCACCGGGTTGCTCCACAGCAAAACCTAATACATCAAAACCACAAGCTACATTAGCTACAGTAGCGGGAGCAAATGCTTGAATGCTTTTCATTAATAATTATTTATTTTAATAATATCAGCAAATACTCCAGCAGCAGTCACCTCTGCACCAGCACCTGGACCTTGTATCACCAAAGGGTTCGTTTCATAACGTTTTGTAGTAAACGAAATCATGTTATCACTTCCTGCCAAACCAAACAATGGGTGATTTGGCTCAATAGTTTGTAAACTCACATTACATTTACCTTCTTTTAATGATGCTATAAAGCATAATTTTGCTTGTTTTTCTTTTGCTACTTTCGCTAAATCGTCAAAAATCTTATTATTTTTTTCTAACTCTATCCAAAACTCATCCACCGATTTTGCATCTATACAAGCCTTAGGTAATGGGTTTTGAACATTTATATCTTTAGGTTCTAAAGCTAATCCTGACTCACGAGCCAAAATCAAAATCTTTCTAGCTACATCCATCCCGTTAAGATCATCACGAGGGTCTGGCTCAGTAAAACCTAGCTCTTTGGCTTGTAACACCACATCCTTAAACGAAGTAGAACCATCATATGTATTAAAAATATATGACAATGACCCTGATAAAACTCCTTCTACCTTAATAATTTCATCACCACTATTAACCAAATCTTGCAATGTACCAATAATAGGCAGTCCTGCTCCCACATTAGTTTCATACATGAACTTCACTCCTCTTCTAGCAGCAGTATCTTTAAGCGTATTATACAAAGAGTACTCACTAGAGTTTGCCACCTTATTTGGAGTTACGATGGCAATACTCGCATCTAGTATTTGTTCGTAGTATTTTGTAATTTCTTTATTTGAAGTATTGTCTACAAAAACAGAATTAGGCAAATCCAATTCTATCATCTTCTCAACGAAGATATCTAAAGACATATCCCCAGACACTTTCTCTAAATCGGTTTTCCAGTTACTTAAATCAATCCCATCCTCATTCAATAACATCTGACGACTATTTGCAATTGTAATCAAGCGAATATCTAAAGCTTTATTTGTTTTGAGGTACTGATGTTGATCTTTGATTTGTTCCAACAAAGCAGAACCAATAAGCCCTGGCCCTACCATAAACAGATTTAATGTACGAGTACTAGACAAAAAGAATGCATCATGTAATGTATTCAATGCCTTAGAAACCTGCTCTTTATCAATCACAGTCGATATATTCAGCTCTGATGAGCCTTGTGCTATTGCTGTAATATTAATTCCATTTCTACCTAATGCCGAAAACATAATCCCCGAAATACCAGGCGTTTGACTCATATTTTCACCAATAATCGCAATTACGGCTAATTTTTTCACAACTAAAACCTTATCCAATCTCCCTGCTGCAATTTCAAATTCAAATTCTTCTTCTATTGCTTGCTTTGCCCAATCTCCCTCTCCAGGTGCTACTGCAAAGGTGATAGAATGCTCAGAGGAAGCCTGTGTAATCATAATAATATTCGTTTGATTTTGTGCCAAACGATTGAATAATCTTGCCGAAAACCCTGAGACACCAATCATCCCACTACCCTGTACAGTAACTAAAGAAATATCATTGATAGAAGAAATACCTTTTACACGCATTCTCTGAACTTCACCACTTTTGTCACTAATCAAAGTTCCTGCATAGCTAGGATTAAACGTATTTTTGATACGAATAGGAATACGTTTTGCAAAAACTGGTTGTAATGTCGGTGGATAAATTACTTTTGCTCCAAAATGCGACATTTCCATTGCTTCGCTATAAGTGATAGCATCTAAACTAAAAGCATTTTTGACTTTACGAGGATCTGCCGTCATCACACCGTCTACATCTGTCCAAATCTCATTTACTTCCGCATCCAATGCTGCTGCAAATATAGAGGCTGTATAATCAGAACCTCCTCGTCCCAAGGTAGTCGTAACTCCTTTGTCGTCCGAAGAAATGAATCCTGTAACAAAATTTATTTTTTTCGTGTCTTTTATAAGTGTTTTTATGTTTTTATTCGTTTCCACGAAATTCACTTTTGCTCCACAAAAATTACTATCTGTTTTTATAACTTCTCTAGCATCTACAAACTTACTGTTTAATCCTTTTTCTTTGGCTGCCGCCGAAATAATAAAAACGCTCAACTGTTCCCCAAAACTAAGTACTGCATCTTGAGTACGTTCAGAAAGTTCCCCTAACAAAAACACACCTTGTAGATAGTCTTCTAGCTCGTTAAGCTTTTGTTTGATATGAGCAAAAACATTACTTTGTGATTTCACATCAATCAAATCACGAATAACACTAATGTGTTTTTCTTCAAACTCTTTTAGTACTGACAAATAAGACTCATCTTGATTAGCCGCTTTTTCGCTCATCTCAACAAGCTTATTGGTTTGTCCTCCTACTGCTGAAAAAATTGCTACAAACTCAATGTTATCTTTATCATAGCTAGATAAAATAGCTAGTACTTTCTGAATATTCTCCGATGAACCAACAGAGGTTCCGCCAAACTTTAAAACTCTCATAATCTTTTTTCTACGTTATAACACGCCTAATCTGAACAAATATCGAAAATGTATGCTATAAGAACAAAACAAATATGTTTTTCTAAAAAAATAAAATAACACAAGTTCTAAAATCACTCAATCAACCTATTGATTAAAATACATCAAACTTGCCTTTTTCCCATCATACTCTACATAAGAGCAGGTTTTAAACCATTCACCAATGTTTATGTACTGACTACTCTCTGCAATATCTATTTCCATCGCAAGGTGGCGATGCCCAAATAAGTAATAATCAAAATGTTCTTTTGACTCTATTGTCTTACAAAACTGAATAAGGCTTTCTTTTTCTCCATAAAAAACTTCGTCTGCCTTACTGCTTTGAGACCGACTACTCTTAGACCAATTAGTAGCAATACTGAAACCAATATATGGGTGTAAAAAGGCAAATAATCGTTGACAAACTTTATTACTAAAAACTGCTTTTATAAACTTATAGCTTTTATCCCCTGGGCCTAAGCCATCTCCATGTCCAATAAATATTTTTTGACTTCCTACTTGTAAGGTAATATTATCTCTAAAAACACGAATACCTAGTTCTTTTTCAAAATAATCGAACATCCACATATCGTGATTGCCTGTAAAAAAATAAACTGGAACTCCCTTATCTCTTAAAGATGCCAATTTACCCAAAATACGAATATAACCCTTTGGGACAACATATTTATATTCAAACCAAAAATCAAAAATATCACCGACTAAAAATATCGCTTCAGCAGAATTTTCAATCTCATTTAACCACGTAATGATTTTATCTTCACGCTTCCTACTTTCTTCATAATTAGGAGATCCCAAGTGAAAGTCAGAAGCAAAGTATATTTTCTTTCCTTCCAACAAAGTATCAAATGTAAGAATCTCTTGGCTCACTATACTACAGTATCAATACTTGACTCTGTATTAATCTTCTCTTCAACAAGCTTCTCTTCCTCTTGCTCTGTCACTGCTTCTTCAATATCAGATTTATTATCGGTAAACTGTTCGTATGTGGTAGCTTCTTCAAAAGGTCTTTTCCCTATTAATGTCACCAAATCAGCTTGGTATAAAACTTCTTTTTCGAGTAGTTGTTTTGCTAAAATCTCTAGTTTCTCTTTTTTACTCTCTAGTAATTCTATTGTACGCTTGTAGGCTGAGTCAATTATTTTCTTAACTTCTTCATCAATTATTTGTGCTGTTGCTTCAGAGTATGGTCTGGATGCAAATTCTGAGCGTTGAGCATCATAAAAAGAGATATGTCCTACTTTATCATTCATACCATAAACGGTGACCATACTATAAGCTAGTTTGGTAATACGTTCTAAGTCATTTTGTGCTCCAGTTGAAATTTTATTAAAGAAAATTTCTTCCGCTGCTCTACCACCTAAAGTCATGCACATTGTGTCTAATAATTGTTCTGTTTGGTACAAAAACTGCTCTTTTGGTAAATACTGAGCATAACCTAAGGCCGCTACTCCACGAGGCACGATGCTTACTTTTACTAATGGGTCAGCATGTTCCAAATACCACCCAGCAATTGCATGTCCTGCTTCGTGATAAGCTACAATTTTCTTTTCTTCTGGTGAAATGATTTTGTTTTTCTTTTCTAAACCTCCAATACTACGGTCTATCGCATCTTGAAAGTCTTGCATATCTATTTTATCCTTGCTATGACGTGCCGCTATCAATGCTGCTTCGTTACAAACATTCATAATTTCAGCTCCTGCAAAACCTGGAGTTTGAGCAGATAGCTTTTTAGCATCTACATCACTGTTTAGTACAAGAGGTTTTAAATGTACTTTAAAGATAGCTTCTCTTCCAATAATATCGGGTTTATCAATACTAATTTGACGGTCAAACCTCCCTGGTCTCAATAGAGCAGGATCTAATACGTCTGGTCTATTGGTTGCTGCCAAAATAATAACAGCATTATCCGTTCCAAACCCATCCATCTCTACCAATAATGAATTCAGTGTATTTTCTCTTTCGTCATTCCCTCCTGGCATCTTACCACCGCTTCTTGACCTACCAATAGCATCAATCTCATCTATAAATATAATCGCCGATCCTTTTTCTTTTGCCTTCTTAAACAAATCACGCACACGAGCAGCTCCTACTCCTACAAACATCTCTACAAAGTCAGAACCTGATAATGAAAAGAAAGGCACCCCCGCTTCTCCTGCCACTGCTTTTGCTAGTAAAGTTTTACCTGTTCCTGGAGGTCCTACCAGTAATGCTCCTTTAGGGATTTTACCTCCTAGCTTAGTGAATTTCTCTGGCGTTTTCAAGAACTCTACAATTTCCATCACCTCTTCTTTTGCTTCATCTAGTCCCGCTACATCTGCAAAGGTAATTTTGATTTTATTTTGTGCATCAAACAAGGCTGCTTTAGATTTTCCTATATTAAATATTTGTCCTCCTGGACCGCCAGCACCACCACCCATTCTTTTCATCAAAAACCAGAAAACGCCAACAAATAAAGCAATAGAAATCAATGGAGAAATATATGTAGAGTAATCTTCACGCATCTCTACTTCATAAGCAAAGTTTTTCTTGTCTGATTTTTTTTGCAACAGTACACTAACCCTGTTATCAAAACTCTCAGAAGAAGCAACTCTAAAAGTATAATGAGGAATTTCCACCCCCTTAATATTAGGCATTGTTTTCTCACCCTCTTTTTTCTCTTCTGCTAAAAATTTTTTAGCTCCCTTTTCATTTAAGAACACTTCAGCTTGAAGCTGATTAGGAATGAAGATTAGCTTTTCAATATTCCCTTCCTTTAAATCAGTATTAAAATCACTTTCTGATTTTTTTGCAATCCCCTTATCATTGAACATAAATAATGTAACAATAATAAACAATAGGGAAACAATAATCCATATTTGGTAATTAGGCTTATCTCCAAGTGGCTTTTTAGGAATGATTTTTTTCTTTTTATCAGTCATTTACTTCTTTTTCTTCAATTTTAGTAATTTCGGCATCTCCCCAAAGCTGCTCTAGTGCGTAAAATTTACGGGCACTCTCTTTAAACACGTGTATAATAACATTTCCATAGTCTAACAAGATCCACTCCCGATTAGTTCTACCCTCTACGGACATTGGCTCTTCATTGCATTCCTCGTTAAGTACTTTATCTACTGAAATTGACAAAGCATCCACATGGGTATCAGAAGACCCACTTGCTATAACAAAATAATCAGTAACACTATTTGGTGTGTTTTTAAGATTTATTAGTACTATTTCAATCCCTTTTTTATCTTGCAGACCTTTTACAGCATGCATGGCTAGTTCATCAGAACTTTTATATTGTATAATAGACACGTAATCGTATATTTAAATGTAATTAGGCAAAAATATCAAATTACTAGGACAATAAAGCATATATGACAAAACTTCTTAACTTTTCATTAATAGAAATAGAAAAATGTCACTCTACCAATGCTATGATGACTGAATTAATTCGTAATAACACAGCCGAAGAAGGCACAGTACTTCGTGCTGATTACCAATCAAAAGGGAAAGGACAGCGAGAGAACACATGGCAATCTAACAAGGATGAAAATTTACTTTTTAGCTTATGCTTAAGCCCTAAGATACTTCCTTTAAAGAACATCTTTCATCTTACTATCATTACCTCCCTAGCATTGATAGAGACCTTAAACCACTATAAGGTGCAAGCATCAATCAAGTGGCCAAACGATATCTATGTGGATGATAACAAAATTTGCGGAGTACTAATCGAAAACATACTAAAAGGTAACCGATTAGAAAAATCTATTATAGGTATAGGACTAAATGTTAATCAAAAAGATTTTGGGGAATTAAGTGCTAGCTCTATCTATTTAGAATCATCGCACAAAGAAAATATCAGTAATGTTTTAGATGTATTTTTGAAATTTATAAAAAAATATTATACTTTTTTATTAAATGAGGAAATGTCATTATTAATGAAATTATACCATCTATATCTTTACCAACGTAACAAATGGGCAAATTATAATGACGGAGAAGATTTTAAAGGAAAAATAACTGGGGTAAATGAAAATGGGTTACTAGAAGTAGAAAAAAAATCAGGGGATACGTTCTTTTATTCTTTAAAAGAGATTAAATTTATTTAGGACGGGGGTGATTTCCAATACAACAATACCGTACTTTTAACAAAATTCAAAGTAACAAACCCTTAGCCAAAATGAATATTCCAATTGCATTGATTTTATTACGTCTTTTAATTGCTCCTATAATTTTGAGTCTGGCCTATTTCATTGGAGAAGGTGCCAAAATAAGTATAGTAATATTAATGTATTTAGGGCTAATATCTGATATATTTGATGGGATTATAGCTCGGAAACAAAATATCTCTACTACAAAACTAAGAAGAATGGATAGTCAAACTGATATGATATTTTGGCTATCTATTGGGATTTCTACTTGGGTCTTGTTCCCGAGACTCATCTCTGATAACTCCATAGCCATTTGGATGATATTAGGTATGGAGGGTGCTGTTTATATTATAAGGCCTGTACCCATGCTTTTTTATCAAAAACATGGGGAGTTACACTATTGATTGCTTTCACATCACTAATTGGATTTAATCATGCAGGCATTCCGTTTTCAGTAGCCATAATTATGGGATTAATTTCTCATATCGACAGGATACTAATAACGCTGATATTACCGAAATGGTCTCACGATATCCCAAGTGCTTACCATGCTTACCTCATCCGAAAAGGAATTAACTTTAAGCGAAATAAATATCTAAATGGTTGAAAAACAACGCTTACAATTCGTAAAATATAGCACTCTTGTAATTATTCACTAATTAAAAGAGTGCTACGTTAGGGATAGAGCGGTTTGTCTGAAATCCTTTCCGATTTTTTTATCGGGAAGATTGAGTAGCGAAAGCCTGACCCCGTCTCGCCTTTTTCGGCGTACGGAGGAACGCCCAAAACTATCTCACTAAAATATTCCTGTAAAATTATGAGGAGTAATTACCCTAAGCTCTGCTTTAATCTCTTCTGAAACATCTAGTGTCTCTATAAAGGATGCAATAGTATCTGCAGTGATTGCTTCGTTTTTACGTGTTAGTTCCTTAAGTGCTTCGTAAGGATTTGGGTATGCTTCTCTTCTTAATACCGTCTGGATAGCTTCTGCGACTACTGCCCAATTGTCCTCCAAGTCTTTTTTGATAGCGTCTTCATTAATCAAAAGCTTATTTAAACCTTTTAATAATGAGTTTAATGCGATTTGGGTATGTCCAATCGGCACACCTACGTTACGCAATACGGTAGAGTCTGTTAGGTCACGTTGTAAACGGGATATAGGGAGTTTTTGAGATAGGTGTTCATAAATTGCGTTTGCAATCCCTAAATTACCTTCTGCATTTTCAAAATCAATTGGGTTTACTTTATGAGGCATTGCCGATGAACCAATTTCTCCTTTTTTGATTTTTTGTTTAAAATATCCCATCGATACGTATTGCCATATATCACGGCTAAGGTCTATCAGGATGGTATCAATACGTTTGATAGCGTCAAACATTGCTCCAAGGTTGTCGTAATGTTCGATTTGGGTGGTATGCTGACTGCGAGAAAGTCCTAGGGTGTTATTTACAAAATTGTTAGCGAATTTTTGCCAATCAATATTTGGATAGGCGACATGATGAGCATTAAAATTTCCTGTAGCCCCGCCAAATTTAGCTGAAAAAGGCACAGTTTTCAATTGGGCTAATTGTGCTTCTATACGTTCATGAAATACTAAAAATTCTTTCCCTAATTTGGTAGGTGAAGCAGGTTGTCCATGTGTCTTAGCAAGCATCGGTATCTTTTTCCACTCAGTAGCTAGTGATTTTATTTTGGTTTGTACTTGCGTCAGAAGTGGGAGTAATTCGTTTTGTATTCCTTCTTTTAGCGAAAGCGGAACAGATGTATTATTAATATCTTGAGAGGTAAGTCCAAAGTGAATAAACTCTTTGTACTTGCTAATGTTTAATTTATCAAAGGCATCTTTTATAAAATATTCTACTGCTTTTACATCGTGGTTAGTGATGGCTTCTTTATCCTTAATCCATAAGGCATCAGCTTCCGAAAACTCAGTATAAAGTTTTCTTAAATCACCAAAAATGTTTTTATCAAAGCTTTTTAATTGTGGTAACGGAAGTTCGCACAAAGCAATGAAATACTCAACTTCTACACGTACACGATAATTGATAAGTCCAAACTCTGAGTAATACTTGGCAGTACCCGCAGTGTGTCGTCTATAACGCCCGTCAATTGGTGATACAGCAGTAAGTGAAGTTAATTTCATTCTTTTGTTTTTTTTATGAAAAGTCAAAGATACAAAATTCTATACTCCTCAAATAAGAGATTTTAAATTATTTGAGAAATAAAAAAGTTCGCACCCTTAAGGGGTACGAACTTTTTAAAAGAATAATACTTTATAAAATTTATTTTATTTTATTTTTACAAATTTCAACATTTTATCATCAACATTAACGTAATAGACTCCCTCAGCAAGGTCTCTGACATCAATATTAACATCTGTACTTGACGTCACTAAAGTCCCCATTTGATTATAAATAAGTGCTTGAGTAAATTCACCTTCGACATGAAGAATAGTTTTTGCGGGGTTAGGGTACAAGCTTATTTTTCTTTCTTTTTTAGCCACTTTAGCTGTAGAAGTAATTAAGCCTTCAAAGTCGATATAATCAATATCTACACCGCCACCCATAATTTCAAGACGTAACAAATGCCCTCCAGCAGTAAGCGGAATTCGTGTAGAATACTCAACGTTTGCATAATCTGTATAAGAAGGTGTAAATTGAGTTGTCATTGTTGGCATCCAAATTTGATTGTCAATTTTCAACCTTACTTTTCCTACTGATGTTCCCCATTGATCTTCTTTTTGAGCTATTCGGAAAGTCACTTTATATTTGTCGGTGTTTTGTGCTATTATGGTGTAATCAACCCATTCTCCTGTTTCACAAAAGCTAAGTTTGTACCCTCCTATACCAGCACTAACCAAATCTACTTCGTGATTACTGCGGTAAGGATTACTAGACGGGCTTGGCTCCCAAGAAGTGTTTACTTCATGGTAGACTACTTCAGCATCACCTTGGTCAAAGTCTTCAACTTCTAATATACCTGGGATAGATATTGGGGTATTATTAAATGGCGTATGCCCGACAAAAAAATCAGAGGTAGTAATATAAAATTCGTCTGAAGTAGTTAATCCTCCTTCATCTTCCGCTGTAAAGGTAATGGTTTCTGTTCCTTCCCAACCAAGTACTGATGATATGGTAGCAATACCATTATTAATAGTGATTTGTACGTTGGTGTTTCCTGAGTAACTAAAGAGAAGATTATCATCTATTGTATGCAGATCTTCGAAAACATTTTTTAAATCTATATCAAAAGCTATAAAGTCAATTGCTAGGTTAGGATAGTCAGGAAGATAGTTTTCTACTACTGGATTTTGATTAGGAAGGCTTCCTAATTTTGTAATCTCTACATCACCGTCTTGAGGATACACATTAATATATAATTTATCAGATACTTGAAAAAAATCAGTTACTGTATTTCCGTCTTGTTGTACAACCCAAGTAGCCGCGATACCGTCTAAGTCTACAACCAGTGTAATGGGTGTTTTAATACTAAGCGGAGATAAATAACTAGGAACGTTGACGTTATATTGAGGATTAATGGTAGACCATGTAACAATTATTTTTCCTAACCCTGCATCATAATTAGCATTAGCTGCTGTTTTTATTTTTTGCATTTGATAAGTTAGTATTTCAGATACAGTCGCTACCCATAGCTCTTTTGTATCCATTTTAGACTTTACATAATCTATATGGGATCTATATGATTCTTCTTTGACGCTTCCCCATCCAGCATTTCCAACATTATGTAATTCACGAGTTGCCCACATGTTTTTATTCATAGCATGGTCAATTTCTTCATTGAGTTCTGTTATTTGATCTGTTACATTTTTGGCTCTATCTATATCGTCAAATACTTGTACAGAAGTTCTAAAAAAACCATCTGCGTCTGGAAAAAAATTAGCAGAATCACTATTTTCATATCCATTTCTGTAATAAGGTGCGTTACCATTAGTTGGTGAAGACCAACCAGTACGAGAAGCTAAGTAGCCTAAGCTTTTTAGCGTGTCATTAGCATGCTGTGTAAACCTATCATAAGGAAAAATATAAAAGATGGGCTTGAACCCTGTGCCATTTTCAATAGAGTTGTGTGCTTGACGTATTTGTTGATTAAATTCTGATGAACTAGGATTCTCTCCCCAAGCTTGACCTACTGCTGCTCCACAAGGACTCCATCCTGCATTACCGATAGCGCAAGTGTGCGTGTGTGAATGGTTCATAATTTCATGACTATGTTGTGCCATCATAACATTTTTAGCGTAATCATACGCATCTGAATATCCATTGACGTTTCTTTGAGCTTCACAACTATTAGCAATGGCACCAAAAGTAAATTTAATACCACGATTAAAACAAATAGTGTCCGCATACTGCCAAATCCCATCTACAACAGCCGCACCATAGTCATCATGAATAATAGAGTACGCTCCTCGAGCGCCACCTTTCCAGTCTGCAATGTAAGCTGTGGGATTTTGAGAGAGTCCAAAAAAAGTACTCACTAATAATATTGTATTTAGTATATGTTTTTTTAGCGACATTTTTATTTCGTATTTAAATAATTATCTTTCTAAAACGCAATTCTTTTTAGAATTAACGCTTTAAAAGTCCTCATAAGGTAATTAAAAAAAATAACAACTCCTAAAAGAACAGTTGTTTTACGACAAAGTGATTTATTAAACAGATAAAAAAAATCATTCTCAAATAAAAAGGTACTATCAACTTAAAATAGTGACAATACCTTTTGTGAAAAGTTTTATTTAAAGTAAAGAGTTTCCAGTCATTTCTGCGGGAACATCTACACCAATAAGCTCAAGGATTGTAGGAGCGAGATCCCCTAGTTTCCCATCCTTAATCTCTTTGTCATACGTCTTGTCTACCAAGATGCAAGGCACAAGACTAGTCGTGTGTGCAGTGTTTGGAGAACCATCTCCATTAATCATAAAATCTGAATTGCCATGATCTGCTATAATAATAAATGAATAATTATTTTCAAGCCCAGCAGTCACTACATCATTTACACATTTATCAACTGTTTCGCAGGCAATCATCGCTGCTTTAAAGTCTCCTGTATGACCAACCATATCTGGGTTAGCAAAATTAAGACAGACAAAGTCTACCTCACCTTTTTTAAGCTCTGGGATAATAGCGTCACGAATATCGTAAGCAGACATCTCTGGTTGCAAATCGTAAGTAGCTACTTTTGGAGATGGGCACAAGAGTCTCTTCTCTCCATCAAACTCTGTCTCTCTACCTCCTGAAAAGAAGAAAGTTACGTGAGGATATTTTTCTGTTTCCGCAATTCGGATTTGTTTTTTACCTGCTTCAGCAAGGACTTCGCCTAATGTGTTTTTAAGGTTGTCTTTATCAAAAACTACGTGCATTCCCTTGAAAGAATCATCATAATTAGTCATAGTGACATAATAAAGATTGAGTGCTTTCATGTCTTGCTCTGGAAAATCTTTTTGAGTCAAAGCTTGTGTAATCTCTCTTCCTCTATCAGTACGGAAGTTAAAGCACATTACAACATCTTCTTCTTCTATCTTAGTCAAAGCTTGACCATTTTCTGTAATTACTACAGGTTTCACAAACTCATCCGTTACATCATTGGCATAAGATTGTTTAATAGCTTCTGCGGCAGAACTAAATTGCTCACCTACTGATTTTGTCATTACATCATAGGCCAACTTCACACGTTCCCACCTGTTATCGCGATCCATTGCAAAATATCTACCAACAATACTGGCAATTTTTCCTGTTGTTTTACTCAAATGATTTTCTAAATCTTTAAGATATCCTTCTCCTCCTTTAGGATCAGTATCTCTACCGTCAGTAAATACATGAACGAACAAATCCTCAACACCTACTTCTTTGGCGGCACTTGTCAGACCTTTAAGGTGATTAATATGAGAATGTACGCCACCATCCGACAGCAAGCCCATTAGGTGTACTTTTTTATTATTTGCTTTGGCATATTCAAACATCTCTTTGATAGCCGACTCATCTTTTAAAGTATTTTCTTCAACGGCCTTATTGATTCGCACTAAATCTTGATAAACAATACGTCCAGCACCGATGTTCATATGCCCAACTTCTGAGTTACCCATTTGTCCTACTGGCAAACCTACTGCAAGCCCTGAAGCTTCTAGCTTACTGTTCACATATTTCCCATATAATGAGTCGACAAAAGGAGTTTTTGCTTGATCTACTGCTGATACTTCTGGATTAGTGGCAATGCCCCATCCATCCATAATTATTAAGGCTACTTTTTTGTTCATCTGTATCTCTAAATTAATGTTTTTATCTTATCCACAAAAATATGAAAAATATACACCAAATCAGAAGACTTTAATTAAAAACGCCTATATTTCAAATTATAATTATACGAAAGCATTGTCATTATGTTTGGTATGATTTTCGCTAAAGCTCTTGGTATGAAGAAAAATATATTGTTTTCAATTTTTATTTCGATGATTGCCATTGCATCTTTTGGGCAAGATAACACTCAAAAAAATGTTAAATCGGCACTTCAAGTAGGTAGTTCTAGAGAAATCGCTCCTTACTTAGCTGCTTCCGTTGAGGTGAAAACTGACAAAGTGGAATCTACAATGAATAAAAATCAAGCTATGGTTGTGCTAAAAGATTTTTTCAGGGCACATTCTCCTAAAAGTTTTGAATACAATCACCTTGGAGAATCTCCTAGCGGGTCACTCTACGGAATTGGTACTTACCAAGCTTATGACGGGAGTTTTAGGGTATACCTAAAATACACTAAAGTGGGGACTACTTTCTATTTAGATACGATAGAATTCACAAAAGAGAATTAGTTTTTTTATCTATTTTTAATAAACTTTATTTACAAATAATCAGAAGAGAGTAGTTTCATTTTATCCCTACAATCAATAGACTTATGGCAAAAATATTAATCATAGATGATGAAGCAGTAATTCGCAGTACTCTAAAAGAAATTTTAGAATATGAAAAATACGATGTATCGGAGGCCAAAGACGGAAGAGAAGGTCTAGAAATGATTACAAAAAATAACTATGATGTTGTTCTTTGTGACGTAAAAATGCCTAAAATGGATGGTACAGAAGTTTTGGCAAAAGCAATGGCATTGGGTAAAGACACTCAATTCATCATGATTTCGGCTCACGGCACAATTGAGACAGCAGTAGATGCTACTAAAAAAGGCGCTTTTGATTTTATATCTAAACCACCAGACCTTAATCGTATGTTGGTTTCTATCCGTAATGCGATGGATAAATCTAACCTTGTGCAAGAAACAAAAGTGTTACGCAAAAGGGTTAGTAAAAAATTTGAAATGGTAGGAGAGTCTGCGGAAATGCTAGAAGTAAAACAAGCGATTGACAAAGTAGCACCCACAGAAGCTCGTGTAATGATTAATGGTGCTAATGGTACAGGAAAAGAACTCGTTGCCAAACATCTACATTTAAAATCTACCCGTTCAAAAAAACCTTTGGTAGAAGTTAATTGTGCAGCAATTCCAAGCGAATTGATAGAGAGCGTTCTTTTTGGACATGAAAAGGGTTCTTTTACGGGGGCTCAGAAACAACATCTAGGAAAGTTTGAGCAAGCTAATGGTGGCACTCTTTTCTTAGACGAAATTGGTGATATGGGACTTTCTGCGCAAGCAAAAGTATTGAGGGCTTTACAAGAAAATGAAATCACCCGAGTAGGTGGAAATAAAAAAATAAAAGTTGATGTTAGAGTGATTGCCGCTACAAACAAAGACCTTAAAAAAGAAATATCAGAAGGTAATTTTCGAGAAGATTTGTACCATAGACTGAGTGTGATTGTAATTAAAGTGCCGTCACTCAAAGATCGGTCAGAAGATATCTCTATGCTGATTGAGAAGTTCTTGTCAGATATTGCCAACGACTATGGATCGCAAGAAAAAATCATTGATAAAAAAGCAGTCCAAGCATTATCTAAAATGGAATGGACTGGAAACATTCGTGAACTACGTAATGTTATTGAACGTTTAGTCATTATGTCTGATGATAATATCACGATTCAGGATGTAGAAAAATATGTCTAAAATAAGTCCTTTATCTCCTGCTGAATTAATGTTTTTGGCATCTCCCAATCATAGCAATGGAGAGGAGATGATGAGGGTGCACATCACTCACCTAATTATAACAGGGGTTATACAATTAGAAAAAACAAAAGATCCTATCAAAAATGGAGTAGGTACGATGAATCATTTTCATGTGTCTAGAGGTATTAATTTTGAATCCCATGTTTCTCAATCTTTCGAGAATTATTTTTTATACCCATTTAGAGAACAAAACAAACGTTTACCTTTGGGAGTTTATGCTTTATTTATTATCGGAAAATATAAAAATGGGATATCATTTAAAAAAGAACAGATATACCCAAGCTTACTAAATAAAAAATTATTAAAACCCAAATTCCTTTCTATATTCCACCAACTGACTAAAGAAGGGGAAAACGCACAAAACCAAATAAAAAACGGGCTAACGCAATGGAGAAAAGAAATTAAGCCCAGTTTTTACTATGAATTTATACAAAATTACGGTTCTTTATTTATTTTAATCGAAGACATTAACTGGAAAATATTAGAAGAAATTCGATTAGATGTATTACAACAAGTACTTGATAAGGTAAAAGAAACAGAAAAAACCAACTCATCCAACAAACCATTTTTAAACTTTATGATGAGCCATTTGGCAAACGAGAAATTTTCTTTTTTAAGCCTTAGTGAAAATTATTACGATCATATTGCATTAGGTTTTGAAACCGAAATGTAATCTTTGACGGTCATTTCTCGTCAAAAAAAGATATATTGCATCTATTAGGATATGGAAATAACAAAAAAACTTATACTCAAGTCATTATCTACTGTTGAAGAACCCGATTTAAAACAAGATTTGGTTACGCTCAACATGATAAAAGACGTTAATGTCGTTGCCAACAAAGTTGCGTTTACAGTCATTCTCACAACACCAGCTTGCCCTCTCAAAGAAGTAATTCGCCAACGTTGCGAAGACGCTATCACTAGAGATTTAGGAGAAGATTTACAAATCACAATCAACATGATTGCGGATGTGACACGTGTACAAGATCAACTTAACACAGCATTACCCAACGTCAAGAATATCATCGCAATTGCATCTGGAAAAGGCGGAGTAGGCAAATCAACCATAGCGGCAAACCTTGCGGTAGCCCTAGCCAAAACTGGTGCTAACGTAGGATTGATTGATGCTGATATTTACGGTCCTTCAATACCTGTAATGTTTGGTTTGGAGGATGACAAACCTGCTATTGTGGAAGAGGATGGAAAAAGCCTAGTCATTCCAATTCGGAAATATGGAGTTGAACTAATCTCAATGGGGTTTTTATCTCCTGCCGACAATGCCATCGTATGGAGAGGTCCTATGGCAAGTTCTGCGTTGCGTCAATTCTTTAATGATGTTAAATGGCCTGAGCTAGATTATTTATTAATCGACTTACCTCCAGGTACAAGCGACATCCACCTGACGATGGTACAATCAGCCTCTATAACGGGGGCAGTAATTGTAACTACTCCACAAAAAGTAGCCTTAGCTGATGCTCAAAAAGGATTGGCAATGTTCAAACAGCCTCAAATCAATGTACCCGTTTTAGGCGTGATCGAAAACATGGCGTATTTCACTCCAGAAGACTTACCCAATAAAAAATATTATATTTTTGGAGAAGGTGGCGGAGATAAGTTAGCCAAAAAACACAACGTACCATTATTGGGAAAAATCCCAATAGTAGAACAAATAAGAGAGGCGGGAGATGACGGCTCACCAATAGTATTGAGCAATAATATAGTAGCTCAAGCGTTTACATCATTAGCGGAAGCTGTTGCTCAACAAGTGGCAATTCGGAATGCATCTATACCTGAAAGTCAGCAAGTAAAAATTACAACATAAAGAAAAATATCGTGAGCGAAGAATTACACCAAAGAGTAGACCAAGCCTTAGAAAAAATAAGACCTTACCTCATAACAGATGGTGGCAATGTACGAATTATAGAAATTACTGATGAAATGGTTGTAAAGCTAGAATTATTAGGCTCTTGTGGCTCTTGTAATATGTCTGCTATGACAATGAAAGCTGGGATACAGGAAACAGTAAAAAGAGAAGTCCCTGAAATCAAAGAAGTTATCGCTATAAATCAAGATTAAAATGAAGGTGTTAAAGATGTTATTTACTACTTGGAAAGGTGTTTTTATTAACTTTGGAATCATTGCATTATTATCTTATGGTCTTATGCATTATTTTTTTAATGTAAAACTGCATCGAGACACCTTACATGGGCAACATATAGAAGTCCCTAACCTAGAAAACATCCCTTATAATCAAGCAAAACTAGAGTTAAATAAGCTTGGACTACAGGCTGTAATTAATGAAAAAACTTTTTCGGAAACACATAAACTAAATGCTGTCGTCAACCAAGTCCCTAAAGCAAAGTCAAAAGTAAAAAAAGGCAGAAAAATATTTTTGACTATTAATGAAGATAAAACGCCTACGATAACGATTACCAAAGAGCTATATAATCGTATTCACAATACAGATGAGCGTAACTTAAAAAAATTACTAGAAGCTAACCACTTAAAATACGGCTATCGATTAGATACTATCTGTGGGTATGATGGTTATATATTTAGGTTAGAGCAAAAAGGTGGGAAACGAATCAGGATAGGTGATAAATTAAAAAGAAACACTAAATTAAATGCTGTAATAGGTAAAACTCGTAAATCAGATGGCTAGAATTTGTCTCATCATAATATCACTTTTTTCATCCACACTAACTTGGGCACAGCTATACCAAAGTACAATTCCGTATAAAACAGTAAAAAACCAAGCAAAAGGTGGAGATACATTAAACCTACCTTTTATAGATGATTTTAGTTCATACACAGGAAGCCCAACTAATGACTACTGGTTAGCAGGTGGAGGTGGATATGTTAACAATTCTTATGCTGTTTTTCCTCCAAGTTACAATGCACTTACGCTAGATGGCACTGATAATAACGGGCAACCGTATAATTTTGTTTCTGGTGCTACCGAAAATGTATCAATCGACATAGATGGAGAGACGGATTACATCATTAGTAAACCAATAGATTTATCTATTTATGGCACACTAGACGGTATTGCTTTTAGCTTTTATTGGCAAAAAGGAAGTTTCTCTGCCAATACGATTCCAGAATTAAAAGACGGAGATACATTGAAATTATTCTTTAAGTCTAAATCAGGGGCTTGGAAAAAGGTTTTTCCTATCGATAGTAACAAAAGAAAACAAATGGACACACTGATCAATGGGCATGATTTTGTGTATGAATTTCTATCAATAAAAGACACCAATTACCTCCATGATGCTTTTCAATTTAAATTTACAACACACGGAAAAGTGACAGGTGCATGGGATGTATGGAACATAGACTATGTCTACCTGGACAAAGGTCGATTAACCGATAACATACAGGATTTTGCATTTTCTAGCGTAAGCCAATCTCTATTTGCTGATTATCACAGCATCCCTGTAGAGGCTCTATTGCAATCCAACTTCACGCTAAGCGATGGTATTAACGCAAAAACATTTAACCTGACCAATATTGGTAACTTTATTGGACAAACGAATTTAGATATAACTGCCAACGGTTTACTTATGAGTCAAAGTACGGCAACTGGAGATTTCTTACCTGCACAATCCAACAAAGAGGTGAACTTGTCAATAGACAAAATAACGTTTAATAATAATATTGGCGGAATCCCTAACCCTAATGAGATTACGTTTATATCAAAACTATCCTTAGTCACACCTGATGACAGTTTGTCTACAAATGACACTTTATCCTTTACAAACACACTTAAAGACTATTACGCTTATGATGACGGAAGTGCCGAAATGGCAATCGGATTTGGTGAATATGGTGAACTAGTAATGGAATATGAGTTTAGCGGAAGCGACACCATCACAGCAATTGATATTAATTTCTTAAAAATCGGTCACAATCTTGAAAACACCCCAATTTCCATCCGTTTATGGGAATCGATTGAAGGTGTAAACGGAGCAAATAGTTCTGTTCGATTGGCGAGCATTTTTACTGGAGTTCGGTATAAAACAGGGCTTAATCAGTTCACTAGATATAACTTAGACAAAGGCATCATCTTATCTCCTGGAAAGTATTATATTGGCTATGAATCTGCTTCTCTAAACCCTACTTATATAGGTTTTGATAAAAACACCGATCTTATACAACAAAAAGTATATATGAGAAGAAGCGGAGAAGTTTGGTCGCAGGACGAAACAATCTTGCTAGCTGGAACACCTATGATACGCCCTGTATTTGGGGATGTGACTGGGCTAAAAAACACTAAAGAAGAAGAAAAAGAACAAATCAAAACTACGTTAAACGTCAAAGTATATCCAAACCCTACTGCCAATAAACTTCACATAGAAAAAGGTGTAAAAACTATTATACTTAGCGACATTACAGGTAGAAAAGTAATAGAACAAACGAATCTTGATATTGAGTCTAAAACTATACTTGAACTGGGATTTTTAAACAAAGGCACTTACTACCTCTACCTCAGTGATGGCAGGCTAGAAGAAGTCCAAATGATTGTAGTAAGTCAATAGGTATCGCTGAAATGTACAAAAAACCCAAAGGAAGACATTGTAAATCACTCTCTATAAATGACGTAGTAGAAGCTTTTTTTAAAGACAAAAAGATGACTACACGTTATTACGAAACGATGGTAATAGCATATTGGGGAAAGATTGTAGGACGTGCTATTGAGAAATACACCCAAATGGTAGATGTAAAAAACGGAGTCCTTTATGTGAAAATCAGTTCCCCAGCACTAGTCAACGAACTAAGTATGAACCGTAGCCAACTGATAAAGCTGGTTAATACCGAAGTTGAAAAGAAGGTGGTGCATAAAGTAATTTTTTTAGCAGGAGATTAAACAATATCACTTTTTCCATATTAACCTTAAAATGGTATTGCTAATTTGGGCGTTTCCCCACTCGCAAAAAAAACAACTTATCGCTGTTTTAATTGTTTTTTTTTTAAAAGAATGCTGATTGGGTTATAAATGATAAAATTACCCTATAAAAAAAGAGCTACACATTTGCTGTATAGCTCTTTTAATAAATCTGAATATTGTTAGTGTTATATCCTCAATGCAATTCCTACGCTTAAGTTAACAGAACCCATACTTTGCTTAAAACTATTGGTGTCTTTTCCGCCCAAACTATCAGTAATTTTCACATCATTAAACTCTGGATTTGAACCAATATAGTCCAAATTAGTCAATAAGCTTACTTTATTCCCTAAGTCAAACTTAAACCCTGCACCAAGTAGATAGGCAAAAGAAGATGCCGATCCAGCATCTTGCTCAACCCAAAACTCTGTACCTAAAATCGGAGTTGACAATCGAAACGTAGGAGCTTTTGCAGTCAAAAAACCCATCATAAGCCTTGTGTCAAAGCTTACTTTCTCGGATATAGGAAACGAGCCATATCCACCTACCATTAGGCCACTAATACTCCAGCTTCCGCTCTCAAGTGACCATACTGTTCCAGGGTTCTCTTTTGCTACATCATCTACAAAAGCTTGTGCATCTATTGAGTGAGCTTGGCTGTGTAGCATTGCCGTTATCCCAAAGTTTCCTTTTAGCTTGTATGCAAATGAGAGGTTAAAATTAACTCCTGAGTTAGCAAACCCTGCCGCATCATTGTCTATGTTTTTACTAACGAAATCTCCAGTTGGAGTGCTAAACCCCAAAGAGAGTCCAATATAGCCCTTCTTTTCTTGTGTGTAGCCAAGTACGCTGATACTTGTAAGTAAAACTAATAATGTCTTTTTCATATTTTGTTTATTTTATTTTTACAAAAAAAGACATTATTAATTTCTTAAATTATAGCATATAACGCTATAATTTAAAACTAATATTATCCTTTACTTACGGTGTGTGAGAAAGGGGGTAGATATTGAGTATATAAAAGCTTTTGGGAGGCATCTAGCCAAAACAAGGAAGGCAAAAGGCTTTACTCAAGAAGGGGTATGTTATGATATTGACTTATCTTTGTCTCAAATTGCAAGAATAGAAACAGGAAAAATTTGCCCATCAATTGATACCGTCCTTCGTATCGCTAAAGGTTTGGGCGTGCATCCAAAAGATTTGTTTGATTTTGAGGTAACTAGTACATCGGTTTAATTATAGCGTAAGTTTTTTTTGCGTGAGGGATAGTAACGGCATCCTTTTTTTGACTTAAAAACAATAATAAATAAAAAAAGATATAGCGCATAGCCCGACATCATTTCGCTTTTTCAGCGAGATGATGGCACGCCCTTAATACAAGTCCCAATTACCCTTGAGGTAATAGTTAGGCAAACATGGTCTAGCCAATGTGTTTACTTTAATTCCGCTAGTATCCACCATCGGCTTGCCAAAAGAAGTCAACAAAGCAACTGACTCATTGTTTAACCATTTATGATTTTTTTTCGAGAAATCTGTTTGGTGAAGTTTTTTTTTCATCCCCACCTTATTTAGTATCTTACTCCCAATCACCCAACCCCACTCTCCCATTGTAATCACCTGATTATGAATCGGTAAAGTATAAAATCCAGTCTCTTGCATCGTCTTTTCAATACAATAAAAAGCTTTGGTAGCAAAATAAGGACTCCCAGCCTGGGTAATCACAATACCATCATCTGCTAACAAATCATTGATGTACCCATAAAAATTTTTGGTGTATAGTTTATTGATGTCAATCGTCCTTGGGTCAGGTAAGTCAATAATCACCAAATCATACTTTTTATTACTTTCACGGGCATATATAAAAGCGTCTTGGTGAATAATTGTCACTTTTTTATCTGACAAAGAGTGTTGATTCATACTCAATAACGCAGGATGAGTTGATGCTAAAATTGTCATTTTAGGGTCTAAATCTACTAGGGTAATCTCTTCTATTTCAGGATGTTTAAGCAGTTCTCTAACGGCACATCCGTCTCCTCCTCCCATAATAAGAATTTTTTGTTTTTGATTGCTCAAGGCTAATGGGATTTGTACCAATGGCTCATGATACATCCATTCGTCAAAGGAAGATAATTGTTGATTACCATTGATAAATAACCAATAATAACCTTTGGATTCGGTAATAACTATTTTTTGGTATCGGCTTTGTTCTATGTGGATTATTTTGTCTTTATAACGCTTCTGCTCTCCAAAAAGAATAATTTTTTCGGAAAATACACAACCACTGATAATGAGTATGAAGGTTGCTAAAAAGGCGAATCGTAATGTGTTTTTTGATTTTAGAGAATTTGATAATTTAAAAATAATAATAGACGCTACTAATAAGTTAACTAAACCTAAAGCGTAAGGGGTATAGGTCATTCCTAAATACGGAATTCCTATAAAAACAAAAAACACTCCGCCTATTAAGCTTCCTATATAATCCCATGACATCACAGAGGCTATGTTGAGTCGAAGTTCCTCGTATTTCTCATTAATTCTCGTGACGAGGGGTATTTCCATACCTATCAATAGACCTATGCAAATACTTAAGGCGTAAATAATAATACCGTAGTAAACGGTTCGTCCAGCGGCGACAAAGACAATAGATGCGGTAAAAGATATTAAAATTGATAAGGCAATTTCAATCCACACAAATTTGTCTAATAAATCATGGATTAAAAAACGGCTCAAGCGACTACCTATTCCCATAGAGAATAGCATCACCGATATAATCATCGTCCACTGAACGGTCGCATCGGGCAAAAAATAAGAGGCGAGTGTTGCCAAAATATATTCGGCAACTACGCCTGCTATACCTGTTGCTAGTAAAGAAAATTTAAGAATAGTTGAGCTTAAATCTTTGTGTTGATTATTTCCCAAATCCTCCTCCTCTTGACCTTGAGCTTCCTGAACTTCTGTACCTCGATCCACTGCGGTATTTTGATGTTCCGCTATTTATTCTTTTTTGCATTGCGGAGCTTTTTGTTCCATACTTAGGTGATCCTGTTGTTGTTTTGCCATAATAGGCTTGTCGACCACGGTAAGAAGAATTGTAAGTATTATAATTGTTTCGGTAAAACATACCACCGCCAAACATAGCACGCATAAACAGGTAGTTAGAGAAAAAATGCCAAGTACCACCTCCCCAATGTCCATATCGAGAATTACCGACGTATCGGCTATAACCTAGTGGTGCTGGTATTTTTGAGATTTTACCTGTGGAGTCTTTAGACGCAATCACCATCCCCATATTATCTGCATGAGATTTAAAGAATGATTTACTAACCTTATACCAAGGTGTTGTAATAGTATAAGGTATTTTTTGTACAAGCTCTTCTCCTGCATTGTTAATCATTAAACTGTCTTTTTCTTTTATGATTTTATATTGATGTTTGTAGTCACTACTAAATAAACCACTATTATCCTCTAAGTCATACAAAACAATATCATAAACAGGTTCATTTCCCATTTCTTTAATCATAATATCTATGGGGCTTTTTATGTGTTTGGGCTCTCCACCACAGGCGGTCAAAAACATTATCAATAAGCTCAATAATATGTATTTTAAATAATTTTTCATAATGTCTTAATTCGTTCATTTATAATATAATTCCCTCTTTCAAAATGCTTCTGAACACAGTTATCTGTTCCAAGTGATTTTTTGAGCCAAGCAATAGCTTTTTCAAAATTCAGCACTTCTCCACAAGTATAAATATCCACTGAAGCAAAACAATGTTCAGGCCAAGTATGAATACTTAAATGACTTTCTTTTATAATCACCATGCCTGATACGCCTTGCGGAGAAAAAGTATGAAACCGTTCATCAACAATAGTTGCACCAGCCTGATTAGCAGCTTCTACCATTATTTCTTGTATAAGACTTGTGTTAGATAAGTCTTCGTTACATTGGTATAGATCTAACAATACATGTTGCCCAATTGGGGTAGAAAAATTATCGCTCATCTTTTTTATAGTAGATTAATTTGATTTGTTTCTATTTCAAAACTAAGATATACTTTAGGATTTTCTCCTTCCACTACTTCTACAGAAATATATTTAGTATCTGTGCTGTCATAAAATTCTATAAAAGCATACAAATAACTTTGCTCTCCTTCATTTATATAACATCTCGCACTTCCGCCACTGTCCATATAGTAAGCTTGTCCTAAGTAATGAAAAGCCAATTCTCCTTCTTTTATTTTTAACAAATCGTCTACAGCAACTCCTAATTCATTAATATTCAAAGTTCTGTTTCCTCCATTTATTTCATAAGGATCTATCGATTCTATTTGTAACCAGAACTCTTCTCCTCTATCCGATATGCAATTGTATTCATACCAAAACAAATCGCCATCTTCTGCTTCATGTCTATTTTTAGATTTTACTTCTAACGTAAACTCTTCTTTCCTATCGCCAAATTTTTTAATGGATAACTTAGTACCCACCTTCAAATCTTCCAAAGGTGTATTAAAACTTTTTTTCTTCCCTTTAAAAAAGAAATAAGCCCCAATTGCTGACAGAACTAGCAATAGGATTACAAATTGAGAATTTTCCATAAACTTTATTTTTACCCCGAAAACAAAGTTAGTTTATTTTTTGATTTATCCTATACTCCAAAACATTCTTGACTATCATTTTTTCTCCCTTTTTTGTCTTTGTTTTAGAAAAGTCCATCTCTTTTTTTAAGTAAGATGACCCATAAGACATTCTTCCTTTATGATTTATAGATTAGATTGAGTATTTTGCCTTTCAATTTAGATTTATGTAGGTTACAAAACAGTCTAATATTGAATACACGTTATAATGGTATATAATATGAAGAATTTTAAAAAGTCACTGCTGTTTTTGTTTTTGTTGATTTCTATTTTATCGATAGGGCAGAAAAGAGCTAATATTTGGTACTTCGGAAAATGGGCAGGGTTAGATTTTAACACAGTCCCCCCTACCTCTTTAACAACACCTCAAGTAGCTGCCAACATTAATACCTCTGAAGGCTCTGCTTCTATTTCTGACAACACGGGAATACTTCAGTTTTATACGGATGGGATAAACGTTTGGAATCGAAACCATGCGTTAATGACTACAAGTCTATGGGGAAACTCCTCTGCTGCTCAGTCAGGTATTATTCTCCCTGTTATTGGCAGTACAACTAAGTATTATGTTTTTACTGCTGAATCTATAACAAACAATGGCGGGACTGGTAAAGGAATTAATTACACTGTTATTGACATGACTCTAAACGGTGGATTAGGGGGCGTTGAGCTAATCACAGGTGTCGAAACTAAAAATAAAATAATAAAAACAGGATATTTAAGTGAAATGAATGGGCTCGTCGCCCATTCTAACGGAACAGATTATTGGCTAATTAATCATGAATTAAATTCAAACAACTACATAATCACCCCTATTAATGCTACAGGAGTAGATGTCGCTAATCAGCAATCAGTGTCCTTAGGCTATGCCCCAAAAAATGGAATTGGGTCTATTAAACCTTCACCCTGTGGAGATAAACTAGCCATTACTTATTGGGCAGAAGCTGGAGTTGGGGGAATTAGCCAAGTACAAATCATAGATTTCAATAATACAACAGGTACTCCTTCTGCTCCCATAGTTACTATTACAGGGATAGATCCGTATGGTTTAGAGTTTTCTCCTAATGGACAATATTTATTTGTTTCAGACTTGGTTTCTAAGACAGTTTTCAGTTATCGGCTCTCTGACATGAATAGAGTCACACTAGGTACGGTTGGGGGGGCTAAAGCTGGAGCTCTTCAACAAGGTCCTGATGGAAAAATTTATGTTGCTTCAGAGTACAACAGCTCTCCATCATTTCTTGATGTAATAGACAACCCTAATACGGGTGGTACTTGGGTATCTAAAGGAGTTGCCTTAGCAACCACAGGAACTTTTGGAGCATTGTCTCAATTAGGACTTCCACCTTTTGTCCCTTCTTTTGTAAGTAATGTAGTACAAATTTCTCATACTGACTTATGTGTAAATACATCTATTAACTTTTCATATACGTTTACGGGTACGCTTAGTGGTACACCTTTATGGGATTTTGGTGATGGTACAGGTACTTCAAATGCTAACTCACCCAACCACACCTATACCACTTCAGGTGATTATACTGTAACGCTTACTGTAACAGATGCTACTTGTGGGATCACCAAAACAGAGACCGTCCCAATAGTTATTGGTCCAGATCCAATTACAGATCCCAACTTAGACTATTGCCCAGGAGATGAGATAGATTTAAGTTTGGGAGACAGTAAAAACTATTGCTACTATACAGATGCCGCTCAAACTAACCTTATTGGTTGTGGAGACCCTGTTAAATATACACCTTCTGGGTCTGGAGATAAAACAGTATATGTAAATGTAGACGGGTTTGTTGGAGGAACTTATGGACCAACGAATTTACCTTCAAATGAGGGGCTCTATAAGAGCACTAACTATATGGATTTTACAGTGCTAAAGTCTTTAAGGGTTATTTCTTTGGATGTAGAAAGTGGCTATGCTCATTTCACTAATGAACCATGGAGGATAAAAGATAGTGGGGGAGTGATTATTGCTAGTGGTGTTTTTACCGCTTCGGCAAATGTTAGGTATACAATTACGATTAACACTGTATTGACTGCGGGTAATTACAAGTTAGAGTTTAATGACAACAGCCATAAATATAGTCCTTTAGTAGGAAATGAAGATGTTTCTATTATCGATTTTCATCCAACAACATGGACCTCAAGTGATCCTGTTGACGGAGGAGGGACAGGGTACATAGCAGCCAATTGGGTACTTGAGCCAATTGAAGAGCCATGGTGTGCAGCTTTACCTATTGTGATAACAAAAAAAACCATTGGGTGTTGCCCCTTTACAGTCACTTTATCATCCACTTCAGGTGGGGCTTGTGACGGGATCTTACCAACAGAAAAAAACGGTGAGATTTTAGTGGAAATAGCTGGGGCACTTTACCCAGACTTCCCTAACCCTGGTTTTGCCATATATACAACAAACGTCTCTGGTCCAGGTACAGAAAGTCAAACTTATGGAAAACCACCTGAACCATCTGGTGTTTTATCTGACACAGCTATAGTTACTAATGGGCCAGGTATTTATACTATAGAGGTAGTTTTAAAAACACATAACCCTACAACAACCCATATCTGTACAATAACGAAAACCATAGACTTAGCAGCCATTCCTCTTCCAACCATTCCTATAATCGAAGGGAAAAAAAATTACTGCATAGGAGAAGATATAGCTTTAAATGTAACTGCTACCACAACAACCGCAGGGGCTATATATATATGGGAAAAAGATTTTGGAGCAATCGGTGGCACAACTTCTAGCTACACTAAAACAAGTGCAGTAGCTTCTGATGCTGGAGATTATGTTGTAAAAGTGATTAAAAATGGATGTAGCTCAAAGAGTATAAGTAATGCTATAACTATAGGGTCAGCAGCAACTCCTCCCACGGTATCTAACTTAAATTACTGTAAAGATGAAACTGGGATCCCTACACTAACAGCAACAGGGCTAAATTTAAAATGGTATACGACAAATACAGGAGGCTCGGCTTTAGCATCAGCACCCACACCAAGTACGGCAACAGCCACAACACTTAGTTATTGGGTAAGCCAGACAATAGGCGGATCCTGTGAGAGCCCAAGAGTTCAACTAGAAGTAGAGATAAAAGCCTTGCCATCAGCACCAGGCACTACGGACATCAGTGTATGTAAAGACAGTTCACCAGTACCTACCTTATCAGCAACAGGTGCAGGCTCAAAATTATGGTATGCCAATGCAACAGGTGGTACAGGTAATGCTACCGCCCCAACATTAACAACAGGCACAGCAGGTACAACCAACTACTATGTAACAAGAACACAAAGCGGTTGTGAGAGTCCACGAGCTACACTAGAAGTAGAGATAAAAGCATTGCCTACAGGCATTATTTCAGGCGGTGGAACTATTTGTAATGACGGAACTACGACTACAGATTTATCAATAGTCTTAACAGGTGCTCAACCTTGGGTAGTTACTTATACAGATCCAAAATCAGGGAATCAGACGGTAAATCCTAAGCCTA